>JAAGKN010000936.1_pt1 | contig 64484 bp, 60 predicted proteins | sample 6206371 | NCBI WGS metagenome assembly JAAGKN01 (sample SAMN11533720, study PRJNA540317) | gut metagenome | isolation source: fecal pellets from male and female animal of same cohort | host: Peromyscus leucopus | place: USA:CA | collected 2017
CGGCTGCACCTTCGGTTTTGTATTCAGGAACGAATTTATTGTGTTCCATTCTAAAAATCTTTAAAATCATACTTATCCTCTCTTATAATAATCCTTATGCAGTAATAATAGTTTTGCCGTCAACAACTTCTTTAGGGAAGATAGTGAATTCCTGCAAGTTTTCGATACCCATTTTTGCAGGTTTTTCAGGTTGCTCAATAGGATTTGACATAGCTGCTTTTTCAACAGGGTTTTCACCGCTTGGTGTTGACATAAAACTGTTACTGAAACGAATAAACAAATTGCGTCTTGCGTTCATACCTTCAGCAGGATTTTGTGATATAGCTGATACTTTCATTAAAACCAACCTTTTGGGGTAAATAGTAACACATAATAAATAACCCACAGGTGCAATTGTCGCGCATAGTTATATTAATGTCAACGAAATATAAATATTTGTAACTTAAAATATTTGTGATAAGATAGATACATTGATAATATAATAAAAGAACTATGTCGTAGTGGCGGAATCGGTATACGCGCACGTTTGAGGGGCGTGTGGAGAAATCCTTGGGGGTTCAAGTCCCCCCTACGACAATTTTTAATAATAGGGTAGATTTATGCATATACAACCACAGTTTATAATATTCGGAATATTTTTATGTTATTTGTGTCTAGCATTTAGCTTATATTTTATTCGTAAAATTCAAATTTTTAACTCCTTAAATAAAAGGTTCGGCTATCCGATAAAGCAGTTTGAAGTTGCAAGAGCTTGGAATACTTTAATAATAAAAAACTCGCCTACCATTGTAACATTTTACGATAATTTTTTAGTTATTACGTATTTGTGGACTAGTAAGGAATATATTGTTCCTAAAATTCAATCTGATATTAAAACTTATTCGAGTGCTCTTTCTTTTGTGATAGAAATACCTATTGAAACAAAAACTGCTTATAAAACAATACAATTAACTTGCTTAAAAGGGGAAAAAGAACAGTTTTTTTTGGGTTATTTTAAACTAGACTCTTAAAATCATTCTCATATTGTAATACTCATGCGTTGAGCATTTCATAACCAACACAACTTTGTGATAATCATTGCATTTATCGCCCAACTCTGCTACAATTTTCTTGTCAAAGGGTTCCAAAGTCGTAACCTTAACGACACCATAAAAAATAATGCGGCTTAATGTCGCAATTGTTTTTATGATAGGGTAAGACGTGAAGCCCCTTTGGGAGTGTAGCGCAAGCAAAATGGGGGCGAATGGTTGACGGCAAGATGGCAAAGCCATTGCAGACAGCAACAGCAGACACGTTAAACGCGAGCACAGCAAGACAAGTCTCACCGTCGATATTTTTAAACTAAAGGATATGTGTTATGCAAATAAGTCAAGTCACCAGTTATAACCCTAATTTTACAGGCAAAGAACAAAGATATTTTCAAATAGGTAAGACATTAGTACCCATACATAAAGTTTCGGCAGACCCTTCTCCTGAACCTCCAAAGACTTTTTTAGGAAAAGTGGGAAATGGTATTAAGTATATTTTAGATAAATTATACTATTATTGTTTTTGTGCTAAATAATTAGCAGGTAGATTGTGTGCAACCCAACGAATTCAATTAATTTCAAATCCTAACACAATTCTCATATTGTAATACTCCTGCGTTGAGCAATTCATAATCAACACAATCTTATGATAAACATTGCATTTATTAATATTAATCTTTCTCAAACAACATATAACCTGAATTTGTATAGCTTGTCGGCTTTATTTTCCCGATTTCTACCCAATACCTTATTGTAGATACAGGAACACCCTTGTGCTTTGCATATTTTGATATTGTTAATAATTTATCTTGATTGCTAATAGATTCTGTGTCAAACATATTTATTGCAAATTTAATCGAACGATTTAATAGTCGCAACATTAATTTTGTGTAAGTTTCTTCATCATTCTTTGTTTGATAATTCTCAATTGCCGTCAAATATTTCTTTCTATCAGTCGGGCGAACAATTATTGGAGCATAACCGTATTTTAAAAGCAATGTATTCATCAAAAGTCTTGCAGTTCTTCCATTTCCGTCAGTAAACGGGTGAATTGATACAAACTTAAGATGTGCCATTATCGCAGTCAAAGGTTCATTATGTAAATCTTCTTTGAGCCATTTATAAAAATCATCCATCAATTTAGGTACCTTTAAAGGGTTTGGTAAGATTGTATTTGAACCTGAAATCCGAACTCGACAATTTCTATAAAAACCTGCATTTGTATCATCCAAGCCGATTAATATAGTTCTATGAATATCAAGAACAGCTCTTTCATTTAAATTAGAATCATTTTCAATCAATTCCAGAATTTTACAAAAAGCTTTTGCATGATTAACGGCTTCAATATAGTTTCTTAAAGGTTTAGAAGATGATGTAAGGTTTTCTTCAATAACAAGTTGGGTTTCTTTACGTGTAAGAGTATTACCTTCTATTGCGTTAGAGGTATATGCAAGCTCCGTCTTAAGCCACTTGCTAAATTCATTTTTATTATTCTTGTTTTTTAACAGCTTTATTAATTTTTCTCTATTGATTTCAATTTCCGATAAAAATTTTTGCATATTTCCTCATACTTTATAGTTTAATTATTTTAAAAGTATAAAGTATGAAGTATGAAATGTCAATAGATATTATAAGATATGTAACCCTAAAATCATTCTCATATTGTAATACACTTGCGTTGAATATTTCATAACCAACACAATCTTGTGATAAATATTGCATTTATCGCCTAACCCTGATACAATTTTCTTGTCAAAGGGGTCTAAAGTCATAACCTTAACGACATTTATTAAAGTTAGACAAGTGCGCCAAACTTACAAGATATCAGCTTAAAGTACATGAACTTGTATGAAAAAGAATATTATAGAAATTATAAAAAACTCAATATATATTTTTAACTGCTTAATGTTTATTTTATTAGGGAGCATTTTGGTTCCGTATGAAGAAATCCTTGTTTGCGAGGGAAATGAATGTAAAATAGAAACTAAATATATAATATTACAAACTCGAAATTCACTTAAAGAATTTAATAGACAAGATAAGATTTCTGTTCTACCTAGAGGATGGACTAGAGGTAATTATATTTATAATTATACCATTCATGATAATTTATTTTATAATATTTGGTGGAAACATACAGCACAAAAAATTATTGATACAATCTATAGTTCTAAAAATCATATAAAAGTCTCAAAGTATTGGTTCTTGACAAAATTTGAATAAATTAATTCAGACATTGACCAACTACATCTTATGTTTAGTTAAATATCAACCATTATAAATTAATCATTTCTTTATACACAAAACACTCCGTAATATGGTCATTTACCATACCTATTGCCTGCATGAATGAATAAATTATTGTTGAGCCGACAAACTTAAATCCGCGCCTCTTCAAATCTTTGCTAATTTTATCCGAAATAGCCGTTGTTACAGGTACTTCGCCTATGCTTTTCCAGCGCCCGACGATTGGTGTATAGTCAACATAACTCCAGATATATTTATCAAAACTTCCGTATTCGTCAACAATCTTTAAAAATGCTTGAGCGTTAATAATTGCAGAATTAATTTTTAATCTGTTTCTTACAATTCTTTGATTATTCATCAACTCTTCTACTTTATCAGCAGAATAAAGTGCTACTTTTTTAGGGTCAAAGCCGTCAAACGCCTTACGATAAGCTTCTCGTTTTTTCAAAATAGTAATCCATGAAAGCCCTGCTTGTGCACCTTCAAGAATCAACATTTCAAACAACTTGTTATCATCATGAACTTCTCTTCCCCACTCATTATCATGATAATCAATATAAATAGAATCATTTCCTGCCCAAGGACATCTTTTCTTTGTATTCATAGCAGTTTTATTAAAACACGAATTTTGTAACAAATCTATAATTAATTGAAATTAAGCTTTTTTTATACTATGATATTCTTATTAGAGAGGTTAAGATGGACTTTTTTAGAAATAATAAAAAAATTATAGTTGGATTTATCTTAGTTGCAGTTATTCTTTGGATGGTAGGTTTTACCGTTCTTGCAACAGTACTTAGCATGGGGAAATAAACGTGGGCTCAAAGAAAATATTAAATATTTTAATATTTTTAGCGGTTTTAATAAACACTTGCGGGTGTTTAGCTTCTTATGCAGCAACTGACATTGAAACCCAGAAACGCCAAACCAGAGAGAAAATTAACCGCTTAAAATGGCTTGAAAGCGTTGAAACAAACAAATTATACAAAAACCAACAGAAGCTTGAAAACGCTAATACAAACTTAAGTAACTCTCAAAATCAAATTCGTTCCGCACAAAAAGAACTGGACGGATTACAGGCAAAATTAGATAAGGCTTCTGCTGAATACAATACTCTTAACTTTATTCTGGCAGACCACGTACGCTGTGTATATAAATCCCAGAGAAAAGCATTCTTTGAAATCTTATTAAGCTCAGAAGATATCAATATGCTTGTGGACAGATTGTATTTCCAAAAAATAATCTTACAGGATGACTACAACAAAATGCTTGAAGCAAAAGCTAAAGCGAATGAAATAAACCAGCTTGCACGCAGCATTCAATTAAGAAAACGAAACCTCGAACGCTCTGTTGCTTCGATAAATTCCCAACAAGCATACATTAACAAAGCTATCGCGAAAAACGAGAGCATGATTAATAAGCTAAGAACCGATCGTATTGCTTACCAAAAAGCAGAAAAAGAACTCGCAAAACAATCTGCAAGCATCGGTACTTATATCAACAAAACAGCCAAAGACAGCAATGTTCAGGTTGCGTCAGGATTTATTAAACCAATTCAAGGAAGAATAACTTCTCCTTTCGGATACAGAACCCATCCTATTTTCAACAGCCGTTCTTTCCACTCCGGGGTTGATATCGGAGGGCCGAACCTTGGAGCAATAAAAGCTTCTAACTCAGGAAAAGTTATTTACTCAGGCTGGTACGGCGGATACGGAAAAGTTGTAATTCTTGAACACGGTATTGTAAACGGAAAACCTATTACAACATTATATGCTCATATGAACTCTATTGCCGTAACAAACGGTCAAAGAGTTACAAAAGGTCAAACACTCGGTTATGAAGGTACGACAGGATACAGCACAGGACCTCATTGTCACTTCGAAGTTCGTGTAAACGGTCAGCCAAATAACCCTCTAAACTATATATAGGAATCTGATTTTGAAAAAGAAATTAATAATAGCTTTAATATCATCAATTGTTGCTGCAAATTCTGCTTCAGCAGATTTTGCATTTTCGGAAGCTTCAGATTATACAGGCGATGCATTCTTTACTCCGCCTGCCAATGAAGAAAATATTACAGATAATAAAAAAAGTTCATCGAAGGAAACGATTCCGCCTGTTAAACTTTTAAGGCTGAAACTCAAGCAAAAATTCCATGACAAAGAAAATAAGAAGTTTGAATTAGCTCCTACCGCTTCAGATTTATATACAGGAGAAATTGAGACTTCCGAATACGCTTCCAAAGAACTGGTTGATGATTTTGAAGAGATGAATCCTGACGGATTTGAAGCTGATGAAGAATCAACAATAGAAAATCAGAAACCTAAAAGATCCTTCTTCCGCAAAAAAGATAAAGAGGTCGAAGAAGCTGAAACAGAAGATATTATTCTGGATTGTGACAATGTTGATTATGATACACCTAATTATCTTATCAATGCAACAGGAAACGTAAGCGTAGAATTTGTTAAACAAAGTACTGTAGTTAAAGCTGATACAATTACTTTTGACAGAATCAATAACACTATTAAAGCAGAAGGCAATGTAAGAATACTTAAAAGCGGACGCACTATCACAGGTGATTATATCTTTGTTGATATGAACGAAGAAAATGCTTTGATTGAAAATCCGATGACAAAAACAGGAACTGTTGAAATTAAAGCTAAAAAAGGCTATGTTTATGGAGACAGAGTTGTTCAGGAAAACGGTTCTATTGAAGTAAGCGGCTCTTATCCGATTGAATTCCATTCTGCAACACGCGGACCAAGAACACGCACAATGTTGACTCCGCAAGATGAAACTCTTGAAAAAGATATTGAAAACGGAGTTATCAAATTACAAGCGAAAGATATTAAAATCACACAAAAAGGTGACTTGGAAATTATTTCTCTTAAAAAACCTCACATTTTTAAGGGTGAGAAAACTCTGTTTAAAGTCCCTGCCGTTAAAATTTATACAAACAAAAACCACGATTTTGTAGAAAGCAATATTTGGGAAATCGGTTCTTACCGCGGATTGGGTATTTATACAGGCCCCGGATTTGTATTCGAATTACCAAAAGGCTCTGTTTTAAAAGCAATGCCAATCTTGAATTACAAAAGCGGATTCGGAATCGGCGGTTACGGACGATTCAGCAGCGGTACTAACCAGACAATGGCTGCTTATGGTACAGCAAATAGCAAGTTCATTGTTTATGGTAAACAAAAACTTGATGATAATTTATTCTTACAATATGGTATGAACAGCTATTTTGAAGAATGGTTTTTAGGACGCAGAAGACCAAAATATGGTGCTGAGTTAGTTTATGATAAAACTTATTCATCAAATTCTTTCTTGCTAAAGGGGCAGCGCTCCCATTACAGACACAGATTTGATGCAGGTTATTATCAGGATTTGGATTACGATAACCACTTTGAAAGACTTCAAGGTAACGAAACCGGTACAACCCGTTTCAGATATATGGCTGAAGCAGGTCAGGATTTATACAGCTATGAAGATAAAGAAAAACTAAAAGCATTCTCTTTTGGCGTAAATTCACAATTATCAGCGGGCATTTACGGAACAGGCGATACTCAGGTTATCGGACGTATCGGGCCAAGATTACATACACAATACAAACGTTGGATGCAGGATATCGGATACTACTTCTCCGTATATGATGACAATACTCCAATGCCTGTTTTTGATGCTTACAGATACGGTAAACAAAACCTTTATTTAAGAGAATATTTCAGATTATCAAGATATTTAACAATATCATGGTTTAGTTCAATAAACCTCACTAATGATGCCGTAAACGGAAGAGATTTTCAGGAAAACTCATTCTACCTCTCTGTAGGACCTGATGATATGAAGGTGAATTTAGGTTACGATTTTGTCAGAGAAAACCTCTATTGTACTCTTGAAATGAAAATGGATGCTAAAGGAGCTAATGTAGAATACGAAACTCTTGAAATAAAACAGCATAAAAAGAAAAAATCAGAAGATTTTGAAGAAAAGAGCGAAAACAGTTTTGAATCACCAAAGAAAGAAAAAGCATTACAAAGAGCTGTTGTTGAAGATATAAAAATCATGGAAGAGGTCTTATAATGTTTTTAAGATCAAAGCTTGAAAATCAAATTATATCTTACGGAAAATTATGCGGAGAAAAAAATTATACTCCCGGATATTCAGGTAACATTTCTGCAAGATTTAAAGACGGGATGTTAATTACAACATCAGGTTCTGCAAACGGGTATTTAGAAAAGAAACATATTGTTTATACTGATTTTGAAGGTAAATCTTTAGAAAAAGATAAAAAGCCTTCGAGTGAAAAGTTTTTGCATATCGAAATTTATAAACAAAGACCTGAAATTAATTACATAATTCATGTACATTCGCCATATTTGAGCAGTTTTGCATCTGCCGGTAAAGATTTAATGTCACCGATTATGGCAGAGAATGTTTTTTATTTTGGCGGGATTCCGCTTGCTGATTATGCATTACCATCAACCCGTGAGCTGGTTGATAATACCGTTAAATATTTTGACAAATATGATGCTGTTTTAATGGCAAACCACGGGTTTATTGTAGCGTCTAAGACAATTGAGGATGCCTATTTAAAACTGGAACTTGCCGAATCTTATGCGCAGGTCGTATTAAATACGGAAATTTTGGGCGGAGCAAAGTTATTAAACGAAACTCAGGCTCAGGAAATTTTAGGGTTGAGATAAAAAAAAAGAGCCTTTCGGCTCTCTTTTTATAATAACTCTTTCAAGTAATTCGGAAGCGCAAATCTTGCTTCGTGGTACTCTTTGTTATAAATTTTACAAGTTTTTGTAATTTCGTTTCCACGTCTTTCATCCCAGTATGAAAGCGGTTTAACTGTTTCTGAACAAAATGCCCAAGCCCAGTACCCACCGGGATAAGTCGGAATATTTGAAGTGTAAGTTGAGCAGATTGGGAATACCTTTTTAAGAAGAGTGTACATTTTTTTGATTTCTTCTTTATTTACAAAAGGGGATTCAGATTGTGCTGCAACAATTCCGCCTTCTTTTAGAGAGCGTTTAACATTTGTATAGAATTCTTCCGTAAATAAACCTTCTCCGGGTCCCATTGGGTCAGTAGAGTCAATTAAAACTATATCAAACATATTTTCTTTGTCTTTGATGTATTCAATAGCATCTTCAACAAGAATTTCGCATTTAGGATTATCAAGTTCACATGCTATAGTTGGAAGGTATTTTTTGCAAGCGTCAATAACCATTCCATCAATTTCACAAAGAACAACTTTTTCTACTGTATCGTGTTTAAGAACTTCACGAACAGTACCGCCATCACCGCCGCCAATTACAAGAACTGTTTTAGGAGCTTTGTGATGCATCATAGGAATATGAGCAATCATTTCGTGATAATGGAACTCATCACCTTCTGTGGTCATCATCAAATCATCAAGAGTAAGGATTTTACCCAAAGATGAATCTGTATCGATAATTTCAACCTTCTGGAACGGTGATTGTTCAGAAAAAAGAACTTCTTTTTGCTTGATTGCAATACCAAACCCTGAAGGTGTTATTTCTTTGTAGAATTGTGTCATAGTTTTATATTCCCTTTCAAAATATGTATATGTAAATGGAAGACTTCCTGTCCTGCTTCTTTACCGGTATTAATAACTGTTCTATATGAATTTAAGCCCAGTTTTTTAGTAACGGCTTTAACTGTCATCATTAATTTACCCAAAAGCTCTTCGTCATCAAGCTCATTTAGCGATTCGACATGAAGTCTTGGAACAACCAATAAATGAGTATCAGCTTTGGGATTAATGTCTTTAAAAACAACGGCGTATTCATTTTCGTAAACGAATTCTGTTCCAAAATCACCGTTTATAATCTTACAAAAAATACAGTCAGACATTTTCAACTCCTTTTAAAAAAGATTTGTATGAATCATTAAAACACGAACTACACAAGGATTCAATCCCTTTTGAATAAAATACTAAATATGTGAAAAATATACTCCGGACACACACAGGACGCACACAGAGAAAAAAGGCAAAAAAATAGCCACTCAATTGAGTGACCATTTTTCTTGTTATTACTTGCTCCAGGCCAGACTTGAACTGGCACCGAGGGTGAACCCCGATTGGATTTTAAGTCCAACGCGTCTACCGATTCCGCCACTGGAGCGAACTATTATTTAATTTTCACCTGTCTCATCGGCGGAATCGGTAGATCGGGTCTACCTCCCCTCTCGCTCGAACTTGACATTTAGTCAACTTCTCCCTCGGCAGAGTGCCACTGGAGCAGACGACTTAATTATTTTATTATAAAAAATTTTATAAGTCAAACAAAAAAGAGGAATTTTTTCAAATTCCTCTTTTACTTAATTTCTAAGATACTCTTAAGCTTCAGCGCCTTCTTCTTTTTTAAGCATGCCTTGTAATTTTGACATGATTTCTTCGCTTTTTTCTTGAACATCAGAAACGATATCATCTGCTTTTTTCTGAATATCTTTTACTCTTGCATCGGTTTTCTTAGCAATATCAGATGCCATGTCACCAAGCATTTCTCTTGTTTCTTCACCTGATTTTGGTGCCAAAAGCACACCTGCTACAGCACCTAGTGCTGCACCTACTGCAAAACCTGCTAAAAATCTAAATACTGACATAATATTTTCTCCTTCTATTGTAGTTTAACTTTTGTGATAAAAAATTTTATCGCCAATTCGGACTAGAAAATTGTCTACTTCTTTGCAAATAACTTGAATGCACTGCAAAGCCCTTTAAAGAAACCGCCGGTCGCTTTACCTGCAAAAGATGATAATTGTCCGAACAATTTTAAAGGAGTTTTAGAAATAAAGTTTCTTACTTTTTGTACCCCTTCATCTGCTTTGATAATAATTCCGCTTACGATTTCAACGGATTTGTTAAGATTTTTCAAAGTAGGTTCTAACTCTGTTTTAATAATTGTTGTTGTTTCATCTAAATTCTTTGTTAGTTTTGAAACATCTAAAAGAACTTTAACAAGCATTACCCCGACAAGAATAACAATAACCCCTGTTGAATAAGCTAAAAAAGTTAAACCTTGATATAACTGTGTCGTATCCATGTATTTTCCCTTTACTATTTCCCCAACGCGAACCAACCTGTAGCTTCACCATTGAGGACGACATGTAGTACAACGCTACACCAGTAGCAATACAAAATGTCGTCCGACCCTTGTTTTAAAAATCGAAATGTGTTTCGCTTTCGAGCTCTTTAGCACGGCGAAGCTTTTTTGATTTAAGCATATTACCAAATTTTTTGTATTGGCGCTCAAGCTTATATCTCAATAAATCAACTGATTCAAGCGCCTGTTTTTTTGCTTCTTTAATTGCGGGAGAGTGTTTTTCAGCCAAATCACATACTGTATCTTTAACCTTTGCTCTCATTTCTTCACCGGGACATGGTGCATACAAAATACCCGCAACCAAACCGCCGACTACACCTGCCAGCAAGCCTATACCGAAACCTATTGAAGATTTTTCTTTGCTCATATTCTAACCTCGTTTTATATTATATATGTCTTATTATACCACGATTTCAAGCAAGGATAAACCCTTACCGATTAATTTTAGTGCCTTTGATTTTTTTAGTCTTCTAAACAGAAATGCACCCAGAATAATTCTCGATATTTGTCTTAGTAGAATTTCTTCCTGAGTACGCTTGATTTTATCAACAAAGTCCTCCGAGAACTCTACCAACTGAGCGGATATCTTTCTTGAAAGCTCACAAATCTCTCTTATAGAAGGTTTTATATAATAAAGTGTCAGATTAAGATTTCGCAGACGCTTACTCCAACGCTTCAATGCAAGCAGAATTGTAACCGCGATTATTAATTCCGCTATAAAAACTATAGATATTAAAATTGTAAAAATCATAGCTTTTCCGTTCTTTTTTGTATTATTATAAGATTATATTTTATTAATGAGAAAAATAAAATACGCTTGGAGGATTATTTCTTGGGTAAATTCAGATTTTATTTATCGCTTATTACCGCAAAAACCGTTTATACAGGAATGAGAATTACTAAATTATCATCAGGCACTTCGGTTATAGGCATGCTTGTTTTGAAACTCTGCCCTGATTTCCTGAAATACGCAAATAAATATATAACAAAATCCAAGCTAAATATTACGGGTACAAACGGCAAAACCACAACCTCAGGACTGATTACCCACCTCATCGGAAAATCCGTTATCAATAATTCAATGGGCGCAAATATGCTCACAGGAGTTGTTAATGCACTAGCTCTGGGTATAAATCCTTTTAAACCGGCAAATTACTCTGTCCTTGAATCCGATGAAGCATATTTAGAAAAAATTTATGATAAGTTTGATGCAGACTATCTTCTTGTTACAAACCTGTTCCGCGACCAGCTGGACAGATATGGGGAACTCGCTACAACAAAAAAACTTATCCAAAAAGGCATTGATAAAAAACCTGATATTCAGCTGGTTCTTAATGCTGATGACCCGCTTGTTGCAACTTTTTCATCACAAAACAAACCACCGATTTTTTACGGTGTCGAAAATGTTTACAATGCTGATAATAAAACAACAGCAGTAGAAGAAGCTTTTAACTGCCCAAATTGCGGAAAAGCTCTAAATTATGAAAGAAAATTCTTCGCTCAGCAAGGTCATTACTACTGCGAATGCGGATATAAAAGAATTACTCCAAAATACAAAGCTGATGTTACTTTACATAAAACACACTCCGTATTAAATATTAACGGAGTAGAATACAAAGTTCCGCTTGTCGGTTTGTTTAATGCTTATAATGCACTGGGTGCAATTGCTTTAGCATTAGAACTCGGGATTCCTGAGATTCAAAAAAATCTTGAAACATTCAAAGTCGCTTTTGGAAGGAGCGAGGTAAAACATATTAACGGGAAAAGAACCCTAATCCAATTAATCAAAAACCCTATCGGAGCAAACGAAGTTCTTAAGACAGTTGATTTAGACTCAAATATTCTCATAATAATTAATGATAACTATGCGGATGGACGTGATGTATCATGGCTTTGGGATGCTGAATTTGAAAAAATAAATGAAGCTAAAAAGGAGATTGTTGTATCAGGTATCCGCGCTAATGATATGGCATTGAGACTAAAATATGCAGGGTGCAAGAATGTTAAAATTATTTCTGAAATCAAAACTGCCGTTGAATATATTGGAAAAAACGCAGAAGATAACATAACAATTCTTCCGACATACACAGCATTATTGAAAATTAACAAGTTTAATGACATAATAAAACCATGAGCTTATTCAAAAACATTGTAATGTTTTTTCTGACTCTTCAAGAGAGAAGATTAACACGAAACCTGAACAAAACACTCGGAGCAAAAAACTCTTCCAAGAGAAAAAGTTTTTATTCTGACGGATGTTTTATGAGCCTTGATTCTCTTGCAGAAAGCGAAAAGGCTAAAATGGAAGAAGAACTGGCCCTTATCTTAAAAAGCTCAAATTATGAACCTGCTGAAGTTCTTGAATACATAAAAAAGCACAATACAAATGTGTATTATATAGATAACGCCAAGTCCTTAAACTCCATAGGCGAAAATGAAGGTTTTATTTACCCGCAAAAAGGAACAAAAGCGCTTTATCTTTCACTATTAATAAAAAACGGAATTAAATTTAAAACAAATGAGATGTTTGTTTTAACAAAAGGCGAAATTAATAAGTATTATTTCATTTACCATTTTTATAACTGGTATGCGTTTAAACACAATATTGCAGGATTAGATACAGAATCACAAGAGTTATTGAAAAAATTCTTATTTTCATCAACAGAAGAAGATTTTTCACAACTGCAGCTTGCCGACATTTACAAGCTAAAAGACGCAATAAAACAGGATAAAGCCGCTATTGAATTTGTTTTTAAACTCTGCCGCCAATATGAAGGTGCAAAACAAGCTTTAGAAAAGCTCAAAGACAACGGTGCAAATCTCTAATGCAGCATTTCCTGTAACCATGCTGAAATCACACGTGATAATTCAGGGTCATTTTTCAACAAAAGCATGCCTGAAGATTTGGATGGAGAAACATATTCCGCAAAACTTTTCTGCGCAAATCTTTTCAAATATGCTTCGGCTTCCTGCGCCTCACCTTCGCCAGTACCAGTGATTGATAGGAAATCCACATTATCCAATTGAGCAATTGAGACAGGAATATATAAATCTTTAGTCTTTACAACAGGAGAAATCATTACAATGGATTTCGGTTTGTCTTTAATTTTATCCGCAGCCAATACCCCTGCACTTGCACCGATATTAGAACCGACTATTGCCCAATTATTAAAGAATATTTTTTTAGAGTTTTCTTCTTTAACTTGAGCAATCACTTTTAATACATCATCAGGATATTTTGCATAAGCAGAGTTTTTCAAATCCTTCCAGGATGTTTTTGTCAGTTTTGCATTATAAATACTTGCTCCGTGTCCTCTAAAATCAATTGCAAGCACTGCAAATCCTTTATCAAGCAAATCTTGTTCCAAATTTCCCCACCATTGAGAGTTATAGCCTAATGAATGCAAAAGAACAACAGTAGTAAACTCTTTTTGAGTCTTACTTTTCGGATAAGCAAGCGTAGCTTTCAAATTAAAACCGTCCGAAGCAGCTGTTTTCAGTTCCCTTTTAGTAACATTTGATGCTGCATAAACAGAGGTGTTTATAAAAACCAAAAAAAATGCTAAAATAGACAAAATAAATCTTTTCATAACAAAACAATTATAACACATTTTGAGGTTCGTTACAAATCTTAATAGAAAAGGCAATTATTTATCATTTATATACTTATTATATATAAGAACTTTTAAGGAGAGACTATGTCACTGGTAATCGACGCAAATATGAAATTATTCGCCGAAAGGATGCATATATCATCCTCCAGAATGATTCGCGATTACGGGCTTGCTACAGTAGATGAAATCATCGAAGCGGAAGCAGAGCGCGGCAATAGTCATGCAATCCAACACGCAAGAGAGTATTACCATTCTCCTGAAAAACTTATTAAACTGTTTGAGCTTACTGATGTGGAAAATAAATTTGTTCTGCTTCATAAAATGGATGACAGAACAAGAATGAAAGTTCTTCCTATGTTACAGCAGGATGATTTGAGAATGGGTTTATACTTCTTTACTCAGGAAAAACTTCTTTCAATGTTAATGGAAGTTGATATAGAAGAACTTGTAAATGTTGTTAGAGAAGCATTCCCGCTTGAACAAATTATTATGATGTTCACAGAAGATGATTTAGCAAATTTCTTCTTAAGCGATAAATTAGAAAAATACGATGTAGTAGAACAACTAAAATGCATGCCTCCTGATGCAATGCAAAAATTTGTTGAAGGTGTAACAGGAATGCCTTCTGAAAAAACTAATCCGTTAGAATTGATTCAAAGCATAGAACAGCTTCCTGATGACAAATTCCGCAAATTTATGGCATCAATTGACCCTGATACTCAAAGACAGGTTACATTCCAACTGACAAAAACAAATCCTGACTATCTAACATTATTTGAGAATCAAACATATTGTAATATGTTAAACACATTAATGAAACCTGAGATGATTAAACCAATGATTATGCTTAATCACGATTCACTTGTAAATATGATTAGCGAACTTCCGGGAGATTTAATGTCAATCGTAGCAGCTCAGGTGGATACAAGAGATTTTGCAAAATTCCTTCAAAAGGGTCATATGGATTTGATTGAAGAAGCTTGGATGATTTAAAATACAAAAACGCAACACAATATGTATTGTGTTGCGTTTTATATATCTGTATTATAGCATATAGCGCAACCTTTGTGAAGTTCTGCTAAAAACGCATATTTTAAAAATCGGGTTGTATTATTGATTATATCTGGGTTTATACCTCTTTAAAAAACGCAACACAATACATATTGTGTTGCGTAATTTAAAAACGAAGAGCATTTATATAGCGAGGTATAAGAATGAAAAGATTAAACGGATTTTCACTAATGGAAATGATGATAGTCTTAACAATCGTAGCGATTGTTGCGGCAGCATCAGCACCAATGGTGAATAAGAAAATGGTACGTTCGGCGAGTGAAAAATCGCCTTGGATTTTTGTCAATGAAAGCGAATCAATCGCATATAATTTGGATAATCCAAACGGCATACAAGATAGAAAAACGGCTTCAATAGGAGCAAGAATAGCTCCAAATAACGAACATCCGAGATTATATATTAATACATCGGGTGATGCAAATCCACACATAGCATTTGGGTTTAATAATGGAAACTTGATGCGCTTAATAGCAGGTGGAGATAATGCAAATACTTGGTTGAGTAACAGAGAGCCAAATAATGCAACCGCCTCTGTTGCTATGGGTTGGAATTCCAATGCAAATGCGAATCGTTCTGTAGCAGTCGGTATGGATTCGGAATCTAATTCACCCGGAGCAGTGTCTGTTGGTAACAGAGCAAGAGGCAGAGCACAAGGTTCTATTGCAATTGGTGATGGTGCACAAGCAGGATTTGCAGGCGGTAATGATGCAAACAAATTTGCAACAATAGCAATCGGTTCGGAAGCAATAGCTGAGCGTACCAGAAGTATTGCAATCGGACGCCATGCGGAAGCAACTGCAATTCGTGCCATAGCAATGGGGTCATCAGGAGATGATGGACAAACAAATAGAGCACGTGCAATGGGAGCAAGCTCTATTGCCATAGGTGCATCAGCACTTGCTGCCAACACTACCTCTGTAGCATTGGGTGATACTGCGCAAACAAGCGGAAATGGATGTATATCAATTGGTACAGGTGCTAGAACCGGTGATAATATTGTGGATACACCTGTTGCAGTCAATGCAGATGATGAAGATGATAAAATAGCAATCGGTACAGGTAGTTTGGCAAGAAAACAAAATTCTATAGCAATCGGTCATGGTGCACAGGCTGATCCTAACGCAAATTCTCCGCTTTGGGAGCCGGTTAAAAGAAGAGCTATTGCAATAGGCTGGGAAGCACGAGCAAATGATTCGGATACTATTACTATCGGTAACAGATTTGCGGGCAGAAGAGCAATTGCAAGCGGTATCGGAGCAGTTGCAATTGGTACACCGGCTCAAGCTACCGGAAGATTTTCAGTAGCGATTGGAAGCAGTACTAATACAACAGCTACTGTTACAGGAAATGCTCAGGTTGCAACAACTATTGCATCAGGTGAATCTTCCGTTGCTCTTGGAGCCGAAGCGATTGCAACCGGTAATGATTCTATTTCAATAGGCAGAAATGCAGGACAAAATGCGACCGGCAATCATAAAATTTGCATAGGTGCAAACTCAGGACCTAAGGCAGGCAGCTCATGGGCAAGTGATAATTATGAGAGAATATTTATAGGCGGTCGTTCCTTATTTAATGACGGTGCAGCTGTTTTAGAAGTACATAATACAGGTATTAAAGGACAATTTGGTCTTGGAAATGAGCCTGACTCTACGGTTGTAATTAATGGTAATTTAATCGTCAAAGGTACCATTGCTACATCAATGATGGGTATGAGCGATAAGAAAAAGAAAAGATTTGTTAATGCAATTGGACGTTCCGGAGGACAACTTGAACCTGTAGATTGGGGGAACATCGGTACTAATTGGCATTCAGATGAAATGGGTAAATTCAAAGTTTATGATGGTACGGATAGTTTCTCTGATCGTCGTTTAAAAAATGTCGGCAAAGAATTCAAAGCCGGTCTTGCAGAAGTCAAAAAACTTGAAGTATTTAACTATACATTTAAAGAAGATAAAGACAAAACACCGCATGTTGGTGTAATAGCGCAAGACTTACAAAAAATCTTCCCTAACGCTGTATTCAAAGGTGAAGACGGATTCTTGAGAATAAGAATGGAAGACATGTTCTATGCAGTAATCAATGCAGTGAAAGAACTTGATTCAAGAGTATCTCTTCTTGAACAACAGCAAAAGCGAATTGATGAATTGGAAAAACGCATTGAAGCTTTAGAAAAAGCTAAATAATATTTTTTGCGGGAATTATTGCTACAAAATTAAACTTACCGCAAATAAAAAGGTCGGATTAATAATCCGACCTTTTTCCTTTGCTTTTGTATTATTAGTTAAACATATCTTCAAGGTCATCAAGAATACCTTCGTGCTTGTTGCCCTTTTTGATTTCTTCAATAATATTGTCAAGTTTTTCAATAATAACTTGAAGTTTAACATCACAGTTGCATTTATCAGGAATCTTAGCAAGGATTTGATCAAGTTTAGCAAGAATAGCTTTATTGTCACCGCCTTGAACTTCGATTTGAGTTTTGATTCCTTCTAACGTAATTGCTACAAGGTTCAATTTGCTTTCGATTGAAGTTAATACATCACCGTTAGCTTTTGACTGAGCTAAGATATCAGCCAACATTTTTTCAATTGTTGAAAGATCAACATTTACATCAAGACTGATATTACCGATTGCATCAAGGATTGCATCAGCTTTGCTGCCTAACTTATCAATTTTGCTTAACAATTCTGATAATAAAGCGATTGACTGGTTATGGAATTTAAGATCATCTTCGTGAGCTCTATCAAGTTTATCCATAATCTGTTTAAGCTTATTAAGCTGCATTTCTGTTAATGTATTATTTTCAGCCATTTGTTTGATAAGCATTGCCAATCCTGCTTTTGCATTATCATCCATATTATCAAGTTTAGCTAATACTTTGTTAAAGAATGCTCTGTTTTCTGCTGACATCTTATCCATATTTTCAATAACTGCCGCAAAACCTGTCTTCATATCAGCATTGAAGTTTTGAACATTGTTCAAGATATCACCAAGAAGAATTTTGTTTTCTGCTGAGATTTGATCCATTTTTGCTAAAATCTTATCTACAGCTGTTTTCAAATCTCCATTGAAGTTTTGGATATTTTCAAGAATGCTTTGAAGAAGAGCTTGAGTTTTAGCATCCATTTCTTTATTTGATTCAATTGAAGCTTCAATTTTTGCAAGAATGTCTAAAAGAACTTTTGTTGATTCTTTATCTCCGCTATCCATTTGATCAACTCTATTGATAAGTTTGATTAAAAGATTAATGTTAGCCTGACTTGCATTGTCAACATGCTTAAGTACTGCAAGAATACCGGCTTTCATATCACTATTTAAGTTATCAATCTTATCCATAATCATCCATAAAAGTTCATGAGTTTTTTCTGTCATTTCATGGTTTTGGTCGATGCTTTCCTGAACCTTATTGAAGATTGCTGTTAATAACTCATTAGTTTTTTGGTCATTCTTATTACTTTCATTAATTGAATTCAAGATTTTTGTTAATAAAGTTAGGTTCTTTTCGCTTACTGAATCAATTTTACCCAATAATGCCAAAATACCTTGTTTCATATCATCATTCAGGTGAGAAATTCTATCCATAATCATCCATAAAAGTTCATGAGTTTTTTCAGTCATTTCGTGGTTTTGATTGATGCTTTCCTGAACCTTATTGAAGATTGCTGTTAACAATTCATTAGTTTTCTCATCGTTTTTATTACCTGCTTCAATTGAATTGAAGATTTTAGTAAGTAATTCAATATTTTTGTCGCTTACTGAATCAATTTTACCAAGAATTGCAAGAATACCTTGTTTCAAATGATCATCAATTTCAGAAAGTTTACCAAGAATTGCTTGTAATAACAATTGTTGTTTAGCTGCAATAGCTTTATCGTTCTGAATACTTTCATTAACTTTCTTCAAAATAGCATTTAGCAATGTAATCATTGTTTGATCGTTTTTATTAGCCTGACCCATTTGAACAAGAATCATAGTTAATAATTTATTATTTTCAGCACTCAATTTATTACCTTTGTTAATAGCATTAAGAATTTGAGTAAGTTGAGCCTTCAAATCTTCATTGCCTTTTGTAATTTCATCAAGAATCTGATCTTGTTTATCTGTATTTTCTTTTAACAAGTTGAAAATATCAGCAGCTGTCATGTTCATTTTTTCTAACAGAGTCATAATTCTTTCTAAGCTGATACCCTGATTAATAAGTTCTGCTAAGATAGCTTTATTAATTTCTGTTTGCTCTTTTTGTTCTTCACGAAGAGCTCTGATTTCTTCAAGAACGGCCTTAACCAATTCTTCATCTGTCATATAAATATTTACATCAATATCTACAACAATTTTGGTATTGTCATAAATAATTGTAGTTCCTTTCGGATAATCAGGTTCTTCAGTACAAGATGTCAATCCTGCTGAACCGCCTAATAGTGTTAAAGCAACCATTGAACTAAGTCCCATTTTCTTAAGACCTGCCATATTAACACCCTGGAATGCAATATTATTCATTGATTGAGCATTAAGAGCGCTCATAGAATCTTCTGATTCAGGCGCTTCTCTTAAAGCAATAGCTGATGATGCTGATTCTGCTTCATCTCCTTTAAATTTAAGATTTTTGTTGTTAAGTAACATGTCAATTGCATTGATTTTCATACGTTGTATACTCCTTTTAAATTGTATTTTTCGGCTATGTAATAGTCCTAAAACATGTGAAAAGTTTTTTTGCTACCACCTTAACAAATCTTTACATTTTTTACAACAAGGGTCGACCGACATTTCACAAACATACAGGCGTGGCATAAAACGACAGGTCGGTCTCTGCTGACTCTGTTACAAGCGGGTTCACATTGGTTGAAAAAAGATATTTTATATATATAATATAGAGGAGCGGTTAAGGACGAATAAATGAAAAAAATAATTGTTCAAAAATTTGGCGGAACTTCCGTTGCCGATACGGAAAAAATAAAGAATGTAGCCAAAGCGGTTATAAGAGAAAAAAATAACGGCAATGATGTAGTTGTTGTAGTTTCAGCAATGGGACATACAACTGATATTCTTACCAAGCTTGCAAAAGAGATTACCCCGAATCCGTCTTCAAGAGAAATGGACATGCTTCTATCAACAGGAGAGGGAGTTTCTATTGCACTTTTGGCTATGGCACTTCAGACTCAAGGATGTAAAGCTGTTAGTATGAACGCAATGCAAGTAGGTATTATTACTGAAAATGTCCATTCAAAGGCTCGTATTCTTGAGATTAAAACCGATAAAATCAGACAGCATCTTGATAATGATGAAGTCGTTGTTATCGCAGGATTTCAGGGTATAACAGATGATTTTGAAATCACAACTCTCGGAAGAGGCGGTTCTGATACATCTGCTGTAGCTATAGCAGGAGCACTGGGTGCAGAACGCTGCGATATTTACACCGATGTGGAAGGTGTTTATACAACAGACCCGAGAATCGTTCCTTGCGCTTCAAGATTAGACCAGATTTCTTATGAAGAAATGCTCGAACTGGCAAGAGTCGGAGCTAATGTGCTTCACCCGCGTGCGGTTGAAACTGCGGCTAGATACAATACTCCCGTAAGAGTAAGAAGCACTTTTAAACTCGAAAACTTAGGAACTTTAATATTAGGAGTTGATAAAATGGAATTACACAGACCTGTAACAGGTGTTGCGTCAGATTTATCTCAATTAAGAGTTGTTGTCTGCGATGTTCCCGACAGTCCGGGTACAGCAGCAATTCTTTTTGACGGATTGGCAGAAGCAAATATTTCTGTTGATATGATTATCCAGTCTTATGCAAGAAAAGCTTTGAACACTAATGATATTGCATTCACAATCGATAAAGCCGATTTAGACAAAACTAAAGAAATCTTAGAAAAAGTTAAATCAAAACTAAGCTTCGGTAATATCTTTATTGACGATAAGATTGCAAAAATCTCAATCGTAGGTGCTGGCATGATTGACCATCCGGGGATTGCGGCAAAAATGTTTAAAACCTTAGCAAGCTTAGATATTAATATCAAAATGATTTCAACAAGTGAAATCAAAATCAGCTGTCTTGTAGAACAATCTCGCGCAAACGATGCTGTAGAAGCCCTTCACAAGATTTTCGGATTAGACAGCAGCGAAATTGCCGAAGTAAAAGGCGATTTACCAAACGTATAGGGGTATTATTAAATGAAAAAAACAATTTTGACTATATTAACTATGGCTTTTGTTTCTCTCTCTGCTTTTGCAGATGATAAACAAGATGCTTTAAACTTTTTCAACAGCTATGTAAAAGCAGCAAACAGCTATGACCCTGTAGTTGCAACTATGTATTCACCATCAGCAAAAATCATCAGACAAGTTGTTAAACCTGATGGAACACTCGTTGATGTTTCAACGGATACTGCAACCTACATAAGACAAATGAAAATCGGTCAGGCAGGAGCTAAACTTAAAAACTACAAAAATAATTATACAAACATAACCGCAGCTGCAATGCCAAACGGCGGATACAAAGTTTCTTCCCTAAGGCAGCCGTCAAATGAAACTTATAAACTAAAGACTTATATGATTGTAAAAAAACAACCTGACGGCAAATGGTTAATTACGGAAGAAATGATGCAAACAAAAGTTCAAACATTTTTGAAGTATCAAAAATAAACAAAGAGGGGAAATATATTCCCCTTTTTTGTTGCCAAATCTGCGTTTTTTTCGTATGATACTGATATTAATAAGGAGTTTTGAAATGGCTGTCACAATGGATAACAATATTAGTCAAATTGATAGAGCATCCGCTCTAAGAACAATTGAAATTGAAATCAATGCAATCTCAAGCTTAAAAGATTCTGTTGCATTGGAGAACCTTACAACAGCCTTAGATTTAATGCAAAACTCCACAGGCAGAATCATTATCACAGGGATGGGCAAATCAGGTCATATAGGTAAAAAGATTGCGGCATCACTTGCTTCTACAGGCACTCCGTCATTCTTTGTACATCCTGCGGAAGCCAGTCACGGCGATTTGGGTATGATAACAGAAAACGATGTTATTATTGCAATCTCAAACAGCGGCGAGTCAAGAGAATTAGTTGATATCATAAATTACTGCAAACGATTCGGTATCAAAATGATAGCAATCACTAAAAATGCACAAAGTTCATTAGGCTCAGCAGCTAATGTTGTTCTGGAGCTTCCCAATGCAGAGGAAGCTTGTCCTTTAGGACTTGCACCTACGAGCTCAACAACTGCAACACTCGTTCTCGGAGACATTCTTACAACAGGACTGATTGAAAGAAAAGGTTTTTCAAAAGAAGAATTCAATGTTCGCCATCCGGGAGGAAAATTAGGTTCAATTCTTAAACGTGTCGGGGATTTAATGCACACAGGTCAAGCTATGCCAATTTTGGACGAAAACTCAAATATGCAGGCTGTTTTATTGGAAATGACTTCAAAATGCCTCGGCTGTGTAGGATTTATTAATCAAAAAGGTGAATTTACAGGTATGCTAACCGACGGCGATTTAAGACGTTGTCTTTCTGCTTCTATTTTGGAAGAAAAAGCTGTCAACCTTATGACAAAGAACCCAAAAACAGTTACAAAAGATATGATTTCAGCCGAAGCATTAAAGATTATGCACGATAAGAAAATCACAAATATGTTTGTTGTAGAAGGTTCTCAGCCTGTTGGTGTTATACATATCCACGATTTGCTTAATAACGGCGTTGCTTAAAAATGAAACAACTGAAAGATTTTAAAGAAGATATTCATAAGTGCTCAAAATGCGGGCTATGTCAGGGAGAATGTCCGATTTATAAAATTACGGGTAACGATTGCACGGTTTCTCGCGGACAATTTGTAATGCTTGACGGATTACTCAAAGGTGATTTGAAAATGACTAAAACCATCAATCATTACCTTGATTTATGCCTCAAATGCGGAGCCTGCTCAAAATTTTGCCCGAGCGGAATAGATATTGTTGATATTATCGCCGCAGCTAAAGCAGAGTATTTTAAAACACATAAGTTTGAAAAAGTTATTTCATTCTTCCAAAAGAAAATAGTCTTCAAATTTATTCCCAATTTTTTATCAATTTTTCACTTCAAACAAACATCAAAGACTTTTGACAAGAAAGTGCTGTATTTTGGCGGCTGCGGTTCAAAAATCAAAGGAGACAAAGCTGTTATAAAACTTCTTAACAGTATTGAAACCGAAGTTATCAATCCGAAGTTCTCCTGCTGCGGGATTTCATTATTTATGCGCGGAGATTTAGAGAGCTTCCAAAACAGCATAAATAATTATATAAACACTTTAAAAAAATATGATATAAAAGAAGTTGTTACAACCTGCGCCAGCTGCGAAAAGACTCTCAAAGACTACGTCCGCTGGTGCGATAATGAAGAAACAAAAGCGTTTCTAAATACAATTACCGTAAAAAATATCTATGAATATTTAGCAGACAAACATTTTTCATTAAAAAAACCTGTAAGCGTTACTTATCACAAACCTTGCAACACAAGCATTTATCCCGAACAAATCCTTAAGAACACTGAAAATCTTACATACATAGAGATGAAAGATTTCGACAAGTGCTGCGGATTAAACGCACTTGCAAAATTCAAAAAATACAAAATTACCTCAAAAGTTTTTGCACAAAAACATAAAAATATTAAATCTACAGGTGTAAAATACGTTCTCACTTCCTGCCTCGGATGCGAAGCTGCTCTTAAAGCATACTCTTTTGGTGCATACAAGGTAGTCGACTTAGCAGACTTTCTCGCCGAGAGGGTATAAACTAATAGACCAAATGGTCTATGCAAATTTCAACCCCCTGATTGATGTCTCGGGCATGCCGAACATGTACACTATTATCAAGGGAGAGAGAGTTTTATGAAAAGAGTATTGTTGTTATTAACAATGGTAGTATCTATGTTGTCAGCTATGGCTGAAGAAAATGTGCTTCAATCTATTGAGATTGCACCTGTTAAAGATACATATAACATTGTTTTGGTTTCTGATAAAGCAGTTGATGTTAAAAAAGTTGTTCAAGCACCTAATAAAATCACCTTGAACATGAAAGACATCAGAGCATCAAAGAGCTTAAACACAATTTATAATAATGTTGAAAACGTGGATACTGTTATGGTAGAACCTCAAGGAAACGGAATCAGCATTTTCTTCCAAGCAGAAAATGCTTCAGCTGCTACTATAACTTTTGATTCACTTGCACCTGCGGCTCCCGTAGTATCAAATTCAAAAAATCTTAAATTAAATAACCCGATTGAAAGCTATGCTCCAATCTACACAGAAGATTTTGAAACAGCAAAAACCTCAAAATTATTTGATAAGCTAAAATCTTCTTCAGCTGTAGTAGACATCAAAGATACACTTGATGAAGAATCAGCATCAGACTTTGGACAAAAAGTGTTCTCATTCGGATTGTTACTTCTTTTAGGTGTTGGTGTAATAAGATTATTCAAACGCAAAGAGCCTGAAATGAAAATTGGCTTAAGCCAATCTCTTAATGAAAGAGAAATCAACATGTTCAGAGGTGTACAGCCTGTTCAACAGACTTACGCGAATGCAGAAAAACCATTCACAACTGTTAACTATGGCTTGAATGCTTATCAAAAAGAAACAAGAAATCCTTATGAATCAGAACCAATGACTATTCATAACCCAAAATTAAGAAATTATACTACTCCACAGGTTCAAAATGCAGTTGCAACTCAGCCTGTAAGCAGACCTCAACCGCAGGTAGCAACTATGCCTCAGGTTAAAAAACTTACAACACCTGTTAACAATACACCTGTAAACCAGTCTAATCCAAACGTAGATAACCTTAAGTTCTTAGAATCAATGACTGCTATCTACGAAAAAAGCGGACGCCACGACCTTGCAAGAGGACTAAGAGCAAGCTTAAACAAAAATAACATTAACTAACAAACAACAATCTTTTTATAAAACTATACTATATTTTGAGTGTCGAAAGACACTCTTTTTATTTTTCAACAAGGGTCGACCGACAATCGCAATACTACCAGTTTAGTGTAAAACTACGGGTCGGTCTCTGCTGTATCTGTTACAAGCAGGTTGATGAATGATTAAACTCTTCCATACATATCTTCGTATCGAATAATATCTTCTTCAATCAGCAAATCACCCATCTGAGCTTCAATAATCTTAAGATTAGTTTCATAAGGGTTTTGAAGCGAGTGGATAGCTTTAACAGGAATATCCACACTATGTCCGGGGCTTAAAATCAATTCCTTACCCTCAAGCACTACTTTTGCAGTACCTTCCAGCACAACCCAGTGTTCGCTTCTGTGGTTATGTGACTGCACAGAAAGTTTCTGTCCCGGATTAACCTGAATAATCTTACTCAAGAATCCGTTACCCTGCGCAAGTACTGTATAATAACCCCAAGGTCTGTAAACAGTTTTGTGCACCAAATGTGTATTATCATTCTGTTTTTTTAATGTTTCATACACATTTTTAACTTCCTGAGTTTTATCAGCTTTGCAAGCTAAAATAGCATCTTCTGTTTCAACAAGAACAACATCCTCTAAACCGATTGTTGCAACAAGTTTTGAAGACGAATAAACAAAAGAATTCTTAGAACCTTCATCTAATACGTGACCTATTTTTACGTTGCCGTTTTCATCTTTTTTGCTTACATCGTAAATAGATTTCCAACTGCCCAAATCATTCCAATCACTTTTTAACTGAACAAAAGCGATTTTATCTGATTTTTCCATAATTGCATAATCGATTGATATAGAAGGCATTTTATCAAACTCGGTAAATGGAATATCGTTTGACTTGGTAAAGTCAAAGTTTTTAAGTAAGCTATAGATTTCAGGAGCATATTTTTCAGCTTCTGCTAATAAAACAGATGCCTTAAACATAAATATACCACTGTTCCAATAGTAATTTCCATCAGCAACATAAACTTCTGCAAGCTTGGTATCCGGTTTTTCAACAAATTTATTTACACGGTTACCCTCTGCATTAATATAACCGTAACCTGTTTCAGGATAAGATGGTTTAATACCAAAAGTCACAAGATAGCCTTCTTCCGCAAGTTTTTCACCTTCTTTAACAGTTTCTGCAAAGGCTTTAACATCTTTTATTGTATGATCAGATGGAACTGCAAGAATTACCGGATCATCTTTTGATGTCTCAGCAATGAATTTTGAGCCCAAAACAATTGCAGGTGCCGTATTTTTAGAAATAGGTTCAGATAATACGGTCGCTTGAGCTGAAAGCGATGACAGCTGATATTTTACATTAGAAAAATTCTTCACACAGGTCATACTTACAATATTTTCAGCAGGCATACATTCTTTTAATCTTTGGAAAGTAGCTTGAAGCAAGCTTTCCGTATTCTGGATATTCAAAAGCTGTTTTGGATAAAGTTCTCTTGACAAAGGCCATAAACGGCTTCCTGAACCACCTGCTAAAATAATTCCGTACATTTTATCTCCTTTTATAAATTTGTCTTACCTTGACACCTCACCCCAACCCTCTCCTCAAGGAGAGGGAGTTTGCCGTTAAGCAAACTGCATTTCATATAAATATTTATACCTGCCGTCAGGCTTGTTAATAAGTTCTGAATGAGTACCTAATTCAACCAACTCGCCTTCATTTAGAACCGCAATTCTATCAGCGTTATGAATTGTTGAAAGTCTGTGTGCAATAACAAAAACAGTTCTGTTCTGCATCAGGTTATCAAGTGCTTTTTGAACAATTGCCTCTGATTCGTTATCAAGAGCCGATGTTGCTTCATCCAAAATAACAATCGGAGAGTTCTTAATCAACGCTCTTGCAATCGCTACACGCTGTCTTTGACCTCCTGATAATGAAGCTCCGCGTTCTCCAACAACAGTATCAATCCCTTCTGGAAGAGTACCTAAAAACTCATCTAAGTGCGCTAATTTTACAGCATTAGCAATCTCCCCTTCAGAAGCATCAGGTCTTCCCATTAGAATATTCTCCTTAATAGTACCGGAGAACAGATAATTGTCTTGGAAAACAAATGATATTGAGTTTCTGAGACTTACTATATCATATTGTCTGATATCAATACCATTAATCATAATTGAACCTGATTTAACATCATAGAATCTTGGTATCAAATTAACGACAGTTGATTTTCCGCCGCCTGAGTTACCCACTAAAGCAATTGTTTCATTCGGTTTAACAGACAAATTGAAATCTTTCAAAACAGGAATATCTTTATTGTATTCAAAAGTAACGTGATTAAAATCAATTTCGCCAACATTTTTTAATTCAGCAGAATGAGGCTGATTTTTGATTTCAGGCATCAAGTCAAATAACTCAAATACACGAGCCATTGAAACAAATGTTCCCTGCAAGTTTGTTAAAGTTAAACCTAAAGTTTTAGTTGGTTTATAAAGTAACAATAATGATGTTACAAACGAAGCAAAACTTCCTGCTGTCATTTCACCTGACAAAATCAAACTGTTGCCATAATTCATTACAATCGCAATACCGATTGAACAAATAAAATACATAATCGGAGACATCCAACCAACGCGCTTGGTTAAAGACATTGCAAGATTGAATTGTTTTTTAACCTGACCTTCAAACTTATGGTTTTGAGAATCCTGCAAGTTATAAGCAGTAACAATTTTATTACCCGCACAAGTTTCATTAAAGTTTGTAGTCATATCACCTGCAACAACCATTGTATCGTTAGAAACTTTTTTGATTTTCTTTCTGATAAGAGTTACAGGAGTAATCGCGATTGCCATTACACCAACACCAATGATAGCAAGCTTCCAGGAGTTGAACAACAGCACTCCGACAAGAGCAACCAATTCAAATATTGATAAAATAAATGTTTTAATAGTTTCAATAAGTTTTTTTGAAGCCTGATCAGGGTCTGATAAAAATCTGCTCAAAATCAAACCGGAAGAGTTGATGTCATAGAACTTTGTATCCATTGCAGTGAGTTTTTTGAACAAATCAATCTTCAAATTGTTTGACATAGTGTTTCCTGTCCACTCTGTAAGATAGTTACAAAGATACTTTAAAACCCCCTGTATCAAAGCAAATACAACAATAGCAAACGGAATAAATTTAATGAAAAACGCCTGCAAGTATAAAGTATGTCCATGAAACTCAAAAATCTGAGCTTCATTACCGTTAACAACATAATCCATATAAGGTCTGAGCGAAAAAGCAACAACACCATCAAGCAAGCCCAATGGAATAGCCAGCAAAATAAGGATTATTGAACGTCCCAAGACTGTTTTTATATAAGGATACATTTTATTCAGCAAATAACCGTATCTGAATGCATCTTTTGTATTAGTATTCTTTAACTTTAATAACGAATCTTCCATTAAACTCCTCTCCATTCGACTTTTAAGAACATTTTATCATAAACAAAATTAAATTACCTTTACTTTTTGTTTATTTTGCAAGATAATTTTCCTATAATAGAAAGGGATTACACTATGACAGAAGTTAGAGTAAGAATAGCTCCTTCTCCGAGCGGAAACCTCCACGTCGGAACTGCAAGGACAGCTTTATTCAATTATTTGTTCGCAAAAAAAAATAACGGTAAATTTATTCTAAGAATCGAAGATACTGATGCTGACAGAACATCTCAAGAATACGTTGATAATATTTTTGATTCACTAAAAGCTTTAGGACTTAACTGGGACGAAGGTCCTGACGTAGGCGGCGAATACGGCCCTTACACTCAATCAGAAAGATTCGATATCTATCCTAAATATATTCAGGAACTTCTTGATAAAGGATTTGCATATGAATGTTTCTGCACACCGGAAGAATTGGAAGCAGAAAAAGAAGAAGCAACAGCTAACAAAAAAGCTTACGTTTATTCAAGAAAATGCGAAAACTTAACAGAAGAAGAAAAAGCAAAATTAAGAGCAGAAGGCAGAAAACCTGCTATCAGATTTAATGTTGCGAAAGCTCAAAAAGCGTTCCATGAAACTTCAATTCTTGAATTTGAAGACCTTGTAAAAGGTAAGCTTCACGTTGATACAAATCTTATTGGTGATTTTGTAATTATGAAGTCTAACGGAGCTCCAACTTACAACTACGCAGTTGTTATTGACGACGCTCTTATGAAAATATCACACGTAATCAGAGGTGAAGACCATATCTCTAACACCTATAAACAAATCTTAATCTTTGAAGCACTAGGTTTCGAAGTGCCAAGATTCGGACACTTGGGTATGATTCTTGCTCCCGATAGAAGCAAATTATCTAAACGCCACGGCGCAACAGCTGTTTCTGATTTCGTTGAACAAGGTTACTTAACAGAAGCATTGTTGAACTTTGTTGCTTTATTAGGCTGGGCTCCTTCTGACGGAGTTGAAATCAAACCTGTAGACAAAATCGCAGAAGATTTCAGAATCGGCGAAATCTCATCTTCAAACTCAATCTTTGAATATGACAAACTAAAATGGATGAACAGCCACTACATCAAAGCTCTTCCAATGGAAGAATTAAAAGAAAAACTCAAAAAATACTTAACAAAATATGATTTGACAGAATTAACTGAAGAACAGTTCACAAGAATGATTGAAATTACTTATGAACCGCTAACACTACTTTCTGATATTACAGATGCTGTTACTTATTTCTTCGGCGGAGATAATGTTGAATTAGACGAAAAAGCTAAAGAAAACATTGAAACAGAACTTTCTCAAGAAGTTCTAAAAGCGTTCGTGGAACAAGCAGCTAACTGGGAATGGACTGAAGAAAATCTTCACGAAAAACTTGAACAGTTCAGAGCTGATTTTAAAGAAAAAGGATACAAACCTAAATTTACAATGTGGGCAATAAGAGCTGCCGTAACAGGAAGACTTTGCGGAGCCGATATGACAGCTACACTTGCAATTTTAGGAAAAGAACATTCACTGAACAGAGCAAAGAAAGCTATCAAATAAATAAAAAAAGCGGGATTAAAATCCCGCTTTTTTTATTTTCTTCTTTTATTAGCCGCACTGCCATGTTTTCTTGGCTTGCGAGGCGGCTTATGAGGTCTTCTGTAACCATTATCATAATTATTATCTTGATAACTTGCATTCAACGCATCAGTATAAGCTTGTGACGAGCCGTTAAGAGTAGCTGATGTCGGAAATAAATTGAGACTACCGCCAAAATCATTGGACGGACTATTGTAATTGTAGTTAAAGGCGTTTGCACTAAGAGTAAAAAACATTAATGCAGACAGGGTAAAAATAATTTTTTTCATAATTCGCTCCTTTTATTTGTATAAGTATAACGATTAGAATTCAAATTTGTTCATTTATTCTATTATACCATCTTTTATTAGCTGCTGTCTAATGATTTTTTTTGTTTGAAATTCTTCATCATCACCGGCTGTAAACCTTTTCAAAAGCATTACGCCCGGAGTTACAACACCCAGTGCAAACATACAAGTGCCCAAGCCTGTTAAGATTGATTTTCTCTTTAACTTTTTAACACTTGCAAAGAATTTATCGGAAGTCTCTCCCTCTGCAACCGCTTTTTTGTATTGTGAATACAACTCTTCAACTTTCTTATTCATACCCTCAATCTCTTCAAGGTCGATATATTGTCTTGTATCTATTTTATCAGTTTTTTTATAAAGCTTAATAAGCCCTGATTCTTTTGCGGTTTTAACAATCATATTATCAGGATTTTTATGTAAAAACTCATACAAATCAGCTTTTGAAGTATTTGCAGCATTAAATTCTTTCAACGCTTTTTCAATAGAACCGTCGTCAAAAGCTTTTTTCAAATTACCTTCTTCCAATACTTTTGCATCTAACCCGATTGTTTTATTATGTTTTTTCTTTGCATAATTTTCCAGTGCCTGCTGAATCTTATCACCCGCATAGTACATAAAACAGAGCGTAAAACCTTCTTTTATGCCATACCCTACAAATTCCTGAGGGCTTCTGGAATCCTTGAGTCTTTCTCCGGTAATAGCACCGTCTAAAATCCACATATTTTTAACAGGAGAGAATGCAAATGTTTCTACAACATTACCCAAACCTTTGAATGAAACATTTTCTCCACCCTTTTTCGCGTCTTCTTTTTTCTGTTTTTTAGAAGCTTCGTATTCCGCAATAAGATTTTTTCTAATCTTATTTTCCGTATAATTCTGTTTAAATTTTGTAAGCCCGATATAACTGCCAATCGTCATAGCAGTTGATACAATAAATTTAGCGGTAGTAGCATTTTTAAATAATTTCTGATTCTTAGAAATCTTCTCAATACCTGATTTTACTTTTTCATCAGGAGCATATTGCTGAATTTTTTCAAAAACATCTTTATCTTTAAGATTTCTTGCATCGAATTTGGAATCAAATTTCATCCACTTAAAAACGGTTTTGTCAAAAAGCCACTTAAACGCAGGAATCCCCATCAACCAAATAACTTCCGTACCCGTCTCATCAATAAATCTGTCCTGCCCTTCCTCTTTTCCTGTAACAAAAGAGCCCGCTGTCATCCCGCCCGTAGCCGAAAAATCCTTGATTGCCAACGGCACCAAAGAATTTGAATTACCTAATGTTGAAAATATTTTAGCTGCATTAACCATCTATACTACGACCTTCTTATATTATATAAGTTCAAAAAAATTTTAAATTGCCCGATTGTTAAAAATTTTTTACAATAAAATGGGCTTCACTATAGTGAAGCCCATTTATCAGTATAAAACTTTTATCCTTAACCGACCAGCTCAGTGTTATCTGATTCGGAAGCTTTCACCATAATAGCGTGTTCAACAGGATTTTCTTTCTTATAAGAATTTTCTGCAACAACTTCTTCAAAACCAAACTCGTCTCGGGCTTTTTTCATCTGAGTTTCATCAACTAACTTTTTTGCAAGCTCAGCAATTTCATACACTAACTTGTATCTGTTATCTGTATTTTCGTTTAAATCCCAAGCTACTTTAATTATCTGATCCATTTTTATCCTCTTGATTAAGATATTAACAATTATTAATAATTGTATAACACACAATTTTATTTGTCTAGAGGTAATGTCGTAACAAAACTTTACAGAAAGAGCAATTATTTAAACATTGAATACTTTATATATGCATATCAGTTTGAATAAGGAGAAGAACATGACAAATATTAATACAAGCAGAGGAAATTATGATATTAAAAATCTGCAAAGTTTTAGAATAAACACGGTACAAAAAGAGTGGGATTATTTAGGACAAAAATATTATGATAAAACCACTACAAGAGCTGTCGATGCTAATGGGCGCAGCGATTATAAAGAATTTCCGATGCCATCCGAAATTGATGGTGTAATGCGCAGACTTATGGCAATTGACAACAACAAAGAAGATTTTTCTTATGAAGATTTGAAAGGAGCAAAAGCTGCTCTCGACAAAATGAACGTTGACGTAAAAGAATACGATTTATCCAAAGGCGTATTTACCTTTGTTATCAAAGGTGGAGATGGCGGATACAACGAAGGAAAAACGTATTCTGTTACCCTTGATGTAGAAACTCCGGAAGAAATTGCTGCAAGAGAAGCAAAAAAACAAGAACCTCAAAAGGCACAAAAACAGGATGAACCAAATTGGTTTATCAAAGGAGTTGCTTATCTCTTAGATGCATTGGGCTGCCCCGGATGGTAGTTATTCCATCAGAGTAGTCATAAGTATCGGATCACCATCTGTAGCAAGAACCGTATGTTCAAAGTGCGCAGATGGCCTTCTGTCTTTTGTGATAACTCCCCATTGGTCATCTTCAACAAAAACTTCATCGCAGCCAAGATTTAACATTGGCTCAATTGCAATTACCATGCCTGATTTAATCAAAGTATTATCGCCAACCCTATAGTTGAACAGGAACGGGTCTTCGTGCATTGTATGCCCAACACCGTGTCCGCCGTATTGACGCACAATACCCATTTTATAAGACTTTGCAACATCTTCAATTGCGCCTGAAATATCATCAAGCACATTTCCTGCTCTCATTTTTTCAATACCTGCAAAAAGAGATTCTTCTGTTGCTTTCATAAGCAATTTCTTTTCTTCAGAGATTTCACCAACAGCATAAGACCAGGCACTATCACCTACCATACCGCCGTAAGTTGCTCCAACATCAATTGCAATAATATCACCTTCTTTTAAAATCTCATCTTCGGAAGGTATACCGTGTACAACTTTTTCGTTAATTGAAGTACAAATACATGCCGGAAAACCACTATAACCAAGAAATGTAGGAATAGCTTTATTTTCTTTAATAACCTGCATTGCGATATTATCAAGCTCTTTTGTAGAAATTCCCGGTTCAACAACTTCTTTCATTTTTTTATGAACAAGGGCTACAATATGTCCTGCATGTCGCATTCTTTTTATTTCATCACGTGATTTTCTGTTAATCATTTTTACCTCAATTCTTGTTTTTATTTTAGACTTAATACATCCTATTTTCAAGTTTAAAAATTTTTTTGATTTACCCCCTTGACATCAAATTTTGATTTGATAATATAATACTTGTGACTAGCCCCCATCGTCTAGAGGCCTAGGACAACACCCTTTCACGGTGTAGACAGCGATTCGAATTCGCTTGGGGGTACCATTTAAAATAAGAGCCGAAAAGGCTCTTTTTTAGTTTTTAGTCACATCGGAGATTTGCATGACTAAAAAGATTTTAATTGTCCGACTTTCTGCAATGGGAGATGTAATCTTCAATCTTCCGCTTGCTAATATTTTGAAAAATAACGGATACGAAGTAACCTGGCTTGTAAGCGAAAAAGGGGTTGATATTGTAAATAACAACCCTGCCGTTGATGAAGCAGTTCTTGCGCCTGTTGAAAAATGGAAAAAACAAAGTTTTTTCAAAAATATCAAAGAGTATTTTCAAATAATAAAATATATCCGCTCAAAACATTTTGATATAGCAATTGATACCCAACTATTATTAAAAAGTTTTATTTGGACAGTTTTGTGCGGTGCAAAAAGAAGAATTGTTTCTAAATCAGCAAGAGAATTTGCAATCCTGGGCGGAAATGAAGTTATAGGAAAGTTAGCAAATGATTTTTCTACACACGCTGCAGTTAGTTATTTAGAATTTGCAAAGCACTTAAACCTTGATACAAATTCTATACAAACATCTCTACCGCCATCAACAAATGATATTACAAATAAAATAGATAATCTTCTCAAAGATTTAGACAAAAACAAACCCATTATTACCTTAGCACCGGCAACAACATGGGTTACAAAACATTGGAACAAGGATAATTGGAAAGAATTAGTTTCTAAATTGGAAACTAATTACAACATAATTTTTACAGGAACATCCAAAGACCTTGAACTTATTGATTACATTTCAGAGGGCAAACACCTTAACCTTGCAGGAAAAACAAACCTGTTGGAATTGGTTGAACTCTTCCGCCGAACAGATTTATTAATCTCACTTGATAGCGGAAGTACACACCTTGCCTGGGCATCAGGACATCCTAAAATTATTTCTATATATTGTTCAACACCGCCAACACGTTATGCCCCAATAGGAGATAAATATATTGCCCTAACAGGAAATCTTGAGTGCCAGCACTGTCATAAAAGAAAATGTCCGTTAAAAACAAACGAATGCACTTATTCTCCAAAGGTAGAAGAAGTCTTAGCTGCAATCAATAAACTTTTACCGCTTAACATTATTTAATAAAACAGCAATTTTTTCTGCAAAAATAACTTTATATTAATAGTTAGGTTAGTAAAAGGTCTGTTATTGTGAATTCTATTAATGCAAATATTAATAACAAATATAACTTGCGAGTACCTTTTAAAGCAGGTGAAACGAATGCGCCTGCGCAGCAGGAAGAAGTCCAAATTCCTGATTTATATTACGTACCTGACGATCAATATGAGCAAAAAAGCTTTAAAGAAACCGTAAAAGAAGCAGATATGATGGGAATGGTTTATCCTTGGATTGCTCATCCGCTTTTAATGGTAGGTACTTGTGCAGGACTTGCGTATGGTGTTGATAAATTTGCTCAGGCTTGCGGTGGAGAGTATGAAAAAAGTTTACTCGGTAAAGCTGCAAAACTGGGAGATAATATCCAAAATTCCCGTATTGCACAAAGTGATGTTGTTAAAAAATTCTTTAATGTAGGAACAAACAGCAGAAAAAAATTCAATGAGCTGACAAAGAATTCTGATGTAATAAATGCGGTAAGAAATACTCCTTCCATGCCTGAGTGGGGTTTTGTTAAAGATGAATTATTGACTCAGGAACAAAGAATCGTTCACGAATTCACAAGGATTACCGATGGCTTACACCTTAGTCAGGAAAGCTCTTCCGGTGGTTTCTTAGGAATATTTGGCGGTGAATCAGGTGGCGAAAAAGTAAGACTAAAAGACTTAGCCCTAACAAAAGAAGAAAAAGAACTTGTAAAAAATATTACAAGTCAGGAAGAAGCTGTTAATACTGTTTTATTGAAACGTCTTGGCAGAAGCGAAGCTGAAATCCAACGTATTATTTCCTTAGGCGAAGGTGCAACACCTGCGGTTAAAGACGAAATCCTGAAAGAAATGGGATTAACCGCGGAAAAACTTGAACTTATCAAAAAAGACACAACAGGTCAGTATATTAAAGAAGTAAAAGCGGCAGCCGAAAAAGTAAAAGGTAAAGTTTGGATTGGTGCAGGCAACTACTCTTGGATGGGCCCTGTTCAACCTTTTGAGAGAAAAATAGGATGTGATGAAGTATTCAACAGACTGCATAGTGTTTCAGAAGGCGCGACAACCGCAACAGGAAGATTCATGTCAAAATTCCTTCAAAGATGCCACAGAGGTTTTACATTCGGCGGCGGAAAACTCGGTGTGCTTTTGTTTGTTGCACCACATCTTGTTGAAACAATGATTGATACTAAAAAAGCTGACCCTGATGCAAAAGTCGGAACTGTTGCAAACGGTGTAATCAGTGCAATGAGCTGGGTATTTACATTCCCACTCGGTTTAAAAATTATGCATTCACTAACCGGTGCACAATATGCAGGCATGAGCAAGGATCAGGTACAAGAATACAGAAATCTTTTAAATGATTTTAACAAAAATGTTAAAAGTGACTTTTTCAAATCAAAATCCGAATATGATACTGCAAGAAAAGAACTTGAAAGTAAATTAAAAGCTCTTAAAACACCTGCAAAACCACAAAATCTTTTAACAAAAATATGCCGAAAACTCGGAAGCTTCATAACAATGGATTTGGAACAAATCAAGAGTTACAGAAACGGAAGCTTTGGCGGTAATACAGCAAGAAAAATTCCAAGTTTCTTCAAGAACCTTGGCGGAGTTCCAATGAGATTAATCCTTTGGGGCGGTATAACAATGGGGCTTCTGGATACTGCTATCACAAAAGGTACAAAAGCTGTCTTCGGCAATTTCTATGACAGAATGAAAGAAGAAGAACATGAAGCAAATAAGAAAAAGCAAAAAACATTCTTAAAAAATGATTTGCAGGAAAGAATGGTTGAAACTCAAAGAAAAAAGCTTGAAGCTGATAAAGCACCTCAAGCTCAAGAAACAACAATGACACCTCCGCCTGTTATTGAAGAAATTCCTCAAACACCTGCACAGGAACCTGCTGAAGCAAAGGAAACACCTGTTCAAGAGCAAACAGTAACGGAAGAAATACCGGCACCCGAACAAACTAAACCGGTAGTAGAACAGCTACCTGAGAACAAATATATTCCGAATCCTAATCCCAACCCTGAGATTCTAAATCAGAAACCAACTGTTACAAAACGTGATAACTATACTTATATCCCGTCTCAGGATAATGTTTTAAATCAAAATCCAACAGCTCAACAATATAAATATATTCCGTCACAACAGGCAGCAAATATTGTCAAAAACTTTGACAATTCGGGTTTGAACGGAGCTTTAAGACGCGCTGACAGAGCGGAAGCAAAAGCATTACAGGTGCTTTCAGGTAAATTCAACTAAAACAACTCACCGAAAATAACGCTCGGTTCTTGCGAAACCTCTTTGCCAAATGCTTTTGTTTTAACAGAAGCGGTAATATATAATTTCTTTTTAGCCCTTGTCACTGCTACATAGAACAATCGCATAGATTCTTCCGCCGAGAATTCCTTCAATTCCAGCTCTGATTTTACTTTATAGTCAGGATTAAACCCGCGAACCTGTTCCATAAACAATGTTGAAGACTTAATTGCAGTCTTCGCCGAATCCATTGAAAGCGCCTTTTCCGTAAGTTCAGGAATAAATACATATTCAAACTCATCTCCTTTTGATTTGTGCAATGTCATTATCTGAACTTTACCTTTAACAGCAGAAGAATCTTCCTCTTCGGAGAAGAACTTAAATCCGCTCAACGACGGACGTTTTGCAACCGCATCGAGTCTTTCTACAACAAGATCAAAATTATTTGACGTATTCAATTTTCTGACAAGAGTTGCAATCAAATAAACATTAGATTTTTCAATATCGGATGTGTAATAATAAAGCCCGATTTTAATAACCAGCTCTTCAATAGGCATAGTTGAAGAATTCAGCCAGTATTGCATATCCCACAAAAATTGACAAAGAGCTGGCGATTCAATATCATCGCCGTCGCGTGTAATAAACGGCTTTTCAGAGCCTCTGATTTCTAACTGCAAACGCTGTTTATAGAAACCTAAATCGGATAAAGTCTCGTAAACAGTTGCAACAGACTCATTATCAAAAGGATTTTGCAAAAATTTTAAAACCGCAAAAATGGTATTAAATACAGCTTTCTGCCCTAAGGATTCGCTTCTTGTAATACTCTTAAATCCTGCGTCGTTAATAAATGCTGTCCAATTCGCGACCTGAAAATTATTTCTTAAAAGAATTCCGATTGTTGCTTCTTTATTAAAAGTCAGGATATTTTTAATCTCTTTCAGTATAAAGTTTTTCTCCTCAAAAGTCTTATCAAAAACTTTCGCCATAACCGCATTTTCAGAAACAGGATTTTTGCCTTCCACCCCCTGCATCATGCTTTTAAAGAAAGCTCTCGGAAGTAAATTTTCACCCCATAAAACAGTGTTGTTTGCAAGATTCATAACATCTTGTGTACATCGTTGAGAATGATTCATTTCTACCAGAGTATCAGCGGTCTGAATAAATTTTCTGAATCCTTCTACATCAGCATTAGAAAAAGTTGTTGTAATCGCCTGATTTATATCACCGCATCGAATCAGATTTTTGTGTTTTTTACACAACAAACCGATTAATCTCTGCTGAATCCCTGATGAATCCTGTGCTTCATCCTCAATAATATAATGGCAGATTTCCTGATAATATTCCTGAATATCCTTGTTTTCTTCTAAAAGTTTCACAGAGAATAAAAGAATATCATCATAGTCAATCAAGTTAGCTTCATCCAGTTTTTGCTGATATTCACGGTAAAAAGCTTTAAATTTTTCGATTTTTTTGTCAGTAGAAGGTGTATTTATATCACCCTCCTGCAATTTCATAACAGAAATAGCACGGTCAAATTCATCAAGTTCTGTTTTCGTAAATTTACCTGTAATACTTTTCAGAATCCGCATTCTCTGAGTATCATCACAAATCTCAAAATCCGCGTCTAAACCAAGCCTTTCATAGTTTGAATTATCTTTAATTATACGCAAAGCTAACCCGTGAATAGTGCTTATATTAGGAAGCTGGGTACTATTAGGAGACATGTTTTTAATACGTTCTCTAAAGTTCCTTGCTGCCGATTCCATATATGTCAGAACAAAGATATTTGAAGGATTCACTCCGCGATTCATCAACTTCATAATAAGCGCAAGTAAAATTGTTGTTTTACCCGCCCCCGGAACGGCAGAAATAGCCATCGAGCCTTTTTCATAATCAAGAACAGGTTTCTGATCATCACGAGGTGTAATTTTAAATACCTGCTTTTCTTCTACAGGTTCAGAATTATCTGAAACGAGATATTCTTCAATTCCGCCTAAGTTTTCAGCTCCCGCAGGGTCAAATAAGCTTGATAAAGCATAAGCATGTTTTTTAGCCAAGAGGAGAAGTTTTCTTAAAATTCTTGCCGTTTTTTGCGCAGCCAGAAATATATCATCTTCAATTGTATATTCGTCTTTTGCCCAGTCAGCCTGAAACACCCACGCGTTATAAAGAGGTCCCGTATCTGTTTTTACCCAATCGGAATGCGAAACATCAAGCCAAAATTGGTAATCTGCCGAAATTTTATTATCAATAATTTTTTGCGGAGTTGCAACAACAAGATTATTTTCTCCGATTTCCAGAGTTGAAGAAGGATTTTCTGCAATAATAGAGTTTTCAATCTGGGTAATAATCTCTTCTGCACGCTCTTTAACAGTTTGCGCGCCAAGAACATTTTCAAAATCCCTGAGTTGTTTAATAAAGAAATTAAACTTATTAATCTTTGTCTCATCAACAAAATCCACAACACGCGCAAACATTTCAAAAACTTTTAGTGAGAGTTTCGTATCTTTTTCCTTAATTTCTTCAAATGCGTTATAGAAGTTTTGATATTTCTCGTTATAACATTCAATTTCCAACAACGGCAAAAGTTTGCATTGTTTATATGTTTCCAAAACCTTATGACAATATTTCAAAGGAATGCCGACATAATCAGATAAAATAACCCTCAAATCCATCTCAGAAATTTCAATTCCATACATTAGCTTTAAAATATTTACCCCGGCTTTAACAAGCGGATTATCAATAAGTTTTTCGCTGCCTGAAAGGAATAATAAATCACAATTCTTAAGCTTTTCTTTTAAAGTAAAACGAAGCATGTCATCCTGAAGCGGAGTAACGATTGTAATCTGATTAGGACGAACACCTTTTTTGAATAGTTCTTCAATCTTTGAGACCGCAAAATCCAGAGTTTCAGCGCGTTTGGAGAGTGAAGTTAATGTAAAATTTTTCAATCTTTTTTTTGTTTTCTCTATTACATTAGAAAAAATCACATCCCCGTTTTCAAAGACTTCATCATCACAAACAATTTCTTCTTCAAAAAGTTTTGATAACTTATACTCAATACTTGTATCTGCACTCAAATACCCGCAGCGGCTTGAACCCAAAGAATCAAAACAAATTATCCAATCTTTTAATTGAGGCTTGAGGTATTTTATAAACTCAAAACAAACAGGTGTCATCTCATCAGCATCGTCAACAAGAAGATATTTAATATTTTTAAAATAATCAGTATTTTTATAAATATGATTAAAAATAAGAGTCTGTCTCAAATAATCTAAACTTCTGGTTTTAAGAGTTTTTGACAACAATCTTTTTATAACAAGCTCCGCATCTTCTCCAAAAGATTCACCTAAAATTTTTGAGCGCTCGCGCACTGCATCATTATTCAAATTATTTTGAACAATCAAACCATATCTTCTAAAAATCTGATGAAGCAAAGATTTTTTAGAGTTATATCCTTTAACAGAATAATCCCTCAAAATATCCTTAAGCAAAAACTGGGAAACTTCAAGTCCGACAAGATTTGGGAGGATAAAAGATTTATCGGAAGGAATAGAATTTTCGACAAAACACCAGTTATCGGAAATAGTATTATAAACAATTGAGAAAAAAGAATGAATATTGAGTTTCTCAATTGCATCAACAGAAATCTTTTCCAAAACTTTATCCGAGAATTGTCTCTTTAAGGTTGAGTTCTGTACCAGCACAAGAATTTCGGAGGGCTTAACTCCGAAATCAATGAGTTTGAGGTACTTTTCAACTAACAAACTCTCTCTAAATTCAGCTTTAATAAAATTTCGTAACATACTCCTTATGTAGTATTTTATCATAAACAGAGGTTCAAATGCTTGCAAAAAAAAGAATTTTTTTATAAAATTGACTTGTAATCAATTACACAATACATACATTAAGAAGGAGATTTTTACATGGCTAAGACTAAAGAATTCAAAGGCATTCAAGAACAAATTATTGAATCAGCTGGACAAATTTACAACTACCTTAACACTAAAGGTGAAGTTTCAATCAACAAAATGAAAAAAGACCTTAGCTTATCTGAAAACTTTGCTGAAATGGGCTTAGGATGGTTATCAAGAGAAGATAAACTTGAATACACTCAAAAAGCTAAATCAGTAACTGTAAAATTAAGATAGTTTTTCAGAATTGAAGTTTAGAAAAAGGCTTTGGATAAATCCAAAGCCTTTTTTAATATAAGCGTTTTTAAGCTTTTCTTTCAATCCTAATCGCACTGTCAGGACAAGTCATAGCACAAGCCCCGCACGCAATACAGATTTCAGGATTGGGTGCAACAGCAGGAGTTTGGTATAAACCAACCTCTTTTGACCAGTTTAAACAATCTTTGCCCGCTTTGTTCATAGGACATTTTGCGATACAAAGTCCGCAGCCCTTGCAGAGGTCTGTATAAACATAATAGTCAGCCTTTCCCTTGCCGACACCCTCAATTTTATATCCTCTATACTGTTTGTCCATTATGTTCTCCTACTAATTTCATACCCATTTCAAGAGCTTTATAGTTCAAATCTCTTAGTTCAGGTTTTGCATCAAACTTTTTACCAAGAGCCATTTCCATAGCGTTTTTAATATCACTTAACTCAAGAACTTTTGTTGCTTCCAATAAAGCACCGAGAATAATAATATTAAATACTCTTGAACTCAATTGTTCATTGGCAATCTTATTTGCATCAATTCCGATAACTCTTTTGCATTCACATTTAGGTTCGTGAGTACAAACAGAAGTATCATAAACAATTGTTGAATTTTTATCAACATAAGTTTCACATCTGTCTAAAGCTCTGTCAGAAAGCATAATTACGATATCACCTTTAGAATATCTCGGCTCTCCAATCGGTTCATCAGCAATTTGACAAAAAGCAATTGAAACACCGCCTCTTTGTTCAACCCCGAAATTCGGGATATAAAGAACCTGTTTTCCTGCTTCATAACCTGCTTCAACAAGAATTTTGGCTATTGATTGAACGCCTTGTCCGCCTTCTCCGGCTAATACGATTTTTGTTCTAGACATATAACTAGTCGTCTCCTTTTCCTTTTAATACCAACTTGTAGTTCGAAAACAAACTAAATATATTTACCCCCCCTCAGGTACTAAAAACTCTTTGACTTCAAAATAGTTTTCCATCTGCTCTAATCTTGCAAAAGTATCAACATTGTTTGTTCTCCAGTTAAGAGGACAAATAGAAAGAACTTCTACAAAAGAAAATCCGCCGTTTTCAACATTCTTAAGCGCTTTTTTGAAAGTTTGTTTCAATTTCATCATATTAGAAACTGTTGAACGTGCTACATAAGACTTACATGGGTTTGCAATCGCAGCAACCATTTCAGCACCCTTTGCAGGTTCGCCCGTAACAGAACAATCACGTCCGTAAGGAGTTGTTTCTGTTTTTTGTCCGGGCATTGTTGTAGGTGACATTTGACCGCCTGTCATACCGTAATTTGTATTATTAACAACAACAATAAGCATCTTTTCACCGCGAACAGAAGCATTAACAAGGTGCTGCGAGCCTATTGCAAGACCGCCTCCGTCACCCATATAAGCAATTCCGATTGCTTCCGGATTAGCTCTTGTAAAACCGTAGATTACAGGAGTTGTTCTTCCGTGATGGGTTTGAACAGTATCCAAGTCCATATAATTCCAGCTTAATAATGAACATCCGATATCACATCCAAAAACTGTTTTTTGTTTGATACCAAGTTCATCAACGGCATTCGCTAATGCCTTTAGTGTTATACCATGACCGCATCCCGGGCAAAACTTGCTTGCTCCGACTTCTGCGTTTTGTGATTTAGGTAGATTTGGAGGTAGATTTAAAATTTCTGCCATTACATACCCTCCTTAATTTCTTCTATTTTCTTAACTATATCGTCACCTGTGACTCCAACACCCATTTTGAATAAAGTTGAATAAGGGGTTGTAAGTCCGTAGATTTTTTCCAGTACCATTTGTGCAAGTTGTCCGTTTGCAGATTCTGTAAACAATAAATGTTTAGCACGAGAAACTGCTCCTCTCAAAGGTTTAACAGCAAGAGGTCTGATTGTAATCGGTCTGAATAAACCTGCTTTGATACCTTTTTCACGAAGCTCATCAATAGCTGTACGAGCAGAACGAGCAACAATACCATGAGCAATAACAAGAATTTCAGCATCATCAGCCTTATATTCCTCCCATTCCTGAACTTCTTCGGTCATTTTGTCATAATCAGCCTGATAACCTTCAAGAACCTCCATAAGTTCTTCTTCCATATTATAAGTATTTCTCATGTGAGCTGATTTTCTGTCAACACCGATTTCACCATCTGCAAGAAGCGCTTTTTCGGTAGGAACCATTGTAATTCCGCGGCTTGCAGGGTCATATAACATAACAGGTTCTCTCATTTTACCCTGATAACCATCAGCAAGAACATAAGTAGGGAAGCGATATTTCCAAGCAGTATTAAATGCTTTAATCATATAGTCATACAAATCCTGATGACCTGCTGTTGAGTAAACAATTCTAAAGCCTTCACCGTTACCGCCGTAGCAAGTCAAACGGGTTTCCTGCTGAGCATAAATAACGGTTGCCGTAGAAGGGCCGCCCCTTTGCATAACAGCACAAACAAAAGGTATGCGCATCATTTCAGCCATAGACTGAGCATCCTGCATAATTACATTACCCGGGCCTGCTGTTGCAGTAAAAGCTCTTTTACCTGCTAAAATACCACCTATTGTTGAAAACCCTGCTGAGATTTCATCCTCTGTCTGCAAGAACCCTGCTCCTGTTTTTGGAAGCAGTTTACACCAGGTGTGCATAATTTCATTCTGAGGCGTAATAGGATAACCATACATAAATTCAGCTTCCGCAGAATTAGCCGCATAAGCAAGAACCTCATTTCCGGTTAAAAACATTTTTACGTCTTCTGTAATAAGTTTGTTTACCATATTGTCTTCCCTTCAAAAATTTCTAAGAATATTATACTCCTAAAAGGAAGATTGGTAACCCCCTGAATATCAGATAACATGAAAATGTTGGCTTAAAAGCTCAATACCGTTTTTAGATGTAAAACTTTCCATGCTGAAAGACTGCATTGCTTTATTCATTTTAATAGCATCAAGAGGTGTAAAACCGGCATTAATAGAAGATGTTACAATTTCTTTGGATGATTTTTGAGTATAGTTTAATCCAAAGGTTTTTGCTCCATAATATTTTTGTTTAAAAGAAGATTTTGAATAAACTTTATTTTCCTGCTCATCATTATTTTTCTCCATATTTTGGAGAAACGGTGAAGGTCTTAGAGCTTCCCGAAAATCAAGAAGCGAAGTATTTAACGATGATATATCCATAATAATTGTTAATTGTTGTTGTACTTAAATAAAAAAAAATTTCCAATTCCCTTAAGGGTAATTGGATACTTGTTTAAAATGGAGCGGGAGACGAGGCTCGAACTCGCGACATCCTCCTTGGCAAGGAGGCATTCTACCACTGAATTACCCCCGCGAATAATTCCTTGAGCTTGTGGGGTTATTATGAACTGAATCATTTACCCCGCTCGGTATATTTATATAGTACATGCTCAAAATTTTCAGTCAAGCACTTTTTTTATTTTTTTAAATACCCCGTTCTCACAAATGGATTTCCTGCCCCTTCTTCCGGACAGAATTTTAAATCTATTAACCTGTATTCTTTTATTTTCCCTGTTTTTGTTCTAATTACTTCAAATTTTGTATGCAAACCGTAACGGGTATTGCCGCCAAGCTTAAAATGTGAAGCCAGTCTTTTGACAAAATTAATTCCCTGATTAAAATAATCGCCTACTGCAATATTAACTTCCGCTGTATCTGCAAGATTTCCGTTCCGTCGCGGAGCATCGGATTTTGCCTTGCCTATAGGTTTGCCCAGAACCTCCGTCATGTGCTCGGCATGCCTGCCTGTCAGGATATATCCGAACGGCTCAAATTTCTGCTCGCCCAATCCGCCATGGTGAAAATAAAACGAACGTGCAACGGGATTTTGTGCGAAATCAGAATCAGATGCCGAAATAATTTTCTTAACATACTCTATCAAAGGGCGCTTTTCCGGCTTTGATTTATCAATATTGGAATTCAAGAGCCTGACAACAGACCTTTGAAGTTTTTCATTCAAGTTACGTGATAAAGCAGGAGCATAGCTCCCGTTAGTTTCGCGAACCCAGTGAGTAACAGGAAAACCTGACTTAAATTGAGTATAATTATTTTGTGTTGGCTGTATATTCATAACAACTAAAACCTCCTAAAAATTATTTTTGCTAGGGGTAAATATTTTAAGCCGGTTTTAAAACTACAATCTAAACATTTTTATTGAAATAGAATCCGTCTTCTTTCATTCTTCTGAAAAGTTCTTTAATCTGCTCTGCAGTACATACAATAGAAACACGGAAGAAACCTTCGCCATATTCACCGAATGCATTGCCCGGAACCGCAACAATACCTGATTTGTACATCAAATCATCAGTAAACTCTACAGAAGTTTTATACCTTGGAGGAATAGGCAGCCACAAATAAAAAGTAGCATCAGGAACATTGAATCCGCTCCATCCGAGTTCTTTCAATCCTTCAACAAAAAGCTCCTGATTCTTTTTAAAATCTTCGTTAGCTAGTTTAATATATTCATCGCCTTCTTTGGAATTTAAAACAGCCGCACCCGCTTTCTGTACAGCCTTAAAAATACCTGAATCAAGTGTTGATTTTAGCTTACCAAACATCTTTACAGCATCTTTGTTACCGCAAATCCAGCCCAATCTCCATCCTGTCATTGCATAAGGTTTTGAAAAACTGTGAAACTCAACCGCAATATCTTTTGCACCTTCAATTTCAAGAATGCTGACAGGTTTGAGTTCGTCTTTAAAATACATATCAGCATAAGCAGCATCAGAAATTAACAAAATATCGTGTTTCTTACAAAAAGCAACAATGCGTTCTAAATATTCACGAGTAGCTGTAGCACCCAAAGGATTGTTTGGATAATTAATCAACAATGCTTTTACTTTTTCAGGATTTTTAACCTTAGCAAAAACTTGTTCCATATCAGGCATATAATTATCTTCTCCTTTTAAAGGAACTGAAAATGCCTTTCCGCCTGATACTTTAACCATTTCTTTGTAAGAAGCATACCCCGGATCGGGAACCATAATAATATCCTTATCTTCATCCGACGTTGTCGGATTAATCAAAACACGGATAAAATTCGCAAGTCCTTCTTTTGAACCCAAAAGAGAGAAAACTTCTGTTGCAGGGTCAACTTCAACACCGAAACGATTTTTCATTCTCAAAGCAGCAGCTTCTCTAAAACAAGCTTCGCCTTTTGGAGACGAATATGTATGAATCCCTGCTTCATCAAGAGCAGATTTCATAGCATCAATAACAAATTTTGGAGGATTTTTTACAGGCGCACCCATTGCTAATGATATAGGAGCTCTGCCTTTTGCCGTCAGTTCAGGGGTAATCTTTGCAACCGTTTCTTTTATACGAAACATAATATAAGTTTCGAGTGACTGAACATAATCGTTAAATTTTTCCTGCATCAAGCTATCCTCATAAATATTCATGCCAGATTATTATATATAATGTACAAGATTATTTCAAGCAATTAATGAAACTCAACAATTGGAATATTTTTTTCTTCACAAAATCTTCTAAGTTCATAGCTCAAACTCTCTACTCCGTTTTTAGTTCCAATGAACCCTAATTCAGGGTCACAAACCACAACTTCACCATAACGCTCCATTGTACTTTCCAATTCTTTATTTACATTAGCTACTGCCTTTTCAAATTCAGCAGCTTGTTTTTCACCACCCAAAATTTCTTGAATAGCTCTGTTAGAATGAATTTCATTCATTTTAATTCCTGAAGCCTCATTAAATACTCTTGCATATTGTTCATCAGAGATACTAAACGAAAGTTGTTGTTTTACTTTGTTAGTGAATCTTTTATCTTTCATATAATATAAATTGAATTTTTCGTAATCTTTACCATATTTAGTATTTCTTAGAAAAGCCGAACCTATATTATTCATATTATATTGCCTGAATCCTACTATATGCGGGTATTCTTGGAATGTTGCCAGATGTCCTTCCCTGCCGACAGAAGCAGAAAGAATCAAATTTTTCTTGTGACCGCAGGCTGAAGCAACACCAATTAGAGCATCGTCTTCTGCTGCATGGTAAATAACATTTTCCGTATCAAGCCCAAGTTGTTTTGCACTAATAACATAATTCTTTGTAGCATTAGCACCTTCCCCTATGTTTTTACATTCAGCACCCGCCTCAATTGCTCTTGCTAATGTCACATCTGTTGTATAAACTAACCTGCCGTTTGCCTGCAAAGTAGTAATTACATTTTCAACTTCCTGTGTCATTGGAGAATTTATTTTCCCGCCATAAGAAGTCCAAAAAGCTGAATTAACAGCTTTTAAATCTGATTCTGCAAATATTTTTGCCATTTTAAAATCATTTCCGCTTCTAAATGACAACGCAAGCTCTTGAACAGTTTTAGGGTCAATTTGTTCACTAGCTGAAATCCTTTCAAGCCAGTGATGATTTTCTACGAAATTAATAATGCGATTTTTCTCTGTAACTGTCAAATCTTCCATACGTTGAAGAATTGCCTCGGTTGTTTGGGCTGAAATAAACGGATGAGCTTTATCAACAACCTTTTCGGTTTTATTAATATCATGCAAAATTGTCGCAATACCAAGAATTTTTCTATCACTTTGGCTAAGTTCTTTATACAAAGGATTTTTCAGATTATTTTGAAATGCTGCAAGAATGTGTTCGGAAAGAGCATAGACATGAGTTCCGTGCTGCTTTGAACCTATTGTGAACATAAATTCAGGAAATGTTCGGCAAATTTCATCCATTGCAGGTCTAAACTCTTCAAAACCTTTAGGCAATAATATTTCGTTTTGAGTAAGAAATCTGCCGATTTCTTCATTTATCGCAAACTCTGATTTTGATAGATTACCCGTGTCATTCAGATAAATGGGAAGTCCTCCCATTCTGCCATTAGATAAAGAACTCAGACCAAATTTTTCCAAAATCAACTGTTGTTCAATTTCCGGCAAACCTTTTAATTTTTCAAAAATATTACTTTTTAAAGCTTCTCGTGAATATGCAAGCTGAACTCCGCCCGCATTTGCAAGCTCTTCAACAGAGTGTGAAGATTTTGCAAACACCTCTGTGAGATTATCAAAACCTGTCAAAAACCTCGTTGAAACATTTTTAGAAACCGTATTAACTTTTGTAAGAGAATTTAATTGTGCTCTCAAAGAATTCAAAACAGAAGAATCCATATTGCCTCTGGCTGACTGGAAATTTAATGCAAATTCACGAATTTCATCTTTAGTGAATTTTGAAAGATTCTTTGCATCAAATATTTCAAAAGGAATCTGATTTTCAACCATTAACAAAGCGTGATTCACATTATTATTTGCTGCCTGCCCGCCTTTAAGCAGTTCAATAAATTCCAAACATTCCTGTTCATAACCAGCTTTATACATTTTTTGAAGCTGTGAAATATTTTCTGCACCGAGTTTACCTTCTTTTTCCAATGCTAAAAGTTCTCTTAACAATGAAACAGAATCTGCATTCCCTGATGAAATATAATTAAGAACACCCTCAGGCTGTTTAAGCAACAATCCATCACTGGCATTACGGTTCATTATAAAAACCATTCTTTCTTTTTTAACAGGAGTAAAAAGTTTAATTTTTCCTAAACCTGATAACTCCAGCAAATGATTAATAGCTGTAGGCTCCATATTTTTTTCAGCTGCCTGCATAACCTTGAATAAATCTTCAGATACCGCACCTGTTTCTGCGCATACTTTAGCCAGAATTTCCTCTCTATTTAAAGTCCCCGCTTCTCTACAAAACTTGTCAACACAAGACATACCGCTTTTTATCGGGTTCGTAATTCCTGAGCAGTTTTTTGCAGGTTTTGCGGATGTTTTAGCAATCCCAATTATATGACCTAAGGCTTTTAATCCCATTCTATTTCCTCTTTATTATATAAAAACAAAAAACAAACAAAACTTGCCATTATATAAATTTATTTTAAGCACTCTAAATATATTTTAAGATTACAGCCATTGTTTCAGGAAACATTTCCTGTAATACAAGCACCCTTTCAGCAATGCTTTTTTCCGTACAAGCACATTTTAAAAGTGCATTTACATCAGAAATCATTTCCTCAACCGCTCCCCGCCTTTTATTCAAATAATGGTCGGAGTTGTCAATCAAATGATCAATCATATGCAGTTCAAAAGAGGTTGTTTCGGATTTATGAGCAGCTAACTCTTTCTTATAAATATCTATAATATTTTTCCAAGCAGTACTATTCAATAATTGGGCTTTATGATGACCGAGTTCATGCAAAAATACGAAAACATTATCTCTATGATTACTTCCCAATCTGATTTCATCGCCCTGATGAAGGGATAGCTCAGAATTTACAAAATAAGGAACAACCCTTTCTAATTTGCTTTTCTTAAGACTTATCAATTCATCTCCGGGAAGATGTTTAATCATATCAATAATTTTTTCATCACCTGATGGCACAAGTTTCTTTAGGTTGATTCTTATGGTTTTACCTTTTGTTGTAACACTCAGCAAATCGCCGGAAAGAGAAATTTCATAGCGCTCGCCATTCACTGTTGACACAAAATTGTTCTCATCAATTATTCTGTAAGTTCTTTTAATATCAAGTAATTGAGCTCCTGATTTATCCTTAATAGAATAAGTATAATTATAATTTCCGTTTCTTTTTTGTATCAGTTTACTTTTTAATTTTACTCCCGCAGGAGATTGTAAATCCTGCTTAACGCATACTTCACCGTTTAGCGGATTTGTAACCGCACGAGATAAAATTTGAACCCTGCCATCAGTTATTCTGAAAGCATCCATCTGTCCGCTTAAAGGTGATCGGGTAAAAACCGATTCTTCGTTCATTACAGCTCTTTCGACAGTTTTATTTTCAAGAGAAGCATATCCGTCGCAAATATTATAACTGCCATACATCAAACGGTGATTCCTGTAATCCTGAATCTGCAGATCTTGAAAACTGCCTGACATCTTAGATAACAAATTTTCTGTTTTTTTATCAAAAATCAGAACCCTGTCACCAACGGAAACCATGTATTGTTCAGGATTAAATCTGTCCGTTTTCATTGAAACAGCTCTGTCTTTTACCTGTGAAAGCTCCTGTAAGAGGACCTTTCTAATATTAGAGCCCGTATTATTCAGAATATTAGTCAGCGCAGCATCATCCAAATTTAACAATCTGAATTTTGAATTCATCAATAACTGGAGCATAGATAAAACTACATCACCATTTGTTTTTAGAACACCTGTTAAACCATTAGTCGGCACCACACCTGATAAAATCATTTTTTTAAGATACTCTTCCGTATCATCATAATTTTTAAAATTTGAAGTGTGGTTGAATAAAACCCACGGCATATTTACCCAGTTGCAGACATAATCTGCCGCTTCATCAGATGTATTAGCTTCGGACATAATCGTCCTGATTTTCTTTACCAGCCTCAAAGCTTCATCTTCATTATCACAAAGAGCAATTTGTTTATTAATTACATTTCCGAGATCTTTCCACAATATAGATTTTCCCATTGGGGCTTGTGTTTCAACTTTTTTAAAAATATTTAGCAATACTCTTTTCACATCTGTAGAATAGTTTTTGTCATGCATTGTTTCAATAAAACCGTTAAAACACGCAAGACTCAAATCTTCGTCATTAATTATCTTTAAAGCTGATTTTTTAAGTTTTTCATCAATTTGCCCGCCTTGAATAATAAATTCCAATATATTTGTAGTAACACATCTGGATCCAGAAAGCTTTTGTTTCTTACAACAACGCTTAGTTTCTTTGATAAAATCAATCATCTCTTTATCATAGGTCCCATCAGGCTGTTTTGCCAGTCTTTCGAGTTCTGAAGATTCATTACCTGTCAACTTCAAAAATTTATCTTTTAAAGCTAATAATTTATCAAAAACACTCTGTCCTACAGTTTTACGTTTTGTTGATAAAGCAAGTGTATCCCTGCTTGGAACACTAACAGGGGTTTTAATATACGAAATTCTCTCGCCTGTTTTAATTATTGGAGAGTTGTTTTTTATAAAAGAAATTCCTAAATCTAACCTTGTCATATTAATATAAAGTCCTGTAAATAAAAAATTTGCCTGTTATGTACGATTTTTTGTTTTTGTGATACAATAGGGATAATAGGGAGCCATCCAACTGGTAGTTTGTTCAAAAGGGGTTCCAGTAGATATATTTGGGATTGGTAGTTGAGGGGAATGAACCCCGCCAGAAAGGTTTAAGGGGTAAATATACTAATTTGTAGGTTTACTTACCGATTAGAAAGAAAGGTGAAAAATGACACAAGGGTATGATGCTAGTAATATTAGGGTATTAGAGGGCTTGGAAGCAGTTAGAATGCGTCCCGGCATGTACATTGGTTCTACTTCACAAAGAGGTTTGCACCACTGTATTTATGAAATCGTTGATAACTCTATTGACGAATCACTCGCAGGCTATTGTACCGAAATCCATGTTACTGTTCATAAAGACAACAGTGTAACAGTAGAAGATAATGGTCGTGGTATCCCTGTAGATATTAAACCCGAAACCGGCAAATCAGCTCTTGAAATTGTTCACACAGTGCTTCACGCAGGCGGAAAATTCGGTGACGGCGGCTATAAAGTATCAGGCGGTCTTCACGGCGTAGGTGCTTCCGTTGTAAACGCACTTTCAGAAAAAATGACAGTTGAAGTTTCACGTGCTGGTTATGTTTGGAAACAAACTTACTTAAGAGGTGAACCTACTGCTCAGGTAGAAAAAACAATTACAACAACTAAAACAGGTACAAAATCAACTTTCTGGCTTGACCCTGAAATATTCACCGAAACAACAGAAATTGATGTAGATATTATTGCAAACCGTTTCAGAGAAATGGCGTTCTTAAACAAAGGACTAAAAATCGTTCTTCATGACGAAAAAGGCGGAAAAGAAGATGAAATTTTCCACTACGAAGGCGGGATTGCAAGTTATGTAGAATTTTTGAACCACAACAGAACCGTTATGTTTGATGAACCGATTTATATGGACAAAATGGTTGATACTATTAAAGTTGAAGTAGCTATGCAATATACAGATGCTTACAGCGAATCAATTTTATCTTTTGCTAACAACATCAACACACACCAAGGCGGAACCCACTTAACAGGTTTCAGAAACGCAATTACCCGTGTATTGAATGATTACGCAAGAACAAATAAAATCTTAAAAGACTCTGAACAAAACCTTTCAGGTGACGACGTAAGAGAAGGTTTGACAGCAATCGTTTCCGTTAAAATCGAAAACCCTGAATTTGAAGGTCAAACAAAAGAAAAACTCGGCAACTCAGAAGTTATGGGTGCAGTTCAGGATGTTGTTAAAGAAAAATTGCAGGAATGGTTAGAATTCAACCCTAAACTTGCAAGAACAATTATTGAAAAAACATTGCAGGCTCAAAGAGCTCGCGAAGCTGCTCGTAAAGCTAGAGAATTAACAAGACGTAAATCTGTTCTTGAAAACTCTACTCTTCCGGGTAAACTTGCCGATTGTTCAAACAGAGAACCTGAAAAATGCGAAATCTATATCGTTGAGGGTGATTCTGCGGGCGGTTCTGCAAAACAAGGCAGAAACAGAATGTTTCAGGCAATTTTGCCGTTGAGAGGTAAAATCCTTAACGTTGAAAAAGCAAGATTAGACAAAATCTATGCTAATAACGAAATTCAATCAATGGTTCAGGCTTTTGGTATTACAATCAGCCGTAACTCTGAAGAGTTTAACCTTGAAAAACTTCGTTACCACAAAATCATTATCATGACCGATGCTGATGTTGACGGTGCACACATTAGAACATTGTTATTAACATTCTTCTTCCGCTATGCTCGTCCATTAATCGAAAACGGTTATGTTTATATCGCACAGCCTCCGTTGTTCAAAGTTACTCAAGGCAAGACTTCTGAGTATTTATATGACGAACATGCTCTTGATAAAATGCTTAAAGAACGCGGTATTAAATCTTTAAGCTTGTCAGACAAAACTAAATCAAAAGTTAAAACAGGTGATGAATTATTAACATTGCTTTCAAATATGGGAACTTTCTATAAAGCTTACAATAACCCTATTTTGAATATAATTCCATCTGTTGTTCTTCGTGGTTTAATCAGATCAGATATCAAGCCTGAGGATTTTGAAAATCAAGATAAGATGAATGAAGTTTTAGCATACTTGCAACATTATTTGAAAGACCATGCTGAAAACTATAATGTTACAGAAGCTAAGAATTATAAAGTGGAATTGAAATACAATCCTGATAATGCAAAATACGCTATTCAGTTAGAATTGTTTGAAAATGAACACGAAATGATTACGGCTAATATTATTAAATCAAACGAGTTCAAGAGACTTAAAAACTCTTATCCGTTAATTCGTGATTTCTTGATTGAAGAAGAAGAAAAACTTATTCTTGAATCAGAAAACGGCGAAGTTGAGATTACATCATTTGAACAGCTTCAAAAAATCGTTGATGACAGAGGACAAAAAGGTATGACAATCCAACGATTCAAAGGTCTTGGTGAAATGATGCCGCAGCAATTGTGGGAAACAACAATGGACCCTGAAACAAGAACATTGTTAAAGGTTAATATTGAAGATGCAATGATGTGCGACCAGTTGTTTGACATTCTGATGGGTGATAAGGTTGAACCTAGAAGAGACTTTATTGAATCAAATGCGGTTTATGCAACAAATATTGATACGTAGGTTTTACTTTTTCTTCTCTTTATTTGCGAGGCAAAGAGAAGAAAAAGTAACAAAAAGAAGAGAAAACACGCAGATAAATTGATAACCATTACGCCCTTAGGGGCGTTTTGTTTGAATGGATGTTGCAGGCAGAGCCAGCACTACAGCAGGTGCATTTTTTGTTTGATTTTTATGGTTATATGGATTTTAATATGAATTTGTTCTTTTCGTAGCTGATTAGACCTTCTTTTTGTAGTTTTGATAACTCAAAGCTCATTGCGGAACGGTCTATATTTAAATAGTCTGCTAAATCCTGTCTGTTGAACGGAATTTCAAATGAGTTATTTTTGTTTTTGCGAGCCTCATTTGACAGATAAGTTAAGAGTTTATCACGAATTGATTTTTGAGAAACATTTTCTATCTTTTGAAGCAGTCCGAGATTTTCTTTTGCAAGGATTTCAAACATATTATTAATCAAAACTTTGTGTCTTGTGCAGGCATTCTGGCACATTGAAGTACATTTTTCATAATTAAGCACAAGTAGTTTTGTATCAGCGACAGCTACTGCGTCAATTGTTGATTCCATTGATTTTGAAGCGACAAATGACATTGCAATATTATCATTTACTCCTAGTTTGGAAATAATAATACGTCTGCCCCAATAAGTGTCTTTTTCAACATTAACCTTACCTTCAAGCACAAGATAAAGACTTGAAATAATATCGCTCTGACGAATTATTATCTCACCTGACTGATAAGATTTAATATAAGCATTAAAACATTTAAGAATACCTTTTAATTCTTCATCACTCATCCCGAAAAATAACGGAGAATTTTTAATCTGATTATAATATTTTTCCATTTTATTCCTTTCTAATTCCCACGACCAACGCGAACCCGCTTATAGTAACAACACCCTAAATACGATTGTTGGTTGACACCTCACCCCAACCCTCTCCTCAAGGAGAGGGAGCAATGTCGCGAACCCGCCTGTAACAGAGTCAGCAGAGGACGACCTGTAGTCCGACTCCTAACTTGTAGTCTCGCGAAATGTCGTCCGACCCTTGTTTAAAAAAGCGTTGTAATAACAACAGAAATGTTGTTAAAAACAGTTTATAATAAACATGTAAAAAGAACAAACAAGTAATAAGGAGATACAGATATGGCAACACAACAAGAAGAAAACTTAATCAATTTATTAGACGGATATGTAGAAAAAGGCGGTCACCACTTGAACGTAAACGTATTCAACCGTGACACATTATTGGATGCACAAGCTCATCCTGAAAAATATCCGCAATTAACAGTGAGGGTTTCAGGCTATGCCGTAAACTTTATTAAACTTACAAAAGAGCAGCAGGATGATGTTATTTCAAGAACATTCCATGCCGGTTTAGGTTCTTAGCCAATTTCATATAAGGAGTATCGTCAAAACAAAGGAGGCTTTATTTAAGCCTCCTTTTTATAGCAAAAAATTTTTTTACGGTTTATAGTATAAATACTATGAGAATATTACCTATAAACACATTTGTTCCACAGAATAAATATAAGAACAACAAAATAACCAAACCACAATATACAAATACTTTAGCATATCCGATTTTTACAGGGATAATTCCCTGCGCAAAAAGATTACAAAAATCAGACTACCTGATTTCAGGATACATTGGAGAAATCAGCAAAGCACGTAACTTTCACGGAGACAGAGCCGTAGTGGATTTATCAATGGGAAATCCTGATTTAACTCCGCCTGAGATGGCAAAACAGGTTTTGAAATCAAAAGTAAACGACCTTTGGTCACACAGATATAACAGTCCTAAGGGAGAAGGAAGCCTTTTCCATACCGTTGCAGGCTGGATGGATAAACGATTCGGGGTAAAAGTAAATCCGAGAACGGAAGTCATGGTAACATCAGGTTCATCTGATGCTGTTGACCATATTTTTACAGCTTTTGCTAATATTGGAGACAAGGTTCTTCTACCAAATCCGGGGTATTCGCTTTATGATGATTTGATTACAAGACATGATTTAACCAAAGTTACTTATGATTTGAGTCCTGAAAACGGCTACCTTCCTGATTTTAGCAAAATGAGCGGTGATGCAAAAATTTTAATCCTCAATTACCCTCACAATCCGACTGGCTCATTTGCTTCTAAAGAAGTTTTTGAACAGGCAGTTAATTGGGCAAGAGAAAATGAAGTATTGATTATTCACGATATGGATAACAGTGAAATCACTCATACAGGTATAAAACCTGAAAGTATTTTGCAGGTTGATGGTGCTAAAGATTTAGCATTTCAGGTTCACACAATGAGTAAAGCTCAGAGCATGCCGGGATTTCGGGTTGCTTTTGCAGTGAGCGATAAAGACAATATTAACCACCTTTTAGATGCAAAATATCTATCAGGCGGAAGTGTTTATGTACCTGTTCAACAGGCAGCAGCTGCTGCATTACGTGATGAAGAAGGTTTTATTGATAAAGTTAACGGAATCTATCGTGCACGTAAAAATGCGGCAATAAAATGGCTGCACAAACTTGGAAGCGACGCAAAACCGACTGACGGAACTTATTATCTCTGGGCAAAAATACCACCTGAATTCACGTCAAATGAGTTTTTCAAATATGTTTTGCATAAAGCAGCCGTAGCCTTTACTCCCGGAACAGTATTCGGCTCAAACGGAGAAGGCTATGTAAGAATAGTTATGTCTGCCGATGAAAGTGTTATTAATAAATGTTTTGAAAGAATTGAAAAAGCAGGAATCAGATTTGATATTCCGAAATCCGAGCTGCCAAAAGAAGTACAGGAAGAAATTGCACACATGGCTGACGGAACATATTCTGTTGAACCTAAATCCGATAGAGACTTCAAAACTTATATGAAGACACTTGCTGACAGAAGGGAATTTTTATCCGAAAGATTAGATAACAAGTTTTCACAATTTATACCAAAAGAAGGGGTTGCACTTCCTTGGAATATTCTCAAAGACGGACAAAGTGTTTATCTGCAAAATGTAAGAGAAGGTCGTTCTGTATTTGGAGAAATACAGGATATTCTGCCGTTTAGTGATAAATCCGAATACAGACAGCTTGCTGCTGATATCAAAAAGCAATGGCTTAGAAAACCAAACCCTGAGGCAGATATTCTTGCGCCATACCGTTCAACTACGTTCTATCCTGATGCTCAGTATTTTGTATTGAGAACTGAAGACGGAAGAATACAGGCATTAGCGAATGTGGAAATACAAAAAGACGGAGTTATGTGGGGAAGAAGCCTCAATACAGCACCTTGGAATCAGGGTTCAAATCCTGAAATCCGCGGAGCAGGAAAAGCAGTTATCGCAAGAATGGTTTCATTCTGTTTGGAAAGCGGAAATGATGTATTGAAATTCGCTACTAACAAACCTGAAAACATACGACTATATAAAAGCATTGGTATGGTTGAAGAAGGAAAAAGAAACTTCAACGGCGAAATCCATACTGTCTTAAGATTCGATAAAGATACAATGCAGTTATTCCTGAATAAATATCAGGTTAATTTAAGTTTCTAGAGATTTTCTAATCTGTATAAATTAACTCCGCCCGCTGCTTTATATAGCCCGATAGTAGAAATAAGAGTATTAATTTTATTAGAAACGATTTCTTTTTCTATCATTAAGTATGCTTCTTTTGCAAATAGTATATCCAAATCAGAAGCAGCACCTATTTGATTTTTATATTTTGCAAGGTCATATATTTTACTTTCTGCTGCAATTCTTTTTTGAGCCTCTTCATAATTTTTCAGTGATGTTTTATATTCCACTAACCCTGAGTTCATATCTTTGATTCCGACAAGGAAAGTTTTTTGATAATCATTGAGCGCCTGTTCATACTGATATTTTTTAATCTTTAAAAATGCACGCTTTCTGCCTCCTGAGAACAAATCCCAATTTGGCAGAATTCCCGCATTAAAAAACTGCGACGGAGAACTGAACAAAGAGCTCAAATGATAAGCATTCAAACCAACCTGTCCAAAGATTGTAAATGTCGGCAGGAATTCTTTTTTCGCAACACGAACATCAAAACCGATTCGTTTTAAATTAGCCTCCTCCTGCAAATAATCAGGGCGATTTGAGATTATATCGGTGCTGTATTGAGTCGGCAGATTATTTAGTACAGAAAGTTTATCATAACTGCTTCTTGAAATTTCATTATCAGCATTTGCCAAATAAACTCTCAAGATACTTATTAATACATCTCTTGTTTGAACATGGATATTATATTCTTCTCTTAGAGAGGTAAGCAGTTTTTCCTGTTCCAAAAGTTCATTGATACCGCATAAACCCGCCTTATATTTATCAGAAACCTTTGCTAAAATCTCTTCCTGAGTTTTAATTAATTCCTCCTGAATCTCAATAAATTTATCCGCTTTTATCAAATTAAAATAATCAGCTGCAAAATCAGATGATAAAGTAATACAGGTTGCACGTTCAGCCTGTTTAATTATATTTAACTGTTCTTTCTTACTTTTTGTCTGTAATCTGTTTTTACCCCAGATATCAATCTCATATCCTGCTGTTATCGGAATATTATAGTTATATTGTGAATAATTAGGGATGTGCATTGCACCAAACTGCTGTCTTGGAGCTCGAAAATCTCTTGAAAGATTACCCGAAAGCATAACCGCAGGAAGTTCGTTTGCAAACTGCATTTTTACAATCTGTTCATTTTCTTTAATTTTCAATTCTGCATTTTTTAAATCATAGTTATTATGATAAAGTTCCTGCAAGTTAGAAATTAATAATTCGTCTCCGAAATTCTCCCACCAGCTGAAATTCATATATTCCTGTGTGCTTGCAAACACAGGCGAAGAGAATATTAATAACAAAATTATTAAAAATTTTTTCATATTCGGCTACCTCAAAAAAATTCTTGTGCTATAATTATAGCACAAGAAAGATTTATACACACATGCTGAAAGATATTATTACAGACAGAATAGGTTCAATAATTTATGTTGTTGGAAGTTTAGTTCGCGGACTGTCTTCGCAGACTTTTAGCGAAAAGAGTTTCGGAATAACTCCCGAACAGTATTTAATTTTATTATTAATTATTGAAAACGAAGGAGTTTATCAAAGACAGATTTGCGAAATAACCTTAAAAGACAGAGCAAATATTGCAAGAATCGTAGACATTTTGCTTCAAAAAGATTTGATAAAAAAAGTCAGTGATTCCAACGGCAGAAGAATTTATAAAATCACAGCCACTGAAAAAGGAAAAGAATTAATCAAAGAAATTGATCCATGTGATATGGAATTAAGAGAATTTATCACCCGGGGAATCAGCGAAGAAGAATTACAAATAACAAGAAAAACCCTTAATAAAATCAAGGAAAATGTAATAGACAGTATTAAATTACAGATATAGAGGAAATAAAAAATGGCAGACGAACAAAGTATAAACGAAATAAGCTCGGAAGATACAAGACATCTGTATGAAAAAAAACGTGTTATCGTACCGACAATTACAGCAATAGTGCTCTTAATCTTCGGGCTTATCATTTCAATAAATTCAATATTTTATAAATCAACAGACGATGCATTTGTTGAAGGACATCTTATTACAGTAGCACCTCGTGTTTCAGGTCCTGTTATCAAACTGCTTATTGACGATAACATGGATGTTAAAAAAGGAGATTTGTTACTTGAAATCGACCCCGTTGATTATGAAGTTAAACTCAAGCAGACAGAATCCAAACTCGAAGAAGCACGCGCAGCATTAAAAAAAGCTCAAAGTCAGGCTGATAAAGATTCACTAGATCACCAAAGATACACAGCAATGTTAGAAAAAGGGATTTCTTCAAAACAAGACTTTGACAATAGTCAGAATAATTTAAACTCTGCCCAATCTTCTATTGAAGAAATTACGGCAATGATAAAAAGATTGGAAGCAGAAGTCGAACAGGCTAAACTGGATTTATCTTATACAAAGATTTATGCGACAGAAGACGGAAAGATTACACACCGTACAGTTGAACAGGGAAACTATGTTCAGGTAGCACAGCCAATGTTTGCACTTGTACCGAATAAAGTTTGGGTTGTAGCAAACTTCAAAGAAACTCAGGTTGCAAATATGAAAAAAGGGCAGCCCGTAAAAATTAAAATTGACGCTTACGGCGGGAAAAAATTCCAAGGTGAAGTAGACAGTTTACAAATGGCATCAGGCGCTAAAGCAAGTCTTTTCCCGCCTGAAAATGCTGTAGGAAGTTACGTAAAAATCGTTCAGAGAATCCCCGTAAAAATCGTTTTTACGGAAGATGTGAGCGAATATAATGTAATTCCGGGGATGAGTGTAGTACCAACCGTTAAGGTTAAGTAATATATCCACCCTCATCAGCCCATTCGGGCAGCTTCTCCCGTCGAGGGAGAAGCAACAAGATTCGCTAAATTCTCGCATACCACGCTTCGCCCGTCGAAAGCGAAACCGGGCGGAACCCTGATGAGGGTGCAAATAAGTAAATAATATGCAAAATACAAAAACACAAAAAGTACCAATATGGCTTATAGCATTATCTATTCTAATGCCGACATCTTTCTCGGCATTAGCTACTACTGCGACAAATGTTGCGATTCCGCATATTTCGGGATACTTTGCAGCTACAGCGGATGAAGCGAAATGGATTGTTACTTCTTATATGGTTGCAAATGCTTGTTTGATTATGCTTTCAGGATGGCTTGAACAGCTTTTTGGAAGAAAACTTTTTACTAAAATTTGTATTTCTATTTTCACCTTAGGCGCATTGGTTTGTACGTTTGCACCATCTTTAAACATAATGGTTTTGGGAAGATTCATTCAAGGTGTCGGAGGAGGCCCGATGACACCAATATCACAAACCGTTTTGTTATCGGCATTTCCACCCGAGAAAAAAGGGGTTGCAATGTCATTATTCGGATTTGCGGTAATGGTTTGTGCAATCCTCGGCCCGTCTTTTGGCGGTTTTCTGGTTGATAATTTAAACTGGCATTATATTTACTCTGTTAACATTCCGATTGGGATACTGTCGTTTATACTTGTAAGCAAATTTATAGATGATACTAAACCTGTCAAAACAGGTAAAAAGATGGATTTTGTCGGAATGACAGCTTTAATTTTGTGGCTTTTATCTATGCAAATCGTTCTTGACAAAGGTCAGCAGTACAACTGGTTTGATTGCGCATGGATATGCTGGTTGAGCGGATTTTCACTTGTCACTTTATCTTTTTTAATCGTTTGGGAAATAGAAAACAAAAATTCGTTTATGAAAGTACGGCTGTTTAAAGACAGAAACTTTTTCATTGGAACAGTCATTTCAACGGCAGTAAGTATGGTAACTTTTACCACAATGTATCTTGCGCCGCAATTTATCCAGAATGTTTTGGGATACACGGCACTTTTGAGCGGACTTGCGATGGCGCCTAGAATAATATCATGTATGCTTATGCTCCTTGCAATCCCGCATTTAATGAGGATTTATGACAGCAGATTATTAATTGCAATCGGATTTTTCTTCTTAGGATTTTCAACATTTTTATATACAAACATGAACCTTTCGGTATCGTTCTGGTTTGTGGCATTGCCTAATATTCTTCTGGGTATCGGGGTAATCCTTACTTTCATCCCGATTTCAGCTCTTGCATTAGGAACGTTACCCAAAGACCAACTCGCAAATGGAGCAAGTTTACATAATTTCTGCAAGACAATCGGGGTCGCCGTTGTGGTATCAATGTCTTCAACCCTTGTTGCAAGACATTCACAAATGCACCAGAATTTTTTGGTAGATAATTTATCAAATTTTAATATGGTTTTCCAAACCAAAATGGCAGGCTGGACTCATACATTTATGAGTAACGCTTCAAGTTCGTTTGCACTAACTAAAGCTAACGCTTATGCGTACAAACAAATGATAGTGCAATCAACTCTGATGGCTTATATTGATACGTTTGCAATTGTGGCAATGCTTGCGTTTATACTTATTCCGTTATCATTTTTTATGAAACTTAAAAATGATTCATAGAGGGTTGACTGAGAGTTGCTCTAATGTTGTAAAATCACTATACAAAGGAGGATTATTATGAAAGTACTCTTAATTAACGGTTCACCAAATGAAAAAGGCTGTACATTTACTGCATTGAATGAAATTGCGCTCACCCTTAATCTTGAAGGAATCGAAACCGAAATTTATCATATCGGCAAAGACCCGATAGCACCTTGCAGGGCTTGCCGTGCCTGCGGAAAAATCGGTCATTGTGTAATTAAAGACAAGGTTAATGATTTTGTTGAATACGCAAAAGAATTTGACGGATATGTAATCGGCTCACCTGTTCACTACGGTTCAGCAGCCGGAAGTATAGTTCCGTTTTTAGATAGGGCATTTTTTGTTAATTTTATGTCAGGACTCAATGCTTTTAAACACAAACCCGGCACAGCCGTTGTTTCAGCCCGCAGAGCAGGTACAACAGCAACAATTGATCAATTAAATAAATATTTTCAGATTAACCAAATGCCTGTAATTTCAGGCAGGTATTGGAATATGGTTCACGGTGCAAACCCCGATGAAGTCAAAAAGGATGAAGAAGGTATGCAAAATATGAGAATTCTGGCACGCAATATGGCATACCACCTCAAATGCAAAGAAGCTGCACAAAAAGCGGGTATTAATCCGCCTGAACAAGAAGAAACTGTTTTTACCAATTTTATAAGGGAGTAAGCAATGACTACAGATAATTCAAAAATTCTAATCGCATATTTTTCATGGGGCGGTAACACACAATCTATCGCAGACAAGATTTATTCTGAAATTGGCGGAGATATTTTCAAAATTGAAACCGCAGAAACCTATCCTGAAGATTATAATGAAACAGCCTACGGGGTTGCAAAAAAACAGCATGATGAAAACATCCACCCTGAACTAAAAGATAACGGAGATGTTTCTAATTATGATGTAATCTTTGTCGGAACACCTGCATGGTGGTATACAATGGCACCGGCTGTTATGACTTTCCTTGAAAACAATAACTTTGAAGGTAAAACAATTGTTCCATTTATTACCCACGGCGGAGGCGGCAAATACACTATTGCAGAAGATATGGGCAGATTAGCAAAAGGAGCAAAAGTTTTACAACCATTGGCAATTTATGAACACGGAAACTCGGAAACTGATAAAGAAATTAAAAATTGGTTAAATAATGTGAAATAAAAAAAGCCCTTTCGGGCTTTTTTTATTTCACAAACTTCTCTGCATCCATATACTTAATAACTTTCGCAGGATTTCCGACAACCACAGCATTATCAGGAACATCCTTTGTAACAACAGAACAAGCTCCGACAATTGCATTTTCCCCGATTGTTACTCCCGGAAGAATTGTAACATTTGCACCAATCCAAACATTTTTCTTAATATGTACAGGTTTGCAGGTAAGAACAGGGCGGTCATAAAAATCATGGTTATTTGTCAAAACAGTACAGTTTATTGCAACAAGCGTATCGTCCTCAATAACAAGCCCGCCAGATGACATACACTTGAACCCGTTCATCAAAGTAATACCTTTGCCTAATTTTATGTTATTCCCCAAAAGTGCAAACACAGGCGGATTAATTGTTGTACTTTTATCAACGCCTTGTGAAAATAAATCTTCAATTAACTCGCGGCACTCAACTGTTCCGGGCATTGTATGATTAATTTTAAAACAAAGCTCCGCGCTTCGTTTCAACTCTTTTTCTCGTTCCTCATCAGGAATTCTCAAATCAATTCTGAATTCTTCCATTTGTAATCCTCCTAACTTCTAAATATTATTTTACAACCTGAGAGTTGCTCTCAGTCAAGAAAAAAAGCAATTTTTAAAGTATAAAATACTTTATATAAATAAGTAGAAGTTAGAATGTATTGTACCCGAATGATTATAAATCAGACACCATTATATAATTACCCCAAAGCAAACTTTAAAGCTCAAAGTTCTTTGCATAAAAATACGCAAACTGATACAGTTACACGAAGCAATACTTCCAATAGAAATATTGCTTTAGTATCAGCTGCAACAGCTTTGCTTGGAGGAGCACTATATTGTTTTACAAAAGGCAAAATAAAACCTAAAAAATCAACTATAGAAGAGACAAAAGCAAACGAGATAATAAAAGAAACAATTGAATCTTTTAAAACAAAAGGTAAGTTTGATAAAGGCAAGGCGTTGCTTAATAACGAAACACCTTTTACAGGAATATTAACACATACAACAAAAGACGGCAGCCAAATTGTTATGAATTATCAAAATGGTGTTCTTCAATCATCCAAGAAATTCAAAGACAATAAAGAGGTCTACTCTAAGTCATATATAACAGATGGTAACAAATATATAAACATAACAAAAAATGGCAATACTGAACGCATTAACATAACTGAAAAAATAAATCTTGTTAAAGATGAGCAATCAAAATTAAAAGAATTATTGGAAAATAATGAAAATTTAACAAGTGAAGAATTTATCAAACAAGCCGACAATATCAAATATAAAAACAAAAAGCAAAAAGAAGAAATAGAAGGTATTGCAGGTGCAAAAAAAAATATAAAAGAAGAAGAAA
>JAAGKN010000931.1_pt1 | contig 64442 bp, 71 predicted proteins | sample 6206371 | NCBI WGS metagenome assembly JAAGKN01 (sample SAMN11533720, study PRJNA540317) | gut metagenome | isolation source: fecal pellets from male and female animal of same cohort | host: Peromyscus leucopus | place: USA:CA | collected 2017
AAACGCTTCCGGCTGTTCTTTCCATTTCTTTTTAATTTTTTCCGGCGATACCGTATTGTGCCACATCAAATTCCACCTATACGGCAAAATTTTCACTTCGTCTTTAAAAACCGCGTTCAAGGCATCCTGGTCCGGACACAAGACCTGATACGCATTCAAAAAACGCATGACTTTTTCCTGTATGTTTTCTTTCCGCCAATTCTCCATATCAATCAGCATGACACCTGAATTGAAATAGCAAAAATGCCGTTCAAAAGAATATTCCCCCTCCCCTTTGGAACATTTCAGCCTATGTTTCAGCTGCGGAAAATTCGGAACGGCTGCAAGCGTTTTACCCCCCAAATCCTGCACCATGAAAGCGCGGATATCCGTATTCACCAGCGTGTCGCCATCCAAATAAACGGCACGTCTGACATTTAGTGGCAAAAATTGCGCTGCCATTATCCGGTAATAAGCAGAAAAATTTTTCCGCCAACGCGGAAAATCAAGAAAAAGCCTGTCGTCAAGAAAATGCAGTTCAACGGATACGGGATAAATTTCCTTTAACTGTTTTTCCAGTTCATTGATTTTCTGTATTGTTTCCTCTGAAAGAAAATCCGTCAAAATATGAAAGCAATATGCTTCTTCGCACGCTTCATCCGCATTGCCGGCACATAAAACAGTACGCCCCCGTTCCTTATACGAAACGTTTTCATCCGTATTTCTGACTATGCTTGTCATGCAAACGCAAATATAAGGAATATATTTTTCATTTCCATTAAAAATAATATGATACATGCCATCCTCGTTTGTTTAACGCATCAACTATACCGAGTTACAGGAAAATTGCAAGAAAACTCCCCCTTGGGAACGGGAAACGCCCTTCAAACTCTTTTCTTTACATTTTACAAAATTACACCTATACTTCATCTTCATCATTCACAAAAAGGAGCTATCCATGGCTTACGATATCCGTTTAGTAAAAATCGTCACAGGCGAACTCACAATCGGTAAATACGACGCAGAAGCGAAAGCGCTTACCGAAGTCGCCATTATGCAAACCGTTCCTTCCCAGCAAGGCGGCGTACAAATCATGCTTCTTCCTTATGGTTATCCATTTGAACAAGATTTCTGCGGCAAAATCGAAGAAAAACATTTCCTCTATGTGTATTCAAAAGTTCCGCAGGAAATTACCGATAAATACCTTGAAAACAGTTCAAACATCACGTTGAAATCCGGCGGATTGGATCCGAATCCTTCCAGCGGCATTATTTTATAATTTTTTAACGGTATCATTTTGAAAGTGAGAGGAGTTTCCTCTCATTTTCCTATTAAAAAGGGTTGTTATGCGTGAAATTTTAGCCTTGCTGCCGAAACCGAGCCGTTATCTGGGCATTGAAGAAGGTGCTGCCGAAGTTGATTTATCCAAAACACGGCTCCATACGGTTTTGGCGTTTCCCGACATGTATGAAGTCGGAATGTCATATTTGGGGCATAAGATCTTATACAGCCTTTTAAACAACCACCCCGAAATCACTGCCGAACGGGTTTTCACCCCCTGCCGTGAAGCCGCCCGAATTTTACGTGAACACGGTATACCCCTCGCAACCCTTGAAAGCGACACCCCTCTCGTCAAAACGCACCTGATCGGCTTTAGTATCACTACCGAACTTTGTTTCACCAATCTTTTATATATGCTCGACTTGGCGGATATTCCCCTGCGCGCGGAAGACAGGGGCGATGATTTGTTCGCCTACCCTATAATCATGGCGGGGGGAGGCTGCACCATCTGCGCCGAACCTGTCGCACCGTTCATGGACATCATGGCGCTTGGCGAGGGTGAAATCATGATGCCTCCGCTTATGGAATTATTGATTGAAGCCCGCCGGAAAAAATGGACAAAAACACGATTTTTGGAAGAAGCGAGCCGTATTTCCGGAATTTATGTTCCGCGTTTCTTTGATTTGAATGCTGACGGAAGTTTGACTCCGAAATTGAGCGGCTACACGAAAATCAAACGCCGTGCGGTGGCTGATTTAAAAGACGCCCGTTATCCCGACAAGCAAGTTGTTCCTTTCGGGGCGGTTCACAACAGGCTTTCCCTGGAAATCGCCCGGGGCTGCACAAGAGGCTGCCGTTTTTGTCAGGCAGGCATGACGCTCCGCCCTTCGCGGGAAAGAAATGTTGAGGAAATAAAAGGCATTTTGGATTCTTGCCTTGCAAAAACAGGTTTTGACGATGTTTCTTTTCTCGCCCTGTCTTGCGGCGACTTTTCCATGCTCAAACATTTGTTTTTAGATTCCGCCGAAAAATGCAAAAAAGAACAAGTTTCCATATCCCTGCCCTCTTTGCGGGTCGGCTCTGTGGACGGCGATATCATGCAAGCCATGGCGGGTATCAGAAGAACGGGCGCAACCCTCGCTCCCGAAGCAGGCAGTCAAAGGCTCCGCGATGTCATCAACAAAGGCGTTACCGAAGAAGCCCTTATCCACCATGTCCGCCAACTGGTCGGTTATGGCTGGCAGCAGGTAAAACTCTATTTCATGATCGGACTGCCCACAGAAACCTATGAAGATTTGGACGCCATTGTCGAACTTTGCAAAAAGGTGCGTGATTGCTGCCGCATTCCCGATGAAAAAGGTTATATCGAAGGTCCCCGCATAGCAGTCACGGCAGCCCTTTCCCCGTTTGTTCCGAAAACCCACACGCCTTTTCAGTGGGAAGCGCAAATTTCACTGGAAGAAATGAAAAACCGCATTTTTCATTTGCGTGACCAGTTCAAAAAACAAAAAGCCCTTGTCATGCGTTGGCACGAACCTGCAATGAGCCACCTTGAGGGCATTATTTCCCGCGGTGACAGGCGGCTCGCCCCTTTTATCGAATGCGCATACAAGAAGGGCGCAATCTTTTCCACATGGGTTGAGGGTTTCAGCCTTGAACCATGGTATGAAGCAGCCAAAGAATGCAATATTAATATTGAGGAATGGACAGGAAAAAGGGATATTTCCGCCGCGCTTGCATGGGACCACTTGGAAACGGGAGTAAGCAAAGAATTTTTGCTCAAAGAAAGAGAACGCGCCCTGCAAGAAAAAATCACGGAAGATTGCCGTTACCATGCCTGCCGAAATTGCGGCGCATGTGATACGAAGGCAGGTCCTTCGCTTCTCAAAGAAGACGGGGACGGCCCGCTGCAAACGAAACTCAACCAAACAAGCAGAGATCAGATTGAATTCGGTAAAATCCAGGCTCCTAATCCCAACCAAAAAGCTGAAGCGCCGCATATTGCCGACAGCCTCAAGCAAAAAGCCGTCCGTTACCGTATTTGGCATAGGAAATTGGGACAAGCGGCTTTTTTAAGCCAACTGGAAATACAAGCTCTTTTCGATAGGGCAATGCGGAGGGCGAAACTGCCCTTGGCGTTTTCCCAAGGCTTTCACCCCATGCCCCTGCTCACGTTCGGCATGGCGCTGACAACAAGCATAGAAAGCGAAGCGGAATGGTTCGCCATAACCCTGCGAACCCGCATGAAAAAGGAAGAAGTTGTCAAAGCGCTGACCCCCCATATGCTGCGCGGCATGGAAATCACCCATATAGAAGAAATGCCCCTTACCGGAACAATAGGAAGCGCCGTCAGGGAAACCTTCCTTTTAGGGCATACGCGCTATGATAATGAAACCATTTGGAACCGTATGGAGCAATTTGCCCTGCAAAAAGAAGTCATGCACAGCAAAACAAATAAAAAAGGCGTATTGAAATCCCGCAATATCCGCCCTGTGCTCATTGCATACGAAAAGGCTGAACACCCTGATTTTGCCGTGAAAATGACCTTGTCTTGGGAAGAAGGCTATATTTCTCCCATAACCTTCAGCCAATTCATTCTTGAAAACAGCTCGGGCGCGGACATAAAAATCCGCAAGACAACACAGTATTTTGCATAACCCGCTTTTTTACTGATTAATTAATAATATCGGAATAACTTTTCAATCCATAGAGGGGGACTGCGGTTGTCACAGCCCGGATAAGGGCTTTTTCCATCACCAGCGTGCTGAATACGCCCAAGGCGTTGATATCCGTTTCTTTCTGTCCTAAACTCACGGTATAGACAGTGTCGCCGTCCGCCATGGTATGCACCGGGCTGATGACGCGGGCGAAAGCGTTATGCGTCACAGAAGAAATTTTTGCAAGACCTGCTTTGTCAAATCGGGCATTTGTAAACACAATGCCCAGTGTCGTATTGGCAATGCTTTCTTTTTGCGCAGAAATATTTTGCTCTTCTTTTGACAAAAATTTTAAAAATTCCGTCTGCACAGTTCTTTCAGCTGAAAAAGATTTTTTATCGGGCGCTAAAAGACCTGCTATTTTTTGTCCTGTTTCGGGAATAAAAACATCTCCCAAAGCATTTAATACAACGACGGCACCAACCTGTATTCCGTTGCATTCCGCGGCATACGCGCCAATTCCCGTTTTCATGGCATATTCCATACCGCAAATTTTTCCGGTGCTCGCGCCTATGCCCGCACCGACACAACCTTCTTTAAAAAAATCATTACGGGCATTTTGGCAGGCTTCATAAGCCATTTCCCGAGTGGGACGGATATAAGGACTTCCCACAGCCAAATCAAAAATGCAGGAATGGCAGACCAAAGGAACCCTCGTCACACCGACATCAAAGCCGATGCCTCGCTCCTCAAGATACCGCAAGACTCCTCCGCTCGCATCCAAGCCAAAGGCGGAGCCGCCGGAGAGCACAAGGGCATGCAGCCCGCCCGCTCCCCTTTGAGGGTCAAGCAAAGGCGTTTCACGGCTCGCAGGTCCTCCCCCGCGGATATCACAGCCGACCGGGCTAAGTTTGTCAAAAAGAAATACGCTTACCCCCGTGCCTCCTTCGCTGTCATGAGCATGTCCTGCTTTAAATCCTTGAATGGCAAAAAGGGGAATTTCCTGTATCTTCATGATATTTTTTCTTTTATGGTTTGGCAGGTCCGTTTTCCTCACTTCGCTTCATTGCTGCTCCGCATGGGAAAACACATAGGTATCCTTGGCGACGAAACTGCAGACAAGAGCGAGAACGGCGCTCAATAAAACAAGCCCGCAAGCCATTTGATACGAACGTACCGTATCATAGCCAGCCTGCGCTGAATAGGTTAAAATTTTCCCGAACCATATTTGCGTCAAAGCCGTCCATAAGGGATAAAACATGTTGAACAAACCGAGTGCCGTACCGGTCAGCTCTTTCGGACAGATTTCCTTCACCATGGTATTGCAGATATTGGAACCTGAAACCCCGCACATGAACATGATGCCCAAAATGACAAACATGACGTAATTCAAATGTCCCGCGGCGAACACGAACAAGAAACAGGGAACTGCATAAATCACGGTGATCAGGATAAGGACCTTTTTCCTGCTGCGGAAAACCATGTCAGATAAGAAGCCTACGGAAAATTGAATAAAAATAAGACATGTCCCGCCAATGGAAATAACGGAAGAAAGCTGCATGAAACCATAGGAGGAAGTTTTTTGCATGTATTCGATAAACCAAAGATTTATCATCATATAAATGGAACCGGTCGCCACCATCTGCCATAAGCACATAGGCCAAAAATGCTTATTTTTCACAACAATCAAAAGCCCTTTCATCACCCCTTTGAATGTTGCTTTTTCTTTTTTGGGCGTCTGATAAGGGGAAATTTCCGGAATAAAGAAAAACCAGCAAAAGGTCAGCCATAAAATAATCGCAGCCATAAGAAGCATAGCACCGCGCCATGTCAGAATTTGCGTGACAAACAAAAGCGGAGTCGCGGCTAAAACCGGTCCCAGTTCGCTTATGCCGCACAATATGCTGTTCGCCCTCGCGAAGGTCTGCGGGGTGAACCAAAGGCTGAGCATGGTAATGGAAATAACGGATAAGGATACCCCTACCCCGATAAAGAAACGGGAAATAATCACCTGCGTCTGTGTTTGGGAAAAAGCGAAACAAAGGGTTGAAAAACCTGCAATCAAGGTAAAAATAATTAAAATTTTCCGAGGTCCGAAAGCGTCTGCCAAAATTCCGGCAGGCAGCTGCATGAAACCGTAAGAAAACATGGTTGCGGCGCTGACGTATCCGATATTCTGCGGTGTGAAAGCAAAATCAAGCGCCATGTAATCGACAAGCACGGTAGGACAGCTTCTTGACAAGAGGCTGAGCAAATACCCGACAGCACAAAGAATCAGAACAAAATAACTTTTTCGCATTCCGCACCCCAAAGACGATTAAAACTCCACTACCTGCCCGCTCTGCGCCACCTCTTTCAATAAAGCCAAAGCCTCACCGGCTTCTTTTTCTTCAAGCACGCGAAGGGCGAAACCGGCATGAACTATCATGTAATCGCCAATTTCAGGAGGATTTTCCAAAAGCATGGTGGAAACGGTCAGATACGTTTCTCCCTCGCCCACACGGACTTTCGCCATATCGTCTTCCAAAACTTCCGTAACGCATACGGGAACTGCTAAGCACATAATCGCACCTCATTTTCAAATGGATAATTCCTTATACTTCTTTTCTTATCCTCTGACAAGCAAAAGCCCCATTAACCCGTTTTTATTTTTATTGCCAAAACAAAAAAAATAGTCTATTTAAATAAACGCGGGAAAATATATGATATACAAAATACCTATTGATATTTTCATAAAGATACTTGACACGTTGGGCGCACTGACCCTTTTTCTTTTTGATGCAGTTATTGCCACCAAAAATGTCCGTCACTTGTTAAACAAAATTTTCAATCAAGTTTTCGTCATCGGGGCGCAATCGATCTTCGTTATTTTGCTCATCGGGATTTTTACCGGTCTTGTGCTCGGACTGCAAGCTTTTTACGCCATGAGCATGTTTGAAGCGCAAGGCATGCTCGGCTCACTCATTTCTTTGACCCTCATCCGTGAAATGGGACCTGTCCTAACAGCCATCATGGTTGCGGCAAGGGCGGGAAGCGCCATGACAGCCGAAATCGGCGTCATGCGTATCAGCGACCAAATCGACGCTCTTGAAGTTATGGATATTCATCCTATCGGCTATCTGGTCAGTCCCAGATTATGGGCGGCGCTGATTTCTTTTCCTCTGCTCACGGCGATTTTCAACATCATCGGACTTATCGGCGGTTATTTGTCCGCCTGCGTCCTTTTAGGACTCAACAGCGGACGCTATATGTCCGGCATAGAATCTTCCGTAATGCTGAGCGATGTGAACGGCTGTATGCTCAAATCCCTTGTTTTCGCCGTTATCGTTATTTTAATCTGCTGCTACCAAGGCTATTTCGTGCATGACAGAAAAGACTCCAAAGGTCCTGTCGCTGTCGGAAATGCGACGACTTCCGCAGTTGTCACAAGCTGCGTATTGATTTTAGTTGCCGACTATGTTCTCAGCTCCATTCTTTTATAGGAACCATTATGAATTCGTCATTACAAAAAGCTTGGGATATTAAAATTGAAAATCTCTCTTCCGGTTATAAAGACGTTACGGTTATAAAAAGCATGAACGCCCATATCCCCGCGCAAAAAATCACGGCTGTTTTGGGTGAATCAGGCTGCGGCAAAACAACGCTCATAAAAACTTTTTTAGGGCTTATTCCCATTAAAAGCGGAAAACTTTTTTTTGCGGATAAAGACGTGACAGCTCTCAATGAAAAATCGTTCCGTATCATGCGCAGGCGGTTCGGCGTTCTCTTTCAAGACGGCGCTTTGCTGAGTTCCCTCAATTTGCTTGACAATGTCGCCCTTCCTTTAATGGAACATACCAAGCTTTCCAAACAAACCATCAGGAAAGCCGTGCTTGAAATCCTTGATCTGGTGGGATTGAAAGACGCAGCCTACCGGTATCCCAGTGAGTTGTCAGGAGGCATGCGAAAACGCGCAGGGCTTGCAAGAGCTATCATCACAGAGCCCCCCCTCCTTTTTTACGATGAACCGACCTCCGGACTTGACCCGATCACGTCCCTGCGGATGGACAGGCTTTTGCTGGATATGCAATCTTACTATCAGCATATGACCACTATCCTCATCACCCATGACATGAACAGCGTAAGCCGCGTTGCCGACCATATTCTGCTTGTCAAAGACGGTATCGCCCACTTCAACGGCACAAAGGAAGACTTTTTCTCCTCTTCCGACCCCTATATCAAAAATTTTCTGGAACAGGAAGAAACGCAAAAACAAAACCATGTGCTTCCGGATAATCCGGAAGTGCGCCAAGCCCTTGATGCATGGCTCGAAAGTTAAACACATTAAGAAAGATATTTTGAGGTAATCATGGTAAAAAAACAAAGCGCTGTCGGAATATTTGTTTTAATCGGCCTTATCTGCCTTGGCTATTTAACCGTAAAACTGGGGAAAATGGAAATTCTCGGAAGCAACACCTATACCGTTGAAGCGCAGTTTTCCTCCGTCCAAGGGTTAAGAAACGGCGCGAACGTTGAAATTTCCGGTGTCCAAGTGGGACGTGTCAGCGCCATTGAGCTTGACACGGAAACATATACAGCCAAAATCAGCATGAAAATCAACAATACCGTTGCGTTGAGCGAAGATACAATGGCGGCGATAAAAACAAGCGGGCTTATAGGCGATAAATTTGTGGAACTCACTCCGGGAGGCTCTGACGAGCTTTTAGCCGAAGGGGCATATATTACGGATACAGAACCGCCTGTCGATTTAATCGCCCTCATTTCAAAATACGTATTTGGGAGTTTATGATGTATAAAGTAATCCTATCCTGTTTATTGGCATTATCGGTTTCCGTCTGCGCAGCCTTTGCCGACCCTGGAACACCGAAACAGCGGGTTGAAGACGGCAGCGCAAGAATTTTCAATCTCCTTTTGCAGGAAGAATTTCAAAATCCGCAAACAAGACCGAACGTATTGAAAGAAATCGAAAAAGAGCTGATCAGCTTCTTTGACTTTGAAGAGTTTGCGACCCGTACTGTCGGACCTAAATGGCGCCAGTTCACTCCTGAACAAAAAAAACGCTTTACTGAAGCGTTCACCGAATTGCTTAGAAATTCCTATATCGACACGCTCAATTCCTATAACGGGGAAACCCTCGCCTATGTCGGCGAAGTCCGCTCCAAGGACGGTAAAAAAGTTGAAGTCCATACGCTCTTTAAAGGACAGGAAAAGGATTATCCCGTATCATTCCGCATGATTGTAAAAAACGACATTTGGGTTGTCTATGATGTCATCATCGAAGGAATCAGCATGATTAAAAATTACCGCGAACAATTCCATGATATTTTAATCAAGGCAAGCCCGGAAGAGCTCATCACCCGTATCAAACAAAAAGCAAACGATAAGAAAAACGAAATCGGAACCAAAGAAAAAAACAAAGACACAGATAAAAAATAAATAATGAAAACACATATGCCAAAAATCCTTTTCACATTTTTTTTATGCGCGGCATTTTGCGTAAGCAATGCCGTTGGTTTTTCCTTTGCGAAACAGTTGATTATCCCACCTGAAGTCATTGTTTCCGAGGATTATTTCGATGATGATTATTTTGATGACGAATACGAGGACGAGGCTTCTTTTGTTCCGCATGATGACACGTTCAGAGCGTGGAACACGTTTTGGCACAATATCAATGATTATGCTTTGATGCGTGTTCTGAAACCGGCCCATAACAAATACGGCGACATCACCACCCCGGAAATCCGCACGGGTTTCAAAGCGTTCCGTGAAAACATAAAAACCCCGAAACGCATGTTAAATGCTTTTTTACAAGGAGATGTCGATCAGTTTTTTATTGAAATCGGGAGATTTATTGTCAACACGACAACAAGCCTGGGCTTTGTCGATGTGGCAAGCGTCAACAACAAGCCCCTTTCCCCTTATACCCCTGAAAATCTCCGCTTCGGCTACACGCTGGCAAAATGGGGCTTTCCGGAAGGAGCGTATTTTGTCATTCCTTTTTACGGACCTTCCACGATCCGTGAAACCGTCGGCACCGGGGTTGATGTGTTCAGCAACGCTTTCGACTATCTCATAGCGTGGTATGTCTATACCCCGACGGAACTTTTCTTGGCTTTCAACGGATTAGACGATTTTATTCCGCCTTATGAAGCAATCACCTCCCATGCCGTAGACCCGTATGTGGCGCTTAGGAACGCATATTTGGAAACTCTCTACCTTTCAAAACCCATTGTTTCAAAACCGAAAAAGTAAGGAGCTGTCATGCAAAACAAAACCGTCAATACTTTTCCCGTCACATGGGAGCAAGTTCACCGTGACGCTTTGCGTTTAGCCAATAAGCTGAAAGAAATACAAAAATTTGACGCAATCCTTGCCGTTTGCCGGGGAGGGCTTGTGCCCGCCGCCCTTATCGCACGGGAACTCAATATCCATGTTATTGACACTGTTTGCTTTGATACCAATCAAAACCAAGAACATATCATAAAAATTTCTTCTTTGCCCGACAAAAACCTGCTTGTCATCGACGATATTGTAAATACCGGAAACACGGCGAAAACGGTCCGCAAACTCTTTCCTGCCGCTCATTATGCCAGCCTTTATATCAAAGAAGACTATAAAACGCTTATAGATTCGTATATCACAGCAGTAGACCAAAACACATGGTTTATTTTTCCATGGGAACACGAGTAAATGAACCCTAAACTGCAGTCACGGGTTTTGGCTTGCCTTGCCGTTTTATGTTGGATTTTGCTTTTCCATTCACAGACAAATCTTATCATTATGGCAAGCGCCATAGCGTTTTTAACCTATCCTTTTTTTCAGCGGCTCAACAAAAAATTCAGCATTTGGTTTTCTGTCGGGATTTACTATGCCTGCCTCGCCCTGCTTTTTATCATTCCCATTGTCCTGATTACGGTTCTTGTCACTCCGCAGGCTGTCAACGGCTATAAAACCATTCTCCTGTGGATCGATAAAGGATTGGAACTGCCTCCTGTGGCTGAACAATATATCAATCATGTTTACATATGGCTGGACACCATTCCCGGTTTTCAAGACCTGCAAAGTTCCACTGCGGAAATAAGCGGAACAATAAAACGAAACCTTTCCAAATTCTTGCAACTGCTTTTAACGGGCGGTATCAGCTTTGCCGGCAGCACCATAAATATTGCTCTGCAGCTTTTTTTGATTATTTTCCTTGCCGGGCTTGCCGTTGTTTATGCAAAAACATGCTACAAACTTGCCGTCAGAATCACGGGGCTTCCGCAAGAGTGTATCGACAGGTTCATCATCGCCCTGCAAAGAGCTGTGCGCTCCATTTTTTTAGGAATTTTCTTTGTCGCTTTCGTGCAGGGAATTTTAACAGGTATCGGATTTTTCATTTTCGGCGTGAACGATGCGGCTTTTTGGGGATTGACAGCCATGATTTGCGCCGTTATTCCGATTTTGGGAACAGCCCTTATCTGGGTGCCTATCGCCATTACGGTTTGGGTCGGCGGTTCTTTTTACAGCGCGCTCGGCATTGTGCTTTGGGGCATCATCATTGTTGCGGGGGCTGACAACTTTTTACGCCCTTATTGCCTTCAAAAGGGCATAAAAACATCCATCATCGTTTTATTTTTCGCTATCATATGCAGTATCATCGCTTTTGGTCCGATCGGGCTTATCCTCGGTCCCACCCTTGTAGCACTTGGCATTCAAGCCGTGGAAGAAAGCGATTATTTATTGCGGAAAGCGGAACATACGGAATAAAAGCGCTTACCCTTCTTAATGACCCGCAAGAATTAAATTCCATAAAAAAAGCAGGACATTCGCCCTGCTTTTTCGGTATTAGAAAAAAGCCAAGCTAAAAATAATCCAAGTCAACGGCGGAATAGCCGTTTCCCATCATCAGCTTCACATACTGCACGCTCCGCTCATTGACCGGCAAAATAGGAAAAACATTCTGGCAATTTTCACACTTCACAGAACGCGGGCTCGTGGGTGAAATCAACACATTTTTTTGCCCGCAGTGAGGGCATTCATAAACAAAAATAAGCTCCAAACCGCTTGGGGCAACCGGTTTCACAATATCCATATCATCCCCTCTATATCAAAGACCGACCGTCCATTTCCGCCGGTTTTTCTTGTTTCCAAAGGGCAAGCAAGGTCGGGGCGATATCTCCGAGTTTTCCTTCTTTTTCGGTCTTAACCGACCCTGTTCCGCTGAGTATTAAAAACGGTACTTTGTTCATGCTGTGGGCTGTCTGCGGTTTGCCTTCACCGTCGAACATTTCTTCCACATTGCCATGGTCAGCGGTTACGCAAACATACATATTTTCCCGCAAAGCCGCTTCAATGATTTTTTTCGCGCAGGAATCAACCGCTTCGCACGCCTTTACCGCTGCGGAAAGATTGCCGGTATGCCCGACCATATCGGGATTTGCCAAATTGCAAACAATAAAATCAAAGCGAGAACTCCGTATTGCCGCCACAAGTTTATCCGTAACTTCAAAAGCGCTCATTTCCGGCTTCAAATCATACGTCGCAACGCTTTTGGGAGAATTTACCAAAATTCGCTCTTCGCCTTGAAACATTTCTTCCCTTCCTCCGCTGAAAAAATAGGTAACGTGCGCATATTTCTCCGTTTCAGCGATACGCAACTGCTTCAAGCCGTGTTTCGCAACCCATTCCCCCAAGGTATTGGGCAAAACATCTTTGCCGAAAGCCGCGGGCAGAGGCAAATCCGCTTCATACACCGTCATGGAAGCCATAGAGGTTAGCGGAACAAATTTTCTTTGAAAACCGGAAAATTCCTTATCGAGAAAAGCATGCGCAAGCTCCCTCGCCCTGTCCGCCCTGAAATTGAAAAAGAAAATTCCGTCGCCGTTTTGGACGGTCGCTTCTTCTTTTGCCAAAAGCAAATGCGGTTCTATGAACTCATCGGTAATTTCTTTCGCATAAGAAGCGGATAAAACTTCTTCGGCGGAAGAAGCGGTATCCGACACGCCGTCGACCAGCATATGCCAAGCTTTTTCCACACGTTCCCAGCGCTTATCCCTGTCCATAGCATAAAAACGCCCGCAAACGCTCGCCAAGTTTTCCGCCGTATTCATCCATGGCGCTTAAGAATTTCCTGCACATAATGCACACCGGACGTGGGGGAAGTATCCCGTCCGTCCATAAACGCATGCAGATACACAGGCACATTTTGTTCTTTTGCCAAACGAAGCAGCGCTTTAATATGATTGATATGGCTATGCACGCCGCCGTCGGAAAGAAGACCCATCAAATGCAGGCGTCCGTGCTGTTTTTTGATTTGTTCACAAAGCCTAAGCAAAACAGGATTGCGGTAAAAATCGCCATTTGAAATAGCAGCGTCAACAGCTTTCATATCCTGCAAAACGACTCTTCCCGCCCCGATATTCAAATGCCCGACTTCGGAATTGCCGATAAACCCGGCAGGAAGCCCGACCGCTTCGCCTGAAGCTTCAAGTCTTGCCAAGTTACTGTCAGCCAACAGCGCATCCAGATAAGGCGTGTCCGCGAGTTTCGCGGCATTTCCGGCACTTTCTTCCGCAAGTCCGTAACCGTCCAAAATGAGCAATAACGTCTTAGGAACAGCCCCCATACTCATACCTTTTTCGCCCTTTCGGAAAGAACGACGCTTTCCGCCTCACGCCACAAATTTTCCAATTGGAACAATTCACGGGTTTCTTCCTGAAAAATATGCACGACAATATCATTCAAATCAACAAGAACCCAAGTTCCTGCCTGATACCCTTCCGTTGACAAAATTTCAAATTTCTCTTTTTTGCTTTCCATGATGATATGGTCCGCCAAGCTTTTGGCATGACGGGCGGAACTTGCGGAAACGATGACAACCATGTCCGTGACAGCGCTTTTCACATCCAACACTTTAATATCTTTAGCTTTGCCCTCGACAAGCCATGTATAGACATACTCGGCTTTTTCCTTAACGGGCAGAAGCGAAAACTTTTTTTCTTTCGCCATTCCTATTCTCCAAGGGATTTTTTCCCAGTTTAGCAAAATTTTTCCACAAGCACAAATAACATTTTTGTAAATTTTTTGTTCCCTATCCGCTTTATCTTGACCTTGCAAAAAAAATGATGCATAAAAAAAATAACTTTTGTGAAAGGTATGCTGTAAGGAGTGGATTAATTATGATGTTTCAACAAGATTTGGAAACCTTGCCAAGAGAAGAATTAAAAGAGCTGCAGCTGAGAAGACTGCAAGATTTATGCGCGCGCCTGTATGCGAATGTTCCATTCTATCAAAGAAAATTTGACGAAATTGGAATTACGCCGAAAGATATAAAATCCCTTTCTGACATAAAATACCTTCCTTTTACGGAAAAACAAGATTTGCGTGACAATTATCCCTACGGCTTATTCGCCATGCCTAAGGAAAATATCGTCCGCCTGCACGCCTCAAGCGGAACAACGGGAAAAGCGACGGTGGTCGGCTATACCCACAGGGATATCAACAACTGGGCGAACTGTATGGCACGATCTTTCGCATCCGTCGGGCTGACCCAAAAAGACATGATACATATCGCCTACGGATACGGACTTTTTACCGGAGGACTCGGAGCGCACTATGGGGCTGAACAGCTTGGCGCCGTAGCAATTCCGATGTCAGGAGGCTCCACCAAGCGTCAAATCCAGCTTATGCGCGATTTTGAAGCCACAGCCCTTTGCTGCACTCCTTCCTATGCCCTATACCTTTATGAGGCAGGGCTTGAAGCCGACATCAATTTTAAAGAACTTCCTTTGCGTATCGGTGTTTTCGGGGCGGAACCATGGACGGAAAACATGCGGCACGAAATAGAGGAAAAACTTTCCATCAAAGCGTATAACATTTACGGGCTTTCCGAAGTCATGGGTCCCGGAGTCGCCTGTGAATGCGAAGCGAGCGCCAACGGACTCATGCATATCCAAGAAGACCACTTCTACCCTGAAATTATCGACCCGATAACCGGAGAACAGCTGGAAGACGGCGAAGAGGGCGAACTTGTTCTCACAACCCTCACCAAAGAAGGCGTGCCGCTTCTTCGTTACAGAACAAGGGACATCACTTCCATCAACACAACGCCCTGCGCCTGCGGCAGAACCTTTAGAAGAATCAACCGCCTGAAAGGACGTTCCGACGACATGCTCATCATTCGCGGCGTCAACGTGTATCCGCAGCAAATCGAGGGCATCATCATCGAAGCGGAAGGAACGGCTCCTCATTACCAAATCATCGTCACCCGCGAAGGCGCGCTGGATACTGTTGAAATTTTAGTGGAAATCGCAGAAGGAACCTTTACCGATACCATTAAAGGCTTGCAGCAACGCGAACAGAAAATTCAAAAGACAATCAAGGAATTTCTTGGGGTCACAACCAAGGTTCGCCTTGTCGAGCCCAAAACAATCGAAAGGACCGACGGCAAAGCGAAACGGATAATCGACAAACGTTAATAATGATAGACTTTCATATTGAAATTAATGAGCAACTCCCCCCGGCTTCCGCTGTTTTTTACGCAAAAAGTTTGGGACTGCGTGCTATCGCCCTTATTGCCGATACAGACCATATCCCTGTTTCGGCAGAAGCAATCCGAAACGGGAATACGCAGGAAGACATAAACGCCTCACCGCATATCGCCTCGCTTTTGGAAACGCAAAAATATATCCATGAGCTCGCTGTTTATTATGATATGCAGGTGATTTTCGGAATACAGCTGCGGCATGTTCCGCCCGCTCTTCTTGAAACGGCTGTTGCGTTTTACCGCTCCATTAACATTCCTTTCATCGGCGTACACGGGGAAAGCATTTCCGACATTGTGGAAAAGGGCACTAATTTTTCCGCAATAAGGGCGAAAGCGGATATTCTTTTCAATGCGGGGCTTATTGACGAAAAATGCGTGGAACTTGCCAAAGAAAACAATGTGTTCCTTGAAGTTTCAACCCACCCGAAACACGCTTACGCCAATGCGCATTTGGCAAAGCTTGCCGATAAGCACGGGGCGAAACTCGCTCTTGGAAGCAAGGCGCGCTCACTGCATGAAATCCATAGCCCTGAAATGCAAAGGATGATTTTAAAAGGGGCTTGCGTAGAAAAGGAAAACAGCTATGAATTATTACAAAAAATCCAATAAATTTAAAGGAGTACAATATGGCAGAATGTCCAAAATGTAATGGTTCCGGAAGGCAATCCTGCGGTGTTTGCTGGGGCGGGCAAAGACAAATTCTTTGCATGGGCTGCAGCGGACGCGGTTACATCAAACATGAAGACGGCACCAAAGAAACTTGCAAACGCTGCAACGGTGCAAAATTTTATATTCCATTAAGCTGTCCGAAATGCGATAACAGCATACCATGCCCGCACTGCAACGGAACGGGAAAAATTTAATCCTATCTGTTTAACATTAAAAAATGTGGGAATAGTTCCCACATTTTTCTTTTAATATTTTCATAAGAAAGAAAAGAGCCTAAGAAATCATCCCCAATAAAGCGATACCCATTCCCCGTCTTTCATATCTGTTTCCTGCCGAAATTGCCGTGCCTTGCCCATTCTTTCATAGGCTTTTTCCAAATCAGCGACTTGTATTCCTAAAAATCCTGATAAAATAAGCATATGGTTCGGGCTTACCGCATTAATAATATCCTCCGCCATTTCCCGCAATGGCTGGGCTAAAATATTTGCGATAACGACGTCAAATTGCTGCCCTTGCACTTTCTCAATGCTTCCCAGTCCGACAGTAAAATCTTTCACGGAATTTAACACGCAGTTTTCCTTTGCGTTATCCACAGCCAAAGACTCAATATCCAGTCCGCAGCCCGTCAGCCCGTAATGCGTGCACGCAATGCCCAAAATGCCCGTGCCTGTTCCCAAATCCAAAAAACGCTGACCTGCGCGGATTTTGCCCTCATGATACAAAGCGGTTATGGCTTTCAAACACAAAACGGTGCTGGCATGATGTCCTGTTCCGAAAGCTGATTTCGGCTCGATGACGATAGGATAAAGCTTTTTGGGATTTTCATAGCTTTTTGCAAGCCAAGGGGGCAAAATGACAAAATCTCCCGCTTCAATGGGCGTAAAATATTCCTTCCATGCATTGGTCCAGTCAGCCTGCACGATTTTTGAACGCAAACACTGCGCTTCCGGCAAGAAATTTCGTATCTGAACCGCAAGGGCATTTAAAAGCTCCCCGTCCTCGCAATGCAGCGTCAATTTTATCTGCCCCGTGGCGAGGCTTTCCTCTTCCCAGCCGTAACCGAGGGCTTGACCGACAAGTGCTTCCGCAAGAGCGAAATCTTCCTCTTCAACAAGAATTTCCAAGCGTTCAAGATATTTTTCTTCTGTATCCATACTGTTTCCTTATTGAGGAAGAAGCCTTACTTCGTCGATTCCGTCCAACTCTTCCAAAAGCACGTCAATTTGTTCGCTTTTTGCCGTATTCACCTGCTTTCCGACATACGCGGCATAAATAGGCAGTTCCCTATGTCCCCTGTCCACAAGCACGAGCAAATCAATGGAACAAGAACGCCCGTAATCCTGCAAAGCCTCAAGCGCCGCCCTTACGGTTCTGCCTGAATATAAGACATCATCAATCAAAATCACCCGTTTTCCCTCAATGGAAACCGGAATATCCGAAGCCGTCAGTTCGGGAATTGCGGCAAGCGAAGTCCAGTCATCCCGGTACAAACTGATGTCAAGCGTTCCCTGAATGACTTTCCTGCCTGTTTTTTCAAACAAAATATCCGCCACTCTGTTGGATAAGTACACACCTCTGCGGACTATCCCGACTAAAACAACATCGTCCAAATTTTCGTATTTTTCCAATATCTGATACGCCAAACGCTCTAAAGTACGCGCCATTTCGTTTTTATTCATAAGAACTTTCATAACAACTCCTGTACGATGCAAGGCAAGCACCATAATTAATTGTACCCGAACACAAAATTATTGCAATGAAATTTTAGCAAGAATTTTATCAGAAAAAAATAACATGGTTAAAACCATGCTTAATCATTGGAAAATTAAATTCCATATCCGGAATAATCAAAATTCCGACATTGACAAATCCGTATTTGCAACCTATTTTAATAATACAAACATTCACGCATAGTGCGTTAGAGGAAAAAAGAATGATTAAATTATCAGAAAATGCCAAAAAAGAACTTGATGCTTTTTTCGCAACAAAAGAAAAAAGCACCATTCGTGTTTTTTTAGCTCCCGGCGGCTGACGCGGTCCTAAATTATCTTTGGCTCTGGATGAGTCCAAATCAGATGATACAACAGTGGAAGCAGAAGGATATACATTCTGCATTGAAACAAGCTTACTTTCACAAATTGGTGGTGCGACCATCGACATTACCTATTTAGGCTTTACTGTCGAACCTGAAATTCCGCTCAACGCGTCCGGTTCTTCCGGCTGCTCCAGCTGCAGCAGCGGCGGTTCCTGCTCCATCTAAATTATTTCAATGTATTCCCACAGCTTTTTGTGGGAATACCTTTATGACGCTATGATTGAAATCAGTTTAAACGCCCGAAAAGAACTGGAAACTTTCTTTTTATCCCAAGAAAAACAACCTATCCGTCTTTATTTAGCCCCGGGAGAGCAAAGCTCCAGACTGGAATTTATTTTGGATTCTCCGACGGAAGGAGACGAAGTTATCGCCGTGCAGGATTTTGTTTTCTGCATTAATGCTGAATTATTGAAAAAATGCGGCGGTATTCATATTGATGTCACTGATGATACTTTTATCGCAGCCCCCCGCATTCCTTTTCCGAAACGAAGCGCTTGTTCCGGAACAAGCTGCGGTACGTGCGGTTCTTCCTGCAAAAAATAGAGATAAAAAGGTTTGAAAAATGAAATGCCCTTTTTGTAATTCAATTCTTGAAAACGGATACTGCAAATCCTGCGAACGACAAATTCATGAACTTTATCGTCATCCCAAAAAAGCGGAACACGAAGAAAAACCTGAAAATGAAGAAGTGATTGAACCTGAAATCGTTGACGAGGAAGAGATCAACTCCCAGCACAATTCCCAGCGCGCTTATCGTAATTTCCGGCAATCTCCTCTTTTTACCCAATATGCATTCACAAATGTCAATATGCACGATTCCTGCCTTACCGGCATTATCAGCTTCGGACTTATCTTTTTCGTTTTTCTGCAAATGGGTTTTTTAGCCGCCTTAGGCTTCGCATTTTTCACGTTTATCGGAAAAATCATTTCCTTGATCATTTCCGTAAAAAGCCTTTTAAAAGGCAAAATCATATCCCCTATCATGCTCGATGTCGCCATTTGGATTATTTCCTATTGCCTTGTGACATGGCTTGCATGATTTAAACATAATCAAAACTTACAGCTAATATCATAATTATATTGCCATATAAACATAAAACAGCCCGGTCCATTCGGGCTGTTTTATTAATTTTAATTGCACTCGCCCTTTTTTTCCCTATTTTCAATCCGTTTCCTGTCCGGCAGTACCCTTTTATGCATACTTGCAGATTAAATCTTGACTAATTCAAATAATCTGCCAATATTACATACATTGCATCAAAAAATTCAAAACATTTTATTTTTTAGGAGTGGAAAAACATGAAAATTAAAAAAATATTGTTTCAGGCAGCCCTTATTCTGTTATGTTTGGCAGGAACAACTCCCGCCATGGCGTTTGATTTGAACAAAGCGATAAGCGGAGCGACAAAAGCCGTGAAAGCCGTCACCCTGACCGACGAACAAATGGCGGAATATGTAAAGGAATACGTTGACTGGATGGACAAGAACAACAAAGTTTGCGCAGCCAACGATCCATACACCGTCCGTTTGAAAAAATTGACCAAAGGCTTGGGCGATGCCGACGGCATACCTTTGAATTTCAAGGTCTACAATGTGATTGATGTGAACGCTTTCGCCTGTCCCGACGGCAGTGTGCGCGTGTTTGCCGCATTGATGGACATAATGACCGACGAGGAATTGCTGGGCGTGATAGGCCATGAAGTGGGACACGTGGCGCACAGGGATTCAAAAGAAGGCTTCCGTACGGCATTGCTGACATCAGCATTGAAGGACGGCATTTCATCCAAAGGGGGAAAAACGGCTGTTCTGACAGATTCACAGCTGGGTGATTTGGGGGAAGCATTGGTCAACGCTTCCTATTCGCAAAAACAAGAATGTGCAGCTGATGATTACGGTTACGAATTTCTGAAAAAAGCGGGCAAAAATCCATGGGCTATGGCATTGTCTTTCCAAAAGCTGAAAAAAATGCAGGAAGGAGCAGGGGGTGCCAAGAAAAGCAGTGCGTTGAACCAGTTGTTTTCAACCCACCCGGACCTTGACAAGCGTATCGAACGCATGGAAAAGCGCGCCACAAAAGAAGGCATAAAGAAACCTGCAAACACAAAAAAATAACTCAAAGACACAAATTTTCCGAAATTGCGGAGATAAAAAATCCTGCATGCGTTGCAGGATTTTTTGTTCGCCGCTTCAGTGCGAAAAGAGCGGCAAAAGCCGCTCTTTTATTTGTCATTCACAAAACGCTCATTTTTTGCAGTTTGAGTTTTTAGAACATTTATCGCAATACGAACATGTGTTTTTGGTCCGTATTTGTTTAATCGCATAAATCACAGCCACGGCAATTAAAGCTATTACAATGATGTCACTCATGATTTTTTCCTAATACTTATTATAAGGGTTTCTGCGTACCAACATATACACAATAAAAACAACCGCACCAAAGCCTGCAAATGTTCCAAACGTAAACACGCCGGTCGTCATGAATGTTCCCAACTGGTAAATGATGAGAGAAACAACATAGGCGAGCGCGCATTGGAACGTAATGGCAAACCATGTCCATGCGGGATTATTCATCTCCCGCTTGATCGCCCCGATAGCCGCAAAACACGGGGCGCAAAGCAAGTTAAAGACAAGGAACGCATAGGCCGAAACTTTGGTAAAATCATTGGCGAACAAAGTCCAAAATTCTTCACCGCTTTCAGCAACCTCCGCAAAACCGTAAAGCACCCCGAGCGTGCTGACAACGTTTTCTTTCGCAATAAGCCCGGTCACCGTTCCGACGGTCGCCTGCCATGTTCCGAAGCCCACCGGAGCAAATAACGGAGCAATGATATTGCCAAGAACGGCAAGCAAGCTTTCATCGCTATTTTCCACAGCGGCAAAACTGCCGTTTTCAAATCCATACCCCTGCAGAAACCACAGCACAATGGAAGAAAGCAGGATAATGGTTGTCGCCTTTTTGAAAAATGAAACACCCCGTTCCAAAGTCACGCGCAAAATATTTCCAAGCACAGGCAAATGATAGGGAGGCAGCTCCATGACAAAAGGACTTGGAGTTGACGCGAAAAGCTTTGTTTTTTTCAGCATGATGCCGGAAATGACAATAGCGAAAATGCCCATAAAATACGCTGACGGAGCAACCCACCATTCACCGCCGAACAATGCCCCGGCAATAAGGGCGATAATAGGAAGCTTAGCGCTGCATGGAATAAAGGTCGTCGTTAAAATCGTCATCCTTCTGTCACTTTCCGTTTCAACAGTACGGGAAGCCATAACTCCGGGAATACCGCAGCCGCTGCCGATGAGCATAGGAATAAAAGACTTGCCGGACAAACCGAATTTACGGAAAATTTTATCCATGATAAAGGCAATGCGCGCCATATAACCGATATCTTCCAATATGGCGAGAAGAAAAGAAACCAATAAAATTTGCGGAATAAAACCGAGCACCGCCCCGACACCGCCGACAATGCCGTCAACGACAAGACCCGCAAGCCACCCGCTTGTTCCGGAACGTTCCAACCATTCATTTAAATTACCCTGCACAAATTCCCCGATAATGATATCGTTGGTATAATCCGTGGCAAGAGTTCCCAGCGTCGTCACAGAAATATAATAAACAAGGAAAATGACAGCCGCGAAAATCGGAATGGCGTAAAAACGATTTGTCACGATACTGTCAATTTTTTCAGAAAGCGTTACTTCCCCTATGTTCTTTTTTATGACCAAGCGTTCAATTTGCTTGGTGATAAACAAATAACGCTGATTGATAATGATACTTTCGGAATCATCATCAAGATCTTTTTCACAGTTTGCAATATGTTCCTCAATATGGGCGAGCTGTTCTGCATCGAGCTTCAGTTTTTCCTGAATATCGGCGTCACGTTCAAAGAGTTTGATAGCGTACCAGCGGACTTTATCGGCAGGAACCAGTTTTTCAATGATTTCTTCAATATGGGCGATGGAATGTTCAACAGTCCCTTCAAAAATCGAAGGCAAATGCTTTTGCTCTTTCTGCATTTTCGCAAGCTCGACAGCCTTTGCGACAGCCTCTCTTGAGCCTTCTTTCAAAAGGGCGGACGTTTCAAACACGGGACAGCCGAAAACCCTTTCCAATTCCTGAATATTGATGGTGTCGCCCCGTTTGCGGATGACATCAATCATATTGAGAGCAATGACAACAGGAATGCCAAGTTCCAGAAGCTGCGTCGTCAGATACAGATTGCGTTCTATATTGCTGGCGTCCACTATATTTAAAATAACGTCGGGACATTCATCCAATAAAAAATTCCGGGAAACAACTTCTTCCGAAGTATAGGGTGATAAAGAATAAATTCCGGGCAAATCCTGAATTTGAATTTCCTTTTCATCTTTAAAATAGCCCATTTTCTTTTCAACGGTAACTCCGGGCCAGTTCCCGACATACTGATTGCTGCCTGTCAAGTCGTTGAACATGGTAGTTTTGCCGCTATTGGGATTGCCTGTCAATGCAATAGTGATACTCATCGTTTACCCCTCCGCCTCAACTTCGATCATTCCGGCATCTTCCTTACGCAAAGAAAGCATATATCCTCTTAATGTCACCTCGACAGGATCACCAAGAGGAGCGGTCCGCACCAATTTGATTTTACAGTCTTTAGTAATTCCCATATCCATAATCCGCCGTCTGACCGGTCCCTCTCCGTGAACCTTAAGAACCTTTACGGAACCGCCGATAGGCACGTCTTTTAAAGTATACATAATTTTCCTAACTCACATAAACGTTTTGAGCAAAATCCTTATCGATAGCATAAGAGCTGTCTTTTGTCCTGACAATCAAATTTCCGCGTTCCGCCAAAGCAATTGTTATTTGCGCACCTTCGCAAAAACCCAATTCCTTAAAACGGGTTTTGATTTCATGTCCGGCTTTGATTTTGCGGATAATCAGTTTTTCACCTTTACGGGCTAAAGCTAACGGAAACATAGCCTTTTCCTCAACAGAAACAATTTGTTTTTTCAATATTGAAAATCAATTTCAATTTCATTTAATGCAAAACCCGTTTATTTGTCAAGATTAAACAGAACTATTTTTTTAAATATTGTTTTTACGCAGCTTAGGGATGACAGAAAGCAGAATAATGGCGCACCCAACAATCAAAATACCGAACGCTTTCTCAAGCGTCATTCCCTCGCCAAAATAAAATATCCCGATAAATACGGCGGTCAAAGGTTCAAGCACTCCGATAATGGCAACGAACACCGTTCCGATTTGCGGCAAAGCATAAATAAGAAGCATATTGGAAGCAACTCCGGTGATCAGCGCCGACCCCAAAATATACATCCATTCATCAACCGTGGACGCAATAAAAAAATTTCCGGAAAAAAGCATATAGACAAGGCTTGCCAATGTTCCGAACAAAAAAAGATAAAAAGAGAAAACCTCTCTTGAAACATCCCGTGCGGGCAATTTCATCAGCAAAACGATATACACGGCATAGCCGAGCCCCGCAAGCAAACTCAATACCAAACCGAGCATGCTTATCGCGATGTTTCCGGAAAAAAATCCCGAGAGCAAGCCAACCCCCAAACTTGTCAGACAGATAAGAACAATTTTATAACATTCCAGCTTTTCACGAAAAAATACGGCGGAAAGCAAAAGCACGAAAATGGGGTTGGTATAAAAAACCGTTGTCACCAAGCCGCTGTCCGCATACCTCAGGGCAAGAAACAAAAACAAGGCGATAATGAAATAATTCGCCCCATGCAGCATAATGCTGCAAAGCGATTTGAAAGAAATTGCAAAACTTTTTCCTTTTGCAAAAAGAAAAAGCCCCATAAGCACGGCAGCGGTAAAAAAACGATAAAACAACGTCAAATCGCTCGTATACCCAAGCTCATAAAGAGGCAAAGCAAAAAAAGGGATAAACCCGAAAAAGATGGAGGAAAACGCCGCCTGAACGGCGCCAACGCTTTTATTCATATTCTCCCCATAAAAAAACAGCAGCGTTTTCTTATTTTTGAATAATGCAGTATAAGGCTTCCCTTGTCGCCGTCTGAACAAAAATCTTATGTCCGAAAACTTCGATTTGCGGTGAGTTCATTTTCACTTCTGCGTATTCCGAAACTTTATCCGAATGATTGTAAATTTTTCTGAATTGTAAGGTATTGCCTTTTTTTCCCAAATACACAAGGGAATAATTATTTTCAGAAAGGGCTGACTTCTTTGTTGTTGTCAGCTGCTTAAACGTTATGTCAAGCTTTTCCGTATTCAAATCTATCGCAACCATTTCCAAATTACTTCGCAAATAATGCCTTGTACCAAGCAAACCTTTTTCCGTAATTCCGACATAAACATCACCGGCTAAAACATAATGGCGGGATTCCACGGTTTCAGAAGAATTTTCCAAAATCTCTCCCGCCCCTGCGCTTTCCGCCCTGCTTTGCGGCAAATAATATTCGGCAGGAACTTCTTTCAAGGTTTGCAGCGGATAAATGATATTCCTGTCAAATTCGACAAACTTCACTTTGTTGGTTTTAGTGCCTTGCTGCAGCTCTTTAAAAGTTTTCGGTTCTTCATAAGCGATTTTAACGCTTTTACCGGGCACAACATAAGGCAAGGATATTTTTTGCTCTTTTTCATTTGAAACCGTCAGGACAGCTTGATTTGCATACACGGTTTTCGCTTTTCCGACGGTGAAATTTTTAAAAGAATGAATTTCCGGCTCGTGCACTTTGTCCCGCACGCTTTCAGCAATTAAAAACTCGCTCTGCGGATAATGTTTTTCAACCAGTATGGCGGCGACTTCAACGTTTTTAGGACTGCATGCCGTAAGAATTGCCAGCGGAATAAGTAAAAAAACGTTTTGCGAAGGCAATTTTATCTTCAATGGTTTTAAGATCTTTGTAATTATTTTCAACATACTGCAATCTGGGCTCCAATCCCCTGAAGTTCGCTATCTGAATGGCAAGTCCGGGACGCGCATTCAGCTCCAAAATAAGCGGTCCTAAATTTTTGTCAAGAACCATATCGACACCGACATATCCAAGCCCTGTCAGCTCCGTGCTTTGGGAGGCCTGATACAATAAAACATCCCAATAAGGAACTTGGAAATCTATCAAACTATGCAGCGTATCCGGGTGTTCCGTAATAGGTTCGTTCTTCCAAACAGCCCGTACGGTTTTTCCTGTTGCTATATCCACCCCTACACCTAAAGCCCCCTGGTGCAGATTCGCTTTGCCATCCGACTCCTTTGTTGGCAAACGCACCATGGACATAACCGGAACACCGTGGAAAACAATGATCCGAATATCCGGCACGCCCTGATAACTGATAGGCGAAAAAACAGGGTCGAACTCGACGCACGCTTCAATTATGGCTTTATCGGGCAAACCGCCTAAACTATACATACCGCTGATGATTTTTGAACAATGGTATTTGATGTCGGCAAGGGAATAGACGCTGCCGTCAACCTTGTAATACCGTTCGCCGAATTTTCTTTGGATAACCAAGATACCGTTGCCTCCGGAACCGCGCGAAGGCTTTATGGCGAAAGATTCACGTCCTTCAAGCACCTTGTCCAGACGGCGCAGTTCATATTGCGTATTCAGCAATCCGTACAGTTCCGGAACCTTCAAGCCCGCCCCCAGCGCCAGCTTTTTCGTCAGAATTTTATCGTCCACCAATGGAAAAAGGGAACGCTTATTCAAAGGCAAAATATAATCCGCATTGCGTTTATTCAGGGCGATAACCCCGCACTCCTTCAAGCGCCTGTAACGTTGCAGCAAATTCATTATTTACCTTCCGCAAAAGCTTTGAAACGGAACAAATCCATTAATCTGTATCCCGTATAGCGGCCAACCAAAAGCGTGAACGCCAAGAAAACCAGCTGCACTTCCGGATAAACAAAAAGAATGAATTCAATATACTGGGATACGAATATCAAATAAGCCAAAACAGCGATGAACAAACTGCCCAACCCCTGCCTGATGGCGGCGCTCGCCCCGTTTTCATCCCAAACAATAGCCATTCTTTCAATGGTCATTGTCAAAATAATCATCGGGAACATGGCGACGGACAATCCGTAATTGAAGCCCAGCCTATAACTGACAACACTTAAAATCGCCATGATAAGCACGACAATGATGAGTATCGCCGCAAGACGCGGAACAAGAAGCAAATGCAGTTTTTCAAAAAGCAGCCTGAAAAACATGCCGATACCGACAATGGTGCTGAACAGAAGAATGCCCGCGAAAAGTTTCGTTTCCACAAAAGAAAGGGCTATCAAAATAGGCATGAACGTACCGAATGTGCTTACGCCTATCACGTTTCGCAAAATGACAAGCAGCAGCGCCCCGAGCGGAATAAGCAAAATGGTTTTAAAAAGTTCCTGCGTTTCGACAGGCAGGCTAAAAAGCGAAAAAGCCGTTATTGCAGGGGAAGTTTTTCCGATAATGGCGAAGCTGTTTTCAATTTGCGATTCAATGCGCTTCTGCACGGAAATATTGACATGCAAATTGTCTATGCCCGTCCCTTTCGCCATAGGTTCGGAACCGCGCCACAAAGGCAGGAAGTTTTTCGGAACGGAAAAAATGCCGTTATTGAAATCAAAGGTTATCCATTTATTGTTCACATACACTTCAATCCAGTGTTCAAGAGAAACGTTTCTTCCGGCATACAAGGGAACGCCGTGCATGGCTTCTGATGCGACACCCGCCAAAGCCAAAAGACGCACCGTTAAATTCACTTTCGACAAGTTGCTTTTCAGCCCTTCCACAAGATACTTCGTATTCTGATCCTGCGGATGCTTGATTTCTTCCACAAGCAAAGAAATAAAACTTTCAGAATCAAAGGATTTTTGACCTATCAAACTTAAAACATTGTCGGCGGCGACAAGCTGCGCCTGCGTGAAAGTATTGTCGACAAGCAAGGGAGGGGGACTGTCCGGAACCGTATATTCTTCATTCTTTTGACGTATTGCGGCGGAATAATAAATCACTTGCTTGCCGTCAGCCCTGCGGATGGTGAAACGGACAGAGCGTCCCCGCTCTTTTTCCGAAACAACGGCGCCGTAACCGCGGGCGACAAAATGCTCATTGCTGATATCAAAAAGATAATCGGATTGCGGAATATGTAACTCAACACTGCTTGCGCTGTCATCCGCATTAAACACGATTTCCGTTTCAATATTCCACACGGTGGAATTTTTATCGGGCGTCAGCGGAAATCCTAAAACAAACACCTTATACGCCACGACGGTAAGTGAAACAACAATAAGCAGCATACTCAACATATGGAAAAAAGAAAATCTTTTCATAACTAATCAGCGATAATGAATTGTTTTGAAGAATCAACTACAATGCCGTGTTTGAGAAAGTTCCTGCCCAGCAAAACCCGATAATCGAAACGTTCGCGGTCCGCAAGATTCACTTCCACATCATGGCTGATGTTTCCGACAGAAATATTGAGCATGACAACGGGACGCTCCTGTATGCCCCCTGTGCGAAGTCTGATTCTGGCGACCCGCACCCTTGGAACGGTGAAATTCACCTTATCGCCGTCGTCAGTCACCAAATTGAACTCCACATAGGTTTTCTTGCCGTCTTTATACGTACGCACGATTTCCGCATCAACGGAACAAACATCCGCACCGGTATCCAATTTCGCAGGAAGCAGCACCCCATTGATTTTAACATGTTCAATATAGCCCGCCACTTCCGTTTCTTCGTCGGAACAAGCCGTTATTACCGTCATAATCAATACGCCCGCCAACAGTTGAATAAATTTTTTCATCAAACACCTTCAAACTAAGCTTTTAAAAGTTTACTCAAATCAAATCAGATGTCAATGGTGAAAAAAATCTATAAAAACAAAGTTTCATGGCATTAAAAAAAAAGGTGCTCCGCAGGCACCTTTTGAAAACCCTTATTTGTTCAATTCCGAAGCATATTGATGAATACCGTTCGCAATGCCTTCCGCCAAACCGTTTTTGTATTTTTCCGATAAAAGGCGTTTCGCCTCGGCGGAATTGGACGTATAGCCCATCTCAATCAAAATGCAGGGCATGGACGAACCTATCAGAACATGAAACGGCGCGCCCTTTGTGCCGTTGTTTTTTATGGAATAGCCGCTCTTTGCGATTTTACGGACAGTATTTGACTGAACTTTTTGGGCAAGACGTTTTGATTCTTGGATACGGGCTTTGACCAGCATATCGCCTAAAATTTTCTCCATTTCTCCAAGCCCGCGTTTTTCAACGCCGGCGTTTTCAATCGCGGCAAGCCGAATTGCCTGTTCATCACCCGTGAAATCCAGATAATATGTTTCAAAGCCCTGCGCATTGGCGTTCACGCTCGCATTCGCATGCAGCGAGATAAAAAGGTCCGCTTTATGCTTTCTTGCTATATCAGTCCGTTCATAAAGCCCGACATATTTATCCGAAGAACGTGTCAGATAGACGTTATATCCTGCCGATTTGAGAACGCCCGCTATTTTTTTAGCAATTTCAAGATTGAAATCTTTCTCTTTGATAGTATTATTGATCGCTCCGGGGTCTTTTCCCCCGTGTCCCGGGTCGATTACAATCGTATCGACTTTCAAGCCCAGCTGATCCGCAATTTTCGCGGCAAAAGTCGGAACATCGTCTTTCTTCGCTTTCACGGTTTTCTTCACTGCGGCGGAACTTGCTTTTTCCTGTTTCTTCTGCCCGGTGTTTTTCGTTTCAACCTTTTTGGTGTTTTTTGACGTTCCACTGCGCACGTTAATACCGGAATCCAACTGCTTGGAAGAATTGGTCGCTTCGATGATGAGCCTTGCCGGCTCGCGTTCAGACTTTACGGCATAGCGCAGCAGCTTTGAAAACTCCAATGTCACAACGCTCGTTCTGTTTTCTTCATCATACTCTATCTGATAACCGATAAAAATCCCGTTCTTTTTAAACGTATCCACAAGTTCCAAATTTTCAGAAGGCGCAACATTGTTCAGGGTGACAACAACATGGGGGTTTTCTTCGTCCCCTTGATATTTCGCCCGCCATGAAGCGATGGTTTCCATTGAAATAGTAATGCGGACCACATCATTTTTTAATTGCGAATTGATTTTCGTCAAAGTAATGCTTGCCTGAGCCGGACGGGAAATTTCGACAGTCCCCAAAGAAGCCAAAGCCCCGTCACCTATTTCCGCATAATATTTTTTGGCTTTCAAATGAAAATCACCAGTAGGATAATTCGTTATGCATTGTTTCAGATAGGCTTTTGCTTTTTTCGTATCACGAAGAACAATGTGAGCCAACTGGGCGGCATTGAAAAGAGCATCGTCAGCCAACGGGCTGAGTTCGTGCTTTTTCACCAAATACAAATAACGCTCAATAGCACTGCTGGGCGTCCTGACGCACAAAAGAACGCTGCGCCATTTGGTCAAGCGCGTAGGCAGAACGAAAAAGAGCGGCAGGCCTGTTATTCCAATGTCGCATTATTACGATAGATTTCATAAAAATCATCGGATAATTTCAACCAGTTATGCCTGTATTCACTGCGTTTCTTATCGTGAATCAACCGGTTCAATTCGATTTTCGCATTGTCATACGCCGAAGGCTCCGAATAAGCCAACGCAAAACTGACCGCAATAACAAAAATTACAGCAACCAACTGTAAAAAAAGCAAAAAAACAGTATTACGCCAAAAAAACGAACGCATAAAAACACCAACTTTATTTGTATAATTTTCCCTATACAGCATTTCGGAACATAAGCCGATTAACTTTAGGAAAACCACAAGAACGGACTTTATCATAAAAGATAAAGTAAAGTCACTATATTATGCAGTCTTTTTTTTCTATAATAATTTTATATTTTTTCTATATTTTTTTTAGACTTTTTATAGTAAAATTATAATCTCACACAATCATTGTACAGTTTAAAAAAAGTTTTCTCTACAACTAAGAACTGTTCCTTATAAAAAAAACAAAAAAAATTAAAAAAATTTTTTGCAAACCTTAACAGACTGATTAAAACCGCTTTCCCGATAAAAACCGTTTTTGCCGACAACAATATAAAAAACATTCACTTTCCAAAGACTTTTCCCCTTTAAATAAGTATTCGCTTCGTTCAAACCAAAAAAATTGCCGTTTCTCCGACCCTTCCCTTTTTCCAAAAAAAAAGTTTCTCTGAAAGAGAAACTTTTTTTCTTCAAACAATATTGCGCAGTTTATTTTTGAAACGCTCTTAAAAATTCTTTGACCGTCGCATCAATATCCTTTGCTGAACAAATAGCCGAAACAACAGCCACGCTTTCAACCCCCGCCTGTAAAATCTCCTGCGCATTCCGCGTATTGATTCCGCCGATAGTCATAAGCGGTATGGTGCATTTTTGTTCATCTAAAAACGCGCGCGCCCTCCGCATGCCCTCAATGCCCCAAGCGGGCGCCGTATCCTTTTTCGTCTCGGTCGGAAAAACAGGGCTGACAGCAATATACTGCACTTCTTCCTTTACGGCTCTTTCCAAGGTTTCCATTGTCGGAGCGGTTAAACCGATAATGCGTCTTGTTCCCATTAAACGGCGGGCATCGGCAACAGGCATGTCGCTTTGTCCCAAATGCACGCCGGCAGCCCCTGACGCCAAGGCGATATCAACCCTGTCATTGATAATGACAGGAATATTGTACCGCACCTGCACTTCTTTAACCAGAACTTTAGCCAGCGCTAAAAAATCACGGGTATTGTTATTTTTTTCCCGTATCTGAACAGCCTGCACGCCCGCCTGCACAGCCTGCAAAACAACATCGACAAGAGGACGCCCCAAACACAAGTCTTGGTCTGTCACCAAATACAGCCCGAAATCGCGAAAATCCGACCACTCCATAATCACTCCGATTTATTCCATAGTTACACGTTTTGCGGCATCGGCATAATCAGCAGAATACAGCTCATCAATAAAACACGGCAAAAAAGATCCCGGACCTTGGCATTTTTTTCCGGCTTTCTCCCCTGCGCTGGCAAATAACGCCATAGCGGAAACAGCGCCGATAAAAGGCGTTTTCGCAACAGCCATGCAGGCTCCCGTCACCGCCGTTGCGGAACAGCCAATGCCGGTGACAAGCGTCATGAGCGGGTCCCCGCCTTGCACATAGGCAAAGCGCGTTCCGTCCGTAATCATATCCACTTCACCGCTGACGCTTACAACAGCCTGAAAATTCTGAGCGAGGCGTTTCGCCTGTTCTTTAACTTCAAGACTGCCTTTCGTACTGTCCACCCCTTTGTTTTCCCCAAGTTCGCCGGCAAGAGCCATGATCTCCGAACCGTTTCCCCGCACTATGCAGGGCTTTACAGTCCGCAAAATGGAAAGGGCGGTTTCCGTACGCAAACGGGAAGCACCTGCCCCGACCGGGTCGAGCACCACGGGTTTTTTATATTTATTGGCAAAATCTCCAGCCACATTCATGGAAGCAATTGTATGTTTATCGAGCGTACCAATATTAAGAACCAATGCATTGATAATTCTGACCAAGTCTTCCAATTCTTCCTGAGCGTGCGCCATAAGCGGAGAAGCCCCAGCCGCCAAAAGCACATTGGCATTGACCTGCATGACAACCAAGTTAGTAATGCATTGAACCAAAGGGCTTTTTTGACGCATAGCCTGCAACGTTTCCAAAACTGCTTTTTGCATGATTCCCTCTTATTTTTGCAGCAGCAAAACATCTTTCAATGCACGTTTAGGAACCATGTTACAGCCCCTTTCATCATGATAATACTGCGTTTTTCCGTCTTCTTTCACTGTTGTTATTTCACGGTTTTGATTTGGTTTTCCCAAAAGCATCAATAAATCAGGAATAAGTTTCGCCCCTGAGTCTTCATCATAAAAAGAAACACCTTCTTTTTGCAGAATATCCGCAACAACCTCTTTTTTAAACGCTCCCACCATACAGGCGGCATATCCTTTTTCAGCAGCCCCAAGCTGAATGGTCTGGGCGGCTATGCCGATATCCATAATACCGAACTGCGTTTTTTCCTGCGGCGCAAGCAAGACAATGAACGCCACGGGAGAATCGATTCCCCGCTGCGGCTTTTGCTCGGGAGGCAAAGCCCCGCCAAGCACAAAAGACTCTTCTATTTTGGTACGGAGGCTTTTATCCTGCACAATCACATAACGGATGATTTGCGCATTGCGGGCGGAAGAAGTAATGCGCGCCGTATCGACAAGGTCAATTAAAATTTCAGAGGGAATTTCCTCCTGACAAAAACGCCGGCAAGTCCTTGCTTGCATAACCAACTCTTTCAATTCCATACTTACTCCTTAAACGGTTATCGCACCATTCCACAATAAAAATTCCACACATTTCGCAACAGGCAAACCTATGACAGTATCCAAGCAGCCATGCACGGAAGAAGACAAAAAACTTCCCGTACCGCTTATGCCGTATGCGCCGGCTTTATCAAACCCCTCGCCGGTTTTCGCATATGCTTCCAAAACGGCGTCCGCCCACGGCGCAAACGTCACCTCCGTCTTATCGGAAAAAACACAGCATGTCTTATCCGCCATATCGGTAAAAGCGACAGCGGTTATCACTGCATGGGTTTTTCCTTTCAGCTTTTTGAGCATGGCAAAGGCTTCTTGTTCCGACCTTGGCTTTCCCAAGACTTCCCCCGCCATGCAAACTATGGTGTCGGCAGTGATAATGGAAATATTTTTACTTTCTTCGGTCAAATGAGAGAATGAAAACGTTTCAAAAGGAAACGATAAGGGCTGTTCTGCGCAAGTTTTTTCAAAAACAGCGGAAATCGTATACCCCTCTTCCAAAAACCCCAAATAAGACAAAGCGCCGTAAGCTTTTGACCGCACCATTCTTTTCACGTATTCTTCAGGCTTTTCATTTCTGCAAGGACGTTCTTCCCGGTCATGAACCCCCAACACGCCCCGTTTCGGGATGGAATATTCCCGTTCTTCATACAATTCATTTTTCTGTATGTTCAGCACCTGAAATTCCATGCCCAAATTTTTAAAAAATTGCTGCCTCCTTGGCGAACCGGAAGCAACAATGATTTTTTTCCTTGTTTGAAACATGTTATTGAACAGGTTCCTGCGTCACATCTTCAGGATTGATGTCGACAACGCGTCCTTGCAGCCAAAAAATCATATCGACTTCATCGCCGGCTTTCGGAACATATCCTTTTTGGCATGCTTTTGCAGGCACAAACATCAAAATACGGATATTTTCCTTATCTCCGAAAGTGGATACGAAACGGTAGATTTTTTCACCGCCTTTCGGTCCGAAAACAAATTCCTCCACTTCTTCGACAACGACACGCGCCTGATATTCGGAAGCGGTATCTGTCGGAGCGAGCAAACGTTTTCCTTGTATGTCGACTTTCAACGCCGGAACATCCAAACGGGTTTTGTCAGGATTTTCTTTCAGCCATTTTTCGGCATGGACTTCATAATAAGGACCGCTTGTGACAGTGATTTCGTCAAGCAAAGCGCGGCGCAAGCCAAGGCAAAGCCCGGACAGATAAAAGGTCTGTTCAATGCCTTCGGTCAAATCGATTTTATGGTCACGGAAGAAGAGAGGATCGTAAAACCAAAGAATTTGCTCGGATTCTCCCGCAAAACAGCCGACTTCCCCTTCCAGTCCGTTTTTCCACGCATAAGTCGTTTCAATACGCAACGTATTCGGATATCCCTCCATAAAAGGAAAAATGGCTTTAGGCTCAAGCTTTCCCTCCGCTTCGCCGCCGACGATGATGCCTGCCCGCAAAAGCGGTTCCTTAGGCCAGGCCATTACAAAATTTTCCTGATTTCCGTCTTTGGCATGCCAAATGGGGCGGGTTCCCCCTTCATCAACGACGACTTTCATCACATAAGGCAATTCTTTCAAGTTATTTACAAGAACACTCCAAGGTTTCACCAAAAGTTCTTCATGTTTCATTCTTTATCCTCGCATAGAAAACTACATAAACTATGATATATTCATAACAGATTTTTTTTATAAGGTCCATATGCAAAAAAATGCAGCGCCGTATAAAAAATTTTACAATAAAAAAGTATTATATCAATAGATTACAATTTTTTTAAACAATTCTTGCAAAACCATGTTTCTTTATGGTATGCTTCACGGATAGGGAAATACGAATGATTATGAACGATATGGAAGAAGAAACGCAATCTTTAGGATACGCTCCGCTCAAAATTGAAGAGCTTTCACAAAATTTACAAGAAGCTTGCTTCAGTGCAAACTGGAAAACCCTCATGCCCGTCCAAGCGCATAGCCTTCCTTATACTTTAAAAGGCTATGATGTCATGGTGCAGTCCCAAACCGGCAGCGGAAAAACAGGAGCTTTCCTTCTTCCGTGCCTAAAAAACATCGATGCGGAAAAAAATGTCTGCCAAGCACTCATTCTTGTTCCGACAAGGGAACTTGCCCTGCAAGTGGAACATGAAGCGAAAATCCTTTTCCGCGGTACGCTTTCCTGCCTCTGCCTTTACGGAGGAACAAAATATTCAAAGCAGCTGCAAGCCCTGCAAAACGGCGTCCAAGTCGTTATCGGAACTCCGGGTCGGGTGCTTGACCATTTATTGCGCCGTTCCTTAAATCTCTCCCTGCTGAAAACACTTGTTTTCGATGAGGCGGACCGCATGCTTTCCGTCGGCTTTTATCAGGACATGCAGGAAATCAGACGTTTCGTTCCGTCCCAAAACGTGCAGGTCGCGCTTTTTTCCGCAACCTATCCTCCCGATGTTCTCAATATTTCCAAAAGTTTTCTGCATGAGCCTAAAATAATCAGCCTCTCGCAAGGCGAAGTGCATGTTGCCAAAACCTCTCATTATTTTTGCGAATGCAGCCCCATGGATAAAGACAGATGCCTCACCCGCATCCTTGAAAAAGAAAATCCCAGCCAAGCGATTATTTTCTGCAACACCAAGAACAATGTGCATTACATTGCGGGAGTTTTGCAGGGTTTTGGCTATAACGCTTCAGAATTTTCCGCTGATTTGCCCCAAAACAAGCGTGAACAAGTTTTGGAAAAATTACGCAGCGGTTCGCTGCAATATTTGGTTGCGACGGATGTTGCGTCACGCGGTATCGATATTCCCCACCTTTCCCATGTTTTTTTATACGAAGTCCCGGAAGACAGGGAAGCCTATGTCCACAGGGCAGGACGCACGGGACGGGCGGGAGCCGCAGGCACTGTCATTTCCCTTGTGGATATTATGGAAAAGCTTGAATTGGAACGGCTTGCAAAATTTTATAAAATAGATATGCTGCCTTATCCCGACCCGAGCAATGAAGAAATCGCCCAGCTTGTCAGCGAAAGAATGGCTAACCATCTCAACAAACTGCGGCGCGGCAGAACAGGATTGGAACTGGAAAGGGCGAAACGCTTTATCCCCTTACTCAAAGACCTTGCGCATGATTTTGATGATATTGAAAACATTCAACTTTTAACCATGCTTTTTGACAAGGAATATCAGCAAAGCTTATCGGATAAAAGAGAAGAAAAACCAGTAATTCAAAATACGAAAAGAAAATTTTATAAGAGAAATAAAAAAGAAACGACACGCACCAAGGGTTGATTATGAGTGATGCAAATTCTGATTTCCTTATGGAACAATATCAAGATGTTGCCAATAATTTCACGGCGCTTTTATCTGATTTTGATTATGCCGATGAAATGGAATTATTGAACATCAGCCGGTTGAATTTTGTTTTAAGAAAAAATCTGTCACAAGAATTTGAAGTGTTGTATATCGCATTATGGTATAATTGCCTCAAAACTTCGTTTCCGGAAACCTATGAAGCGATTTTTCAGCAATTTCTCAAATATAATCTCCCGCAGAAATACAAGAGCGCGAAACTCCAAGAAATAACGACAAGAATCCAAATGTATATCGAATTAATGGGAAACAATGCGAGCACGGATTTAACTCCTATTTCCCACCATCTCCTTTCTTTTTTAAAGTTCGACGAAGCGAGCCAGCGCACCTATGAAATGAAAATCACGCTTCACCTCAGAAAAGTTTACACCTATCTTTTCGAAAGACTCATTTAAAGGAAATTTTATGCCGCAATACGGTGATTTAACCTATCTTGTTTCAGTAAAAGGCAAAAAAAAACTGCTCAGAATCAAAGAAAATGAAGATTGGCAAACACAGCACGGGCTTGTCCGCATGGAAGATATTGTCAATACCCCTTTCGGCGGAGAAGTAAAAAGCTCGCTCGGCGTGCCTTTCCGCGTTGAAAGGGTGGAACTTTTCGATTTGATTATGGGAATAAAGCGCCAAACCCAAATCATGTACCCAAAAGACATGGGACTTATTTGCATGAAACTCGGGGTCGGAAACGGACGGACCATTTTGGAAGCCGGTTCCGGTTCTGGCGGACTTACCATTGCCCTTTCCTGGTTCAGCGGCGAAAAAGGAACTGTGCACAGTTTTGAAGCGCGTGAGGAATTTCATAAACTTGCCAAAAAAAACGTGGCATGGGCGGGTGTCGGTCACAATGTGCATTTCCACCACTGGGATATTGCCGACGGTTTCGGTATCGACGATCCTGAAATTTTAAACGGAAAAAAAGCTGACGCGCTCTTTTTGGATGTCCGTACGCCTTGGGATTATTTGGACCAGGCTTTAAAAGCCCTGGTCGATGGCGCGCCCATCGCCTTTTTACTCCCTTGCGTCGATCAAGTTTCAACCCTGCTTCTCGCTCTTGAAAAAGGACCTTTTGAAAATACAGAAGTCATTGAAATTTTAGTGCGCCCATGGAAAGCTGTGCCGGACAGACTGCGTCCTGCGGACAGGATGTGCGCCCACACATGTTTTTTGGTTTTCACAAAACACCAGCAAAAAAGCCCTGAATGGGATAAGCATATCAAACTCGGAACCCGTGAACGCAAACAATATGCGGCAAAAATGAAACGGTTGGGGCTTGATGCCGAAGAAGAGCAGGATTTTGACGAAAACGGTATTCAAGAGGAATAAACCTTTTTTCAAAAACGAAGATACCGGTCTAGACCTTGATTTTTTTACAGCACAATGAACATAACATTGCAAAATATATCAAAAGCCTATGGCGGCAAAGACATTTTAGTTGATTTTTCCTTGGATGTCGTTGACGGCATGCGCCTTTGCGTTTGCGGTCCGAACGGAAGCGGCAAATCCACGCTCATACGCATCATGGCTAACGCTTCTCCTCCGGATGCGGGACGTGTCATTACTCCCAAAAATTGCCGTATCGGCTATGTGGAGCAAATCATTGAAGAAAGTGAACTCGATTCCGAGCTGTTGGCTTGGGTGCAGTCCGCCTTGCCCGACTGGGGCGATTTTTGGCAGGAATGGGATAAAGCCCATAAGGAAAACAATGAGCAAACGCTGAACCGCCTTATGGCGAAACAACACGAATTGGAAATCCAATACGGCTATAATCCCGAACAAAAAGCCCAAACCGTCCTTTCCGGCTTAGGTTTCGATAAAAGCAAATGGACGCTCAGCTTGCGCAAACTTTCCGGCGGCTGGCGTGAAAGGGCGAAGCTCGCCCGTGTCCTTGTAGCCGGCGCGGATGTGCTTTTGCTTGACGAACCGACAAACCACCTGGATTTGGACGCAGTCGAATGGCTTGAAGAATTTTTGCTGTCTTTCAAAGGCTCTCTTATTTTTGTCGCCCACGACAGGGTCTTCATGGACCATATCAGTTCGCATATTCTCTATCTGGGCGCGTCAAAACCTATTTTGCGCAAAGCGACATTTTCCCAGTTTCTTGAAATGCAAGAGGAAATCGAAGAACAAAGGGAAAGGGAAGCAAAAAAACTGGCTGAAGATTTAAATCATAAAATGGAATTCATCCGCCGTTTTAAAGCCAAAGCAACAAAAGCGAGACAAGCCGCTTCCCGCCAAAAGCAAGCGAAACGTCTTGAAAAGGAAATGGAAAATTACAAGCCGGAGCCAAAAAGGCGCGAACTTTCTTTTAAATGGCCGGAAGCCTCAAAAAGTGAAAAAGTCGTTCTTTCTGTCGCTGATTTGTATTTTGAATTTCCTGACGGAGTAAGCTTGTGGAATAAACTCACGTTCACCCTGTTCCGCGGGCAGCGCATCGGGCTTGTCGGGCATAATGGCTGCGGAAAATCAACATTATTGAAAATCTTGGCAGGCAAATTGGCAAAAACAAGCGGACAAATCCAAATGGGCTCGCTGACGAAACTCGGCTATTACAGCCAACAGCAAACAGAAACCCTTGAATTGAAAGGTACTGTTCTTGGCGAGATGAGGCGGCTTTCCGACCCCCGCACCACGGAAGAGGAGTTGATGAGCGTGCTGGGTCTGTTCCTTTTAGGGCAAAATTATTTCGACAGACAAATTTCCGCCCTTTCAGGCGGGGAAAGAAGCAGGCTCGCTTTGGCTGTCTTATTTTTAGCCCGTTGCAATTTCCTCATTTTGGACGAACCAACCAACCACCTGGATTTGGAAAGCCGAGAAGCCCTTTGGGAAGCCTTGGAAAATTTCGACGGAACAGTCCTTGCTGGTCGCCCACGACAGACATTTACTCTCAACCTGCGTCGATGAAATATGGGAAGTCACAAAGAACGGTTTTGCCATTTATGAAAACGGCTTTGAAGAATATGAAGAAAACCGCCAAAAAGAAAAGCAAAAAGCAAAAATTCATGCCATAGCCCAAAATCAAGCGCAGCAACCCGCCATAAAAACAAATCTCTCCCGCGAAGAACAAAAACGCATTAAACGTGAACAGGCGGAACAGCGTAACACCCTTTCACGGGAATTGAAACCTCTGCAGGAAGAATATGAAAAACTTGAAAGGCAAATGGAAACAACCCTTGAAAAGCAGACGGAAATAGAAGAACTGCTCGCCACGCAGGAAGTATACGAAGACGGGCAGCGCGCAAGCCGGCTTTTAAAAGATTTTCATGCCATTCAAATCCAAGCGGAACAAGAATTGGAAACGTTGAGCGCGCTTGAAAAAAAGATCAATGCCTTAAAAGAAACGTTCCAAACCCTTTCGGAAAATTAGCCGCACGTCACGGCTCTTGCCCGACCATGAAAATAACTCCCTCCCTTGCAGTTCCTTCCTATGTCATTCCCGCTTCAACAAAGGAAAACATCCTTTTTTTGCAGGACAAGACAAAGGAAATTTCCTTGCTTTGTTTTGAACCGTCTCTCCCCGTATTGGAGGATTTGTCCTCTTTTCAAGGTTCCTGGCACCTGCATCTGCCCTATTCCGTTCCCCATGATTTTTATCATTCACCCGAAAAATACATGCAAACAGCTCCCGCTTATTCGGCTCAAACGCTTTGGAATAACGCGTGGCAACACGCCGGCACCTTGCGCGATATGGAAATTTTTGCCAAAAGCTGCATAAAAATCGCATTGCACTGCCAAAAACTCAATCCAAAATACTATGTTCTGCATTTGCCCGACAACCAAGAAAAAAACGCCGCCTCTTTTTTGGAATATTTTCTTCAGCAATGGCAAAAAGAACTTCCTCTTGAATTGTTATGTCTGGAAAATGTTAAAAACGCTTCCTATTTCGATTATGAAAACATCATCCTCTCCTCTTCCTGTTCCCTTTGCTTCGACCTTGCCCACGCCCTGACCTACAAACAGGAAAACTGTCTGGAACAAAAAAAATTCATGGAAAAAGTCAAAATAGTTCATTGGTCCGCCCCTTTTGAAGAAAATACCCAACAATATGGCAAAGATAAACATTTAAACCTAAATCACTTGAAAAAACATGCAAGCTATTGTATAAAAACCTTAAAAAGCGTACCGCAAAACACAACCCATGTTTTGGAACTGTTTTCCTGGGAAGAAATTGAAAAATCCAAACAATTCCTTTTCCAGCTTTTTGACCGATGTTTTTAAGTTAAGGCGAAGAAATTATGGCGTATTTCCGTTTGCTCAATACACAGCTGACAAGCATCAACACCTTGCTTGCCAAAAGTGACAATTGGCTCATCCTTATCAATGCAGATCCCGATGCGATGGCCAGCGCCTTGGCGTTGCAGCGCCTTATAGGCAAAAAAGTCAAAAGCGTCCATATTGCAAGAATTAACGCAATCACCCGTCCTGACAATTTGGCGATGATAAAAAAACTGCATATCCATATGCGCAGCTGGGAACCGGGCATGCAAAAAAAATATCAAAAATTCGCCATTGTCGATTCCCAGCCTCATCACAGTCCGCTTTTTAAAAATATTCCCTTTTCCATAGTCATCGACCACCACCCGCTTCCCCACAAGGACAATCTTCCGTTTTTGGCTGAAAACAACGTTTACGATGTCCGCCCGGATTACGGGGCGACAAGCACCATGCTCATCGAATATCTTTATAATGCGCAAATCCGTCCGGGAAGGTATTTGTCAACAGCTTTGCAATACGGCATACGCACAGACACGGGCACATTCGGAAGACAAACGACGGAAGTCGATTTAAGGGCTTACCACTATATGCTCCGCTATGCCGACCAAAATCTTTTGACACAGATTTTGCGAAGCGAATATTTTCTTGAATGGCTTCCGTATTTTTCCCATGCCTTTGAAAAACTCCGCCCTTGCGGGCTGGGACATTTCACCTATTTGACCAATGTGGAAAGCCCCGATATTCTGGTGGTTATCGCAGACTTCTTCCTACGGGTATACGGATTGAAATATATCATTGTTTCAGGCGTATACGAAAAAACAGCCATTTGCATTTTTAGGGGAAGCAAATACAACTTAGGCGAACTGGCTCAAAAATCTTTCAGCGACATTGGTTCGGCAGGCGGGCACACTTCCCTTGCACGAGCGGAAATTTCATTGAAAATGCTCAAAGAAAAAGACCCCGCTCTGCATATTGATTACCGAAGAAAAACATTTAAGACCGAAACCCATGAAAAAATCGAAGCCATACTTTTTAACATTTTAAAACAAAACGGTTCAGCACGGCAAATAACCAAATAAAAGAGGTGATTTTATGTTCAGCCAAGAATTTTTAACAAATCTTTTTCCACCGGAACGCACCAACGATTTCTTTGAAGCGCTTTTCGGCGATCCCGAAGACGGCGCTTATGACATAAAAATGAGCTACCAAGGCAAAGAAAACAAAACACTGAAATTTTATTTCGAACTGCACGCCCGCCCTAACCAATGCCTGCGCTGCAACCTTACAACCGGTCTGCCTCCTGTTTTTGAAAGACACCCCATTATCGCCGCCAAAGCCATGGCGGAAAAAATCGCCGAACACGCGGGCTTTGCAAACCACACATGGAAAATAGGGCAGACAATCCAGTACAGCGAAGCTGTCCACTATGTGCCTTTATATGTGACGGAAGCTTGACTTCCATAGTTAAAAAGGGCTTTCTCAACAAGCCCTTTTTAAAATATTTTCAAAATACCTTTTCCATGGAAAGGGTTTTACCGTTCCGACCAAATCAGGCGTTTGTTTTTCACTTTCAGCCTGCCAAGCACCAAACCGTTCCATGCCATAAGGACGTTTTTTTCTTTAAAATCACAGGAAAAACTTTGCCCGGAAAGCAAACCTTTTATTTTTTCAAGACCGTCTTTCCCCTCGAAATGAGTCATGGGCAAATCCCCTGCCATGCGCACTCTCGGCGAAAGCTGCACCTCGTTGGATTTTCCCGCTTTCCCCATATACATTCCCTGCCATGCAAAATTCTGCGGAAAAAATTTCGCCTGCCGGTGAACAAAATGCAGACTTTCCTTAAAGACGGCAATATCCCCATATTCAAGATAGTTTTCCGCAATTCCCAGTTCCTGCACATATTTTCTTGCTAACGGCTCCCCCCATTGTCTTTCTTCGGGAATAAAGCTCTCCCCGCCATTTTTTTTGCGTAAACGGGCGACAAAAAAACCCTGCGTATCGCCTATGCGCGGTGAAAGCCTCCATACACCGTCCATGCCGAGCATAGGTTCATCCATGACAAATTCCGGAAGAGGAGAAAGTTTTTCAAGCGTCAAACCCAGCTCTTCCTGAGCGAATTTCACTTGCGCTTCATTTTCTTCAAGATTGGTCGTGCATGTGGAATAGACAAGCACGCCGCCGGGTTTGAGCAAGCGCTCGGCATTTTTGAGCAATTCTCTCTGCAGGCTGACAAGGGGCAATGTCTTTTCTTCTTTCCATATTTCCATGACACGGGGATTTTTTTCAACAGTGCCCCAACCGCTGCAAGGCGGGTCAAGCTGAATAAAATCACAAAATCCGCCGGGAAGAGGAATATGCTGCCCTTCAAAACAGCAGGACGCCGTTTGAAATAAACCCATTTGCTGTAAATTTCTGCGAAGCGTCGCAAGACGCGGCGGTGAAACCTCGTTTCCAAGAACAAAACCCTCTTCTCCCACAATGTGCGCAAGCTGCCCTGTCTTGCTTCCGGGGCTTGCGCACATATCCAGCACAAAAGCCCCTCTGTCAGGCATGAGGGCGACAGGCGGAAGCATGGACGCTCTGTCCTGTATGTAAATAAATCCAAAAAAACCCGCTATGGAAGCCCCCAAAGAAAACGGTTCTTCAAGCAAACGGCAGGCGGAAGAAAAAAAATCTTCCTCTTCCCATGAAAAACCTTGCAAAGAAAGCATTTCTTCTACAATTTTCCGTTCTTCGCCTTTACAAACAAATCGAAACGATCTTTTATACTGCTTCATAAAATTACCTGTGAGCTATTGCTTGCAACAATCATAAAAACAAGATATAAGTTGAAAATCTTGTTAAGACAAGAAAAAGAAACTATCAATCATTTGACATCCATAGGAGAATATATGCGTATTTCTGTTTTACCGGCTGCTTTTCTTGGTCTTTTTGCTTTTGCACAAAACGCCCATGCAGCAGACTATGCCATTGCACAATTCCAAGTAAACGGCTCCAACAGTTATCAATATCTTAAAAATGCCGTCCCGCCGATGTTCAACACGCGTCTTTTTGCCGCCGGGATGAACGAACCGGTTCCGACACAAGACAGTCTTGCCAATTCCGCTTCCCCTAAATCACAGAAAGAAGCGCAGGAACTTCGCAAAAAGCACAAGGCTGATTACCTTGTTTACGGAACGGTCAGCGTTATCGGCGACACGGCAAGCCTGGATGTGAGCGTTGTCGGCGACAACAATTATTTTTGGCAAAAATCATCACAAAACAACGTCAACAACCTTCTTGCGGGTATCAATGCCGTTGCGGGCAACATCAATCAGGAAGTTTTTAAAACAAGCGGTGCAGCATCTGCTCAAGCGCGAAGCGCGGCACAGGGAAGTTCCTTTATCAATGCGGAAACCGGCGCTCCGAGCACGAATTATTTAAATCCCGAACTTCGCTATCAAGGTGTTGAAGACAAACAAAGCTCCGTTCCCAAACCCAACCTTTCGAATCCACAGGCATGCAGAGTTGCGGATTTCAACGGCAACGGTTTCAACGAAATATTGCTTGGCAGTGAAAACGAAGTCATCATTTATTCTTACAATGACAACCAATTAAAAGAACTTGCCCGCAAAAAGCTCTATTCTTCCGCCAACATCTTACGTATAAGCACTTTTCCCCATAAAGGAAGAAATTATATTGTCGTCGCGACCTGCGATGAAACCAACAACGATGCAAGAAGCTATATTCTACTCTTCAACGGCAAACAAATCCAAGAAATCGCCAATACCCGCTATTACCTGAACGTTGCAAAAACAAGCGCCCATGGCGACCCCGAACTTATCGGACAGAACGCCGATGCGACGCGTTTCGTGAAAGGTGCCGTGTTCAGAATAAATTTTGACGGAAAAAACATTTCCAAAGGCACAAACCTCAGCTCCCTGCCTTCAAAAGCCGATGTGTTCAACTTCACCTATGTGCCTTCTTCCCAAGACAGCGGCGATGTTATCGCTGTCATTGACGACCAGGACCGCCTGAATATTTTCAGCACAAGCGGAAAACTCCTTTCCAAAACGGAAGAATATTATGCCAGCACGGCAAACCGCGTATCCGTAACGCGTGATATCGGCGGATTTGTTTCTCAAGAAGGTAAAATTGACGCTTCCTACCATTATGTTCCAAGTGCTGTCAATGTGGTTGATATTGACAATGACAACAACTACGAACTGATTGTGACAAAACCCCTCAGCGTTGCCGCCAATCTTTTAAATAACTACCGCAATTATGCGCAAAGCGAAGTTCATGCCTTGCTTTGGGACGGTGTCGGCGCCAACCTTTTATGGAAAACCCGCCGTATCAAGGGAACCGTCGCCGACGTGAAAATCGCCGACCCCAATAACGACGGTGTCCTCGACCTTGTCGTCAATGTCAACACCTACCCCGGAACAATGGGAATAAGCAAAATCAGGACCTTCGTAACCCTTTACCCCTTGGATACCAATAATATCAACACTGACGCCATCAATTTTGCAGAATAAAAACCGCCCGCTTTTTGCGGGCTTTTTTTTCCGATGAAAAATGATTTGGAGAAACTGTTATGCATAAAAACACGCAATTGCCGGAAGTCACCTTTTCAACCTTTATCCTTTCGCTCGCCTCATCAACCCTTATGCATTTGGGGGAAGTTCCCAATCCCGACACGGGTAAAACAGAAAAAAACATTCTTTTGGCGAAACACAGCGTCGACTTGCTCAATATGCTTGAAGACAAGTTCAAAAACGGACTGAACGCCGACGAACAAAAACTTCTTCAAGATATTCTCTATGAAGTAAAAATCAAATACATTCAACAAGCATAAAAAGGAAAAACAATGTATAAAGCAGGACTTATCGGCGTCACCGGCTATACGGGCATGGAACTGGCAAGAATTTTGGCGACACACCCGCAAATAGAACTTACGCACGCGACCTCAAGACAAGAAAGCGGCAAAAAAATCGAAGACCTGTACCCTTTTTTACGCTCTTACAAAATCGGCTCGGTTTGCATAAGCGATTATGACGCCCAAGAACTCGCAAAAGAATGTGACATCATTTTTCTTGCCGTGCCGCACGGAACAGCCATGCAAAGCGCGGGCGAAATTTTCAGCATTGCGAAAACATTGAATAAAACGATAAAAGTTATTGACCTATCCGCAGACTTCAGGATTAAAAATCCTGAAACCTATGAAGCATGGTATCAAATCAAACATACGGAGCAAGACCTTTTAACCCGGGCCGTTTACGGACTTTTCGATATTTATGCGGACAGCATAAAAAATGCCGATCTCATCGCAAACCCTGGCTGCTACCCCACAGCAAGCATTTTGGGTTTATATCCGGCTCTGAAAAATGCCCTCATACAAAACGATATTGTTATCGACGCAAAATCAGGAACAAGCGGAGCAGGCAGAAAAGCCCAGGTATCAAGCCTTTTTTGTGAAGTTTATGATAATTTCCGCCCTTACTCCATCGGCGGAAAACACCGGCATACCCCGGAAATCGAGCAGGAACTCTCCGCCATCGCCCAAAAAGAAGTCTTTGTTTCTTTCAACCCTCATTTGCTTCCCATTGAACGGGGCATTTTAAATACCATTTATGCTCCGCTTGCGAAAGATATTTCTGCGGAAAAAATTCACGCCCTTTATGCCGGCGAATACGAAAACTCCCCCTTTGTGCGGGTTCTGCCTTCAGGGCAATTGCCGGAAACAAGGAACGTGCGGGGCTCCTTGTTCTGTGACATCGCCATAAGCGTTGACTCAAGAACCAATAAGCTCATCATCGCCTCCGCCATTGACAACCTTGCCCGCGGCGCGTCCATGCAGGCTGTCGCCAATGCAAACCTTTGCTTGGGCTTGCCTCTTGCGACAGGTATCAATAATGCCCCCTTATGTCCGTAAACAAGCATTTTTTCGCACAATAAGCTCACGCCGTGGGCTTTTTTTCTTTAAGGCAACTTCAAAAATTACATTTTTGTTATCGACATCGTATTATTTTTTCTTGATTTTACGGAATATTTGCTATAAATTTCAACTTTCACACATTTTTAACAACATTAATGTTTAAAAAGGATTTGTTATGGATTCTACTGCCGCAAAACCTTCCGAATGGAATTTCCAACTTCCGCAAATCAACCCGGACACGATAAAACTTTCCCATACCCCGCGCAAAGCGCGTATTGATGATGTCAACGCCATGTCAACGCTTATCAATGAATTTGCTTCCGCCAAAATCATGCTTGCGCGCGGACCGCTTTACCTTTATCAAAGCATTCAGGACTATATGCTCATAACAGGCGAAGCAGACGGAAAGGAAGTCGTTGTCGCCTGCGGCGGACTGCACGTTTTATGGGAAGATCTTGCGGAAATACGCTCTGTGGCAGTGCACCCCGCCTTGCAAAACCGCGGGCTCGGCAAACTTCTGATTGACGCCCTTAGGGAAAATGCGAAAAGTATAGGCGTTAAAGACTTGTTCGTATTTACGCTCGCGCCTAAATTCTTTACCTCTGTCGGCTTCAGCGAAATGCCCCGTGAACAAATTCCCCCTGTTGTCTGGTCCGAATGTTCCAAATGCCCCAAGTTTTATAAATGTGACGAAATCGGTATGATTCAGCACTTATAGGATTTCCATGAAACCATTAACTGTCATAAAATACGGCGGTCACGCCATGAGCGACCCCGTCCTCAATAAAGCCTTTGCCCAAAATATCAGCCTTGCCCGCGAAAAATGGGATATTGTCATCGGGCACGGCGGAGGACCGCAAATCAATGCACTTCTTGGCAAACTGAACATTGAAAGCTCTTTTAAAAACGGTTTGCGCATCACTAACGCCGAAGCCATGAAAGCGGTTGAAATGGCTCTTTGCGGCGATGTGAACACGTGGCTCGTAAGCTTGTTATGCAAAGAACACTGCAAAGCTGTCGGACTGACGGGCAAAGACGCCTGCACGCTTCTGGCAAAAAAAAATGCCGATACCGAGCTTGGCTTTGTTGGCGAAGTGACACAGGTCAATCCGAACCTTTGCCGTATTTTGCTTGAAAACGATCATATTCCCGTTGTCGCCCCTATCGGCTATGAAGAAAACACGGCAAACAGCCTCAATATCAATGCGGACACGGCAATGGGCGCTTTGGCGGGAGCTTTGAAAGCGGACGTTTTTATCCTTGTCACTGATGTCGCAGGAGTTTTGGATAAAAACAAAAATCTCTTGCCTCACCTCGAGTTATCACAAATACAAGCCCTAAAAGCTGATGAAACCATTTACGGCGGCATGCTTCCAAAAATTGAAAGCTGTGAACACGCCATTGACAAGGGCTGCAAAGCCGCCCTTATTTTTGACGGGAAAAATGCAGCAAACGTATCCGTTATTTTAAATGAAGTGTACTATGCTCTTTCGCACAACGATTTTTCAAAACTCAATTACGGAACACTGATTACCCAATAAGGAGAAGATATGGCTGTTTCTTTAATCGGCAGAGATTTTTTGAAAATTGCGGATTTTACAAAAGAAGAATTACTCTATTTGCTCGATGTTGCGGCTTTTTTAAAAAAAGCCAACAAATCCGGCACGGAACAAAAATATATGCAGGGCAAAAAAATTGCGCTCATTTTTGAAAAAGACTCCACAAGAACACGCTGTTCCTTTGAATGTGCCGCTTTTGACCAAGGCGGACACGCCATTTATCTGAGCAGCGGTTCGCAAATCGGCAAAAAAGAGTCCATGGCGGATACGGCGCGCGTCCTTTCCCGCATGTTCGACGGTATCGAATACCGCGGTTTCGGACAGGAAATTGTCGAAACCCTTGCCAAATATGCCGATGTGCCAGTTTGGAACGGGCTTACGAACGAATCCCACCCCACGCAGATTTTAGCGGATTTTCTCACCATGCGTGAGCACAGCACAAAAGATTTAAACGAAATAACGTTCGCCTATATCGGCGATTCCCGCTTCAATATGGCAAATTCCCTTATGCTCGGCGCTTCCATCATTGGCATGGATTGCAGAATAATTGCTCCCAAATCCCTGCAGCCTGAACAAAAATATCAAGACATGGCGCAAAAATTCGCAGAAAAATCCCATGCGAAAATCACCATTACGGACAATATCGAAGAAGGCGTTAAAAATTGCGATTTCCTCTATACCGACGTATGGGTTTCCATGGGAGAACCGAAAGAAGCTTGGGCTGAACGCATCGCCCTTTTAAAACCCTATCAAATCAACAGCCGTGTCATGGCGCTGACCCAAAACCCAAACTGCAAATTCCTGCACTGCCTGCCGGCTTTCCATGACAGAAACACCACTATCGGCGAAGAAATTTATCAGGAATTCGGCTTGGACGGAATCGAAGTCAGCAATGAAGTATTTGAATCGGATGCTTCCATTGTTTTTGATGAAGCCGAAAACCGCCTGCATACGATTAAAGCCGTAATGGTTGCAAGTTTTGCAGACGTTCTTGGTTAATCGTGCAAATATTTAAACTTTTAACCGGCATTTCATACAACAACCGCACATAACTATTTTAATCGATACAAAAAACAGCCCTATGACAGAGTTATGACCATCATAGGGCTGTTTTATTTTGGTTAACCTATTGCTATTCTTCACTGTCCTGCGGCAATACAAAATCACCTTCAAGCTTTGAAACAAAAAGCGCACCGGTTGCGTCACCAAGAACGTTCAATGATGTTCTCATCATATCAAGTATTCTGTCAACGCCGGCAATAACGGCAATGGCTTCCAGCGGGATGCCGACTTGCGTAAATACCATGGTGATCATAATCAAAGCCGCCCCGGGAACACCGATACTGCCGATAGAAGCAAGCACAGCCATAACAATGATAAGAAGCTGCTTGTCAATGGTTAAATCAATACCGTATAACGCAGCGGCAAAAATACCCGCAACTCCCATGTAAATCGCGGCACCGTCCATATTGATGGTATTGCCCAAAGGAATCATAAAACTGGAAACAGGTTTTGAAGCACCGAGCTTTTGCACGCTTTGCAGGTTTGTTGAAAGGGCTGCCGCACTGGATGTGCTTGTGAACGCAATAAGCAAAGGAGAAGCGATACCTTTGAAAAATTTTCCGATTTTCAAACCAGTGAAACGGATACATGGGACATAGCATAAAAGGATATGCAATATGCAGGCAACAAACATAGTGATAATAAGCTCAAGCAGAGGCAGCAAAACATCCAAGCCATACGTACCAACGGTAAAGGTCATCAAGCCAAAAACTCCGATTGGAGCATAATACATAATGGCAGTTGTAATTTTAAGCATTATTTCCGCCAAGCCTTCAAACATGCGAAGAACAACTTCATACTCTTTTTTCAGAGTGCTGCAAGCCATACCGACAAAAAGAGCAAAGAAAATAACCTGCAGCATATTCCCCTTAGTGAGTGCTTCAAAGGGATTTAACGGAATAATATCCATAAAGACTTTTAAAAGTGAAGGAGGATTTACATTAAGAGCCTTAACTCCTTCCGTCGAAATGGTAAGACCTACACCCGGCTGAATTACATTCGCAATAACAACGCCAATGGTAACGGCGATAGCAGTTGTTCCAACATAGTAACAAAGCGTTTTTACCGCAATATTGCCAAGCTTATGCAAATCGCCGACAGAACTGGCACCGGCGACCAATGTTGTGAAAACAAGCGGAACAACAACCATTCTGATGAGAGTAATAAAGATGTCCCCAAGAGGTTTGAAATACGCAGGGCTAATGCCGACAGCAGAAACAATCAAACCGCAAACACAACCTAAAACCAATGCCAAAAGCATTTGTGTTGTTAAACTTATTTTCATAAGTTCCTCCTTGTTAGAATAAATGAAATATATATTTTTAAACTTATATAATGTCGACATTATATTATTTTATTCACATAGTCAATACAAAAAGCATTTATCCATGATATGTTGAAAAAATTTCGTATAAATTTCTTTATAAAATAAATAATTATCATAAGATGAAAATAAAATAGCTCAGCATGAAAAATGATATTGATACGGATTTAGAGATAACCCGTTTTAAATAATTTATGAAAGTTTTATTTTAATCACACAGCCGCAAAGTCTTATTTATTGCTTCTAAAAAAAAAATTTTTACGGTATTTAATGAGGATAGAGAATAACGCTGTGTGATTTTTTTAACTTCTATTCCATGAACTGACATTCAGAAATAATGGCAAAATTAATAAAACCATATTAAATACCAGTAAGAATACCATTTGCATTTTGATTGAAAAATAAACGCTACTAAATAAGAACAGGCTGGGATATCTTTCTAAATTGTTTAGAGTCATATAATCAATGTATTATAATAAAAATATGAAAAACAGGTAAACGTGATTTTGAACTTGGCAGTTCCACCCTTTGGGTGAGGGAGCGTCGGCACTTTGCTGTAGAAGAATGAAATCGAAGGGAATGCCCGGTTTTACATCTTGTTAGCCATTACGGCAATTGATAATGGAGCGCTTGACAACAGAAAACAGAAAGTGTATTTATTTAATGTCGACATTGCTATTATTTAAAGTTGTTATAAAAAAATCATTGCGAACGGCAAAGCTCTTAAATCACTAAATCCTTATCCACAAGCCGTTCAATTCAGCAGGTTAGCATGATTTCCGGGCAATTGGAAATCATCTTCTGAAATGAAAAACTTGCTGAAAACGCGTAAAAACTCAGGCAGAACAAACGTTAACATACTATATTCCTTTGGAATGAGACGAAAAAATAAAACATTGAAGAGGTGTAAAACCAACCGTAATCATAGCGAAATTGGGCGATTATAAAAATATCAGCACAATATATTCAACCAACAGTATTCAATAAAAAATTTTCCGGCATGTTTCGCAGTGCCACTCACCGATTATTTTTAAACGCTTTGATTGAAATTGAGAGTATTGCCGCTTTGTAAAACGGGATTAAACTAAGGAGAACAAAGCATGAATTCAGCACAATTTCCACGCCGCGAGCATACGCAGGAAATATACGCTTGCCCAAAATCTTTTTAATATGAAACAAAGAGAGCCGGATAGATGAAAAATGAAACGGGTACCACCACTGCAAAATGCATAGGCGTATTGGGCGGATTGGGTCCATATGCGGGGCTTGATTTCGTGCATAAGGTTTTTGACTGCACCAATGCCGCAACAGACCAAGAACACTTGCCTGTTCTTTTATACTCGTTTCCCAATGCCATTCCCCCGCGGGTGGAGTTTTTGCTGGGAAAGACAACGATCAACCCCGGTTATGCCATGGGGGAATTGTTGGTGCGTTTGGCAAAAGCCGGAGCAAGTGTTATCGGTATTCCCTGCAATACCGCTCACAGCGCCTCCATTTTGGATGTCGCGCTTGATATTTTATTCAAATCGGGCTTTCAGGGACAATTTGTGCATATGATTGCAGAAACGGCAAACCATATCCGCACGGTATACCCGGCTGCCCAAAATGTGGGAGTCCTTTGCACGCAAGGAGCATATCACTCCAAAGTCTTCGATATGCATTTCAATAAGTATGGATTGAGTGTTTCATATTTGGAAGATGAAGGAAGAGCCCTTTTACAAAACGCTATCAGCAATTCAAGTTATGGAATTAAAGCTTTTTCAAGTCCCGTGACGGATAGGGCAAAAAATGATATTGGATTGCAGGCAGCACACTTGGCGGAAAAAAATGCCGATTGTATCATCATGGGCTGCACAGAACTTCCACTGGCGTTATCCGGCACGGATTTCCAAGGCATTCCTTTGTTAGATCCCACAAAAATTCTGGCTGAAAGTTTAATTAAGGCTTTCGATGCAACAAAACTGAAACATAACCATTAAAAAGACCTCTCTCCTCTGTATGCGAATACGCTCTGGGCTATCTTGAATAGCCCTTTTTTTGCGGTTAAGGATATGATGCTGATAAAATCTTTAAACGCAATATATGATTACATGAACAAGAACATTTCCTGCTGATATTAAGAATAATTATCATCGGACAACCATAAAGCAAAACAACCTATCTTGCTTATTGCCAAAAAGTCTTGGGGAAAAACCATTTTTTTTACAATAGGAACATCAGAACGATTTTGTTCCGCCACCTTGGGCTTTTTTATGAATACAGCCATATTCTCCCCCCCTTTTTCCCGATTTCGGCTTGACTATCCTATATATATATATATATTGGAGCGAGGAGGAAATATGGTTTTCAGTTCTTTTGAATATTTTTTATGCTTCTTGCCCATAACGATTTTTATTTATTATTTTTTCCTCTACACCCGCTGCACAAAGTATTTGTTATTTATTCTTATCCTAAGCTCTCTCTTTTTTTACGGGTATTGGGAGCCAAAAAACTTATATATTATCATTAGTTCCGTCCTTGTTAACTATTTTTTCAGCAAACTTCTGCTTGCAGAAAACAAATACAGAAAACCAATTTTCATTCTCTCGATTGTTTTCAATGTGCTTTTAATATTTATTTATAAATACTTGGATTTTTCCATTTCCATAGTCAATTATTGCTTCAGACAGGAACTGCCCTATTTTCATATTATTTTGCCCATTGGCATCAGCTTTTTCACATTCCAGCAAATCGCATATTTATCCGACTGTTACACCAAAAAACATCTCGCTTCCAGTGAGGGTTTTCTCAATTATTGCTGTTTTATTTGCTTTTTCCCACAGCTTATTGCCGGTCCGATAGTTCACCATAAAGACCTTATCCCGCAATTTTACTCTATTCAAAATCAAATCATCCGTTGGAAAAATATCCACTATGCACTTTTATTTTTTGTCATCGGACTTTCCAAAAAATTGCTTATTGCGGATAATCTTTCCCCTCTTGTCTCCTATTGCTTCGATTCAGACATAAAACTTACCTTCCTTGAAGCGCTTTTTGGCAGTCTTTGCTATACGTTTCAACTCTATTTTGATTTTTCCGGTTATTCCGACATGGCGATCGGAAGCGCTCTTTTCTTCAATATCAAACTCCCCCACAACTTTTTCTCGCCCTATAAAGCTTTATCTATCAGAGATTTTTGGCGGCGCTGGCATATCACCCTTTCCATTTGGCTCCGTGATTATATTTACATTCCTTTAGGCGGAAACAGAAAAGGAAAATTCCGCACGTATGCCAACCTCTTTATCACTTTTCTGATCGGCGGGATTTGGCACGGTGCGTCCATTACTTTTATCATTTGGGGGATCATGCACGGGCTTGCTCTCATCCTCCACAGAATTTGGAATGAAAAAAACGCATTCAAATTACCCGCTTTTTTCGCATGGCTTCTCACGTTTTCTTTTGTCAATTTTGCATGGATTATTTTCAGGGCAAAAGAATTGAATGACATAATAAATTTTTTCAAAGCCCTTACCTTTCAGCGAAGTTTCAATTTCAGCAAACCTTTTATCCAAACAATCATCGAACCTATCCCCTTATATCCTGAAAAAGCGCTGCTTATTGTTTCTGTTCTTTTTCTGATAATTTTCACCAAAAACAGCCAGCAATTGCAAAACAAATTCAAAACATGCCGGTTTACTGTTTATTGCGCAGTCCTTGCCGTACTGTGCATTTTAAAACTTCTTCACCCTGAAAACACGCAAGAATTCATTTATTTTCAATTTTAATAGGTACCACCATGTATAAACAAAGAATTATACTTTTTTTCTCTATTGTTCTTTCTTCATATGCGCTCTTATTCATTTTAACCTCCATATTCAGTATAACATATCCTCTTTACATACCAAATGCGGCATATTGGCTAAAAGAAGGATTTTCCATAAAAGAACACCGGGCAAAAACAATAGACACCCAAAAAATTTTTCTTGTGAGCGGTTCAAATACGCTTTTCAGCATATGCACACCATTATTGGAAGAAAAAACAAACCAAAAAATTGTTAATTTTGGACTTAACGCATACACTCCTATAGAAATATATTTTGCAGAAATCAAAAAATATGCAAAACCCGGTGATATAGTAATAATGCCATTGGAGTATAATTTTTACACCAATGAGAAAATTCTAGAAGATTGGGTAATTCGAATATTATTAACATGGGGCTCTGAATTTATCAAAGAATTTTCTGTAAAACAAATTTTAGAAATCTTATTTAAATCATTACCATATCTGCCTGAACGCATAATAAACCATGATATTAAATTTCCCGGCCGCAGCTATGAAGAATACATGCAAAGTTTAAATTCCAAAAATCCGCTGGCAATACTGAGAAGAGCTGACGGCGGGAATGCTTATAATTCTTTCGGGGATAAAATTATTGACAATGAAAGCAAACTAAAACTTGATTTCTCCAACAGATATTTTTATCTGACAGATTTAAAAGACTTCCGCTTTCAACAACTCAAAGATTTTGCAGACTTTTTAGCAAAACAAAATATAAAACTTTTATTGACCTATCCTGTAACCATACAAAATCCGGAATTTGATTTAACCCAAAAAGAACATGCAGACAGACTGCAAAAATTGACCGACAAAATTAAAGAACACGGACTTGACATCATCGGTATTCCAAAACTGTCAAACTTTGAATTAATATTCTCCTACGACAGCATATACCACCTTAATGCCGAAGGTGCAATGCTAAGGACTTTATATGTTGCAGACACAATAAATTGCTATCTTGCAAACAAAACGCAAGAAATTCCAGACATGGAAGAATATAAAAAACAAAGAAAAGCGGAAGCGAAAAAGATGTTAGAAAAGTATAGGAAATTAGGATATTATCCTGAATAATATTAATAAAATTTTTCCGTAAAAAAACTCGGCGGTATGCCGAGTTTTTATTTTTATCAACCTAGGGGATATTTCCCAATTAATTTAATATGTTTTATTTGAAAATTTTTTAGGCTCTAGACCATCACTTTTTGTTTTTGAAGTAAAGTTGTTCCATAAAATCTGCAAAATTTTCATTTCTGAGATTAAATCTACATTCACATTCTTTTAAATGCAATATAAATTTTTCATCTGTCAGACCATTGAATTTCGCCAACCGTCTTTTAGCAAAGCTCCAGAAGCTTTCTATGCCGTTCACATGTGATTTTCCCCGCACAAATTCGTTTTCATGGTGGAATACCCTGTAATGGGTATAACCATTCAAAATAAGACCGTCATAGGCTTTCCAGCCGTCTGTATGGATAGTTGAGCCTTCAAGGATTTTTCCTTGTATTATGGGCAATAACTCTTCCCTTGAACATCTTGGAACTATGCTGACAAAAACTTTTCCCTCACGCTTTAAGACCCCAAAAACAGGAGTCTTGCCGGCAGCTCCGCGTCCTCGCTTACCTCTCACTCTTTTGGCTCCGAAATAGCTTTCATCAAGTTCAAATATTCCAAGCTCTTTTTGGTGTTTTTGAATACTGTCTTCAAGAATTAACTCACGAAATTCCGTAAAATAATTGTTAACAGTTTTACGATTTAACTTTAATAATTCACTTGTTGCAGTGGCAGTTAAATCCATTGAAAAACAGTTAATAATTTTTTTTATTTTATATTTACTTAATCTATTGAATTTCATTATTATTAACCATAATCTTAAAAAAGATAATGGTCAAGAGCCATTTTTTATTTTGTATAGTATGCCATGAATACTTGCAGCGGATTTCAACCCGACAAAAGGCAAGCAGACGGGGAGAAATTCCCTCTTGCTCTCACTCTTGTTTCATTGTCTTTACCCGTAACGACCTTTGCCGTATAACGGCTAAGGAGCCGAAAACCCGACTTTTACCCGATTTCATTCTTTTACGGCAAGAAGCTGACGCTCCCGCCCCCAAAGAGTGAAACTGTCCGAATTTTAAAAAAGTATCAATCAGGGATTTTATCCATATTTTCAATAACAAAACGGATAGCTTCTTCCGTATTTTTCACTTCGCCGATAACCTGCGCGTTAAGCAAGGCTTCGCGAAGTCTGCCGACTTTCGGACCGGGAGCAAGATTGGTGTATTCCATAATTTCATTGCCGTTAAGCAGCGGTTCACGCATGGACAGCGGTGTTGTGCCACGTTCCATAAACTTGATATTATGGTTGAAGTTTGTATAATTTCCGTTAGGAATAGCTTTAATTTGAGCCCGCGCAAGCTCGATGAGCCGTTCCTGATGAGGAAGTTCCAAGAATTTTTGCATGCCTCTGTCCGTCATCATGGACTGAAAACGGATTTGATTGCCGATAATCGCACAAATCGTATCAATATCATCAGACTCAAAATGCATGCGGTATAAGATTTTACGGGTTATTTTCGCCCCTATTCTATGAAATTGCGTAAAATACCAACGGTCGTCAACCCTTTCCGCCGCATAGGCTTTTCCGATAGCGTGGAATAAGACCGCCACAGCTCCGACCCAATCATAATGCAGCAATTCTTCCGGATAATATTTTAAACAGCGTATGGTAAAATCAAAAACACTTTCTTCATCGTTTGTTTTTTTATTGGTATGTTGCTTTACCGCAGTCAGCGCGCCAAGTTCCGGAATAATTCCGTGCAGGATAGAACTTTCTTTCAATAATTCAAAGAAGCGCCACATGGATTCCGCCGAAACCAAACGCCATTCTTCAACAAAAGCATGCCCGGAAATATAATTGACGATATTGCTTGCATTTTTCACAATAGCAACCCATGTATTCGGGTCTATGGGCAAATCATAGTTTGCAGCAAAGCGCAGAGCCCTGATAGCAAGCGCGTAATTTTTGTTCAGCGTCAAATGAGGAATGCCCTGCAATTTTATATAACCGCATGAAAAATCAGCAAAAACTTTATCAGACCGCATGAAATTTTCCGTGCTTACAACAGCTTCATACAGTTCCGGATTATGCTTTTTGAGCTGGGTTACCATACGTTGTGTAAAAAACTTGCGTAAAGCCTCGGGGTGCGCATCAGCAGAGCAGTTGATAGGATAAAAGCGGAATATGCAGCCGGATTCCCCTTTTAAAACCGCAAGTTCCCCCGGCTCGTCAGATTCATCAAGATTGGGGAAAAGCTTTTGCAGTGTTTCTAAATCCACATCACAGGCAATGGAAAATTCACGATTATCTAAATGTTCATTAATTTCGTTTTGTAATGGTGTATTGATTAAATATGCATCATAGCCGTTTCTTAAAATTGTTTTGCAAATTGCTTTTAATTCATTGGTAGGCATAAGAAGTACCCCTATTTAAGAATATGTAATTTTATAACATGCCTTTTTGCGTATCACAAGCAAAAAACATAAATTAATTTAACTTTTCTCCTCTGGTTTTTTTTTTCATTTTGGAATATACTGTCGGCGTTATAATTCTTATACGGAGCAATTATGATTTTAGCAGATATTCATACCCATACGAACTATTTCCACGGCAAAAACACTGTTCAGGAAATGTATAACGCCGCTGTCGACAGCAACTTGCAATACTATGGATTTTCCGAACATACCCCGCTTCCGGAAGGATTTTCCTGCCTTCTTTACCAAGAGGGGGATATGAATATTGCATTTGAAAATTACGTGAACGACGTCTTAACCCTTAAGGAAAAAGCCGCTGATTACAATAAAGAAAATCTTTGTCAAATTCCGGAAGTCCTGCTGGGCATGGAATTGGACTTCACCCCGCAGTATCCGGATTACATGGACAACCTTATAAAAAAATATCCTTTTGACTATGTGATCGGCACCATCCACTTTGTCGGGGAACAAAACATCGGACTTTGGAACGCAGAAGACGCCAGCCTTGAGGAAAAATACGCTTTTTTTGAAGAATACTACGATTATATGATAAAACTGGCAGCATACGGAAAAACCGATATCATCGCCCATCCCGATTTTGTAAAAATACACTGCATAGACAGTTTCCATGCATGGTTAAAAACAAAACGCGCCGATGAATGTTTGCACGAAACCTGCAAAGCCGTAAAAAAATCAGGCATGGTTTTGGAAGTTTCCACAGGCGGGCTGAAAAAAGCCTGCGAAGAAATACATCCGTCACCCAAAATTTTAGAAATTGCAGCAAGTTACGCTATTCCTATCAGCTTTGCTTCCGACACGCACAATATCAATACCGTGGCGTATAAATTTGAAGAACTGGCTCATTTTGCACGCCAATTCGGCTATAAGGAACATACCGTTTTTATTAACCGCCAGCCTATCCAATTAGCGTTTTAATGATTTTTCAATTTCTTGTTCCTATATCCCTTGCGGTTTGTATCGTCTTTGCATGGGGGGCGTATACCCTGCCCTTTTCCTCCAAAGGAAAATGTTTTTTCTTTGCGCTTAATGTGTTTGGTTTAGCCTATATCATTCCCATCGGACCTTTTCTCGACCCTGCACGCTATTTGCCCTATCCGCTTGTTCTCGGTTTGGCATTGCTCAGCGCATTCGCCTTTTTTTATTTTTGGATAAAAATAATGCAAATAGGCATTGCAATAATTTTATTCATTATTTCAATATGGTATAAAAAAATAAAGTCAATCCGGAATGCCGCTTTCACATCCTGCAAGGTCAATATCCTCCTTATTTCACTTTGTCTTATTACCGCCCCTTATAGCGTCTATGAAACGACCAAAGTTCCGCGCGTGAAACATGTGACGCTGAAGTATGAAACGCTTCCGAACGAATTGGAAAATTATACGATAGCGCTGCTCACAGACACGCATACCGGCTTGATTTTCCAAGAAAAATGGCAGGAAAATGTTGTGCGGAAAATAATGGAAACCAAGCCTCAATTAATAGTCCATACGGGTGATATAGGCGATGTCAAACCGCAAGACATAAAAAAACACCTTGCCCCGCTCAAAAACCTTTCCGCTCCTGACGGGGTATACTATGTTTTCGGCAATCACGAAAACTACCATACGCTTGCATACTGGCAAAATTTTTTCAAAGAAAACAATCTCAATGTCTTGGAAAATGAAGCCATTCAAATCCATGAATATTTATCCCTTACCGGGGCGAGCCTGCGCCTGCGGAATTTTCCCGCTGACACGGCAGAACTGCTGAAAACCATTCCTACTCAAGGATTTAAAATATTTTTGGACCATTATCCAGCCAGCTTCAGAAAAACAGCTCCCCACATCGATTTGCAGCTTTCCGGGCATACGCACGGCGGAACAGTTTTTTTCCTCGCCCCTGTCGTCAAAAAATTCAATGCAGGCTTTGTAAGCGGAATATATGAACAAAACAAGGCGAAACTTTATGTCAGCAGCGGCACAGGAATTTGGACGTACACCGCTTTCAGGCTTTTTGTCCCCAGCGAAATCACGCTCATCCATTTGACAGGAAACGATAATAGGGGGCACGAAAACCGATAAGCGACCGATTTTTTTTAAACACGGCTTCCTGCAACCGCAGTTTAATGGCGAATAGCGATCGGTCTATTCTCAAGCAAATATCCGATAAAAACTGTTGATTTCATCCAATTTGCAATACTTACGGCAAACAGGAAAGGAAAAATATCAAATGGAATTTGTAAAAATTATTGACAACGATAAAACAAAATACATGGATTTGCTGCTTATCGCGGACGAACAAGCGGATATGATAGAAAAATATTTGTACCGGGGGGAAATGTTCGCTTTACGCGATGATAACGAAATAAAAGCGGTCTGCATTGTCACGCAGGAACAACCCGGCATTTATGAGATTAAGAACATTGCCGTTGTCCCTCAGTACCAGCGAAAAGGATACGGGCGAAAACTCATCTCGTTCATTGCCGATTACTGCAAAAATGGCGCGGAATTATACGTCGGCACAGGCGATACCCCTGCGACACTCCATTTCTACGAAAAATGCGGTTTTGAAAAATCCCACGTTGTCAAAAACTTTTTTACGGACAATTACGACCACCCCATATACGAAAACGGACAACAGCTAATGGATATGATTTATTTGAAAAGGAAACTGTAAAGCATGCCTCCCGACAATAAGTCAAAAGCATTCCCCGCGGCGGGATAACCATGAATTTTGAATGATAGTGAGGCGTTTTTATGAAAGAACATTCAATAAGATTATAATAACCAATAAAAAAATATTCCGATACGGTTCGGGCAAGATATTCGGACAATTCAAATCCCCCTATGCCGGCAATGGTCAGCAAGATACGGCAAACAATCACCCTCGGTAATTCACAGCATTCCCCGCCGTTGCGGGCTTTTTTCATATTTCCGCCATTCCCTTTTATCATTCAGCCAATTCTCATTTACTTCTTTTTCCCCATTCTTCTTTCAATTCCTGCGATAAAAAAATGCAAATTTGCATTTACCGTTAGCAATGCGGGTTCAGCGTGACATTTGCGGCTTCCGGCGCATTTTATTTTTTTATCTCCACTTCCCAAAAATCAATGTGCCCGCTTTAAAGAAAAAAAGGAAAAATTTCTTTTTCCTTTCCTCTTTTCATGCAAAATTCACCTTGTTCTTATTTTAATGCATACATCCACACATAACATCAACGGGGCATCAATGGGGCTTGGAATTTTTTCCTGTCCAACTTTCAATAATAAGTTCAAGTAAAACAACACCTTGCACATGTTCAACATCAAAATATGCATTATAAAGTTCCGTATCCACTGCGCTGGTGTGTTTTTCGTTCTTGTCATAAAAGGAATTATGCTTTGTAACACATTGTAATGCATAAATTTTTTCATTCTCATCATCAATAATCCGCATAGTTCCGGTACCGCAAACAGACTCAAAAACCATGGAATAATCGCAAACGCTTTTACCTCTGTAAATGCTCACATCTCTTTCAATTTCAAAAGCGACATGAGGATTTTTCATAATCAAATCAAGCTTTTTTCCGCTCTTAGCCACATGAAAATAAAGGGATTTCTTATTTCCCTGATGGTCAAAACCATAACAAAGCGGCACAATATAAGGATATTTTTCATCATGGAAAGCCACATGGCAAATACGTGCATTTTGAATAATACGTAAGATTTCATCTTCGGAAGTGATTTCTTTATCTTTTCTTCTCATCGGCATACTCCTTATCGGTAAAAATGAGTATACAAAAAAAGCGCCAGAAAAACTAGCGCTTTTTTTATCATGAGCTTTTAAAATTTATTTTAATGCTTGCGTCTGTCGTTCAGCATTTTTACCGCGCAGAACTTGCCGCACATTGCGCAAACTTCTTCATCCTTATGCGGAGCGCGGCGGGCGGTAACAGCCTGAGGGTCAAGAGCAGCCTTTGTCATTCCGTCCCAATCAAGAGCTTTTCTCGCTTTGTTCATAGCGTTTTCACGCTCGACAGCATGCTTTCTGCCAAGAGCCAATTCCCCTGCCTGGGCTGCAATCTTGGAAGCGATGACACCTGCCATGACATCATCGACATTAGGCAATGCCAAGTGCTCCGCCGGCGTTAAATAACAAAGGAAATCAACCCCAGCCTGCACGCCAAGGGCTCCGCCGATAGCGCCTGCGATATGGTCATGTCCTGCGGCGCTGTCCATTGTAAGCGGTCCGAGCACATAAATGGGAGCATTATAGGTCAGCTGTTTAATAATTTGAATATTGGAAGCGATTTGGTGCATGCGGACGTGTCCGGGACCTTCAATCATCGTTTGCACGCCTGCTTCACGGCTGCGGCGGACAAGCTGTCCGAGAGTTATCGCTTCTTCGATTTGCGCGGCATCGCCGGCGTCATCGCCGCCGCCGGGACGAAGCGCGTCGCCAAGAGAAATAGTGACGTTATGTTTCAAACAAATTTCCAATAATCTGTCATAATTGACCAAAAGAGGATTTTCTTTATCGTTGTCAAGCATCCAGCGGGCAAGCATGGAACCGCCGCGGGAAACAATACCCATAACCCTGCCGTATTTAGGATCAGTATCATCGCCAAATTGTGCGCCTTTGCGGGTAATGCCGCAGTGCAGAGTCATGTAGTCAACGCCTTGTTCTGCTTGCTTTTCAACTTCCTTGAAAAGCATTTCAGGGTCCATGGAAGAGATAGGCATATCCTTGTCCAAAATTTGCTGCCCTACGGCATACATAGGCACGGTTCCGATAGGTTTATGCCAAGAAGCGATCATGGTTTTACGGATAGAATCCAAATCACCGGAAATGGATAAATCCATAATCGTATCGGCGCCGACTTCAACGCATGCTTTAATTTTATTTTTCTCGGAATCAAGACAATGGGTCAACGGAGAAGTTCCGATATTGGCATTTACTTTAACCCGTGCAGGCTGCCCGATCATAATGGGTTCGAGATTAGGGTGGTTCGGATTGCCGAGCATGACCATTGTTCCGGCATTGATGCCGGCTTCAAGCTCTTCAACGGATAAACCTTCATACGCAGAAAGGGCTTTCGCGTGTTTGTCAAAAAGAGTTTTCAACACTTTGTTTTTAGATAACATACTTACTTCCTTTTGACGCTATAAAAAAAGCGTCATGAAATTATGACGCAAGGGAGCTTTCCTACGGCAGAATAACCTGCGTCAGGTTCAAAGGGTCAGGAAAAATTTCCTATCTCAACCTTTCGGTCCCCCTAGCAACACTTCTCTTATATACCAGTTTGCTTTTGTTAGCAATAATTTTTATTTGATACGAGTTTCAAATCAAATTCCATGCTGCATAACTATTTTTATTTTTATAAAAGTACAAAAATACGTATTTTATTATTTGAGATTTAATTTATCATGCTTCTATAAAATCAAAAATAAATTTTATTCGCATATTAGTTATAAAATATTGTATCAATATTCAATACAAATACTATTCATTCAATTTTTTATAAATAAAAATAAAAATCAAAAAAAAATAATACAGTATAATTATATGCAAACATACAAGAAAAAGAATAGGCAGAAAGTATGTATGAAAATTGATTTTGCAATAAAAACCACAATTTTTTCCTTTCAGCCATCCATGAACGCAGACATCGTGGGGTTAAACGGAACGGCAGCCGCCCTGGGGACATGGTCAACACACATTGTTCTTTCTGTGATCATATCTTTTTTCTGTCACAGCGCCGCAGTGAAATTTTCCTCATATCATCTCTTCTTTTCAGCTATTTTTCTTTACGGCGAAACTTTGGCGCAGCGATACTGTGCCGCCTGCAATCCCATTTGATATGAAATGAGAGCTGACATTAATTCATGCGGCGCCGCCCTCCTTTGTTTTGACTGGCAACCCCACCGGAACATATCAAAATCAGGTTATAATCCCCAAAAAAGACGGTCCCGTATCCAAAAATTTCCGTTCCACCGGCTTAGCCGGTATATTTTTATGCTAAAGCGACAAAAAAGGACACCCTTACGGGTGTCCTCATATGTTTCGCGAAATCGCTCGCTATAAATCAAATTATGATTTATTTGAAGTTCTTTGCATCCAAGTGTTCGTACTTTGGCAAGAAACGAGTTGGAAGAGCAAGAGCGTCACGACGGAAAGGAGGAGCAAGTCTCCAGCCGTCCGTCATAATTTCGATAACAGCAGGACGACGGTTCTTTTGAGCTTCTTCAAGAGCGTTCTTGAGGTCTGCCTGGTTATTTACTTTATAACCGTCAGCACCCATTGCTTCACCAATCTTAGCATAAGAATTTGACCAAATATCGGAACCAACAAAACGGTTGTTGTAGAAGTCAATTTGGTTTTTCTTTTCAGCACACCATGCACCGTTGTTGTAAACAGTAGCGATAACAGGAAGGTTGTATTGAACAGCGGTTGGAACTTCAAACAAGCTCATACCCCATGCACCGTCACCTGCGATTGAGAGAACGGTATCTTCCGGGCAAGCGAGTTGAGCACCCAAAGCTGCTTGATAAGCAAAACCAGTGTTACCGAAAGTAAGGGTAGCAATGTGGCGTTTTGGATTTTTGAAGCGGAGGTAGCTGTTGGCAGTAGAAGAAGTGTTACCGATATCGGTAGTAGCGATAGCGTTTTTGTCGTATACGAATTGACCGACAACTTCCAATGCTTTACGTGGGTGCATAAGGGTTTCACCGTCACGTTCGCCAACAGGTTCGTTAGCGATTTCGTTGATTTCGTTATGCCATTGTTCGAGTTCGGATTTTACCAAGTTGTATACTGGTTGGAGTTCTGCGTCTGTTTTAGCTTTGAGAGCTGCTTGGAGACGTTTGAAGAGTTCTTCGGAAGCGTCTTTAGCATCAGCGCACAAACCAACTTCAACTGGGTGAGTTTTTGCAATGTGTTGTGGGTTGATGTCGATTTGAACGATTTTAGCTGATTTCGGGAAATAGTTAATATCGTATTGCGGGAGAGTACCGAAGTAAGACAAACGTGTACCGATAGCGAGGATAACGTCAGCTTTTTGGAGTATTCTCATAGCTGCTTTTGAACCCATGTAACCGATAGGACCGGTCCAGAATGGGTCGTCGCAAGGATATGCGTCGTTGTGGAGGTAAGTAGTAGCAACAGGAGCACCCAAGAATTTAGCCATTTCTTGAACTGTTTTTACGCAGTCAGCATCAA
>JAAGKN010000351.1_pt1 | contig 64393 bp, 45 predicted proteins | sample 6206371 | NCBI WGS metagenome assembly JAAGKN01 (sample SAMN11533720, study PRJNA540317) | gut metagenome | isolation source: fecal pellets from male and female animal of same cohort | host: Peromyscus leucopus | place: USA:CA | collected 2017
ACATCCGAAACCGCAATTTCGTGCCACGTAGGTTCAATTGGCAAGTGCAAAATTAGCGATTTGTTTGAAAAACTCGACTTTCGGATTGGAATAACCGAGTCTTTTTCTTGGTCGAAGGTTTAATAATCTTACCAAGTCGCTGTTATGTTACGTGGATGAGCTGCCGAATTATGGATTAAGCCGATGTGATACGGTCAAACCACCGCGAGAGGCTTCGGTTGTCCGTAGGACAACGATTTATCCGTAACCGCGTACACCGAGACGCAGTCGAGGTGTGCGCGGATAGGGTCCACTCCACCACCAGGGCGTCCGCAGGACGCCGATTGTCTCAAGGTCGCCGGTTACCGTGCTTGCTTTAATCGTTGTCCTACGGACAACCTGACCGAGGAGGCAGGCTATGCCCGCAGACATCTCGCTTCGATGTCTGCGGTTACTGCTAAATCGATGTCCTGCGGACAACCACAACGTCCAAATTAAAAATTTAAGAGCTAGAAATTTAAATCTCTCTGGGGCTCTGGCGAGGCTTTGGCTCTCTGGTCTAAAATCAGTTTAGCAGTTTAATAGTTTAGCAGTTTAAAGACGTCCAAAAGAATTAAAAAGTAAAATTCTCTGGGGCTCTGGTCAGGCGATGCTTCCCTGGTCTAAAATCAGTTTAGCAGGTCAGAGGGCGGAGTAGGCGGGGGTCCAGACTGAGTAGGCGGTGGGGTCGCCGGTGTCGATGCCGCGTTTAAGCCATTTTATGCGTTGTGACGAGCGGCCGTGGTTAAAGGAGTCGGGCATTTCGTAGCCGTAGGCTTGTTTCTGGAGGTAGTCGTCACCTATTTTCGAGGCTGCGTTGATGGCATTTTCGACGTCGCCGGGTTCGATAGAGCCAAACATCTCATTGTCGTTATATGCCCATACACCGGCAAAATAGTCGGCTTCGAGTTCGAGGCGCACACTGATTTTGTTGGCTTCTTTTTCGCTGAGTCGGGCCATCTGATTATGGGCAGTTTCGAGAGTGCCACGCAGATGTTGGACATGATGCCCGACCTCGTGGGCAATGACGTAGGCGTAGGCAAAATCGCCCGATGCACCAATCTGGCTCTGCATCGTTTTGAAAAAGTCGAGGTCGATGTATACTGTTTCGTCAGCCGAGCAGTAGAACGGGCCGATTTGTGAGGTGCCTTGACCGCATCCGGTCTGAATCGAGCCCGTATATATCACCATTTTGGGAGCGCGGTATGTCCCCCAGCCGCGACGCTGAAACTCGCGGGTCCAGACGTCCTCTGTTCCGGCAAGAACCTTGGATGCCAGGTCATAGAGTCGCTCGTCCTCGGCCGTAAGCTGAGGCAAAGATGTGGCCGACTGCGAATTTACAAGCTGCGAGCCGGCATTGCTGATTGCGTCGGTAAGGTCGCCGCCCGATAGGAGAGTGACGATTATACCGATGATGACGGCACCTATGCCACCGCCGATAGCGAGACCTTTTTTGCCCGACGAGCCACGTCGGTCGCTGATGTTAGATGATGTACGTCTGCCTGTTAGCCGCATAATTCAGTTTAGAAGTTTATTAGTTTAGAGGTTTAGTAGTCGGATAGGTCGGACTTGTCAGACGTGTCCGAGAACTCGCAATTTTTCCGGGTTCCATGGTCTAAAATCAGTTTAGGTGTTTAATAGTTTAGTAGTTTAAAGTCTGCCGTGAATCTTACGTGCTAAACTTTAAACTACTAAACTTTTAAACTATAAACTATTAAAACGAGACCGGTTACTTTTTGATGCCGTCGCGGACAAGCAGGGCATCGATGGTAGGTTCGCCACCACGGAATCGGCGATAGAGGTCGGCTGGGTTCTCCGTGCCTCCGCGCGAAAGGACGTTGTCGCGGAACGATTTAGCCGTTGCTTGGTCGAATATACCATTTTTCTTAAATACCGAGAAGGCATCAGCATCGAGAACTTCGGCCCATTTGTAGCTGTAGTAACCGGCAGCATAACCGCCCGAGAAGATGTGGCTGAACTGCGGAGCAACCAGTGTACCTTCGACCGTGTCGAAGATGCGTACGGGTTCGATAGCGGCCGCTTCGAAAGCTACGGGGTCGGCAACGGCTTCGGTGGTTGTGTGGTAAGCCATGTCAAGGAAACCGAACATTAGTTGACGCATACACGAGTAGGCGGCGCCGTACTGAGCCGATTCGATAAGACCCTTGACAAGATTTTCGGGGATGGGTTCGCCGGTTTGGTAGTGGCGAGCAAAGCCGTCAAGGAACTCGCGTTCGGTAAGATAATTCTCGTTAAACTGGCTGGGCAGCTCGACAAAGTCGCGATATACAGCCGTACCCGACATCGATTTGTAGCGGGTATTTGCCAAGAGACCGTGCAGACTGTGACCGAATTCGTGCAGGAATGTCTCGACCTCGTAGGGCGTGAGCAGCGACGGGCTTGTCGGCAGTGGGCTTTGTGAAGTTCATCACAATCGACACGTGGGGGCGCGAGTTTGTGCCGTCGGCAGCGATGTACTGGTCTTTGAAGCCGGTCATCCATGCACCGGGGCGTTTCGATGCGCGGGGGAAGAAGTCGGTATAGATAACACCGAGATACGAGCCGTCGGCATCTTTAACTTCAAAGGCTTTAACATCGGGATGGTAAACCTCAATGTCGGGATTTTCGGCAAAGGTCAAGCCGTATAGTTTTGTGGCCAAACCAAATACTCCATCGATAACATTGTTGAGCTCAAAATAAGGACGCAGAGCCTCCTCGTCGAAGGCGTACTTGGCAGCACGGTGTTTATTCGAAAAATAGCTGTAGTCCCAAGGCTCGATCGACTCGCCGGCAAAGGCAGTCAACTCGGCCATCTCGGCATCGAGGGCCGGACGGTAGGCGTCCTTGAGCTGGTTAAGCAGATTGTAAACGGCTTCGGGATTCTTAGCCATTGTATTGGTCAGCGAGTGGTCGGCGTAGGTCTTTGCACCGAGAAGATTGGCGATTTTAAGACGAGTCCGGGCAATCTCCTTAATAAGTTCGAGATTCGAGAACTCGCCCTTCATATTGCGGCCGCTGTAAAGACGGTACATACGTTCGCGCAAGTCGGGACGGTCGCTGTACTTCATAAAAGCCATATAGACAGGCTGGTCGAGCGTAAAGAGATATTCGCCCGGACGTCCGGCCTGCGACGCGGCCTCGGCTGCAGCGCGAACACTGCTCTCGGGCAGGCCGGCAAGGTCGTCGGCCGTCAGCCAAACTTGGTATGTGTTGAGCTCCTTGAGCACATTTTGGCCAAAGCGCGTAGTGAGTTCCGAAAGGCGTGCGCTCAGCTTCTTAAATTCCTCACGGTCATAGCCTTGAAGGTTGGCACCCGACAGGGCAAACGAGTCGTAGGTTTTTTGGAGCAGCATCGAGTCCTCGGCATTGAGGTGGTAGGCTGCACGGTTGTCGTAAACCTCCTTTACTCGCTTCCAAAGGGGCTCGTTAAGTATGATGGATGTGGAGTAGTCAGATAGTTTTGCACCGATTTCGAGCGATTGGTTCATCATCTCCTCGTCGCTGTTAGCCGACAAGAGGGGATAGAAAACATTGAGAACGCGATCGAGGTCGGCACCGGAGTTTTCGAGTGCTACGATAGTATTTTCAAAGTCAGGACGGGCACGATTCGACGTGATGGCATCGATGTCGGCCTGAGCGAGTTTAATACCGCGGTCGACTGCCGGGATCCAATGCGAATTGTTTATCTGCGAAAAAGGCACAGTGCCATGCAGAGTGTCGAAAGGTTTGAAGAACGGATTTTCAGCTTGTAAAGTCATGTCCGAAAGGGTTAGTAGGCCGACAAGGGCGGCCGATTTGACGATAGTCTTCAGTTTCATATATGATTAGGGGACTTTAATGTTTCAAAGCGTTTGAAATCAACGGTTTATTCATTGCCTTAAAGCTTATCGGCGGCCATGGCATCCTCAATGCCGCGCACAAACTCGTCGGCCGAGCGAGCGTAGCCGTTGCGACGAAGTGACGAGGCCATTCCGTGAGCTTCGATCAGAGCCTGTTCGCGTTGAGGTGATTCGGGTTCGATCGACGTGATGCCACGGCCGACGGCCAAGCCTCGCTCGTAGGCGGGCGATGATTGGTTGATTGACGACTTGGCATCGGCCTCGGCTTTGGTCGATTCCTTGCCAAGAATGTTGACCGGTGTAGATTTGAAATCCTCGACCGAGCTACCGCTCGAGCACGATGACAGGGCAAACAAAAATCCCAGCGATGCAAAAAGTATTATGTTTAAGTATTTCATAACAAGATTAATGCAAGTTTGGCACACCCCTCGGCATCGGCCAGGGCGTTGTGGTGGTTTTCAAAACGGATTCCATAATAGTTGCACAGATTGGGCAACGATTTTGACGGACATTGGAATCGAGACAGCCGGCGTCGGGCCTCGACCAGGGTACAGAGAAAGCGCTGAGGAGGCTCGAGTCCGTAGATGCGCGCTGCCGCACAAATACATTTGTAGTCAAAAGCGGCATTATGCGCAACGAAGGGCAGCCCTTCGGACCACTCGACAATCTCGTGCCACACACGGTCGAAGGTCGGCGCGTTCCATGTCATCGAGTCGTCGATACCATGAATGCCGATAAAGCGGCGCACGTACCAATCCGGCTCGGGATGAACCAGGGAGTAGTACGAGTCGACAATCTCTCCATCGCGCACCTTTACACAACCAATCGAACAGATGCTCGATGGGTCGTAGTTGGCCGTTTCGACGTCTATGGCAATGAAATTATCCATTATTACGCTATTAGACAGTGTTTCCTTTGTTAAAAATGCGGATGCGGTCGGCAACGCGGTCCATCAGCCAGCGCGGGGTCGATGTTGCGCCGCATATACCGATTGTCGATGCTCCCTCGGTCCACTTGGGGTCGAGGTTGTCGGGAGATGACACCATGTGGGTGTTGGGATTGACATCGCGACATTCCTTGTAAAGGATTTTTCCGTTGCTGCTTTTGTTGCCGGCCACAAAAAGAACAACATCGTGGCTACGGGCAAAATCTCGCAGCAGTTCGACACGATTGGCAACCTGGCGGCATATCGTATCGAAAAATTCGAATTTTACGCCCGGCTCAATACGCTGACGAATACGTTCGATGATATCCTTAAAGCCGTCGAGCGACTTTGTCGTTTGTGAGTACAGGGCTATGTCCGAACCGAAATCGATACGGTCGAGCTGGTCGCTGTTTTCGATCACGATAGCCTCGCCATTGGTCTGACCCACAAGGCCGTTAACTTCAGCATGGCCCGGCTGGCCGTAGATGACGATTTGGAGACGGCGGTTGTCGGCATGTGCCGTATCGTAGGCGTGTTTTATGCGTTGCTGCAGTTTAAGTACAACGGGGCAGGTCGCATCGACGATGGTAATGTTGTTGTCCTTGGCGGTACGATAGGTCGACGGCGGTTCGCCGTGAGCGCGGAGCAGAACGCGAGCGTCGTGGAGCGACTCGAGCTCGGTGTGGGTTATAGTTTTGAGTCCTTTACCCTGAAGCCTGAGGACCTCCTCCGAGTTGTGCACGATATCGCCCAGACAGTAGAGTGGGGTGCCGGACGCAAGTTCCTCCTCGGCCTTGGTGATTGCGGTCACCACACCGAAGCAGAACCCCGAGTTAGAGTCTATGTCAATGCGCACGCTCATTCCTTTGATTTGACAAGGTTGTCGAGCCAGGCATTTTGCTCGGCGATGGTCATTGTCGAGTTGTCGAGTACAACAGCATCGTCGGCACGGCGCAGCGGGCTTTCGGCACGTGTGGTATCGATATGGTCACGCACGCGAATATTGTTAAGGACTTGGTCGTATGTTGTGGTTGTGTCGCCCTTTGCGCGCAGTTCGTCGTAGCGACGTTGAGCGCGTGTCTCGGCCGATGCATCGACAAAAATCTTTAGGTCAGCGTTGGGAAAAACCGTCGTGCCGATGTCGCGACCATCCATAACGATACCGCCTTCGGCTCCAAACGCCTGCTGCTTGCGAACCAGCGAAGCACGGACAGCCGGTATGGTGGATACGGCCGACACGTGGGATGATACCTCGATCGAACGGATGATGCTTTCGACATCTTCGCCGTTCAAAAGGGTGTGTTGGGTGCCATCGGGTTGAACGGCGAAATTGATATCGATTTTGTCGATAACGTTGCCAAGTGCTTGAGCATCAGGGGTGCAGTCAGCCGAGATAAGGCCGTTGCGGAGTGCAAAAAGAGTGACAGCTCGGTACATAGCTCCCGAGTCGATGTATCGATAACCAAGACGAGCAGCCAGGGCACGTGCCATGGTGCTTTTACCCGACGACGAATACCCGTCGACTGCAATAACAAGTTTTTTCATTATCAGTTAAGTATGTCGGAGAGAGAGCAAGTGAGGTTTAACATAAAAGTTGTGGCACCGGTATGAGGTTGGGCAAAGGCGATACCGACTTTGAATGCTTTGACGTTTATACCGCCGGCCAGTGACCATCCCGACAAAAAACTGCGCGAGTAGGTACTCATATCGGTGCGTGTCTTGTAGTTGTAGCCCAAACCGAGGTACCAGTTGGGACTCGATATAAGGTCGGCACTGAAAACTAAGTGCCTGAAAAGGTTGCTTGTAAAACTGTCTTTAACGGTAAAATCGCCGGTTTCGGTGCCGTCGCCGGTTTCGTAGTAGGGCAGTTTCCATTTTGTAAGATTCCATGCCGTGACCGAGAAACGAACGGGGAAATTGCCAAATGACTGGCTCCAGCCCAGTCTCACGTCGATAGGCAGGCGGTCGTAGGCGTCGTTAAAACGTTTAACCTGGCCACCGAGATTGGCCACTACGAGCGAAAACGACATATCACGGTCGGGGTTGTAGTAGTTGATACCCAAATCAGTAGCTATGGCAAAAGCTGAGTAGTCGGCATATCCGCTGTATATCATCTTTAGGTTGATACCGCCGCGCAGACGGTCGGTGATATCGTGCGAGTATGTACCGCTAAAAGCTACATCTTTAGGCGAAAATGAGCCGATAATCGACCCCGACACATCGGTCTCGGTCATCGAACCATATCCAAAGTATTTGACACCGACACCCCAGGCACCGCGTTGGCCGGCCGAGTGGGCATAGTTAGCACCGGCAAAGTTCGAACCTCCGATATAGTGCATATAGTTGAGTGCAATCTGGCCCGACATCTCGCCGCCGAGCAGAGCCGGGTTTTGGTCAGCTGTCATGATATCGTCGTCAACAAGGCTGATGTTTATACCTCCGAGACCATAGATGCGCGATGATGAGGTTATATTTAGAAAATTGTAGGCCGTGCTACTTTCCTGGGCCATAGCCGATAAGCTTAGACCGACAGCAGCGAGCATGGACAAAATGATTTTTTTCAAAACAGTGAATGGTTTATGTTTGTGTAACCGATTGGATGCGGCGACAATAGTATTGGCCACAAAAAGTCTATTATACTTAACGTAAAACTCGCCCTTATATTATATATTGAGTAATAAAAACTGAACCTGTCCGGTAATACAGCCATACTTGGCATTGAGAGCCGGCCTCTCCACGCAGTGCGCAGCAATGACATCCTCCCCCAATAGTGGCATCAGCCAGGACGCCGAAAGCCTTGGCCCGTTTGTATTTTTTGGTGGCGCCATGTTCAGTATCTTTGACGTGAAGCAAAGGTTTGGTAATTAAACGAAAAATTCGTAATTTTGTCGGGATTATATACCGACGTCAGCGCTGTTGTTTCGAATCGAAATGACCGTGCGCTACGATGTTTGTATATAATACGTGGAATATCAACCCATTAACCGACATACATAGAATAAACGCATTTAGTGTACGATTATAGAACCGTCAATATGAAAAAGTTTCCCGAATACCAAGGATTCAATCTCTCCGAAATCAACCGTGAGGTTCTCGCCGATTGGAATGCCGCTCACCTTTTCGAAAAAAGCGTGGCAGCACGCGAGGGCGCTCCCTCGTTTGTATTCTTCGAGGGTCCCCCCTCGGCAAACGGTATGCCCGGCATCCACCATGTCATGGCCCGTACCATAAAGGATATATTCTGCCGCTACAAAACCATGCGCGGTTTCCACGTAAAGCGTAAAGCCGGTTGGGATACCCACGGACTGCCCGTCGAACTCGGTGTCGAGAAAGCATTGGGTATAACAAAAGAAGACATCGGTAAAAAAATCTCGGTCGATGACTACAACGCAGCATGCCGTCGCGAGGTTATGAAATATACCAAGGAATGGGAAAACCTTACCAACATGATGGGCTACTGGGTTGACATGAACGATCCCTATATCACCTACGACAACCGCTACATCGAATCGGTATGGTGGCTGCTTGCCCAGCTCTATAAAAAAGGTTATCTCTACAAAGGTTACACCATCCAGCCTTATTCGCCCGCTGCCGGCACAGGCCTGTCTCGCACGAGCTTAACCAGCCCGGTTGCTACCGCGATGTCAAGGATACCACCTGCATAGCGCAGTTCCGTGCTCTCGACCCCATCGATGCTATGAAGGGGTGGGGAACACCCGTGTTCCTTGCATGGACAACCACGCCGTGGACACTGCCCTCGAATACTGCGCTCGCTGTAGGCCCCTCGATCGACTACGATATCGTTCGTACCTATAATCCCTACTCGGGTAACCCGATCACAATCGTTGTTGCAGAAGCTCTACTTGCTTCGGTTCTCAACCCCAAAGGTGCCGAACTGCCCCTCGAAGAATACACCAAGGGCGACAAAGTTGTGCCTTATCAAGTTGTAGGCAAGGTTAAAGGCCAGGACCTCGTGGGTATCCACTACGAGCAGCTTATCCCGTGGATGAATCCCGGCGAAGGCGCTTTCCGTGTTATCCCCGGCGACTATGTAACGACCGAGGACGGTACCGGTATTGTACACATCGCCGGAACCTTCGGTGCTGATGACCTTCGTGTATCGAAGCAGAACAACATCCCGCCCCTGCACCTTATTGACCGCGACGGAAACATCCGTCCGATGGTCGACCTGACCGGTAAATTCTATATGCTCGACGAGCTCGACCCCGAATTTGTTAAAACCAGTGTCGATGTCGAGGCTTATAAACCCTGGCAAGGCAAGTTTGTCAAGAATGCCTACGACCCGGCAAAAACCGACAAGGACGAGACCCTCGATGTCGAAATCTGTATGTACCTTAAACAGAACGACCGAGTATTCAAAATCGAGAAACACGTGCACAACTATCCCCACTGCTGGCGCACCGACAAGCCCGTGCTCTACTACCCGCTCGACAGCTGGTTTATCAAGACTCCGCCGTGCGGCGACCGTCTTATCGAGCTCAACAAGACCATCAAATGGAAACCAGCCTCCACCGGTACCGGCCGTTTCGGTAAATGGCTCGAAAACCTCCAGGACTGGAACCTCTCGCGTAGCCGTTACTGGGGTACACCGTTGCCTATTTGGCGCACCGAAGATGGCAAGGAAGAGATGATTATCGACTCGGTCGAGACACTGTACAACGAAATCGAAAAGGCTGTCAAAGCCGGACTGATGAAATCGAATCCGTATGCCGACCGCGGTTTTGTACCCGGCGACTATTCAAAGGAGAATTACGAAAAAATCGATCTGCACCGTCCCTACGTTGACGATATCGTTTTGGTATCCGAATCTGGACGTCCGATGCACCGCGAGCTCGACCTTATCGACGTATGGTTCGACTCCGGATCTATGCCCTACGCTCAGCTGCACTATCCCTTCGAAAACAAAGAGGCCGTTGACAGCGGAGACTTCTTCCCCGCCGACTTCATCGCCGAGGGCGTGGACCAGACACGCGGATGGTTCTTCACCCTCCATGCCATTGCCGGTATGGTATTCGATTCGGTTGCCTATAAAGCTGTTATCTCCAACGGCCTTGTACTTGACAAGGATGGCAACAAGATGTCCAAACGCTTGGGCAACGCCGTCAATCCCTTCGAGACAATCGAAAAATTCGGTGCCGACCCTGTGCGTTGGTACATGATATCAAACTCGTCACCATGGGACAACCTTAAGTTTGACCCGGCCGGTGTTCAGGAGTCGGCACGCAAAATGTTTGCGACCCTGTACAATACATACTCGTTCTTTGCATTGTATGCCAACGTTGACGGCTTCGATGCACAGGCGCCTCAGGTACCGCTCGAGGAACGTCCCGAAATCGACCGCTGGATCATTTCGCTGCTCAACTCGCTGGTCAAAGAAGTTGAGGAATGTCTTGACGACTTCGAACCTACCCGCGCTGCCCGTGCTATCAGCGACTTTGTAGGCGACAACCTCTCGAACTGGTACGTGCGACTAAACCGCAAACGTTTCTGGGGCGGTGAAATGACGCAGGATAAGTTGGCAGCATATCAAACACTTTACCAGTGTCTCGAAACGCTTTCGTTGCTGATTGCTCCGTTTGCTCCGTTCTACGCTGACCGTCTGTACCGCGACCTCCAAGGCGGCAAGGACAACCAAGCTGAGTCGGTTCACGTCGCATTGCTGCCCGAGGTAAACGAGGGCGCTATCGATACCGACCTCGAAAAGCGTATGAAACTTGCCCAGACCATCACATCGATGGTGTTGGCTCTCCGTCGCAAGGTCAATATCAAGGTACGCCAGCCGTTGACGGCTATCATGGTGCCTGCGAGCGATGATGCTCAGCGCAATATGCTCGAGGCAGTGAAGTCAATCATCCTCAGTGAAGTAAACGTCAAGGAACTGCGCATTATCAGCGGTGACTCGGGCGAACTCGTAAAACGTGTCAAACCCGACTTTAAAAAGCTCGGCCCCAAATTCGGTAAGCAAATGAAGGCTGTTGCCGCTGCAATCACAGCATTGACAGCACCGCAGATTGCCGAGCTCGAAAAGAACGGATACGTCGAACTCATTGTCAACGAGGCACCTGCCCGAATCGAATTGGCTGATGTCGAAGTACTGTCCGAGGATATCCCCGGCTGGCTCGTTGCTAACGAAGGCGCTGTGACCGTTGCACTCGATATCACTGTTACGCCCGAGCTGCGCCTTGAGGGAATTGCCCGCGAGCTCGTCAATCGTATTCAGAATATGCGTAAGAGCAATGGATTCGAAATCACCGACCGCATAAACGTCATTGTCGACACCGACAACACCGAAGTTCGCGAGGCAGTTGACAAATTCGGCGAATATATTGCCGGTCAGGTACTTGCCACAGCTCTCGTTATCGACAAGGCGACCGACGATGCCGAAGCGCTCGACCTCGATGGCGTCGAAGTGAAAGTCAAAATTACCCGCAACTGATAAAAAGTTTAATATGACCGAAAAAGTAAGATACTCGGACGAGGAACTCCTTGAGTTCAAAGCCCTTATCGAAGAAAAACTTGCCAAAGCCATTGAGGAGTTTGAATATTGGCGTGGCGTCGTTGCCGGTAACGATGGCAATGAGACATCGGATACATCGCCTACATTCAAAGTTCTTGAAGAAGGCGCCGGAACACAAAATAAGGAGGAAGCTGCACGCCTTGCCGAGCGTCAACGCAAGTTTATCCAACACCTCCAGGCAGCCCTGGTTCGTATCGAAAACAAGACATACGGCATCTGCCGCGCAACCGGCAAGCTTATTCCTAAGGAGCGACTCCGCGCAGTCCCCCATGCCACTTTGAGCATCGAACAGAAGGAGACTCGCAAATAAAATCGGCAACTGCACGTGTGATTTTTTACTTGGATAGACCCCAAAATGTCTATCCAAGTAAAAATTGCATAATAAGGAAGATGAAAGTTGCCCTGCACGTTTTTGAGATTGCATCGCAATACAGGGTCAACACACAAGAAAAATAGTTTAATTATCAATAGCAAGTAAATGCTAAAGAACATATCAAAAGGCTGGTGGGCCGTTATCATAGCCGCGGCCGTAATCATAATCGACCAGGCTATCAAGATTTGGGTCAAAACCTCGTTCTACTGGGGCGAAGACGTCGAAGTGTTTTCGTGGTTCCATCTGCGTTTTATACAGAACAACGGTATGGCATTCGGGATGGAGTTTGGCAGCAAACTCTTTTTGACCTTGTTCCGAATCATCGTTGTCGGCTTTTTGGTATGGTACATAACAAAGTTGGTAAAGAACCCACGCGCCACTAAAGGCTATGTCGTCACAATCGCACTGATAACCGCCGGCGCCTTTGGTAATATAATCGACTGTATGTTCTACGGCGAGATATTTACCAACCCTATGCCGCCCGAAACAGCCCAGTTCGTCCCTTGGGGCGATGGATATGCCGGGATGTTCCATGGTATGGTTGTTGATATGTTCTATTTTCCGTTGTTTTCCTTTGTTTGGCCCGATTGGGTGCCTTTTGTGGGCGGCGATACATTTTCGTTCTTCGACCCGGTGTTTAATTTTGCCGATGCAGCCATCTGCGTTGGTATAGCAATCTTGTTGATAGGCTATTATAAATTTTTGGCCGGTGACGACAAATCAAAAGACGACAAGGACAAAAAAGCCGTTTCCGAGATAGAAAAACAATGAGACGTGCATCACGATTGATATTGACCATTGTTGCAACGGTGACATTGCTGGTTGCCTGCAAACGTGTACCCGATTATGTTATCCAACCCGATGACATGGCCGAGCTCATAGCCGATATCCATATCGGCGAAGCATACGTCGAGTCGAACTATGGCAATTTCTATACCGACTCGACACGCATGTTGATGAAACAGTCTGTATACTACAAGCACGGATACACAATGGAGCAGGTCGATACCTCGTTTATGTGGTACGGCGCGCACCTTGACATCTATCAAGACGTATACGACAAAGCCATCGGCATAATCGAAAACCGTATTGCCCAAAATCGGACAGCGGTCCAAACCCAAATGACAATGGAGGTTGGAGGCGACTCGACAAACGTATGGCCCGGCGCCGAGCGTTACAGCCTTAGCCGACTGTCTCCTTCGCAGTATATAACCTTCGATATACCCCTTGACACTGACCGCCCCGCCGGTGATATGTATACGCTGCGAGCAAGCACGACAAATGCACCGGCCAATTCGCTTTGGATTGTTCAGGCAGCCTACGACGACGGCTCGATTGAGATACTGCAGTCGCGTTTTACCGGAGACGGACGTCACGAAATGACATTCTATACCGACTCGCTCAAGACACCGACACGACTCTATGGCAGTATGGAAGTCGATATGCAATCGACGGCTAATACGGCGATTGTCGACAGCGTCCAAATGATTCGAAAAGGCCTCATTCCGCGTCTGTATCCTCAGCGTTATCGTCAGCGCACAGTCGACTATTTTAAACAGTAGACCGAAGATGGCAAGATGGTTAAGTCGCATTGTCGTGGTCGACGGAGTATTGCACCGTATGTCCATAGTCGAGGTTGACAATCAAGGCAAGTTTGTGGCCGTGCGGCCATTCGACGGCGAGGAACACAGCACTGCCTACACCGACAGCTCAATCACTGTTGATACCGTTTCGGGCGATGTCAAATTCGAGACGGCGCGGTAGCGTCCCTTTAAGTAAATGATATATAAAACACTGATTTTAAATCGGAAAAAACATATTTTGTGTAGATGATTTCGGTAAACAATCTATCTGTTGAATTCAGCGCACATACTCTTTTTGATAACGTAAGCTTTGTTATTAACGACAAGGACCGCATAGCGCTTGTCGGTAAAAACGGAGCAGGCAAAACCACGCTCCTGAAAATAATCAAGGGCCTTCAAACACCTACTTCCGGTACCGTTTCGGTGTCGGGCGAAACCACAATCGGCTATCTGCCTCAGCAGATGACGCTTGCCGATGACACCACGGTTATGGACGAGGTCCGCAAAGCTTTTGCCGGCATTGATGCACTGCGCGCTCGGCTCGACCATATCAATGCCGAGCTTGTAACGCGCACCGACTACGACAGCGACAGCTATGCTCAGCTTATCGAGCACTCGACCGACCTGGCCGAGCAAATCGCTATGTCCGATGCAGAAAACTCGCTTGCCGAAGCCGAAAAAACGCTTATCGGTCTGGGCTTTACCCGCAAAGATTTTACTCGACCGACCTCGGAGTTTTCGGGCGGGTGGCGTATGCGTATCGAGTTGGCTAAGATACTTTTGGGACGTCCCGACGTGCTTCTGCTCGACGAACCTACCAACCACCTTGATATCGAATCGATTCGTTGGCTCGAGAATTTTCTGATTACAAAGGCTAAAGCAGTCCTCGTAATCAGTCACGACCGTGCCTTTATCGACAACGTGACACGCCGTACAATCGAGATTTCGTGCGGAAAAATATATGACTATTCGGTAAATTACTCAAAATTTGTTGATTTGCGCCGTGAACGTATCGAACAACAGATGCGTGCCTATCAAAACCAACAAAAGATGATAGCCGACACCGAGGAGTTTATCGAGCGGTTCCGCTACAAAGCCACCAAAGCTGTCCAAGTCCAAAGCCGAATGAAACAGTTGGCAAAAATCGAGCGCATCGAGGTTGACGAGGTCGATAACTCGCGACTCAGATTACATTTTCCGCCTGCTCCTCGGTCGGGCGACTATCCCGTCATTATCGACGACGTAAAAAAGGCTTATGGCGACCACACGGTTTTCGAACATGCTACCTTGACACTTAAACGAGGCGACAAAGTTGCCTTTGTCGGCAAAAACGGTGAAGGTAAATCTACCCTTGTTAAGTGCATTATGCACGAGATACCTTTTGAAGGTAATTTGAAAATCGGCCACAATGTCAAGATTGGTTATTTTGCCCAAAACCAAGCACAACTCCTTGATGGTGAGTTGACAGTGTTTGATACTATCGACCACGTGGCCGTTGGCGATGTGCGACTTAAGATTCGCGACTTGCTCGGCGCATTTATGTTTGGCGGCGAAGCCTCGGACAAAAAAGTAAAAGTACTGTCGGGAGGCGAAAAAACGCGCCTGGCTATGCTGAGACTGCTGCTCGAACCGGTCAATCTTCTGATTCTTGACGAGCCGACAAACCATCTGGATATGCGTACAAAGGATATACTTAAAGAGGCTGTCCGCAAGTTTGACGGTACGGTTATCGTTGTCAGCCACGACCGTGATTTCCTTGACGGGCTTGTCGACCGCGTATATGAATTTGGCGGTGGTCAAGTGCGCGAATGTCTTGGTGGTATCTATGAGTTCCTTGAGAAAAAAGACAAAGAAGCATCCCAGGCCGGCCGTCCCGAACCTAAAGTCGAAGATACGAAGAAGACTGCATCGCCGGCCAAGGCCCAACAATCCACGTCACAACCTCCAAAGGCGCGTGGGCTGACTTATGTCGAGCAGCGCGAGCGTGACAAAGCTATTAAACGTGCAGAAAAACGTGTCAAAGAAGCCGAGGAGGCCGTGGCGACACGCGAGAAGACCGTGGCCGATATTGAAGCCCGAATGGCTGCCGGCGAGTCGGATTCGCAAATATTCATTGACCATGCACAGGCTACCAAGGACCTCGAAAACGAAATGAGCCTGTGGGAGTTAGCCGTCATGGAACTCGACGATCTGAAAAATGCCAAGTAGGCGGTTCGTGTAAAACTATTGACAATCAAAGATTAACCAATATACTAAAAAAATGAACAAAGTAACAAGCGTGATTGCAATGATTGCTTTAGGTGGCGCAATATCGGCTAATGCCGTTGTGCCACGCGGTGTCGACCGTGCAAACCTCGACACGTCAGTTAAACCCGGTGACGACTTTTATCAGTACGCCTGCGGCGGCTGGATGAAAGCCAACCCCCTCAAGGATGAGTACTCGCGTTATGGCATCTTTGATCAACTTGCCGAGCTCAACCGTCAGCAAGTTCACGACCTGGTTATGGGCCTTGACCCCAAAACTGCTGTACGTGGCACAAACAACCAAAAAATTGCCGACCTCTTTGCACTCGGTATGGACAGTGTACGCCTCAACGCCGAGGGCGCTGCTCCTATCAAAGCTGATATCGAAAAAATCAAAGGTGCAAAACGTGCCGACGTCCCCGCTATGCTGGCTACCATGCCCGGCTTGTCGGCTTTCTACGGTACACAGGTCGAGGGAGACATGATGAACTCGAACATGAATACCATGTACTGGGGTCAAGGCGGTCTCGGTTTGGGCGACCGCGACTACTATGTCGTTGACGGTGAAAACGAAAAGGCCGTCCTCGAGGCATATAAAAAGTATATCCACGACTTAGCACTGCTGTCGGGCTATTGCGAAAAATGTGCTAACCGTATCGTCAAAAATACTATCGACATCGAGACCGAAATTGCAAAAACGGCAATGACCCGCGAGGAACGCCGCAACCCCATGGCTCAGTACAACCCCATGACCTTGGCCGACATCGAAAAGAATTATCCTAACCTCGGTTTGGCTAAATTTTTCGAGGCTCAGGGTCTCAACAACGTTGGTACCGTAATCGTTACCGACCCCCGCTCGATGGCAACAATCGACTCGCTGATGGCTAATGTCGACGAGCAGGCTCTTATCGACTATCTGGTTGCAGGATATATGACTTCGGCTGCTCCCTACCTGAGCGATGATTTTATCAATGCATCGTTCGAGTTCTCGAAAGTTAAATCGGGCGTACAGCAGATGCAACCCCGCTGGAAACGCGCTCTGGCCGTTCCCAACGGTATGCTTGGCGAAGCTCTCGGCGAACTTTACGTCGAAAAATACTTCCCGCCACGCTCAAAAGAGAAGATGCTCGACCTGGTCGGCAATCTCAAAACCGCGCTCAGTCAGCACATCGATGCACTGACATGGATGAGTCCCGAAACCAAGGCTAAAGCACAGGAGAAACTCGCCGCCTTCACCGTCAAAATCGGTTATCCCGACAAGTGGCAGGACTATACCGCCCTCGATATCGACCCGTCGAAATCGTACTGGGACAACGTAAAAGCCGCTATCGTTTATAACCTCAACTTCAACAACAACGACTACGGCAAACCCGTCGACCGCGACCGTTGGTACATGAGCCCCCAAACTGTCAATGCCTACTACTCGCCTCTGACAAACGAAATTTGTTTCCCGGCCGGTATTCTCCAGGCTCCTTACTTTAACCCCGATGCCAGCGATGCCGAAAACTATGGCGCAATCGGTGTTGTTATCGGTCACGAAATGACCCACGGTTTCGATGACCAGGGCCGTCAGTATGACAAAGACGGCAACCTCTCGAACTGGTGGACCGAAGCCGATGCCGAAGCCTTCCAGAAACTTGCTGACGGTCTCGCTGATCAATTCGATCAGATTATCGTTCTTGGCGACACCCACGCAAACGGTAAGTTTACTCTCGGCGAAAACATTGCCGACCAAGGTGGTCTGCGCGTATCGCACACCGCTTTCCACAATGCCGTAGGCGACAATGCTCCCACGGTTGACGGCTTTACTCCCGACCAGCAATTCTATCTTGCATACGCTAACGTATGGGCCGGTAACATCCGCGATGCCGAAATCCTCAACCGTACCAAAAACGACCCCCACTCGTTGGGTAAATGGCGCGTAAATGCAACGCTGCGCAACCTCGAGCCCTTCTTCCGTGCTTTCAACATCACCGAAGGACAGCCCATGTTCCGCCCCGTATCTGAACGCGTAGTTATCTGGTAAAACAGACTCTTAACCCAAACAGTAATCCCGGCACGGTCGGCAGCTCAAAGCCCACCGTGCCGGGATTTCTCTTATCTTATATTCCAAAGTTTCTTAATGAAGACTTATTGGCAAATGATAAGCGCGACATCAAGGAACAACTGGCATCTATCCATCTTTATGACCGTGAAAACGATTGTCCGACCTATGCCGGAATAATACTGTTCGGAACCAATCCAAAGTATTTTCTTTTGGGCGATTATGTTCAGTTTGTCCGTTTCTCAAGATAAGCTGAACAAGGTGGCACGGAATATTCGGACAATCAATTAGTCGACAAAGCGATTGTGTCGCTGATAGACTTTTCGGATGCGATGAACGGTCGCAACCCCAACCTTACCCCCGAGGACGCGCTGAAAACTGCAGAGGGCTTGCTTAGTCAGCTTACAGACGAGGCGCTTGCCGAGTTGGAGAGCCGTTACTATTCGTCAGACACTGCCGATATAATCCAAGCGGAGAAACTTCGTCGTAACCAAATGGCGGCGCAGAAGAAAGCCGAGATTGACGCGCAGTCGGCGGCTGAACTTGCGGACGAAACTATCGGTGTGGCCAAGGCGATGGTCAATAGGCTGCGCAGTGAAGAAGGTGATGTGACGGCAGACGAACTGCGTGCGCTTGCTAATCGTATGTCGTATTTGACCGAGGGGCAACTTCAGCGAATGTGTAATGACGTGGATGTTCGCACACTGTTGGTTGCAGTGGCTGATTCGGAGAATATCGACCCCGAAACGCGCTATGTGTTCGAGTATGCGTTGGAGGTTGCTCGTAAAGCTGATGTGCGTCAGCCTGTCGATGCGTCGGAGGTAGAGGGTGAGATTAGCCGTATAATCGAGTTAAACCCGATAGTCGCGGATAAAAAGCGGACGCGGTCAGAGCGCGGTATGGCGCAAACAAAGCAACGTCAGGTTATTGACCGTGTGGCGGCGTCTATCGAGAATATGACTGACAGCGAGATTGGTCGGGCTTTCGGGTCGGATGATGCACGTGCGGTAGCTATGTCCATAGCCGAGGATGACAGTATGCCCGAGGATGTCAAGCGCGCATTTGGCCGTGTGGTAGATGTACTTGACGGTAATAAGGCTGAGCAACAGCGTGAGCAACCGAGGGTCGAACCGCGCGAACCGCGCGAGTATGACGTGGAGGGTTACGATGCAGCTATGCGTGCTTTCGACGATGAACGTGCCGATGCGCAGACTGACGGACAAGGCGGTGGAAACAGCACGCAAGGCGCGGAAGTACGTCCCGACGAGTCGCACGGCAAGCCAACCCTTTTAGATGCTGTCCGCGATTTATATACTTACGGAAAAGGTTATGCCTCAAACAAGTATCGCCAAACATTTTTTGATATGGTCGAGACTCCCGATTTTATAAAAAAATATGGGTTGACTGGAGATAAGTTTACAATCCGTTATGGTGTAATAGCACGACACTCCGGCAAAGATGCTTCGCACGATTTGTCTATCGAAAATTGGCAAGATTTACCCGAAGCGTTGAAAAAGCCGTTTGCTATAACTCATCTTACAAACGAGGATGGCAGTGATGGTGGATATAGACTCTATACAACCTTGAAAAATAGTAAGGGTGAGTTTATTGTTGTTGGTGTTGAGGTCAAGCAGGTTGGGCGTAATATTGAAGTCAATGCAATTACTACTGTCTTTGGCCGTCGTGAAAATGCCGGGCTGACTCAGCGCGAAACGATTTTATACAAAGACGAAAAGAGAACCCCCGAACAACAGTCACTTCTTGATGGGCCCAATTCCCATCAATATACTGCTGAACGAGGGTTATCCACCGGCAAAGGTACGCAAAATAATCCGAACGGCCAAACGGTGGAGCCGGCTAATGGACAAACAAATGCTACGGGTGGCTTTGTTGTGCGGGATGATTACACTGCGCAGTCGGGGGCTGTACGTCGCGAGAATGGTTTTTGTTATGACGCAAACGTGCGTGTTGAGCGGTCGGCTCCGCTTAGCGAGAACGGTGGCGTTGTATTTGGCGGTGAAACCGAAGTTGTCTTCACGAATAATGATGGAGACATTGTAAAGGGTCGCTATGCGCTTGTCCCTATCGGCAGTGTAATTCCGTCGCACGTAGGCAATAAACGCAATCCGCGACACTTTATCCCTGAGGCTCAGCCTAAGGATGACGATGTGAATAGCGACAATCGTATACGCGCTCGCCAAAGGGCTATTTCTCAATTCAAGCCTAAAATGATTGTTGATTCGCAGACACCCTACGGTGGCTCGCCTGTTGTCAATGCTCGTGGTGAAGTTATCCAAGGTAATAGCCGAACGATAATGTTAGGCGATATTATCGGTAATAGAGGAGTGCTTGCAATGGGTGCGCACTCCAAATATAGTGAATATCTTCGTGAGCACGCCACTGAGTACGGGTTCCGTCCCGAGGATATTAAAGACAATATGGTGCTTGTTCGTGTTATTGATGTCGAAGATACGGAAGCTATCCGACTTGGCCAAATCAATGACTTGGATATAACTTCGGGTGGCACACGTAAAATAGACGGCAAAGCTGTAGCTCAAAAGGTTGCTAACAGTCGTGGTGGGCTTGACGGTATTACGGAGGTAATCTACGACGGCATAGACGAGGCTGACCGCTACAACCAAACGCTTTCGGACTTGGTAAACCGTAATGGTGTAAAAATTATTCGTTATCTGCACGAACGCGGTATTTTGTCAGCCGAGGAATATAACACGGCAATGAAGGATTCGAGCGGTGACGTGCTGACAGGTGCGGCGCAAGAGTCGGTGCGCGAAATTTTTACGGAGATAGTTTTATCGGATGCATCACAAACACAACGCAAAGCGTGGAACGAACTCTCGGGTCAACGCGCTATGACGGTATTACAATGTGCCATCAAGGCTCTGACAGTAGACAGCCCCGAGCAACGCAAACTGTTTAAAGACAATATCCTCAATGCCCTTGAGATTATGTATGTCGGTAAGACTGAAGGATGGATGCAGTCAGCGCTCAGAAACTCTGACTTGGCAAATATTTATGCGCTTATCGATAGAGGGCTTTTTGCGCCTCGATTAGTCGCTGATGAGGTGTTTGACCGTTTCACGCCCGAGGATATTCTTATGGCGGCAATCATGGCTAAAGAATCGGCATCACAATCGCGTAATTTAAAGGGCTTTTTGCAGGGGCTTGTTCGCATCTTGTCTATTGAGGGGCGTAATGGCACATTGAATTTCGGGTTCAAGGTGACACCTTTCGACGAAGCTATATGGGAACGAGCTAAGCAGACGTACGGCCTTGACAAACCGACCAACACCGAGCGCGACCGCCACTTTGCCGAGAAAGGCGGCCAAGACCACTCTACTGATTTAACCTTAAACATTCCCAAAGAAGGAGAGGGTGCTTTTGGTGAAATTATTGATGGTTTTAGGGGTCGCCCTATAGAAGCAATGCAATTTCTGTTAAAAAAGAAAAGCGGACAAGTAATCGGCGTTTTTCATCGAGATGAAATTGGTGATATCGATTTGGTATGGGGCTATGCTCCGAACCCGTATAATGGCAAAGGCCTTGCCCATATATTACGAAAGCACGTACAAAGTTTGGGCGATTTCAAATCGCTTGACGAAGCGATTCGTATTATTGACGATGTTGTACGTAGTGGAGAAATAAAGCGTAGTGATGATACCACATCAATAAGTATAGAAAAAGACAAATATCGAGTGGTTGTAGCCATTGACGAATCCGGCAACTGGATTTTGACGGCTTTTGACTATAAAACTTCGGCAAAAGAGAAGAAAAAGAGGAAAGACGCTGCCGCCCTCGGAACCCCCGGTCAGCCAAATGAAGAAGCAGGTGCTGTCACTCCTAATCTTTCCACCGACAAAGGTACGCAAAATAATTCGAACGGACAAGGGCCGGCAGAGAAAAATGGAGGCGGTGGTGCAGAGGTATCGGTTGAGCAGCGTCGCAAGGCGGCTTCTGACGAGGTGGTCGAGAAGTTGAGCAGTATCGATTTTGACCTTACTTCTAAAGACGCTGAAAGCGATTGGTTGCGCTCTAAGAGCGATGCGGAGCGTGCTCTTTTCGAGGCTGTCGAGCGTATGCGTGACGAGGGGCTGTTGTCTGACGAACAAGCACGTGCCTTTGATGAGATGATGGAGCAGGTCAAGGTCTTGGCTGATACGTATCTCTACGAGGATTTACTCAAATCGGTAAGGCGCAGGCTTCTGAATGACTCAGATTTGGAGGGAAATATTGCTCAGAATGAGACCGAGTTAATATTGCCCGAGGATTATATTGCACTATGTCTGTCAAAGGTTGTTGCGGGCGAGTGGTCGCTTGAGGATGCAGTTACCGAGTTCAATAGCACGTACTTGCAAAATGCGGTGCTTTCGGCCGCGCGACAACGTGCGTTTGAGCAGGTCGGTATCGAGCGTGCCAAGCGCCGTCAAAAGCTAAGAGATAAGGAGGGTAAGCCCGTAACCAAGTTGCCGACTTTGAAAGGTGGTGGCGTATATGCCGTTGCCGAGATGCGTGCGCACTGGCTTGACGCGATGGACAAGGCCGGCATTGACGATGCGCAGATGCGTGCTATCGGTGAGCGTGTGTTTGAGTTGGCGGCTAAGCTCGGGTTGTTTATCCGTTGTAGCAACAAGTCGGTGCGAAACCCATACGGTGGTGGTTATTACTCCAACAAAAATATGATAGAGTTCAATATTGGCTCGTCATTTTTCAAGAACAATGCTGAAAAAGCCAATGCTATGCTCCACGAGTTTGTACATTCGGTAAGCGTATATGCACTAAATGAATATGACTTACATAACCTTGCCGACGGACCGTTAAAGGATGCGTGCCGTCAGCTCAACGAGGTGTACCAAATCATCAAGGACGAAAAGCGTGCCACTGAAGCTAAAGTCGGGTTTGGTCACAATGTCGGGTACGGCTTCACGAATGTACGCGAGATGGTGGCCGAGGCGATGTCTAATCCGGCATTTCGCGACTATATGAAAAGTCGCAATCTTTGGGAGCGGTTTGTCGATTCGATGTTGAAGTTGTTCGGTATTGAGACCGAGCGTGCAAAAATGACCACGGCATACGAGGCTACCCGCCGAGCATTCGAGACGATGCTCGACAACTTCGATGCCGAGGCCTACCGCCGTACGCTGACCGAGGGCGGACGCCGCCTATATGACGAGGCCAACGGACGCAAAGGTGAAAACGGTGAAGCGCGAGCCGAGGAGCGGCACGAGTTGGCGATGTCAAAGGACAAAGCGACCTTTGACCGTACTCGCGACCGAGCCGTAGCCGAGCGCGGGATTGTTATGCCCGACTTAGCGAATAAAACGGTAACTGTAACTAAAGTTGAACGCCATCCATTTAAAGGCAATAATTTAATTTCCCAAGCTAAAAGTTGGGCAAATGCGAATCTCATAGATAGAGCATGGGAAGGTATAGATAGCAATGGCGAACGCTATACTTTTACAATTTCGGGGAATAAGATTAGTGAATATCTTTCGAGGAACATAACCAAACAAAGCCCTAATCTTGGTGTACACGTGGCTACACTGATGTCATTGCCCGAAGTGATAAAAAACAGCATAGAAGTAGAAGTGCGCCCCGACTTTCCAAAAGTTGACGGTGAGCGAACAGGCGAGGTAATCAACCTCAATTGCCTTATACACGAGCTATATGGTGCGATAACAATAGACGGTAATGTTTATCGAGTTCGTACCATTATGCAAGAATTCCGAGGTTCTTCAAATGATAATAAACCACACGCATATATTATAGAAGAAATTGAGTTGACACCCGAAGATGCCAACTCAATGTTGGAGCCCAAGGCATTCGGCAACAATGGCCGACTTATACTTAGGACTGCAAAATTACTGAATGGTGTTGAGAAAACCTACGACAAAGGTGTTAAAATACTCGATGAGAGTGTTAAAGTTTCTAAAAACAGTAAATTGCAGCGTCCGAGTGGGGGCGTTGAGGTTAATACGACCGAGGCGATGCAGTCGGCGGCAGTCGAGGCGGCTAAGCGGATGGGGGTCGAAGTTGACTTTGATGCGGCTGACAGAGGTGTCAAGGGTACGTACGATACGCGTACAGGGCGCGTCCGCGTCAATGTCGGTGCGCACGAAAGCGCAGAGGATGTCGAAACGACAATCGTACACGAGGTTGTCGGCCACCGCGGTGTGCACGTATTTCTGGGCAAGGAGTTCGACAACGTCATGGCCAAAGTCGAGATACCCGAGGATGCGGAGCGCGAACTTCGACAGGCGTATGCCGATTGGGATAGGATGTCGAAATCCGAACGCGGTGCCGAGTATGTAGCGTGGATGGCCGAACGCGGACGCGGCAACGAAATGAGCGCTTGGGCAATGGTTAAGTCGGCAGTACGCGATATGTTGCGACGTATGGGGCTGTCGATGCGAGTTACGGATGCAGACCTTCGATTTATACTCCATACAGCATCGCGTAAGTACCGTACAGGACGTACCGGCTTTATCTTTGAGCGTATGCAAGGACGCTTTGACCGTCGTATGCAGGCCGAGCACGAACGCTTGAAACACGAGGCTGAGATGTCGCACAAAGCCGAATATACCTTTGACGATGATATGCGACAAGGTGTATTGGCACGACCGATAAACACACCGACGGGACGTGCGATGGTGGACAACCCCGAGTTTTCGATACCCGAGTTTGTCGGATACGACGCGTATGTTGAAGCACTTTCAAAATCGCGTGCATCAGAGGCGAACTCGTTCGTAGCCCTTAACGGCAATAAGAAAGGCGGCAAGAAGACTTCGGCAATGGAGAAATTGTATGATACTTATACTCCGTTGGCTAAAGCTATCAGTACGCTTGCAGGGCTAAGCGGTACGGAGGCCGGCCGACAACACTCTATCTATATCAATCGAGAAAGCAGTGCATCAAAGACACTAACTGAGGTACGCAGGTTTATGGCCAACGAAGTCGTTGATATGCAAAATCAGCAACTAAGATTGGTGAACGATATAACCGAAAGCGAAGGCTAAAAGTGTCTCAGAAAATGCGCAGCGAACCGCATTATCAAAGGTTGATAAAATAATCGAAACAAGTATACTCGCCGAAACGCACGCTGATAGGGGCAGCGACCCAAATATCTTTGAGATTCAAAGATATTATGGAGCTATTGAAATAAATGGAAAACTTTACAGCATTAAGACTACTGCAAAGAAAGTGAAATTAAAAAAGGGCAAAAATCAGAATAGTCTCTATACGTTGGAGGTACAAGAAATGGAACTTATCGAAGAACGTCCTGCTCGGCAGGCAATGGGCAGCTACGATGTAGCAAATAACCCCACTAATTCGATACGTTCCATAACTGGTGCAAAATTACTTGAAAAAGTTGAAAACACCAAAGGCGAACCTATAATTAGTGCATCGAAAATAGTTGATGAGAATGGTGAACCCTTAGTGGTTTATCACGACACCAACTCTTTTGAGTATGTCAACAAGGAAACCGGCCAACGCTGGGAAGAACTGACGTGGCGCGAACGAGACGAGTGGGAAAACCGCGACGACATCGACCAATATTGGGAACGACGACCTTTCTATATATTCCGTGATACCAATGCCCGACGCAGCATCGAGATGCCTGCATTTTTCTTCGCTACAAAATATGATGAATATCACGAGTATGGCGACCGTACGATACCTGTATATCTAAATATACGTAATCCTAAACTTGACCCCGAGATAAAATACGCAGGTGTGTATGACGACTCTGGTGAAAAGGCTATGCAAGGCTTGATAAACGAAGGCTTTGATGGTTTTATTCGCACAGAAGATGGAGAATGGTATGAAACAAATGCGTTCTATCCCAATCAAATAAAGTCGGCTACGCAAAATAACGGTAACTTCAGTAAGGATGACCCAAACATTCTTCATCGTCCCGGGGGTCGGGTTGAGGTCGAGGCCGTGGATATGAGGGCGGAGGCCGAGGCTATCGCGGGTAAGTTTGGTGTCGAGGTGGACTTTGACAGCACCGATAGCCGCGTCAAGGGTACGTATGATACGCGTACAGGGCGCGTCCGCGTCAATATCGGTGCGCACGACAGTGTCGAAGATATCGAAACGACAATCGTACACGAGGTTGTCGGCCACCGCGGTGTGCACGTATTTCTGGGCAAGGAGTTCGACAACGTCATGGCCAAAGTCGAGATACCCGAGGATGCGGAGCGCGAACTTCGACAGGCGTATGCCGATTGGGATAGGATGTCGAAATCCGAACGCGGTGCCGAGTATGTAGCGTGGATGGCCGAGCGCGGACGCGGCAACGAAATGAGCGCTTGGGCAATGGTTAAGAGCGTGTTCCACAACTCATCGTTTTGGCGCAGCAAAACATCGAGTAGCGGACAACCGCGGTCGCAGAGAGGCCGAAGGCTGCTAAATCGTTGTCCTGTAGATAACCGCGGTCGCAGAGAGGCCGAAGGCTGCTAAATCGTTGTCCTGTAGATAACCGCGGTCGCAGAGAGGCCGGCGGCCTCTTACTTGGTTAACCCCGAGCGCTTGCGCTCGGGGTAGGTCACATCCTCAACAGCAACCCCGGCGGGGTTGCACTATGATTAGCTCTCTTATGTTTCAAAATAAAGAAACACCACGGACCACGAACCAGACGCTTTCAAAATTAAAAAAAAATACAACTTTCGCAAGTGGATAAACATTGTGATATCACGAGGTTACGTACCGATAAAGCAGTTTTCGATACCCGAATTTGTCGGATATGATGCATACGTTGAAGCCACGGGAGCTATTGCTTCGCAAAATCTTCGTGATTAGCTGTCAATAGCTGTGTGGGGGATAGGCTGTTAGCGGATGAGGACTTTGGTGCTTTGGCCGTTAACAACGCGGATATAGATGCCCGGAGCAATGTCGGTGTCAGATACTCTTGTGCCGTCGAGTCGATAGTAGGTAGCCTCCTTATCGCCGTTGACTGTGGGTATCACAACGCCACCATCCATGATACGACGGTCGGTAAAGTCCTTCCATACGTCGGCCGCTGCATATTGCTCGGCCGCGCTGTCCATAACCCAGAGCGTCGGTGTGTAGGACGAAAAGGACGAGGCTTGGGCTATCGGCGGGGTGAGTGCTCGCGAGTAGATATTGTCGATAACCGTGCAATCAGCAAATGCAAAGGACGATATCGAGGTCAATCCACTGCCAAGCGTCAGAGAGTTGAGCCCCGTGCAGCCATTGAAAGCACTCTTGCCAATCGAAGCGGTGGCATCGGGTATGCATACCTCTGCTAAAGAAGTACATTCAAAAAATGCGCCGAAGCCGATTTTAGTAACTCCTTCGGGCAGCTCGATTTTGGACAGGGATGAACATTCGCCCAAAACACCGTCGGCAATCACCGTAAGCCCGGTCGGTAGGGTGATGTTTTCGAGGTCAGTACAACCGTAGAAAGCATATTTACCAATCGAAGTGACTGCATCGGGCACGGTAGCAGACTTGAGCGACGAACAACTTTCGAAAGCGCTTTCGCCAATCGTCTTTAATGATGACTCGGGGTTGAACGTGATATCGGTCAAGGCTTCGCAGTCGGCAAAGGCGTTGGTGCCAATCGATTGTAACGACTTCGGGAATGTCACTGTCGACAAATCGGATAGCGAATAGAATCGGTAATCAGGGATTTGGTTAACCCCGTCGGGTACAACCAACGATGTAATGAGATTGCCGTCGACATAGAGTTTGCGGGCTGACATAAGCGGATTCGAAGCATCAGAAAGCATCTCGAGGTCGCACCAACTTGCTATGTCGGGGATATTGACTTTTTCGAGTGCCTCACACCCTTTAAAGGCGTCAGCTCCAATTGTCCGAATCGATGCAGGGATGTCGATCGATGCAAGTGAAGTGCAGTTTTCGAAGCAGTATCCGCTTATTTCGGCAAGGGTGGATGGCAAACTGATTGAGCTGAGCGAACCGCAGTTGGCAAATGCGCTTGTGCCCAGGCTTGTCAGCGACTCGGGCAAGACGACGTTGACCAACCCTGAGCAGTCGTAGAATGCCAGATTACCAATCGAAGTAAGCTGGTCGTTGAACGTAACAGATTTGAAATCGCCGCCGTTAAAGGCACTTTCTTTTATGGCTGCGATGCCCTCGGGAATGACGAGAGTTTCGACCGGTTTGTTGTCGATATAAAGTGTGTGGCCACACAGCAACGGGTTCGAGTAGCCGTCTTTCCATGTTATGTCACACCACGATTCGACGCTTTGGATGTTAACCTTAGTCAATGCGTTGCACGATGCAAAAGCAAACGACCCCGAAGTCTTGACAGTCGCCGGGATGCTGACTTCGGTCATGCTTCGACAGCCATAAAAAGCCCAGTCGCCGATGGCCACGACAGCAAACGATTTGCCATCGTACTCTATCTCTTCGGGAATAGTAGCCGTGGCAAGATTTGAATTGGACTGACGGGCAACGGTTGCGGTCGCAGTCGCCGAGTCGACGGTGTAGTCAATGCCGTCGACAATGACGTTTTCAGCGTGGGATGATAGTATAATCCCTGCCAAACAAAGGGCTAAGAATAGTCTTTTCATTAGGGTGAATAATAAGAGCTTGATATATAATTACTTGATGAGGCAAAGGGTTTATTGAGGGTCGACGTCGAAGTAGATGTCGATACCTTTAAAGGGCTTGAGGGCGCGGACATTGTCAGTGGCCGAGCGGAGTATGTTTTTTACCTGGGCAACCGAAACCGCGGGCTCGATTTTGACCATAATGCGCTGAAGGTAAAGAGATTTGACACGGCTTACGCCCGGTTCGCGCGGCCCGTAGATTCGATTGCCAAGCATTGCGCGCAGTTGGCCGGCCAGGGTATCGGCAGCAGCCTTGACTGTGCTTGCATCGCCGTGCCTCAAGACAATGTCGACCAATCTGACAAACGGGGGGTAACCAAATTGCTCGCGCTCGGCAAGTTCGTGATTATAAAACGATTGGTAGTCGTGGCTGAGCACAAAATTAAGGACAGGATGGTCGGGTTGACGCGTTTGGACAAGTACACGCCCAAGGTCGGCACGACGTCCGGCGCGTCCGGCAACCTGTTCGAGCATATTGAAAGCACGCTCCGTAGCACGGAACTCGGGCATATTTATCAGCATATCGGCGTTGGCCACAACGACAGTCGACACATCATTGAAATCCAAACCCTTGGTTACCATCTGAGTACCGACAAGGATGTCGGCTTTGTGCTGCGAAAAGCGGTCGATAAGATTGGCGTAGTCGTCCTTGTTGCGCGTAGTATCAAGGTCCATACGCATCACCCGCGCAGTCGGGAAGCAAGTTTCGACATCGTTCTCGATACGTTCTGTACCATAACCAACAATTTCGATAGTGGGTTCGTGGCATACGGGGCAAGTTGTCGGCATCGTGTACTCGCGGCCACAGTAATGGCAGACAAGGCGATTAATGCCGCGGTGATATGTCAGCGAAACGTCGCAGTCCTGACACCGCGGGATATATTCGCATGATTTACAACGTGCTATGGGCGAATAGCCGCGGCGGTTATGAAAAACGATAGCCTGTTGGTTGTTGGCAAGGGCCTCGTTTACGGCCGCAATACTTTCGGGCGCAAACAGGCCGGGAGTCGAGGGGATACCCGGTCGACGCGAACGGTCAACAATCTGTATCCGGGGCAGACTTATGCCCGAGTAGCGTTCGGTCAGTGATACCAGTCCGTACCGGCCTTGTGAGGCTTTGTAGTATGTTTCGATTGTGGGTGTCGCGCTGGCCAACAGCGTTTTAGCACCGTGCATCGAAGCGAGAACAATAGCCGAGTCGCGGCCGTTGTAGCGTGGCGCCGGGTCATATTGTTTGTAACTGCTCTCGTGCTCCTCGTCAACGATAACAAGCCCAAGGTTGGCAAAGGGTAGAAACACCGACGAGCGTGCTCCGATAATAACGTAAGGCTCGGTTGTTTTGAGTATGCGACGCCAAATCTCGACACGTTCGGCATCGGTAAAGCGCGAGTGGTAGATGATAACACGTTCACCGAATACTGCTTGTAGGCGGCCGGTCAGTTGTGTTGTCAGCGCAATCTCGGGAACAAGGTAGAGAACCTGGCGGCGGCTGACGTTGAGGACATAATCTATAAGATGTATAAAAATCTCGGTTTTACCGCTCGAGGTCACACCGTGGAGCAGCGTAACGGCGTGGTCGACAAAGCTGCGGTGAACTTGGTCGAGGGCGGTCTTTTGGGCCGGCGAAAGGGTAGGGATGGGTTTGGTTGTGGCGCCGTCCCACTTAAATCGCGAGATTTCGCGTTTTTCCATACTCAGTATGCCCTTCGATGCCATATCGCGCAAGGCTGCCGGGTCGTACATACCCTCGCTGCGCAATGCCGAAGCCGGGACCTCCTTCAGCGGGCTGTCTTGACGCATAAAATCGGATAACTTTAAGAGCTGCGTAAGGATGTTTTGTTTGCGACCCGAGCGTTTAATCGAGTCGAAGGCAGTTTTTAGCGCTTCTGAGTCGCCGCGCTCGACTGTCAGGGTTATAAACGTTTCCTTTTTCGGTTTTATACGTTCGACGGCACGCTCTGAAACTGTTACGGCTCCTTTAAGCATTAGTGACTGAACCGTTTCCATAACGTTCTCGTGTCCGTCGCGCGTCAAGTCGCGAAGCGACACGGCTTTATCCGCCGGTAGTGCCGCCCATATAAGGGCTTCGTCCTCCGAGAGAACGGTTAGATTCTCGGCGTCGAAGTCGTCGCTGCGGGCAATGTAGGTTTCGGATTCGATTTTAAGTCCGGCCGGCAATGCAGCGCGCATAACATCGCCGATGGGACACATATAGTAGTCGCTGAGCCATGTCCACAGTTTTAGCTGGGGATTGCGCAGGATGGGGTCGGGGTCTGATACCGAAACGATAGGCTTAACCTCGTAAGTGCCCGAAAAGCTGTCTGATACGCTCACTACGATAGCCGTATACAAACGACGTGCTCCAAATTGGACAACGACACGCGACATAGGTACGACACGGCCCTCCATCTCGGTGGGGATCGAGTAGGTAAACGTTGTGGCTAACGGCAGGGGAACAATGACTTCGGCGTACTTAGGCATAAACAATAAGGATTATTAAGTACAAAGATACATAAAAAATCGAAGTTGCGTGCAATTATGAAACCAAAAACTTAGGGATGTATGGCAATGCTATGGGACACATTTGTGTATATAGCGGATTTTTTGTAACTTTGTGCAAAATTAACATTTTTAGCAAATAGTGACTCGTATACACTATTTATCAACGAACCAAAATCAAAACACGATATGAAACCGACGTTATTAGTTCTTGCAGCCGGTATGGGCAGCCGCTATGGCGGACTTAAACAGCTCGACGGTCTTGGACCCAACAACGAAACCATAATGGACTACTCGATATACGATGCATTGCGTAGCGGATTTGGCAAGGTCGTTTTTGTCATTCGCCATGTCTTTGACGAGCAGTTCAGACGTGATATACTCTCCAAATACAGCGGGCATGTCGACGTAGACGTTGTATATCAAGAAGTTGATAAACTTCCTGAGGGGTATGTATGCCCCGAAGGCCGCACTCGTCCATGGGGTACGAACCACGCTATCCTTATGGGAAAAGGCGTCATCAACGAGCCTTTTGCGGTGATCAACAGCGACGATTTCTATGGCCGCGATGCATTTGCCAATATGGCGCGTCAATTGTGCACCATGGAGGGCAAAAAAGGACAATATTGTATGGTAGCCTTCAAGGTCGGCAATACAATGACCCTCAACGGCGAAGTCAGCCGCGGTGTATGTACTGTTGACGAAGAAGGCCATTTGACCAAGGTCGTTGAGCGCCGCCGTATAGGTTATGACGAAAACGGCAATGTCCGTTTTGTTGATGAAAACGACGCGTGGCGTGGGCTCGACTCGACAACACCGGTATCGATGAACCTTTGGGGTTTCACGCCCGACTATTTTGACTACAGCGAACGCGAGTTTGGACGTTTCCTCGACAAATATCTCAACGTCGATGGACGTGAATTTTTCATCCCCTCGGTGGTTGATAAACTGATTGGAAACAGCGAGGCCTGTGTCGATGTATTGACCACCGAATCGGCTTGGTTCGGCGTTACGTATGCTGACGACCGCGAGGGTGTGCGCCAAAACCTTGCACGTCTGCACGAGCAAGGCGAATATCCCGACAAGTTATTTTAAATGAATCGTTTCGAACTACAAAAAACCTCAACCGACTGCCGTGCACGTGTCGGCGTCCTGCATACGGCACATGGCGATGTACATACTCCGATATTTATGCCGGTCGGCACGGTCGGCAGTGTAAAGGGTGTGCATCAGCACGAGTTGCGCGATGATATCAACGCCGAGATTATACTTGGCAATACGTACCATTTGTATTTGCGCCCCGGTATGGAAATAATGCGCCAGGCCGGAGGGCTGCATCGTTTTATAGGGTGGGAACGCCCCATACTGACCGATAGCGGCGGATTCCAGGTCTTTTCGTTGAGTGCCATACGAAAGCTCACCGACGAAGGTGCCCATTTTCGCAGTCATATCGATGGTTCGAAGCATCTGTTTACGCCCGAGAATGTTGTTGATATCCAACGCACAATAGGCTCGGACATAATGATGGCACTCGACGAGTGTACGCCCGGCACGGCCGACCGTGACTATGCCCGGCGTTCGCTCGATCTTACACTCAAATGGATGGAGCGTGGCTGGCGTCACTATCGCGAAACCGAGCCAGTCTATGGTCATTATCAATCGTGGTTCCCTATAGTCCAGGGTTGTACGTATGCTGATTTGCGTCGCGAGTCGGCATATCGCGTAGCCGAGCTCGGAGCCGATGGCAATGCTATCGGCGGTTTGGCTGTCGGCGAACCGGCCGAGGTTATGTACGATATGATCGATGTCGTAAACGAGATTTTGCCTGCCGACCGTCCACGCTATCTGATGGGTGTCGGTACACCGATTAATATCCTCGAGGCCATTGACCGCGGAGTAGATATGATGGACTGCGTGATGCCGACCCGAAATGGCCGCAACGCAACCCTTTTTACGCCCGAAGGCACAATGAATATGCGAAACCGAAAGTGGGCAACCGATTTCAGCCCCCTTTGGGAGGACAGTCCGTCGTACACAGGCCGTGCATATACAAAGGCTTATCTTCGTCATCTTTTTGTGGCCGACGAGCTGCTGGCAATGCAAATAGCTTCGATTCATAATCTCGCTTTTTATCTTTGGCTTGTACGGCAGGCTCGACAGCATATTATTGACGGTGATTTCCACGCCTGGAAGACCGACATGGTAAGTCAACTTGGACGTCGCCTTTAATTATAAAATCCTGAAAAAGTGCTATTTAACCGTTTAGACCGATATATAATCAAAAAGTTCCTCGGAACGTACATCTTCGCCATCCTTCTGTTGCTGGCGATTGTTGTTGTGTTCGACATAAACGAGAAACTCGATGCATTTACGAAAGCACCGTTGTCCGAGACGCTGTTTGATTATTTCCTAAACTTTTTGCCTTATTTTGCTAACCAGTTTGCTCCGCTGTTTACCTTCATTGCGGTGATATTTTTCACATCCAAACTTGCGGGTAACAGTGAGATAATCGCTATGTTGTCGACGGGAATGAGTTTCAGGCGATTCGCCGTACCCTATCTGATATCGGCGGCAGTCATAGCCGGCGGCACGCTATTGCTGTCGAGTTATATAATACCGCCGGCAAACAAGCAACGAATCGAATTCACCAACAAGTACGTAAAAAACAAACGTGTTGACTACGGCGTAAATATAATGATGATGGTGTCGCCCGGCGAGATTGTATACATGAGCCGATACGATAACATCACTAAAACGGGCTCAAAGTTCTCGCTCGAGAAGTTTGACGAAAACAAACGTCTTGTATCGCGTACGACTGCTCAGATTGTCAAGTGGGACACACTATATAACTGGCGCCTCCAGGACTATGTAATCCGCACCATCGACGGCAATCGCGAGTATATACGCCGCGGAAACACGTTGGACACGGTTATATCCTTTGAGCCGCGCGATTTCCTTATATCCGAGAACGATAACGAACAGATGACAACGCCCGAGCTCAACGATTATATCGACCGCCAAAAAGAGCGCGGCGTTGGTAACATCCAAAGTTTCGAAATCGAGAAACACCGTCGCATAGCCATGACGGCAGCTGCTTTTATCCTGACAATCATCGGTATGTCGCTGTCTTCGCGCAAGGTCAAAGGCGGTATCGGACTTAATATCGGTATCGGGCTGCTGCTGAGTTTCAGCTATATACTATTTATGACCATCACCGAGACATTTGCCCGCAGCAACCTGACATCGCCCATGGTTGCCATGTGGATACCAAATATAATTTACACCATCATCGCAATCGTGTTGTACCGCAACGCCTCGCGATGACAGGTTAAAAGACAATGTAACAATTCAAAATCCTAAATAATGAAAAATATTCAAGTTCGAGCACTTTCGGGCGCTGTTTATGTTGCTGTTATTGTTGCGGCTATCTTATTCGGCCCATGGTCGTTTTTTGCATTGACGGCAGTATTCGTCATTGTCGGACTGTATGAGTATATAAACTTGACGGCCGCGACACTGACCGAACGCCCCGCGATGGCTATGAACATAGCTGACTATGTGGCAGGGCTTGCGATATGGGCCATACCGGTTGGTATCTATTGGTCCGAACCGCGACTGATTGGTGGTTCTATAGCGATGTTGCTTTTGTGGGTTTTAGTCCGAATGACACAAACCGTTATGTCACAATCACCGTCGGCACTGAGAATGTTGGGCCGGTCGGTACTTGGTACAATGTATATCGGATTGCCTATGATGCTGGTCAATTACATTTACTTGCTCAGCGGAGCAGTCGACGGACCGCGTATGCTGATGATAACATTTATCTGTATATGGATAAACGATACGGGGGCCTATCTCGTCGGTTCGCAAATCGGACGACGCAAACTTTGCGAACGGCTCTCGCCTAAAAAGTCGTGGGAAGGCTTTTGGGGCGGTCTCGGCCTGGTTGTTGTTGCTTTGATAGTATATGCTCTTTGCACCGGACAGAGCAGCGCAGGCAACATCGTAATCTATGCCCTCTATGGAGCGGTCGTAAGCGTGCTTTCGACCGTCGGCGACTTGTTCGAGTCGCTGTTAAAACGTACAGCCGGCGTAAAGGACTCGGGTAGTTTTATTCCCGGCCATGGTGGCATACTCGACCGTATCGACTCGTTTTTGTTTGCTCAGTATGCCATTTTGCTGTTCATCGCCTGTATGATGATGGTTTAAAATTCGAAAATCTAAAAAAATCCTGAAAATATAACCATGAAAAAGATTATGATTGCCGCTTGCCTGTGTGCATCGGCTGCAACCCCGGCGTGGAGCGCCCAAAATCGCAGTGAAGCGCCCGGTGCGTTGCGCGTAAACCAAATCGGTTACCTCGCAGACGACATAAAAACGGCTGTTTACCTTGGTAATGAATCCCTCGACGAAGTAAACTTCGTTTTGTCGGGCCCAACGGGAAAGATTGCAATAGACAGCGTGGTGGTAAAAACACCGTGGGCACCTTTTAAGACATCGGCCCGAGTATACTTCAGCTCTGTTACCGAGCCGGGCGATTACAAACTCATTGCTGAGGATGTAGGTGGCGCAATCATCGATGCCCGCCCGCTCTATATAGGCAATGATGCCTACTCGCGACACCGCATCCACGAGATGCCACTATACTATTTGCGGCAACAGCGTTGCGGATTCAATCCTGTCCATAACGAGCCGTGTCATGTTCACGACGGACGTCTTGTCCTGGCCGGTGACCGCGACGGCGAAAAAGTCGACGTCACCGGAGGATGGCACGATGCAAGCGACTACCTGCAGTATCTTACAACGTCGGCCAACACCGTCTATCAGTTGCTCTTTGCTTACGAACACAATCCCGACATCTGGGGCGATGAATACGATGCGCGTGGACTCAAGGGCGCCAACGGTGTGCCCGATATCCTCGACGAAGCACGCTGGGGACTCGAGTGGATGGTGAAGATGAACCCCGAGGAAGGTCTTTACCTAAACCAGATAGCCGATGACCGTGACCATAAATATGGTGGCATCCCCTCGGGCGACAACGTCGATTATGGTTGGGGAGCGGGCAAGGAACGCGCCGTGTACCCCTGCTCGAGCGTCCCGTACGGCCTGGGTAAATACAAAAACGAGTCAACCGGACTTGCCTCGTCGGTTGGTAAATTTGCTTCGTCGTTCGGACTGGGCTCGAAAATATTTGCTGATATAGATCCTGATTTTGCGGCCGATCTTGCACAGCGTTCGGCACTGGCATACGATGTTGCTAAGGCTAATCCCGGAGCGTGTCAAACGGCCCCTTGTATTTCGCCCTATTACTACGAAGAGGATAACTGGGCCGATGATATGGAGCTTGCGGCCATGGAACGTTTCAATGCCACGGGCAATGGCGACTATCTTACCGAGGCCGTTGACTATGAACGACTCGAACCCGTTACGCCCTGGATGGGCGCTGACTCGGCCTACCATTACCAGTGGTACCCGTTCGTAAACCTGGGGCACTACCGCATCGCTGCCAACGGTGACAAACATCGAAGTGCCGAAGCCATACGCAATATGCGTTCGGGCCTTGATCGAGTTACAGAGCGTGGTGCCGACAATGTTTTTCTCAACGGTATACCATTTATATGGTGCTCGAACAACCTCGCTGTGGCTTTTGTGACGCAGGCAATGCTCTATCGCGAAATGACCGGCGATACGTCGTACCGCGATGCCGAAACATCGGTGCGCGATTGGATATTCGGCCTTAATCCCTGGGACCAAATGATGATAATTCTCCCTGGCGAACTCGGTTATTCGCCTCAGGATCCTCACTCGGCTATGTCCGACCTTACTGTCGAAGGCAAACCCGGACGTGATACGCTTTGGGGCGGAATTGTTGACGGTCCAATCTATACCGAAAAGTTCAAGTCGCTGTGGGGCGTGCATTTGCGCAACGCCGACCCATACGCCGACCTCCAAAATCCAACGGTCGTATACCATGATGACTACTCGGATTACTCGACCAACGAACCCACCATGGACGGCACAGCCTCGACCGCTTTTATGCTCGGCCGCTTGTGCTCACCCCGATGAGAGGCGAGCGGTGATGAGCGAGCGAGGCCGGAGGCCTCGTACGTGGTTAACCCCGAGCGCTTGCGCTCGGGGTAGGGGATCATCAAGGACAGCAACCCTGGAGGGGTTGCACCTAATAAGAGAGCGCTTACCCCGGCGAGCGTAGAGGCGAAAGGCGTCTGAAATACTTAGAAGAGGAGCGTGCCGACTTGGTAGGTGACGAAGGCCGCTAACCATGCTACGGCCGTGTTATATACCACGGTAAAGACGCCATAGCGCCAGTCGCGGGTCTCGCGTATGATAGCCGTCACGGTTGCCATACAAGGGCAATACAGAAGGATGAACACCATAAAGGCCAGTGCGCTGATCGGCGTAAAATCATGGTTGCCGTCGGCATAGGTAGCTTGCTCGAGTCGCGCACCGAGTCGTGAATCATCGATAGCTTCATCGTCGGTATAGAGAACCCCTAACGTCGAAACGACAATCTCCTTAGCCGGGACACCGGCAAGAGCTGCCACCGAAGCTCGCCAATGGAAACCAAGCGGTTCCATGACAGGGTTGATGGCTTTTCCGGCCATCTCGAGGTACGAATCGTGGTCGCTCGTTACGGCTGCAGTCTCGGTGTCGGTCTGTGAAGTGCCTTGGTCTTTGTTGTCGAGCGGAAAATAGTTGAGTGCCCATACAACAATCGATGCAACGAGGATGATGCCTCCCATCTTTTTGAGGTACTGCTCGCCTTTACCCCAGGAGTGGCGCAGCAGTGAGCGGAATGTCGGTACGCGGTAGGGCGGCAGCTCCATGACGAAGGGTGTCTCGTCCTTATGGAATACGAAGCGTCGAAGCATCTTTGCTGAGACTACGGCTACCATTATGCCGACTAGGTACAGGGCCATAAAAACCACTGCAGCATGAGACTCGAAAAATGTACCTATCAACAGAACATACAACGGCAGACGTGCTGAGCACGACATAAATGGGTTAATCAGAATGGTAATGAGACGTGATGAGCGGCTTTCGATGGTACGCGAGGCGATGATGGCCGGGACGTTACATCCAAAGCCCATCACAAGGGGTATAAACGATTTTCCGTGTAGACCGATGCGATGCATAACCTTGTCCATAATAAAGGCTGCACGAGCCATATACCCCGTGTCCTCCATCACCGACAAACAAAAGTAAAGTATCAGTATATTAGGTAGAAACACTATAACACCGCCTACACCGCCGATTATACCGTCGGCAATGAGGTCCTTGAGTATACCCGGCGACATTGTCGATGAGACTACGTCGCTGAGTTTGTCTATACCGGCCTCCATCCACTCCATGGGGTACTGACCGAGTGCAAAGGTCAGCCAAAATGTCACAAACATAACCATGAAGAATAGCGGAAAACCGAAAATCTTGCTCGTGACCAGCGCATCGATTATACCCGTGCGCTGATGTTTGTCGCCTTCGCCTGCTTGGAAGGTCTCGGCCAAAGCGCCGGCAATAAAACCGTATTTTGCCGCGGCTATTGTATCGTGAACATCCTCGGCGTTGGCTGTGCGCAGGTTGGCCACCAAACGGTCGCGCAACTCAAGGATGTCGTTTCCGCCATCCAAGTTGCCCACAAGGGTGTTCATCTCGCTGTCGTCCTCGAGAAGTTTTATGGCAATGAAACGTGTCGATACGCGGTGGTTGTTGATATATAGACGGCCGATGTGGTCGCGAAGCGTACGGACGGCACGTTCCATCTCCTCGCCGAGGTTTACGTGGATATGGCGCACCGAGGTATGTTTGTCCTCAAAAACATCGATTACCGTATCAAAAAGCGCTTCGATGCCTTCGCCGGTGCGTGATACAGTCGGCACGATAGGGACACCGATCATACCGCCAAGCAATGCATAGTCAAGGCGCGAACCGTCACGACCAAGTTCGTCGTACATATTCAGAGCAATGACCATTTTGCGGTCCATATCGATAAGCTCGGTCGAGAGGTAGAGGTTGCGCTCCAGGTTCGATGAGTCGACTACGTTGACAATGACATCGACAGTGTCCTCGCGCAGATAACGGCGCACGTATCGCTCCTCGGGCGAGTAAGATGCCAAGGAGTATGTGCCCGGCAGGTCAACGATGTAGAATTTATAGCCTTTGTATTCAAAGTGGCCTGAGGCGGCATCAACGGTCACACCGCTGTAGTTTCCGACATGCTCCTTAGCGCCCGATGCGATGTTGAACAGCGATGTTTTTCCGCAGTTTGGGTTGCCAATAAGTGCAACGTTGATAACACGCTCGTGGCTTACCTGCGAATGGATAAGCTCGCCGTCGCTGTCGGTGATGGTTGTCAATGCTGCGTTCGGTGCTGACGGTGCGGGTATGTTGAGACTGTCATCGTCAATCTTAATAACCTCGATAAGGTCGGCCTCGGATCGACGCAGCGACACTTCGTAGCCCATTATCGAGTACTTAATAGGGTCCTGGAGTGGCGCATAGAGCAAGGTCGTAACGACTTTACCTTTTACAAAACCCATCTCCATGACACGTTTGCGAAACGAGCCATGTCCCTGAACTTTGATAATAACGCCTTTTTGGCCTGTCTGTAACTCGGATAATTTCATAGTTAATTTTTCAACTTGCAAATTTCCGAATTTTTTTTGAAATAACCGCGCTCATCGCCCTGCAAACTTACCCTGTGTTCAAAAAATACCAAAAAATGGGTAGGAGAGGGGAGAGGCGAAAGGTGAGAGGCGAACTGGGAACGTAGACCTCCGGCCTGCGACTTAACGGAGGCGAGAGGAGAAAGGCGTGAAACGAAAAAACATCCCGGGGCGAACAATCTGAGATTGTTCGCCCCGGGATGGGTATTGATTGCCGTTTTAAAATCGGCGTTTAGACATTGACCGCGGAAGGGACTTCGCCCGGTCGGCCTTTGTGACGGCTATCAGGCGTTGCGGCCGTGGCAGTTTTTGTATTTTTTGCCCGAACCGCAAGGACAGGGATCATTGCGGCCGATGCGGGGACCGTTTGCCTTTATAGGCTGTGTCGGGCCTTGAGGGCCGCGGGGGGCCGATGCGGCACGGCGCTGAGCTTCTTCCTCGCTGGGCAGTGTGGCCTTCGAGGTTTTGTACTCGGCGTCGGTGCGCTGGCGAGGCATCGAGCGCGACATCTCGACATTTTGCTGAGGTTGCTGCTGAGCTGCGGGCTGTTCGCCATTAGCTTGCTGAGCAGGTTGTTCCTCGCGAGGACGGATGTACAGACGGCCACGCATCAGCGATTGTACGGTGCGTTCGTTAAGGTTGCCGAGCATACGCTGGAACATGTGGAACGACTCGTGCTTGTAGATCACTAACGGGTCTTTCTGCTCGTACGAAGCATTGCGCACGCTCTGGCGCAGGTCATCGTTCTCGCGCAGGTGTTCCTTCCAGAATTCGTCGATTGTAAGCAGTATAAGGCGTTTTTGCCATTCCTTAACCATCGAGCGGCCTTCGGTGCGTACGGCTTCTTCCATATCGAATTCGATGCGGAACAGACGTTTGCCGTCGGTAACAGGGATTGCGCGGATACCACTCTCGCCGGCTTCGACATGCTCCTTGAGGATGGGCAGCATGATGGTCTTCATTGCCTCGCTCAGACGATCGAGCTTGGACATAGCCAAGGCGTGGAGGCGGTCGGTACGTTCTTCGAGGCTGAGGCTGTCGTAGTCAGCTGCTGTGAAGTCAGGTTCGATACCTGCGATGCGGACGAGTTCGAGCTTAAGGTCGTCGAAGGCGGCCGGTTCGGAATAGTTGCGAACAAGGTTGTCGATAACATCGTAGACCGTGTTCGAGATGTCGATACCGATACGCTCGCCACGGAGGGCGTGGTTGCGGCGGTGATAGATAAACGTACGTTGTTTATTCATCACGTCGTCGTAGTCGATAAGGTGTTTACGGATACCGAAGTTGTTCTCTTCAACACGTTTTTGGGCCTTGACAATCGAATTGCTGATCATACGGTGTTCAAGTGCTTCGCCTTCTTTGAATCCGAGGCGGTCGAGCAATTTCATAACCGTATCGGTGGCATAAACACGCATCAAGGGGTCCTCGAACGATACGTAGAATACCGACGAACCCGGGTCGCCCTGACGTCCGGCACGACCGCGCAGCTGGTTGTCAACGCGGCGCGACTCGTGGCGTTCGGTACCGATAATAGCCAGGCCGCCGGCTTTTTTAACTTCGTCGGTAAGCTTGATGTCGGTACCACGACCTGCCATGTTCGTTGCGATGGTTACCGTACCGGGACGACCGGCCAGGGCAACGATTTCGGCCTCTTTTTGGTGGAGTTTTGCGTTGAGCACATTGTGGGGGATACGGCGCATATCAAGCATACGGCTGAGCAACTGCGATATCTCGACCGATGTCGTACCAACAAGGACGGGGCGGCCTTGGTCGACCATCTTTTCGATTTCCTCGATGACGGCGGCATATTTTTCGCGCTTGGTGCGATACACGATGTCGTTGCGGTCGATACGTTGGATGGGTCGGTTGGTGGGGATGGTGACTACATCGAGTTTGTAGATGTCCCAGAACTCACCGGCTTCGGTCTCGGCCGTACCGGTCATACCGGCCAGCTTGTGGTACATGCGGAAGTAGTTCTGCAGGGTGATGGTGGCGAAGGTCTGGGTGGCAGCCTCCACTTTCACGCCTTCCTTGGCCTCGATGGCCTGGTGCAGTCCGTCGCTGTAGCGGCGGCCTTCCATGATACGGCCTGTCTGCTCGTCGACGATTTTGATCTTGTTGTCGTCGATCACGTATTCCACGTCTTTCTCGAAGAGAGTGTAGGCCTTGAGCAGCTGTTGACGGTGTGGACGCGTTCGGCTTTGACGGCGTAGTCCTGGAGCAGTGCGTCTTTTTTGGCTGTACGTTCATCGATGTTTTCGATATGGTCGAGCTGCGAAAGCTGTTCGGTGATGTTAGGCAGAACAAAGAACTGGGGGTCGGCAATGCGGCCTGTCAGTGTGTCGATACCCTTATCGGTGAGTTCGACCGAACGGTTTTTCTCGTCGATAATAAAGTAGAGGGGGTCGGTCACGACCGGCATCTCGCGGGCGTTGTCCTGCAGATAGTGAGCCTCGGTTTGGAGCAGGATGGTTTTCATGCCTTCCTGGCTCAGGAATTTGATGAGCGCGCCGTTCTTGGGCAGGCCTTTGTAGGCGCGGAACAGCAGCAGGGCACCCTCTTTTTGTTCTTCCTTGTTTTCGCTTGCCAGTTTTGTCTTGGCATCGGCGAGGATTTGTGTAACAAGTCGCGCTGAGCTTGTACAACGTTTTCGACGTTGGCTTTGTAGTCGTTGAAGTACTGGTCGTCGCCCTTGGGCACGGGACCCGAGATGATGAGAGGGGTACGGGCATCGTCGATGAGCACCGAGTCGACCTCGTCGACGATGGCGTAGTAGTGCTTGCGCTGCACCATGTCGTCGGGGTCCATGGCCATGTTGTCGCGCAGGTAGTCGAAGCCGAACTCGTTGTTTGTGCCGAAGGTGATGTCGCAGTTGTATGCCGCGCGGCGAGCCGGGGTGTTGGGCTGGTGCTTGTCGATGCAGTCGACGGTTGAGCCGTGGAACATATAGAGCGGGCCCATCCATTCCGAGTCACGTTTTGACAGATAGTCGTTGACGGTTACGACATGGACGCCTTTACGTGCCAACGAACGCAGGAAAACAGGCAGGGTAGCCACAAGGTTTTACCTTCACCGGTAGCCATTTCGGCAATTTTACCCTGGAACAGAACCGTGCCGCCTTTAAGCTGTACATCGTAGTGGGCCATGTCCCATTTAATCTCATTGCCACCGGCTACCCAGTGATTTTTCCAGATGGCTTTGTCGCCTTCGATGCTTACAAAGTCACGACCTTGAGCAGCCAAATCGCGGTCGAGCTGACGAGCAGTGACCTCGATAGTCTCGTTTTTGGCAAAACGCGAAGCAGTCTCGCGCATAGCCGCAAAAACGACGGGGAGGTGAGCCTCGAGTTGGTCGTCGAGAATCTCAAGGATTTTCTTTTCGTGGCTGTCAATCTCGTCCCACAGGGGTTGACGCTGGTCGATGGGCAGGTCTTCGACGCGGCTGCGGATGTCGGCGATGGCGGCATAGTGGTCGGCGGTAGCTCCGTCAATCTCGGCGCGTACATCGTCGATGCATTTGCGAAGTTCGTCATGGCTCAGTGCCTCCATTTGGGGGCGCAGGGCATTGATTTGGTCAACTATAGGTTGTAGGGCTTTTTGGTCGCGGGCAAACTTGTTGCCGAAAAGCTTACTGAAAAAGTCTAATACAGACATTGTTAAGTTTTATGTGTTTGTTTGGTCCGGACATCGACAGCTGTAGGGCTGCCGGGCACGGATACTGTTATTTTTTGCAAAGATAGTGATTTTTTGCGAACCGACATTGATTTGAGGTATATTACCTTAATCCAGCAGTCAATGAGGTAGTGGTAGCGATGCGTGTCGGTGCGACTTTTCGGTTACCTGAGGTTGACAGGTGCGGTGTCCGAACCGTTGGGCGACCGTATGTGCAGCATCCCGGCCACGGCCGGTGCAATGGCACGTGCATCGATTGTGGTGTCGATGCGTTTCGAGGTCACCTCGGGGGCAACAATCATAAACGGCGCGGTGGTCGGCGCCAAGGCTTTAACGGTTTTGGGAGTTTCGCCCTTGAAATTGAAATCGTCGACAAGGGCCCAACCCGGCAGAAGCTCGACAATGACATCGCCCGAGTGAGCAATCACCGTATTACGTGCCATCCCCGATGCATTGGGAACGGTCACATCGGCTTCGACAACGTCGTCGATGGTATAAGCATGACCAACACCGGCCATACGAACAAGGAACTCAGTCGCTTGACGGCGAATCTGAGACATATCCTTGTCGAGGCTGTTGGCAAGTTCGTTATTTAAGTAGAAATGGCCGTCGTTAAATGCCGTAACCCATTCGCCATTGCCGTGAAGGGCAATCAGATAGAGGTTTAACAGCGAAATGGCCTTGCGCGACGAAAATTCGCCGCCGGGTATGTTCCAACGATCGTCATCGCGACGACGCTGAGAGCGCGGCGGTGTCGAGGCAATGTAGACAAGGGCGTTTTCACGACCGACAGTGCGGTCGATGGCCTTGAGCAACTCGGCAAGCGAGTGGTCGAGTTTTACGTAGCTGTCGTACTGCTCATAGCGGTTTTCGGGTGTCTTTGACCATTCGAAAGGTTGGAGTGTATAACCGATGTTGAGTACATCCGTACCATCGTGACGCCCCAATTCGAGGGTTGTCAGATACTCGGTGGCAAGGCGTGTTATCTCAGTATTAATCAGAGGCGAATTAGCAAACTTGGCATATCGGTCACGGTCGGCACGTGCAAATACGTAGCGAAACGGATAGCGTGTAAGATGATCGGGCAACATTGCACCGCGAGCGGTAACGTCGGCCGGGGCCCATTGCATGGTATCCATGCGGTTGGCCAGCGAATGGACTCGATTTGAGTTCACTGCCGGGGTTGGTATGTCGCCGTAGAATGTAGTCGATGCCCAATTGCCGGTATTTTCGTTGAACCATACCGAGCTGTTTGCCGAGTGTCCGCCCAGTGTCAGCGCCATAGCCGAGTTAGGTGCAATGGCATGGACGTATGTCACACCGGCGCCGGCTATGCGTGCTTCGTCGCTAAGCGTGGTTACTTTGAGCGACGACGGCGACAGGGTCTCGTCGGTATAGTTGCCCATGACATGCTCGTCGTTGTAGACGTGCATGGTACGTTGCCCGGCAGGGTCGTATATGCGTTCGCCACTGATACCGTTGACTCCGGGTGCGGCCCCGGTCATCAATACGGCTGCAGCGGCCGTGGCATCGAGATTGGTGCCATAGTCAACGTTGTCGAATACAGCTCCGTCGCGCAGAAAACGGTTAAAGCCGTCACGCTCAAGGCTGCTGCGCAGCATCTCGAGTGTTTCGCCGCGCAGTCCGTCAATGACAATCCCGACAACCAGCTTTGGCTGCGATGCATTGATAGCCGTCACCGCCACCATCGACGCAACAAACGTCGTCAGCGACCGCGGTGAGATATGTACAATGCCAAGCGGGCTTTTTTCGGGTTTATTCATTGGTGATGACTGTATGTTTTATATATGTATGCCGACGAAAAGATGATATCGGTCAAAACAAGTGGTATAAATGCCGGATTGGGCGACTGAACACCCGCCGTCCACAATATCAATAACAAAAAGAGTGCCACGATGTTGACTGCCATATAAATCATCGTCAAACACCGGGCTCGTTTTATCCACAACGTCACGACAGGGATAAAGCATAGCGGATTGAGCCACAGATAGTTCCAGTTGGGATGCGTGGCATCGTGCACGGACGCAAACATAAGGAACGTCAACAGGCAACCAACCAGGCCATAGATGGCGAACATCACCGTTGCCGCCGTGCGCGGGTAGCGCCAATCGCGGCGTTTGAGTCTGATTTTGACAGTGAAATATACCAATGTGACAAATGCGATTGCCCAGCCCCAGAACAACGGAGTGGCATACCATGGAGTAGGGGGCAGCACGGCAAAGTCGGCCGGAATATCAAGTACGACCTCGGTGCTGTTCACCAAGCGACGTCCGTCGGCTGATCCGATTGTAGCCTCGTCGAGCTGGCGGCACATCACAACGGGAGCAAAACTTTTTTCGCGTTCGGTCATCTCGGCGTCTATCCCGTTGCCCAATGCAAGGTCGATACCAAACTGATACCAAGGATAATTGGCGTGGTAATGACGCATATAGTTGCGGAAACTGTCGAGGGCAGGGTCGGCGTTGCCAAGAATGATGGTGTCGCTGATAGCCAATTCGACGATGCGAAGAGGACGTGTAGCGCAGTTGTCGCGCAGGTAGTTGTAGCGATATTCGCGATTTTCGGGCTGAAGGTTAATCTTTATCAGCTCCATCAGCCGAGCCTTTTCGGCCGATGTCAGATTGAGGGTCTGCTGCTGGATACTGCGCCCGGCGTGTTCGTATTCGCGGACAAATACTGCCCAGGGTATCTCGCCAACCGAATAGTCGGTTTCGCCCTTGACAAAACGATAGACAAAGCCCGGCTTGTTAAAGTTAAACATCCCGTAGCTGATTGCAACGTCCAAGTTAGGCGTCGTGATACGCAAAGCCGTGTGACCTTCGAGCTCGTAAATCTCAGTGCCGCGGTCGACTGTCACCATCGAAACCACAGTGTCGGCCGGCACCGCTGCCGAACTCGACAGTACCGAAGCAGTCAAACATATAAACACAACAAAAGCCTGCGCCATGCTGTGGAGCAATGAGGCAGTGCGTCGTGCGACGGAGAATCGCTTTATTATCGATGTGTGTCGTTTCAGTGGCGACATTTTTACGTTTACCTCGGGGTGGGGGCACCACAAAGGGGGGGATTAAAAATAAAACCCGCCGGTGAAGCGGGTTTGAAATTGAGGTTCCTAGCAGAATCGAACTGCTGTAAACGGTTTTGCAGACCGGTGCCTAACCACTCGGCCAAGGAACCAACAACCGGGATGCGTTCCCTTTTTCGACTGCAAAGTTAGGAATAATTTTTTAAACCACCAAACATACTCGGAAAAAACTTTAATTTTTTCGATTTGGCCGAATCGTCGCGGCCCGTATCATAGGTAGGTTTCGGGACGGTTTTATGTTAAAACAGACGTTAAATTGCTTAAAAATGCTTGCCCGGCCGAACTTTGTGTCTGCCCTTGCGTTTTCAAGGTAAAAGCTGCTGAAAACGTGGCGTCAAACAAACATTACACATATATTCATATACTATGACATACACACAACCTGCACTTCCCTACGACGAAAACGCGCTCGAACCCGCCATCAGCGCACAAACTGTCCACTATCACTACGGCAAACACGAAAAAGCCTACATCGAAAACCTCAATCGACTGATTCGTGGTACCGAGTACGAGGATCTCGAACTCGAAGACGTGATTAAGATGGCAAAAGGTCCGTTGTTTAACAACGCCAGTCAGGCTTGGAATCATATATTTTACTTTTTCACCTTCAGTCCTGACGGTGGCGGTGAACCCGGCGGTGAACTTCGCAAGGCCATCGACCGCGATTTTGGCAGCTTTGATGTCTTTAAAAAGGCATTTGTTGATGCCGGTGTAGGCCTTTTCGGCTCGGGTTGGGTTTGGCTGTCGCGCGACAACGAAGGCCGCCTCTTTATCACCCAAGGCCCCAACGCAGCGAATCCTTTGACCGAGGGCCTGACGCCCCTGTTGACCTTCGATGTATGGGAACATGCCTACTACCTCGACTATCAAAATCTGCGTGCCAAGGCACTCGAAGCCCTGTGGAACATCGTAGATTGGAAAGTTGTCGAAGGACGTTACCAATAAAATATACTCAGATTATATACTCCGACTGATAGCACTAACTTTAAGCATAATGTGATGAATGGAAAGGGAGGAACTCGTGAGAGCTCCTCTTTTTCTCGTTCTACGATGACGCATAAGCGCCGGTGAAATTAAAAATGCCGGGGCGTGGCCGATTTTTAGGCTAATTATTTGCGCCATTGCAAAATATTGGCTAATTTTGCAAGGAATTTCGCCGTTTCGGGTTGACCGGTACGGCTCCCAAACGTATCTACGCTATCGCTGATGGTGTTGATATGTTTGCGCTTTTGTGTTTTAACTATTTATCAATCAGATTCTTACTGTTGAGGTTGATTATTTAAATTTGTATAACAAATCTCTAATCCAACGATATGAAACGCTATGCACTCGTTGCCGGTGTCATTGCCTTGGCCGCATTGACATCGTGTCATGCTCCCAAAAAAGTAGCTTATCTGGTCGAAGCTGACCAAATCCCGGCCGAACAACTTCGTAAACCTAACAGCCGCGTCGACCCCATACTAGCACCCGGCGACCTGCTTAATATCAAAGTTTACGCCGCCAATATGGCTTCGGTTGCCCAGTTTAACAAAGGTATGACCGTTGGACCCGACGGCCGAATCGAAAACGTATCGACCAACTCGACAACCCTGTCGAACCAAAGCGAGGCATCGACCGACTACTACCTGGTTGACTCGAACGGCGACATCGACTTCCCCGTTCTCGGTATGATTAACGTAACGGGCAAAACAAAAGAGGAGCTGGCCGAGGAAATCCGCAGCCAAATTTATCCTAAATATGTCACCACGGCTCCTACCGTTGATATCCGACTGATGAACTTCAAAGTCACCATCCTCGGCGCTGTCGCAAACCCCGGCGTGGTTACATCGAACAACGAACGTCTTAACGTCCTCGAAGCCCTTGCACTGGCCGGTGACCTTGACATCCGTGGCGAACGTGACAATATCATGCTCTATCGTACCAATGCCGACGGTACACACGAGATACACCGACTCAACCTCAACGACCGCAACCTCCTTCTGTCGCCTTACTTTAACCTTCAACAGAACGACTTTATATATGTAGAACCTAACCGTTCGGCTAAACAAAACGCTTGGCAGATGCACCAGGGCTGGAGCGTAGCAATCTCGATTGTCGGTGGTATATCGTCTGTAGCCGGTCTTGTTATCGGTATCGTAAACCTGTCAAAGTAACCATTATCAAAACCCTATGGCAAACAACGTCCCTTCGAACCAAAACCTGCCCGGTGGACACGAAAAAATCGACGACAACTTTGATGTCGCCGGTCTTTTCCTTGACTTTTTGAGTCATTGGAAATTTTTCGTAATCAGCCTGGTAGTCTGCTTAGGCATCGCCTTTTTGTATATCCACACCGTCATACCGACTTTCAAAGTTGGTGCTTCGGTTTATCTTAACGACGACAACGCAACCAAGACAAGCGCCGTGTCGATGAGCGCCGACAATCCCCTTGTCGACACAAAAAGCATGATTGACGAGACTGAAATCGAAATCATGAAGTCGCGCAACTCACTTCTTAAAGTTGTCGATACCCTTCAGCTTGCTTACTCATATTATCAAATCGGCCGCTGGCGCGATGTACCGGTCTATAAGTCGAATCCGGTTTGCGCCTACATGGACTCCCTGTCATTGGCCAACCTTAAACAGCCTCTGTCGATTGATTTTACTGAGGAGGACGGAGTGCTCGACGTCACTGTTACCGATAACGACGACTACGAAGTATCGGCCCAGCTCGACTCGCTGCCCGGTATCATCGAGACACAGTACGGTAACATCCGACTCGAGAAAAACGGTGACAAGTACAATGGTATCTATGGTACAAACCGCGTCGTCATCAAACACCCCAACACGGTGGCTGCGACGATGGCATCGAATCTGACTGTACAGTACGCCGAAAAATCGACCACAATCCTTAACTTTACATACGTAAACGAACTCCCCGAACTCGGTAACGACATTCTCAAAATGATGATTTACTTCTACAACAAGCAAATCATCGAAGACAAAAACCGTGCAGCTATCCAAACCGAGGCATTTATTCTTGACCGTCTCGGCATGATCAGCAACGAACTGAAGGACGTTGAAAGCCGTCTGCGCGACTATCGTCAGACTCACAACATTGCCAATGTCGAGGCTCAGGTGTCGATGAACCTGTCACAGAAAAGCAGCACCGAGGCCGAGGCATCAGAGCTTGCATCGCAGGAGGTCCTTTTGCGCGACCTGCTGAGCCAAGCCCGCAACCTTGATATAGCTGCCGAGCGCTCCGAGTTGATGACCCTCCCCGCCATATCGCCTAATGCGTCGCTCAACGCCTCGATTGACCAATTTAACAACGACATCCGCCGCTACAACCGTCAGCGTCGTGATATGACGGCCGAACAGCCGCTGATTCAAAACGGTATATCGAGCCTGCTCGAACAACGCGAACAAATCGTACAAAACATCCAGTCGGCTCAGCGCCAGGTCAGCGAACAACGTCGAAACATCTCGCGTATCGAAAACCGCAGCTCGAGCCAGTTGGCTGCTCAGCCCTCGATTGACAAGGGCCTGCAGGAGATTTTCCGCGAACAGTCGGTTAAGGTTAATATCTACACCTTCCTGCTCCAAAAACGTGAGGAAATTGCTCTGCAAAAGACACTTGCTACGCCTACAGCCCAGTTTATCGACGACCCCTCGGTTCTCCAACAGGTTGCACCTAACATACTGATGATTTATCTGGTCGGCTTTGTTATCGGTTTGCTTATCCCCGGTTTGTGGATTTTGATCAAGCGTCTGTTATTCCCCAAATTTAAAGAGAAAGAGGATATTCAGCGTGTCACGTCTGTACCCGTCATTGCCGAGATATGCCAGACAACCGAAAACGAGTCAACCGACATTGTCGTAGGCGAAAACGTATCGACATCCGTAGCCGAACTGTTCAGACTGATGCGTAACAACATTACATTTGCCCGCACAGGCGGTGACAAAAAAGTAGTGCTGCTGACATCATCGGTATCGGGCGAAGGTAAGACGTTCATAGCCCTCAATCTTGCGGTTACTTACGCTCTGACAAAGAAACGCGTTGTCGTTGTCGGCCTTGATATCCGCCGCCCGGTACTGGCCCACAAGTTTGGACTCTCGAACCGCGTTGGCGTAACAAGCTACCTCTCGGACCAAATCAACGACATCAACGATATCCTCTTCCCCATCGAAGGATACGAAAATCTCTATGTCATCCCCGCCGGTCCCGTTCCGCCTAACCCCAACGAACTTTTGATGAGCGAACGCATGGAAGAGTTCTTTACTCAGCTGCGTCAAAACTTTGATTACATCATTGTCGACAGTGCGCCTATCGGTCTTGTATCAGACAGCTTCCTGATTGTGCCCCATACAGACATGCAACTCTTCGTGACCCGTGCATCCTATACCACCCGAAAAGGTCTGCGAGTGCTGCACGAGGCCATCAACACCGGCCAGCTGCCTAAAGCCTACATCGTTCTCAACGGTGTCAATACCGGTACTCGAACCTACAACTATCGCCGCTACGGTAGCTACCACTCGTCGAAGAAGGGCTACGGCTATGGATACGGTTACGGTTATGGCAACCGCCCCACCAAGAGAACTCCCTGGTACAAACGCATTTTTAAACGTCTTTAAACGTCGCAAGTAAACTACAACTCAAAATAAAAAATCGCCGCTCGGAATCGGTATCCGAACGGCGATTTTTTTTGGGTTTGAGCCCCAGTGACGCCGAGCTGAAGCTCGCACGCAGAACAAATAGCGACGCGAAAGAGAAGTTGTGTAATCGCGAAGCACTTGCGGAGCAAAAATTGAGAATTGTGGGCGGCTTGGGCGTTTTGGTGCTGTGAGAAGGCGAGGCCAATAAGAGGCGAAAGGGGAGAGGGGAGAGGGTGTGAAACATTTTTTTGAGGTTGATTGTTTAAATATAAAACCGGAGCATACGGCATCGCGGCCCGCATAGGCCAGTAAAGCTAAACGCCGGAAAAGGAAAAGTATAAATATTCAACTAAAAACTTTACATTATGAATCTAAAAAAGTATTTAGCCGAAGGGTTCGGAACGATGTTCCTCGTACTCCTTGCGTGCGGCAGTGCTGTATTGGCCGGTAATCATATCGGTGTGCTCGGCATTGGCCTTTGCTTCGGTCTTGTGCTGCTTTGCTTGTGTTACTGCATAGGCAACATCTCGGGATGTCACGTAAATCCCGTTGTGTCGTTAGCAATGTTTTTGAGCGGACGAATGAGCGGCAAAGACTGTGTGTTCTACATCATCGCCCAGCTTATTGGCGCAGCCGTCGGTGCCGGATTTTTGTTTTGGTTTACGCATGCAGCCCCAGACTTTAATTTTGGAGGCGTAACAGGCGACAACAACCTTGCTACCAACGTGCTTCAACCCGGTGCAACTGCCCCGATGGCACTCCTTGCCGAGGTACTGCTTACATTCTTCTTTGTCCTTGTTATCCTCGGTGTCACCGACTCCAAAAAAGGATATGGCAATTTTGCCGGTGTCGCAATTGGCTTGGCACTCGGTCTGGTAAACATAGTCGGTATCCCTGTCGACAACTGTTCGGTCAACCCGGCACGTTCGTTTGGTCCGGCCTTGTTCTCGCCCGATGCATTCGGCGACTTCTGGATTATGGTCGTAGGTCCGTGTATCGGTGCTGTACTCGCAGTATTGGCATGGCAGGCCATCCGCGGCTATATCTCGCCCAAGGCTATCGAATAAACGAATAGTAGACATAGAAAAAACAATCTCCGGAGAGACCATCGTGGGTTGCTCCGGAGATTGTTTTTTGTACGGTCGAATATTAAACGACCGGACTACCGAGTGTTGGTGCTCGATAGCAATCAGGCTTTGATACGTTCAACGTACGAGCCGTCGCGGGTGTCGATGCGAACCTTGTCGCCGATGTTGCAGAAGAGGGGCACGCGCACCTCGGCGCCGGTCTCGACGGTGGCGGGCTTGAGGGTGTTGGTGGCGGTGTCGCCCTTGATGCCGGGCTCGGTATAGGTGATTTCGAGGACTACGCTGGTGGGCATCTCGCAGGTGAGGATGGTGTCCGAAGCGGCGTGTACCATAGCTTCGCAGATGTCACCTTCTTTGAGGAACTGTACGCCTTCGATGCTTTCGCCGGGGATAGCAACCTGTTCGAAGGTCTCGGTGTGCATGAAGTTGTAGCCCATATCGTCCTTGTAGAGGTACTGGTAGGGACGGCGTTCGATGCGAACTTCCTCAACTTTCACGCCCGAGTTCCAGGTTTTGTCGAGGATGCGGCCGGTCTTACGTTTTTGAGTTTTGTGCGGACAAAAGCCGGGCCTTTGCCGGGTTTAACGTGGAGAAATTCTACGATAAAATAGTATTCGCCATCGATGTCGAGGCACATGCCGTTTTTAAAGTCAGCTGTTGTTGCCATAAAAATGTTTATCTGTGATTTTTAGCTAAAAATTGTTCGATATTGTGCGTAAAAGATGCGCTGTCAGCGGTGACTGCACTTTTACGGGTGCAAAGGTACGAATTTTTTGTTTAAAATCTTTTCTATTGTGCCCAAAATCGTGTTTTAAGGACGGTCGGTGTGTTTTTTTGACGATGTTTTTATGGTTTACCCCAAATTCTGTGCCTTGTCAACGGCTTTCTGTCATTGTTTTTTTGTAACTTTGTGGTTTGAAAGGCTCCGACTACTGTTTTTTCGGTGCCATAGAAAAGCTAACATATACATTGTCATTACAAGCCTACGTTCCAATGTACAAAGTAAACAGTAATTCGATTATCAAAAGTATCCGTATATCGTGGCGCATGGTTGCATCGCTGGCCATTGCATTTATGATGTCGGCAGCGTCGGTCAGCGCACTCGACTTGCCCGTACGCACCATCAAAGGCACAAAATACTACTGCTATAAAGTCGAAAACGGCGAAACCGTCTATTCGATAACACATAAACTCGGCATAACCCATTCCCAGATTGTAAAATACAATCCGGCAGTCGAGGACGGCCTCAAGGCCGGTCAGATTCTGACCTTCCCGGTCGATGAGTTCGGCAACGGGTTCGGCACGGTCAGTGGCACTGTTAATCATCTTGTAAAGAAAGGTGACACATTGTTCAGCCTTGCGGGTAAATATGGAGTGTCGACCGATGCAATCATAGCCGAGAATCCCGGCTCAGAAAAAGGCATCCGCATCGGCGAAACCCTCGTAATCCCTGTTGTGGTTGACAATGATGCGGCCCATGCCAACGTCAGTACATCGACCGCAAAGACTCCGTCGGCAGAACCGGCCTCTACCACGAATAAAACAGTTAGCCCCGTCGTTGTAGACAACCCTGACGCTCTAAAACCGGTAAAACCCGCTCTAAACGTCGAGCAAGGCTATGACCCCGACTCGCGCGAGCTTTCGGTGGTTGTTTGCTTGCCCTTTATGCTCGGCACAGAGAAAGCACCTAAGACGGCAGTCTATGCCACCGATTTTTATCGCGGTATGCTTGTCGGCATCGATTCGCTGCGTTCGCGATACGGCAACCCCCGCATCAAAGTGACCGCCATAGACAGCGATGACCCCACACAGCCGTTCAATGCACTGACATCGCAGTCAAGCGTGTTCCGCACGGCTGACGTAATCATTGCTCCCGAGAGTGTTGACCGTCTCGAGGCCCTTGGACGTTTTGGACAGGAGAATAAAGTATACGTTTTTAATACCTTCCAGGCTCGCGATACAACATGTATCACAAACCCTTATATGATTCAAGGCAATATCCTTCAGCCCGAAATGTTTGATAAGGTTATTGACTATTTTGTTGACGAGTATCTTGACGGCGCGACCCCCGTATTCCTTGATAACGAAAAGGGCACAAAGGACAAACAGGGCTTTGTCGATGCCCTGACAGCCCGATTGATAGCTGATGGAAAAAACTTTAAAACATTGAAATATAGCGGTTCGATGACCTCGGCCGCAATCGCCGAAAAACTCTCGGCCGACAGCGTGGACTACGTATTTGTTCCCCTGTCGGGGTCGCTAAACGAGTTTCATAAATTCGGGACCGCGCTCCAGAACTATGCAAACGATGTCCGCAGCGGGGTGATGCCCGGCCGAGTACGTTTGTTCGGTTATCCCGAGTATACACGTTTCAGCGGTGATCCCCTCGAAAAACTTCATAACATAGGCACCACGTTCTACTCACGTTTCTACAACGATGCTACATCGGTCGGCAGCGAGGCAATCCGCAACTCGTTCGTAAAATGGTACGGTACGGACCTACCCGAGGGCGTTCCCAATCAGGCCCTGTACGGATTCGACGTAGCGCGCTGGTTGCTCGATTTGGCATCGCAAGGCTCGGTGACACGCGAGGATATATCCTCGTCGGTTATTGATGACGGCGCACAGATGACATACAAGTTTATCGACATCCCCGGTGGAGGATTCGTCAACGAGTCGATGTTTATTGTTACGCTCACGCCCGGTCCGGTTGTTACAACTAAGGTACTTTGACGATGAAGAACGCATTTAAAATCCGTCTGTTTACCGTTTTGGCCGCCATACTAACCATCATGGCCGCACCGGCTCAGACACATTATAAACCTCATGTTTCGATCGGAGGCCATGGCGGAGTAGCGATGAGCAAGATGTCTTTCTCGCCCGAGGTGCCCCAGGGATGGGCGATGGGCCCCAACATCGGTATACACGCTCGGTACGCCGAGGAGCGACTTGTCGGTATCGTCGGCGAGCTCAACTTTGTGCAGCGTGGTTGGAAGGAGAGTTTTGAGGACAATCCCGCCTTGTCCTACACCCGTACGTTGACCTACATCACCTTGCCCATAATGACCCATATATACTTCGGACCCGACCGATTTAAGTTTTACTTCAATCTCGGTCCCGAGTTCGGGCTTATGGTGGGCAATTCGATATCGTCGAACTTCGACTACTCGAATCCCGGCGACCTTATCGATCCGACCCGACGCTACCACCAGATGTCTATGGCAGTCAAAAACCATTTTGACTATGGCATCACGGCCGGCTTCGGTATGGAGTTCTACGTAAATCCCCGAAACTCGGTCTCGGTCGAGGCACGTTTCTACTACGGATTAGGCAACATCTTCCCATCGTCAAAAGCCGACGAGTTCAGTGCTTCGCGCTCAATGTCGCTCGGCATAACGGCCGGGTACTCTTTCAGGCTCAAATAGCGGCCGGATGTTGCACAACAGCGAAAAAAGTCCTAACTTTGCACATTAATTGACCAATCACTATCAATAAGCCAAAAAATGACTAAAATCGGATCGGTAATGACCCCTGTCGGTCGCAAAGCCCTGCTGTTGGGCAGTGGAGAACTCGGCAAGGAGGTAGCCCTCGAACTTCAGCGCTACGGCGTCGAGGTTGTCGCATGTGACAAGTACGCAAACGCCCCTGCAATGCAGGTTGCGCATCGTAGCCATGTTTTTAATATGCTCGACCCCGTTGAACTTAGGCGAGTAATCGAATTGGAACATCCCGACCACATCATCCCCGAGGTCGAAGCCATCGCAACGCCCGTCCTTGTCGAACTCGAAAAAGAAGGCTACAACGTAACGCCGACGGCACGTGCCGCATGGCTTACCATGAACCGAGAGGGAATCCGACGTCTGGCCGCCGAGGAACTCGGTTTGCCGACTTCGACATATCGATTTGCCGATACCTACGAGGACTTTTGCGAGGCTGTCAAAGCCGTTGGTATACCATGCGTTGTAAAACCTGTTATGTCCTCGTCGGGCCACGGCCAATCTGTAATCAAAGCCGAAGCCGACATCGATCATGCCTGGCACGAGGCCCAGGAGGGCGGACGTGCAGGAGCAGGACGTGTAATCGTCGAAGGCTTTGTCAAATTCGACTACGAGATAACCCTTTTGACCGTCCGAAATTCGGCCGGTACAGTCTTTTGCGAACCCGTCGGACATATCCAGGTCGATGGTGACTACCGCTACTCGTGGCAGCCTCAGCCCATGACCACGACGGCGATCGAAAAGGCCCGTGACATAGCCCGTAAGATAACCGATGCCCTTGGCGGATACGGTATTTTTGGTGTCGAGCTCTTTATCAAAGGCGATGAGGTGATATTCAGCGAAGTCTCGCCTCGACCCCACGACACCGGTATGGTTACGATGATAAGCCAGGACCTCAGTGAGTTTGCACTCCATGCACGCGCTTTGCTCGGACTGCCCGTACCCGAGATACGGTTCTACGGTCCCTCGGCCTCGCGTGCCGTTGTTGTCGAAGGCGATACCGACAAAATCGAATTTGACAATCTCGAGGCGGTCCTTGTCGAACCCGGAGTCCAAATCCGTATCTTTGGCAAACCCGAGGTGAAAGGTCACCGCCGCATGGGCGTCATCCTTGCTACGGCCGACACCCTTGACGAGGCTCGTGCTAAAGCCGACCGTGCATACGACAAACTTATTGTTAACGTACTGCCACGATGACCGAAATTAACCGTATATCCTTTATGTTCAGCGTCGAAGGTCGCGCCCGCGCCGATGTTATGCTTACATCGGACCGAACATACTACCGGTTTGCAACCGAGGACAGTATGGAGGAGGGCGAGCTGCCGGGCAATCCCGAGCATTTCGACGATTTTGCACGCGAGCTGTTAGGTGTGTTCAGCGCCGGTGTCGGCGTCAACGCATCGACCGACCCCGTGCGCTTTACTCTATTTGTCAATAACACCCGCGTCACACCCGAGGTCCTCAACAACGATACCCTGCGTCGTTTTATTGACCGCATGGCACGTTTTGCCGAGGAGTTCGCTTTTCTTCGCGGTTTTGAATAACTAAGACTATAAACCATACTCTCAATTAATAATGACAACGTTACCTCCCAAATATGACCCGAGTGCAGTAGAAGACAAATGGTATGCCTATTGGATGGAGCATCGTCTGTTCCATTCCGAGCCCGACGCACGCGAACCTTACACAATCGTGATACCGCCGCCCAACGTGACCGGCGTGCTCCACATGGGCCACATGCTCAACAATACGATTCAGGACATTCTGGTGCGTCGCGCCCGCATGGAGGGCAAAAACGCCCTTTGGGTGCCCGGCACCGACCACGCTTCGATTGCGACGGAGACCAAGGTGATTGCCAAACTCGCTGCCGAGGGTATCAAGAAAACCGACCTTACGCGCGAGCAGTTCCTTGAACATGCCTGGGACTGGACTCGTACCCACGGCGGCATAATCCTTCAACAGCTCCGCAAACTCGGTGCATCGTGCGACTGGGACCGTACGGCATTTACAATGGACGAGGAACGTTCAAAGGCTGTTACAAAGGTCTTTGTCGACCTCTATCGCAAGGGTTACATCTACCGCGGACTGCGTATGGTCAACTGGGACCCTGTCAACCGTACGGCAATCAGCGATGACGAGGTTAACTTCGAAACTGAGAACAGTCATCTCTATTACCTGCGTTACTATGTTGCCGACGATGATATGGGCGGCGAAACAGGCGACGGCGAACAGGTTGTACACCGTGACGAGCAAGGACGCCGTTATGCCCTCGTGGCTACGACGCGTCCCGAAACAATCATGGGTGATACCGCGATGTGCATCAACCCCAAGGACCCCAAAAATACCTGGCTCAAAGGCCGCCGTGTTATTGTTCCCCTTGTTGGCCGCGTGATCCCCGTCATCGAGGACCGTTATGTCGATATCGAATTCGGTACCGGTTGTCTCAAGGTTACGCCTGCTCACGACAAAAACGACTACATGCTCGGTAAGACCCACAATCTGGAGACCATCGACATCTTTAACGAGGATGCAACCGTTTCCGAGGCCGCCGGTATGTATGTCGGTATGGATCGTTTCGATGTTCGTCGCCAAATCGAAAAAGACCTTCGCGATGCCGGTCTGCTCGAGCGTGTCGAGGACTATACCAACAATGTCGGTCTGAGCGAACGCACAAAGGTACCCATCGAACCCCGCCTGTCGTTGCAGTGGTTTGTCGATATGAAACACTTCGCATCGATATCGCTTGCGCCCGTTATGGACGACCTTATCCGTTTCGTACCCGAAAAATACAAGACTACATACCGCATCTGGCTCGAAAATATCCAGGACTGGTGTATCAGCCGTCAACTTTGGTGGGGACATCGCATCCCGGCATGGTACTACACCGGCGCTGATGGTCAGCAGGCTATTGCCGTGGCCGAAACCGAGGCCGAGGCACTCGAGGTTGCCCGTCGCGACAGCGGCAATGTGGCTCTGACTCTCGATGACCTTACACGCGACCCGGGTGCCCTCGACACATGGTTCTCGTCGTGGTTGTGGCCTGTCACACTGTTTGACGGCATCAACAACCCCGGCAACCCCGAAATCAACTATTACTATCCGACTTCGACACTCGTCACCGGACCCGATATCATCTTCTTCTGGGTGGCCCGCATGATTATGGCCGGATATGAATACGTCGGCAAGATGCCCTTCAAAAACGTATACTTTACCGGTATCGTCCGCGACTCACTGGGCCGCAAGATGTCCAAATCGCTCGGCAACTCGCCCGACCCGCTCGAACTCATCGCTACATACGGTGCCGACGGCGTACGTATGGGTATGCTCCTTGCCGCCCCTGCCGGAAACGACATCCTCTACGATGACAAACTCTGTGAGCAGGGCCGAAACTTCTGCAACAAAATCTGGAACGCCTTCCGCCTCGTTACCGGATGGGAGGTAGACGACAAAGTCGAACGCCCGGCCGTAGCAGTCGAAGCCGAACGTTGGTTCCGCGCTCGTCTGGCCGCAACGGCAGCCGAAATCGACGAACAGTTTGCCAAGTTCCGTCTAAACGAAGCGCTGATGTCGGCCTACCGTCTTGTGCGTGACGACTTCTCGTCGTGGTATCTCGAAATGGTAAAACCGGCCTACGGCAGCCCCATTGATGCCCGTACACTCGAGGTTACCAAGGAGTTCTTCGACAGCGTGCTGTGCATTCTGCATCCTTTCATGCCGTTTATAACCGAGGAACTTTGGCAAGCACTCGAAACACGTCGCCCCGGCGAGTCGATTATGTATGCCTCGATGCCCGGTGCCGACGGCCAAGATGCCGACATCCTTGGCGATATGGAACGCGCTGTCGAAATCGTGACAAGCGTTCGCGGTGTACGTGCGGCCAAAAACATCTCGCCCCGTGATATGCTGACACTCAACGTCGTAGGCGCAAAACTGCCCACAACGCTTGCCGATGTCATCCAAAAACTGGCCAACGTTGAGACTATCACCGAAAACACCGATAAAGACCCTGCAGCAGCCTCGTTTATGATTGGCACCGTAGAGTTCAATATTCCTCTTGCCGACAACATCGATGTTGAGACCGAAGTTGCCAAGCTGACAAAGGACCTTGAGTATCAACGTGGTTTCCTTGCTTCGGTAAACAAAAAACTGTCGAACGAGCGCTTTGTAAACGGTGCGCCCGAGGCCGTAGTCAATGCCGAACGCAAAAAACAGGCCGATGCAACCGCCAAAATAGCAACGCTCGAAGCTACCCTGGCAGCCCTTACCGGCAAGTAAACGAGTCAAACCTATTATAGTAGCCGCGCACACCGAGACATTGAGTCGAGGTGTGCGCGGTTTCACTTCAATAGTGGGTTACATCATCCGAGCAGGTTATAAAACAAACAGAGCGACTTCGTCTCGAGGTCGCTCTGATGCCGTTTTAATAACTTAAAACAATTACATAACTAACATAAAACACATTTTTTCTTTTTGAGAGGCCAAGCCTGCAGCCCAAAAACGGGTTTGGGGCTGCGGTAGAATCATCATCGATTCGGGACATTGGCCGGGAAATACTAACAATCTATACTAACCCTAAAATGTAAAACAGAACTTTCGCTAAGATTCGGTATTCTTATACCCGGTTGGAAGACTCAGCCGGTACGTCTTGCCCGGGGTGTAAGAATATTACGGGCGTGCCCTGTTGAGGGGGACGTCACGACTGTCACTTATGGATTTTGGAACATGATTGGTTTATTGTTCAGGTCTCGATTCATTGCATATATATATGAATCGGTATAAGTGTGAATCGTTGATCGGTTTTGTATCGTTGTCGCTTCACCTCGCGGTGTTTTCTGTTGACGATGCAAAGTTACAACCAAATTCGGCCTAAACCAAGTGTGTATAACGCACATCGCACCAAATATAAATGAGCCTAAAAATGATATGGCACGTATTCAGAGAGTTACGCGTCCAAAAAAGTTCGATAATATAAACGCGTACTAAGCCCCGAAGATTAAATTGAGGATATCTTCATGATATTGTTTTCGAAGTTATCGCGGTCAATTGCGTAGGTTTTGAGTTTGTTTCGGTATGTATAGATAGTGTTTAGCGAATAATTCAAGATTTGTGCTATCTTTGAACTGTCGTCAATGCCGAGTCGCATAAAGGCCAGGATGCGCAAGTCGGTGTTCATCTTTTCACCGTCCTTCAGCACAATTTGGGCATCCTTGCGCAACAGCCGGTTTACGTCGTCGACAAAAGTTGGGTAGATATGCAAAAAGGCATTGTCGAATGTATCGTAAAATTCGATGTTTTGCTGTTCGATATATTTGCCTGATTTGGTCATACGGATAACCTCGTCGGTTTTACCGGCAATGAGTTTGCGGTTGACAGTCTTGCCAAACTGGGTCAGTTTATCCATATATATGGAGCACATCGAAAGGAACTGCGCAATGTAGATTTCCTTGACACGGTTGGCCTCGGTGAGACGATGTTGCATCTGGCGCATACGGCAAATACGTTTGTGGCGATACCAAAGCATAAATCCCATCACCACCAGTGCGATGACAAGGACGCCGATAGTGATATAGAGCCACATGGCCCACGAATCGATGGCCTTTTGATGAGCCTCGACTATGATAGGCATCGTGCGGGAGGTTTCGGCCATGCGAACCACCGACTTACACTCGACGCTGTTGGCCAGGGCTACGTTTAGATAGTTATATGCACGGTCGATGTCGTTTTCGGTGTAGCACAGCATGCCTAAGGCGTGTAGCGAAGGCAACTCGCGCAGCCCGATGATAAGGTCGTTGTTGACAGCCTCGACAAGATAGTAGGTGCAGGTGTTGACGTCCTTATTCTGCGAGGCAATGTGCGACAGAATGTGTGCGGCGCGTGTTTTAAGGCGGCTGCCTGTCGGTTCGGTTTCGAAAACCTCGCGCAGCAGGGTTTCGGCTTTGACTGATTCGCCACTGCGAAGCAGGTATTCGCCGTATGTCATGCGGTAGAGTGGGGAGTCCTTTTGGTCAGACAGCAGCCCGAGGAGCCTCTCGTGGCAGTATAGCACCTTTTCGCTCCATTTGGTTGCTACGACCGGATAGTAGGAGTAGAACGACGTAATGAGCGAATACATACGGCGACCGTTTTCGTAGTATGTTATCAAGTCGTCGTGACTTAGGGAGTCGACCGGTATCGATTCATAGTCGTCGATTGCGCGGGTTATAAAACCGGCATTGGGAAGAACTGCGGCGCGCTCTGACAGCAGGCGGTAACGGTCCTCGGGTTCGGTAGCGATATCCAGTGCTCGGGTATAGTTCAACATTGCCGAGTCGTTTTCGAACTCTACATACTCGTTTGCAATGGCTTCGAAGGTGCCTAAGGGGGATGTGTTTCGACCGTTTTTGAGCGAAAGGATTTTGTCTGTGCGTTCGCGGATATATCGTACCCGGTTTTTGAGATTGTCATCAAGGTTACGAAGTGACTCGTTCATATTGTCGGCGCTTACCGACCTGCCGGATGCAAACGCGGTGACAAACGGCCCGGCTAAGATTGCCGGTACTAAGAAAGCGGTTATGTAAAGTTTTAAAACGTTCACGGCTCAATAATTTACAGGTAAAAACATCCGAGGTAAGGCAGATGGCAGCAAGGCGGCAATTTATCAATAATGGATTAATGTCGTAAGGCTATAAAACCTACGCAAAGTTAGCAAATTTAGTGATGTCGACCAAATTTTTAGCAAAAAATTGGAGCGAGCGATGTCACAAAACCTGAAATGCCAACGTCAAATATATGAATCACGTAATCAACTAACAGAAATGAACCAAAGAATAATCCCAATGCTACTGCTGTCGGCCACGTTGACAGCCGGAGCACAGAACGATGTAGACTCGGCCGCTGTCGAACTCCACGAGGTTGTTATCAAAGCGCCGCGCGTTGTGCGCAAAGCAGATATGGACCTGTATTATCCGTCGGCAAGCGCGGTCGCGAACTCGAAAAACGGCACCCAACTAATCAAAAATCTGATGATTCCATCCCTGGTGGTTGTTGAGTCGCTCGGCACCATCCAAGCTGCCGGACAAACCGTGCAAGTTCGTATCAACGGACGCGAATCGACCCTCGAACAGGTCCAAACCCTCAACCCCGAATCGATAAAGCGCATTGAGTGGATCGATAACCCCGGTCTCCGCTACGGCGGGGCGACGTATGTACTCAATGTCATCGTGGTCAATCCCGAACTGGGCGGCTCGGTGATGGTCGAGGGTATGGCAGGGCTTAATCAGCCATTTTCGAACAACTATGCCGACGCCAAGTTAAATTTTGGACGGTCGCAATTCGAATTTGATCTCCGCTATAAACTGTGCAACAAAATTTAGTCGCATCGTCGGTACAGCGAGACATTTACATATCCCGACCTTGCCTCGCTGACACGTGACGAAACATCGCTCGGCGGGGCATTGGACAACACATGGGGCGCGGCAACGTTGTCCTATAGCTATATCAAGCCCGACACAACCGTTGTCATGGTCGACTTCGGTGCTCAGCAAAATTTCTCGGACCGCTCGCGCTATACGGGCATCTTGTCGCTCAGTAACGGTACGGACGACATATTGCTCAATCAGGTAAACGGCCGACGCGGTACGCGACCGAGGCTGTCGGCCTACTGGGAACAGCATTTGCCGGCTCGTCAACTTTTTGTGCTCAGTGCCGGTGCGTCTATGTTTTTAGGTAACACCTACTCGGACTATGTCGAGAGCCTCGAAGCGGTCTCGGCTCCCATCACCGATATACACACAAAGATTCACGACCGCAACCAAGCCTACGCTGTCGAAGCCGACTACATAAAAAATTGGAAATCATCGCGATTGACCGCCGGTGTATCGTATACAGCCAACCGCAATCGCTCGAGCTATGACAACCTTGACGGCGAGATATTTCACCAACGTCAGGATCAGTTGTATTTTTTTGGTGAGTATTTTCAGCGTTTCGGCAAGTTTACGGCTACGGCAGGGATAGGCGGTCAGTATACGTCGTTCAAGTTTCGTGAAAACAACCGTGGCAACAGCTCGTGGAACATCCGTCCCGAACTGAGATTCGGTTATACACCACGTGCCGGACATCGTATCCGGATTCAGTATTCGTCATGGCAAAGTGCTCCGTCATTGTCCGAGTCGAACATAGTGCCCCAGCAGACCGACGGCTTTCAGTGGACCGTGGGTAATCCCGACCTTGAGACATCTACGACACACTCGTTACAACTTCAATATAGCTTCAGCGTGCCGCGAGTAACGGGCACCTTTGGATGTTCGTATTACTTCAGCCCTAATCCTATTACGCCTTATCTATATTGGGACGATGACCGACTCGTAACCTCGTACGAAAACAGCGACAGCTGGCGCAAATTCAGGGTCTATCTTTATCCCCAAATCGAGGTTGTGCCAAATTGGCTGATTGTCAGTGCCGGCGCCGAGTATCTTGTAGAGCGTACGAAGGGTACGGGCTACAAACTACATAATAACAACTTTTGTTACAACATCACTGCTATGCTGACACACCGAGGATTTTCGCTGACCGTTATGTACAACCGGGCACAGAAAAGTCTGTGGGGCGAACGTATAACCTGGGGCGAAAATATCTCGATTGCCGAACTGAGCTACAACTGGAAAAAGTGGCAGTTTACGCTGGGTATGTTGATGCCCTTTGGACGATACGACCAAGGAAATCGCATGGTAAACCGTTGGAACACAAACGAGCAGCACATGGGCCTTGATATGCGTATGCCCTACATCAAAATAAACTACAACCTACAATGGGGACGCCAACGCCGTGGAGCGAGCAAACTTGTCGATGTCGATGCCGAAGCCGGCACCTCGAAAGCCGCTTCGCGATAGGCCCACGGAGAAGACAATCTATACAAAACAACCCCGGATAGGGTTGAGTTTTTATTAACGGTTGTCGGATTAATCATAAGTGCAACCCCGCCGGGGTTGACTGCCATATAGGCGCCTTACCCCGAACGCAAGCGTTCTGGGTTTCTTTCTCCGAAAGCGCTTCGCGATA
>JAAGKN010000571.1_pt1 | contig 64390 bp, 60 predicted proteins | sample 6206371 | NCBI WGS metagenome assembly JAAGKN01 (sample SAMN11533720, study PRJNA540317) | gut metagenome | isolation source: fecal pellets from male and female animal of same cohort | host: Peromyscus leucopus | place: USA:CA | collected 2017
CGTGATCTTCACCAATTGAGCCGTCGCTTGAAGCACCAGCAACATTAAAGTAGCGAAGAGCGATAGACTTAATGCCGTCAGCCTTGTCAGCCCAGTGCATAATCTTTTCCATCATCATCTTGGTTTCGCCATAAGGATTAATTGGATCAAGTGGTGTATCTTCAGTAATCGGTAAAGTCTTTGGAATACCATAAGTAGCAGCGGATGAAGAAAATACTAGGTATTTAACTTTAGCGTCATCCATTGCTTTAAAAGTGAGATCATACCAGTGACATTGTTGTCATAATATTTAAGTGGCTTTTTAACAGATTCGCCAACTAAAGAATAAGCTGCAAAGTGCATCACAGCATCAATTTTTTCATCACGAAGGATTTTGGAAACTAAGAAAGTATCTTCGATATCACCTTGATAAAACTTAGCCTTAGGATCAACAGCCTTTTTGTGACCTGTATATAAAGCATCTAAAACAACAACATCGTTGCCTTGTTTAACTAATTCTCTGGTGGCATGAGAGCCGATATAGCCTGCACCACCAATAACTAAAACTCGCATATTTTGCTCCTTAAAAATTCTATTATGTAATCACTTACATGATAGCATATTATCAAGACAGCCTGACTGGTAAAATTTTAGTAAAATTTGGTTTGATAATTTTAAGCATATTTAGTGACAAGATAAGTAAAAAGTAATAAATTTAAATCAAGAAAAGCTACTTACTATTTGTGAGGGAAATATTATGAAAAAAGTAAAAAATATTATCATCGGTTTTGGTAAGGGTGGAAAAACCCTAGCTAAATTCTTGGCTCAAAAGGGTGAAGAAGTATTAGTTATTGAAAAGTCGAATAAGATGTATGGCGGAACCTGCATTAATATTGCATGTTTGCCATCAAAGCGTATGATTATTGAATCAAGCAATGGGGTAGATTTTGTCGATGCAGTCGGCAATAAAAATCAAATGACTGCGATGCTTAGAAATAAGAACTATCATATGCTCGCTGATGAAAAGACTGTAGAAGTCTTAGATGGTGAAGCTAAATTTATTGCTGACCACGAAATTGAAGTAAAATTGCCCGATGGAAAAATAAAACAATTTGAAGGTAAACGAATTTTTATTAATACAGGAGCTAGTCCAATTATTTTGCCGATTCCAGGTCTTAAAGATAGTAAGTTCTTGCTTGATTCTACTCAAGCAATGGATCAGACTAGTTTACCTAAAGAATTAGTAATTATTGGTGCAGGTTATATTGGCTTAGAATTTGCGGCAATGTTTGCTAAGTATGGTTCTAAAGTAACTGTTTTGGACCATAATCCTGACTTTATTCCACGCGAAGATGATGATGTGAGTCAATTAGTTAAAAAAGATCTTGAAGACCTAGGTATTAAGTTTGAACTAGGAGTCGATATTGAAAAGGTAGTTGATCATGAAGAAAATGCCGATGTCGTTTATTCGAAAAATGGTCAACAATTTATTGCTAGGGGGGCACGTATTTTAGCAGCAACTGGACGCAAGCCAAATACTGAAAATTTAGGCCTGGAAAATACTGCAATTAAAGTAAATGAGCGTGGATTTATCGAAGTAAATTCTCATTTAGAAACGTCAGTTAAAGATGTCTGGGCAATTGGGGATGTAAAAGGTGGATTACAATTTACTTATATTTCTTTAGATGACTTTAGGATAATTAAAGACCAGTTATTTGGAAATGGAAAAAGAAGTACTGAAGATCGTACAATTGTGCCCTATAGTGTCTTCATTGACCCAACCTTGTCTGAAGTAGGCTTAACTGAAAAAGCTGCTAAAAAAGCAGGTATTGAATATAAATTATTCAAGTTGCCAGTAGCTGCAATTCCTAAAGCCCATGTCGCAAAAGACCCAAGAGGGCTTTTCAAGGCATTAGTTGATCCAAAAACTAATCAAATTCTTGGGGCAACCTTATATGGTATTGAGTCCTATGAATTGATTAATCTGATTGCACTTGCTATGAAAGCAAAACTACCTTACACCATCTTGCGTGATCAGATTTATACTCATCCAACTATGGCCGAAGCATTTAATGATTTGTTTAAATAGTTTGAATTAATTATCTCTTAAGTTATATACTTTTAGTAAGTAAGAGAGGTAATTATATGATTAATAATTTCACAATTGATAAAATTTTGAACCATCGTTCAATTAGAAAGTTTAAAAATCAACCCTTATCAAAAGATCAATTAACAACCATCTACACTGTTGCTCAACATACGCCAACTAGCATGTTTATGCAGAATTTTTCGATTTTGCATATTACTGACCAAGATCAAAAAGCTAAAATTCGTAAGTTAGCTGGTCAAAAATATGTCGGTGCTGAAGGTGACTTGTTTATCTTTTTGGCTGATTTATACCGTAACCAGCAGATTCGTGAGCAATTAGGTGTGGATGATGGTCGTGTTCATACAACTGATATTTTCTTGCAAGCAATGGAAGATACCTTACTTGCCTTTCAAAATGTCGCAAATGCGGTAGAGAGCATGGACTTGGGATATGTGCCATTAGGTGTAATTAATGATCATCCAATGCAAATGCTAGAAGCCTTAGATTTGCCGAAGTTAGTCTTTCCAGTACTGGGGATGCAAGTCGGAACGCCTGACCAGCACCCACAATTGAAGCCAAGACTGCCACTAGAATTTACTTGTTTTGAAGGAAAATATAATAAGGACTTCGATGTAAAAGAACTACGTAATTATGACAAAGTAGTTACTACTTACTATGATTTACGTGATTCAAATCGTCGTATTGATTCATTTACTAAACAAATCACTGGCGCTAAGCTAGAGAATCATGAAACTGATCGTGATCAAATTCCAATGGTCTTACAAAAACAAGGTCTGTGCTTAGATTGGAAATAAGATTAAAGAATATGAGACAATGATTTTAGGAGGTGCGCGATGCCTTATTCACTTTCTGAAATTATTGTTTTATTTTTTACATATTCTGTAATTGGCTGGATATGGGAAACAATCTATTGTTCGATTAAGGATCATCATTATGATTATCGGGGATTTTTGTTTGGGCCTTATTGTCCCGTATATGGCTTTGCAGTAACAACGATTTTAATCTGTACTTATGATGTACGAGATAATATCTTTTTATTATTTATAGTAGGAATCGTGGTTGCTACAATTTTTGAATATGTGGCTAGCCTGTTTTTAGAGAAAGTTTTCCACATGAAGCTGTGGGATTATTCACACTTGTGGGGCAATATCCAAGGTCGAGTAGCACCAATTATTTCACTATTTTGGGGAATTGGTGTAGTTTTGCTAGTAAAATATGTCCAGCCTTTTGTTCAAAAGATCATTAATTGGGAAGAAGCTAAGACCCATGGTGCACTAGCTGCAATTATTGTGGTGGTGATGGGGTGTGACTTCATCTTGACGATTATTAGTGTGGAGAGATTTCATACTACAACGCAAATGTGGGATCAGCGCATTAATGAGCGCCTGCACTACTTACATGAAAAAGGAGTTCGGGATTTTCATAGAGATATTTTGGAACACCTTGATAAAATTAGACCAGAGCGTAAATTTAGCTGGAATCAACGACGCTTGCTAAAGAGTTATGGTAAGCTCAAGTTCACTGACAACCAGCACTTTGAAAAGATAAAGAAAGACTTAATTAAGCAGGGATTGCTCAAATAATATTTGAATACCAGGGGGCTTTTTTGGTACAATCTTTATGTTAAAGACTTGCCGAGTTAGCTCAGTTGGTAGAGCGCTTCCCTCGTAAAGAAGAGGTCGCCAGTTCGATCCTGGCACGCGGCATTAGTAAGTTTTGTTAAGTATGATTAGCCTTGATTTATCAACGTTTTACGAAGATGAGTCAAGGCTAATTTTTTGTTGTAAAGGATATTTTGGCACACAAAATGGCACATAAAATTTGCTGTGTGCCAGAGTTAATACGTCGAGATAGAATAAAGGTTGATTTATCGGGCTTTGAGCTCGTTTTTTTGTGTTCCAAGTATTAACAAAATAATTTTCGTACTTTGTTTCTATTTTTTAAGTCAGATTGAAATAATTGTATTTAATGTAGGATAATAAAGGTATATTAAATTAATTTAAGATGGAGTTGGAAATATGGAAGACAAAATGAATCTTTCAGAAGAAGATATAAAACTTAGATATATTACTCCAGCTATTTTCGATAAGGCAGGGTGGAAAAGAACTGATGCTTTCATGGAATATAGCTATACTGATGGGCAAATAAAAGTAATTAATGATGTAGTTAAGCGTGGTGAACAAAAACGAGTTGACTATTTGTTAATGTACAAGCCTAATTATCCGATTGCTGTTGTTGAAGCAAAAGATAGAAAAAAGCATCCTTCTCCAGGTGCAGGTTTACAGCAAGGAATTGGCTATGCTGAAGATTTAAATGTTCCATTTGCTTATGCTTCTAATGGGGATGCATTTGTTGAACATGACATGATCACTGGTAAAGAAAGAACTTTCTCATTAGATGAATTCCCGACAAAAGAGCAATTATGGGAACGTTATAAGAAAGAAAAGGATTTAACTCCTGAAGAGATTAAAACTATCGATGTTCCCTTCTATTCTTCACGTGATGTTTATCCACCACGTTATTATCAAAGAATTGCAATTAATCAGACAGTAAGTGCCATTGCTAATGGCAGACGAAGAGTTTTGCTAGTGATGGCTACGGGTACTGGTAAAACTTATACTGCTTTCCAAATTGTTTATCGTTTGTTAAAAGCAGGGATTAAACACCGTGTTTTATATTTAGCGGATCGTAATATTTTAGTTGATCAAGCGATGGCTGATGATTTTAGCCCACTTGTAAGCAAAATGACCAAGGTACAGGGTGGAAAAATGGACAGCTCTTACCCAGTACAATTTGCTTTGTATCAACAATTAGCTGGTAGAGATGAAGATGCTGGTCATGAACCGTTTAGACAATTTAAGCCTGATTTCTTTGATTTAGTAGTAATCGACGAGGCTCACCGTGGATCTGCTAAAGCTGACAGTCAATGGCGTAAAATCTTAGATTATTTCGATGGACCTAATGTAACTCATTTTGGGATGACCGCCACTCCTAGGGAAGAAAAAGGCGCTTCAAACATTGATTACTTTGGTGAACCTATTTATACCTACTCATTAAAGCAAGGCATTGAAGATGGCTTTCTTGCTCCATATAAAGTAATTAGAGTTAACTTAGATATTGATGTTAATGGCTATCGTCCTATTAAGGGTGAAGTTGATAAGAATGGTCAATTAATAAAAGATAAAATTTATACTTTGCGTGATTTTGACCGTACTATGATTATTGAGCAGAGAACTAAGGCAGTAGCAAAATATGTTAGTGACTATATGAAGAAAAATGATAGTCGCTGGGATAAGACTATTGTTTTCTGCGAAGATATTGACCATGCTGAAAGAATGCGGCAAGCGTTCGTAAATGAAAATAATGATTTAGTTGCTCAAAATTCTCACTATGTAATGAGAATTACAGGCGATGAAAAAGAAGGTAAGAAGCAAATTAGCAATTTTGAAGATGTAACTAGCAAAGTCCCAACAATTGTTACTACATCTAAATTGTTGACTACAGGTGTTAATGTTAAAACTTGCAAAGTTATCGTTTTAGATTCCAATATTAATTCCATGACTGAATTTAAGCAGATTATCGGTCGTGGTACTCGTCTTGATCCAGATCATGGTAAAGAATACTTCACAATCATTGACTTTCGTGGAGTTTCTAGATTATTTGCGGATCCAGAATTTGATGGTGAACCAATCTCCGTTGAAGATGGTAATTCTACCCACCGCCCAGGTCATGTTGGAGGTTCTGGTGGGGAAATTAGAAAACCTAAGCCAAAGTATAATGTTAGTCACGGAGTTAAAGTAATAGGCGACCAGACACAATATTTAGATGAAAATGGTAATTTAATTACAACATCACTAAAGGATTACACTAAAAAGAATATTCTCGGTAAATATGCAACATTAGATAATTTCTTACAAGATTGGAATGCGGCTGATAAGAAGCAAAAATTGCTTGATGAATTAGAAGAACATGGTATTTTGTATAAAGAAATTATGAAGCAGGAAAAGATTAAGGATATGGATCCTTTTGATATAATTGTTCATTTAGCATACAACCAAAAGCCTCTGACAAAATCTGAAAGAATCAATCATGTTAAGAAGTCTGGTCTATTAGATAAATATCAAGGTGCTGCTAGAAAGATTTTGAATATCTTGTTAGACAAGTATAAGGATGATGGTATCTCAGATCTAGAGAGCAATCAGGTTCTTAGTCTGCCAGAGTTTGAAAAGTTTGGTGGCGCAGTCAAAATTATCTTAACTTTTGGCGGAAAAAAGAATTACGAAAATATAATTAAAGAAGTTAAAGAAAAAATTTATAGTTAGGAATTAATCAAATGGCAGGAACAACGCAATTTATTAAAAGCATTAGGGATATTATGCGCAATGATTCTGGGATTAATGGTGATGCACAGAGAATTGAACAATTATCGTGGATTTTATTTTTGAAAGTATATGATGATCGTGAAATGGTCTGGGAAATCAATCAAGATGATTATGAGTCAATTATTCCTGAAGGGATGCACTGGCGTGAATGGGCAAAGGATAATAAAGATGGTAAGGCCCTAACTGGTGATGAATTATTAGACTTTGTTAACAATAAATTATTGCCAAGTTTAAAAAATATTACGGTTACTCCCGAAACACCTATTAGTAAAGCAATTGTTAAAGACGCTTTTATTGATGCTAATAACTATATGAAAAATGGTGTTTTACTTCGACAGGTAGTCAATGTAGTTAATGAAGTAGATTTTACAGATCCGAAGGATCGACATTTATTTGGTGATATCTATGAAAGCATTTTAAAGGAATTACAAAGTGCGGGTAGTTCCGGTGAATTTTACACTCCTAGAGCATTGACTGATTTTATTACACAAACTTTGCAACCAAAATTAGGTGAAAAAATTGCTGACTTAGCTTGTGGTACTGGTGGCTTCTTGGTTAGTGCACTAAATATTTTAAAAGGGCAAGTACATAATGTTGAGGATCAGAATGAGTATAATAATGCGGTCTTTGGTATCGAAAAAAAGGGGCAACCATACATCTTAGCTGTTACTAACTTGCTTCTTCACGATGTTGATAATCCTGATATCATCCACGGCAACTCTCTAGAAAAGAAAGTTACTGAATATACTGATGAAGATAAGTTTGATGTAATTATGATGAATCCGCCTTTTGGTGGGTCTGAGTTAGATATCATTAAGCAGAACTTCCCAACCGACTTGCAAAGTAAAGAAACTGCTGACCTCTTCTTGGCATTAATTATGTATCGCTTGAAAGATAATGGCCGTGTCGGTGTGATCTTGCCAGATGGGTTCTTATTTGGTAATGATGGGGCTAAAATCAATTTAAAGAAGAGAATGCTTGAACAATTTAACTTGCATACAATTATTCGACTTCCAGGTAGTATCTTTAGTCCCTACACCAGTATTGCAACTAATATCTTGTTCTTTGATAAGACTGGTTCTACTAAGGAAACTTGGTTCTACCGTTTAGATATGCCAGAAGGCTATAAGCACTTCTCTAAGACTCGTCCAATGAAGCTGGAACACTTTAAGCCAGTTGAAGATTGGTGGAATAACCGTCATGAAATTCAAGATGAGCAAGGTAATTACAAGTCTAAGGCTTATACTCCAGAAGAATTAGCAGCAAATGATTTCAACTTCGACCTATGTGGCATCCCTACTGAGAGTGAGGAAGTATTACCACCAGAAGAGTTGATGGCTAAGTATGCCGAGCAGCATGCACAATTGAATAAGAATATTGATAAAACATTGGCTGCAATTAAGACATTGCTTGAGGAGGATGACTAATGACTCCAGAGCAATTAAAAGCTTCTATCTTGCAACAAGCAATGGAAGGTAAGCTGGTTAAGCAAGATCCTAATAGTAATCTCACCGAATTAATAGAAAATGAAGATTTAAAATTGTGTTCTGAAGAACCATATACTATCCCAACTACATGGAAATGGATTGTTTTAGGTTCAGCAGTTAAATTTATAAATGGTCGAGCTTACAAAAAAAATGAATTATTAGATGATTCAAATCTGACACCAGTATTGAGAGTAGGTAATTTATTTACTAATTCTTCTTGGTATTACTCAGATTTAAAATTAAATGAAGATAAGTATATTGATAATGGTGATCTTATATATGCATGGTCTGCTTCATTTGGCCCAAAAATTTGGGATGGTGGCAGAGTAATATATCACTATCATATTTGGAAAACTGTTATAAATCAAAATGTTATCTATAAAAAGTTTTTATATTATTTCTTATCTGATAAAAGAAATGTCTTAGGTGAAACCGTAGTTCATGGTTCTACTATGAGGCACTTAACAAAAACTAATATGGAAAAATTACCTTTTCCCCTCCCACCACTAGAAGAACAAAAGCGTATTGTAACAAAGATTGAAAAATTACTGCCATTAGTTGATGAATACGCCAAGTCATACAACAAGCTTCAAAACTTGAATTCTAATATTGCGCAAAAGTTGAAGCAATCTATCTTGCAAGATGCCATGAAAGGCAAGCTGGTTAAGCAAGGTTCTAATGATAAACCTGCAAGTAGCTTGCTTGAGAAGATTAATGCTGAGAAAGAGCAACTGATTAAAGAAAAGAAAATCAAAAAGACCAAGGCTCTTCCTGCAATCACTGATGATGAGATTCCTTTCGATATTCCTGATAGTTGGAAATGGGTTAGATTGGGGGATGTATCCAACATTGGCATGACTACAACAACCAAACCAGAAGATATTCCATTGGGTGTTCCACTTATCGAATTAGCAGATATAGAAAGCTATACTACTAAGCTTATTAATAATGAATTAACAACAAAAAAAGTAAAAAGTAATAAGTTTAGATACAGTAAGGGGGATGTTTTATTTGCAAAATTAAGACCATATTTGAAGAAAATATTGATAGCTCCAAATGATGGCTTCTGTACTTCTGAGCTTTTACCAATTAATGGTTATCTCATAAATAATTCTTTTTTACGGTATGAATTACTGTCAAAAATGTTCTTTGATCAAGTAAACGAAGAAGTACATGGGATAAATTTACCTCGTGTAAATCCTACAAAAATGAAAAGAATGATTTTCCCCCTCCCCCCACTAGAAGAACAAAAACGCATTGTTGCTAAAATCGAAAAACTCTTCAAAGCAATTGATAAGAGTGATTTAGCAAAATTAGGTAAATAATATGCAAATAGCATCCCCCGCAGAAGGGATGCTATTTTTTATTAATTGAGGTTTGCTTCATTATTAATTCGTTCTTTAAGTAGTTGATTGATTTCCACATCACTGTTAACAATATTTTTAATGTTAGCTAAAGCTTTTTGGTGTCTTATAAGTTCTACGTGGTATTTATTTGCATCTGTATTAGCATTTTCCAGGATACGGTAAACAATATCTTTTATTTTTTTAAATTTACGCTGCTCTACTTTATTTATATTTAATATATCTTCGTCATATAATTCAATAGGTGTGTTGTGAGTAACAGAACCGTTTGCATAATATTGGCTTATAAATTTATAAAATGTTTGCTCTTTGTTTAATTCTTTATCCAATTGCTCTTTATAGGTAGTACTTTTGTAATCATTCTTATGTAAATAATATAGTAATAGTGCATCAACTAAAGGAGTATTTATATATGTTTCTTTTCTGTCCATATCAGTGTTAAAGTCACTTGTATCTATTTCACCTGGTGATACTTTAATTATTTTTCGATCATTTTGTTGTTTTGCTAATTTTTTAGCCATCTTAGTAATGCTTTTAAGTGAGATATTATTTGGCTTGCCAGGTGTAGCTATATAGCTGGGGGCATATATATAGCCATTAATATTATCTACGACTTTATTCATACTTATAAATAAACGATTAGGTTTATTTTGGATATCAATAATTTGACCAGTAGAAATTAACTTATACTTTTTATCTAAGTTCTTAGATGTTGATTCATGGAAGTCAGCATTTAAGAGCTTATTTAATTGCAAAGAATCTAATACTTTAACTATTTTTTTATTAGAAAAAAATTCATCGACATAATCATTATCGGAAGTTAAGAAAGCAATATCTTTTGTACATAATTTATACCACTCTATTCCTAACTTTTTGAGCATTTTGTCTAGTTTTTTCCATGTAATTGTATTCTGTTGAATGTAGTTGTGAATAATTCGATAATTTATTGCACGGGTAACAAATAATTGATTAAAAAATATTTTTCCAGAATCAATTTCTTGATACATGTAGTCTGGAAGTTCTCTGTATTTTTTTAAATTCATAAATAACTCCTTTATTTATTATTGTGAAAAGTATCACTTACGCAAAAATGGAAATTACTTCTTATTTCAAACATAGCATAATCTAATCATAGAGCTTGGCCAAGATCTATAAATAATATTTTATTTTATAAAAAGAGATTGAATATGAAGTGCCATAGAAAAGTTAGACATAAGTCTAATGATTGTGAGGTGTTTTTATTATTGATTATGTTCGATGCAGTTAATTGAATGTTATTAGCTATTTTATCTACTTCTTCAAATAAAGTATCAAAGTTTTTGTAAGCTATTAAGAACTTTTCTATCAAATTCATCATTTTTAGTTTCAGCCAAATTTTGTGTAAAGCTATCATTGGAATAAATAGGATAAAATAAAATGAATCAGTTTGATATACTAAGCATATGAATTTGAAAGGTAAGTGAAAATTCAAAAAATACATAGGGGTAGGTAATGAATACATGAAAATAAAAGAGCTAAGAAAACTAGTGATTTCAAAAAGATTAAATATACTGATTGGATCGGGATGTTCTATGCCAGCTATTCCCTTAATGGGAACTTTTAAAGATCAATACAGTTCAGAAAATGAAGCAAATGAAGAGTTATTAGAAAAGATTAAACATGTAAGTAAAGCTTTAGCAACTGACAATTTGTCAGATGATATGAAGATAACTCTGGATGTTTACGTAGCATTCATTAGACAAATTATTAAAAATTTAAATCTTTCCAATTCTAGAGAAACACCTAGGAAAGTAAATTTATTTACAACAAACTATGATTTTTTCATTGAAAAAGCATTTGATCAAGTTTCTCAAAATTATAAATTTGTTATAAATGACGGTGCAACAGGGTATTTTGATCGAGTGTTGGAAAGTAGTAATTTTGATCAAGTGGTTTCTTATAAGGGAATGAATGACAATTACATTTCAGAGATACCATCAATTTCTTTAATTAAACCGCATGGATCTGTTAATTGGGAAAAAGTATAAAGGTAATGAAAATATATATATTCGTTCAAAAGTTGTTAATGATCCGGTTGTAGTAAAGCCAACAGGATTTGAATCAAACGATACATTTAGTCAAAATCATTTTTTCAGTATGTTAAGATTTTTCACAAATGAATTAGATAAACCACAATCAGTTCTATTGGTAATTGGTTTTTCATTTCAAGATAAACATATAGCTAAGATGGTAAAGCGGGTTATTGCTAACCCTGAACTATTAGTTATTTGTTTTTGTTATTCTGAGAGTGATACAGATACTATAATAAATAATCTTGGGTACGAATCTAGTGCAGAAATTCCATATAATATTTATTTTATTGTACCGAAAAATAAGGAAAATAATTCTCAAAGTGAAAACTATACTGAATATGAATTACCAGATACTAAAATTACCTTGAGTACATTAGTGAATTTTATGAGTGGAGAATTTGATGAAAATGATGATGAATAAAAGCTTGGGAGTAATTGTTGGAGTTGATGGAAATATTTCTCAGGTGGGTATGTATTCAATGTCAAATGAGTCACGATTTTTATGGAATGGTGAATTGTTAGAAGGCCCTAAGGTTGGGGCATTATTAACTATTTTACAAAATGATGTAAGGATAATTGCTAAAGTAGTTAATGAGAAAATTATGGATCAACAAAATTCCGTAAAAAGTGAGGAATTTGATAATAGATACTCCAAAAATTCAGTAAATAGAATAGTTAGTTTACGAATGCAGGGAGTAATAGAGAATAATAGTTTTAAAGTGACCAGTAGTTATGTCCCAATGATTGGAAATGAGGTAACAATTACTTCAAAAGAAGACATTGATCTAATTTATGGAGTGCAATATCATACATCAGTAATTCAAATTGGAAAAACACTATTTGAAAATAAAGAACTAAATATACCGATAAATAATTTATTTGCATCTCATATTGGTATTTTTGGAAATACTGGAAGTGGAAAATCAAATACACTTCATATGCTTTATTTATCGCTATTTAAAAGCAAATATAGATTAGAGATTTTAAAAAAATCACAATTCTTTGTTTTTGATTTTAATGGAGAATATAGAGGAGATAATATTTTCGGTTTAAATAAAAGCTTTAGGAGAATATTAAATATTAATACTAGGAATAGTGATAAGTCAGATAAGATTTTTATAGATAAAGACACATTTCTAGATCCTGATATTTTAATAATGCTATTTGATGCTAAGAGTGGAACTCAAGCCCCATTTTTATTAAATGCTATAAAGAAATATAAGGCAAATAGTGAAAATAATGAGGGATTAGCCAGTATGGAAGTGGGACTATTAAAAACCTTACTTAGCGACTTTAAGCATACTGCGCCTAATATTGAAGAAGAATGGATAGAAGTATTTGAAACATATTTATATAAGTATGTTTCAAAATGCTCTGAAGCATGGAATATAAGGAAAAAGTTAAAAGATTTAAGTAATTTAAACAAGATAAAAAGTAGTGGCTATATTAATGCTGCTTTTTCACAATATTTTAAAAATGAAAAATATTTTTATAAGGGAGAAGTTTTTTCATCCCTTGCAATAATTTTTTTTGAACAATTACAAAATTTACTGGAATATTGTTTTGATTGTTGCGATGAATTCTCAAAATTTGAAGCATTTTTGGCATTTCAAAAAGTGTATGCGACAGCTTGGAATAATACGCTAACAGATTATTTAGGATTCTTATTTAATCGTATTACTAATGTATTGAGAGATTTAAAAAATATAATTGTTATAGTAGATAAAAATTATTTTGAACAATACTATAAATCTGTCAATATAATATCATTTTTAAATAGTAACTTAACTATTAAAAGAGTAATTCCAATGCTAATAGCCAAAATGATATATAATAATCAAAAAAATAGTGCTTCGGGAGAAAACATTACTAAAACAACTCATTTAATTATTGATGAAGCACATAATATTCTAGGGTCAGTAGAAAGTAAAAGCGATTATTGGCAAAACAAAAGGTTAGCAGCCTTTGAAGAAATAGTAAAAGAGGGAAGAAAGTTTGGTTTCTTTTTGACTATTGCTAGTCAAAGACCTGCTGATATATCGCCTACAATTATGTCTCAATTACATAACTTCTTCATTCATCGTTTGGTTAATGAAAAAGATTTAGCAATGATTGAAAATACTATGCCTACATTAGACAGAACATCTTTTGGAATGATACCATCTTTAGGACAAGGTGAAACGGTATTAACAGGCAGAGCATTCCCTATTTCAATTTTTGCTCACGTTTCTCATGCATCAAAGGAATATCGACCTAAAAGTGATGATATTATATTAACTGATATCTGGAATAAATAATATTTAATAAAAAAATGATAAAATACGAAAACTTAAAACAAAGTGCAAATGGGATGCCAACGTGGGATTCGTTCTTAGGTCCCTTATTAGAAATCGCACAGACAAAGACTCTATGGAGTAGACGTGGATTAGAGCAAGCAGTTATTGATCATTCTGATATTCCTGAAGAATTAAGAAATCTTAGATATACTTCTAAGTATCATGATTTAATTCTAAATAACAGAATTGCTTGGGCTTTATCCGATCTTAAGATTGCTGGTTTACTTAATTCACCTAAGCGTGGAAAGTATGAAATAAGTGATTTAGGAAAAGAAATCTATCAAAAATATGGTGTGGAGTTAAAGCGTGATATTGTTCATGCTCAACCTGCATATCAAGAACATGAGAAAAATAAGAATAATGTAGATAATAGCATTACTGAAGCCTTTGAATTAACCGAAAAGCAGATAGAAGATTGGTTTAATAAACAAAGAATCGATTTTACGGATAAACTTTTAGCAAGATTACGTCAAGTTAATCCTTATCGATTTGAAGAGATGATGACCAATTTGTTAGCTCATATGGGTTATAAAGGGACAGATGGGCAGGAATTAGTCACACAAAAATCAAACGATGGTGGAATTGACGGGATTATCAATAAAGATCCGTTAGGTCTTGAAACTATCTACATTCAAGTTAAACGTTATGGAGAAAATAATTCTGTAGGTAGTCCTGAAATTAACGGATTTTATGGTGCTTTGACTCGGCAACATGCAGATCGCGGTGTGTTCATTACTACCTCGAGTTTTACTGCTGATGCTAAAGCAGCAGCTAAACAACTCAATATTGCTTTGGTAGATGGGGAAATGTTAACTAACCTTATGGTTCAGTATCATATTGGTGTACAAGTGACTAGTAAATATGAGCTATTTGATTTTGATGAAGACTTTTTTGAATAAATAAAGGTATAAGAATGGCAGAATATAAAAGACGTGATGTGCAAAAGGCAATTATAATGGCGTTAAGAGAATTGGGAGGATCAGCTTCTCGCAAGCAAATTCGTCGAACAATTGCTGAAAATGAATATGATGGATTAACGTATGAAGGTGTTTATTACACTAAGGTTAGTCAAAATGGAAATCAATATTCCCCATTTATGTATGATTTTAATTTTGGAATAAAAAATCTTGCTACAGTTGGGTTGATTGAAGAATTAAAAAGAGGCCAAGATCTCGTTTTAACTGATCAAGGGAGAACGGCAGATCTAAAGCACTATCCTAGTAAAAAACAACTTGAACAAATGGGAGAATATTGGAAAGCAAAGGACAGGTTAAGAGCTGAGAGAAATAAAGCTAAAAAGTTAGAAAATGAAAATAATGAAGAGAATTTTGAAATAGTAGATTCTTCTGACGAACAAGATAGCGCTGAAAATACTTGGAAAACACAATTATTAGAACAGATTAAAAAGTTTTCACCAGCTAAATTTGAAAGTTTTTCTCGTCTTTTAATTTCTAAAATGGGGGTATCAATCGATAAAGTTAAAGGTGTTAAACTTTCTGGAGATCATGGAATTGATGGCTTTGGTTATTTTAGATCAGATGAATTTAGAACAAGCAGAGTAGCAATTCAATGCAAACGATATACATCTGGACCAGTAGGTGAGTCAGAGATTCGTGATTTTAAGGGAACGATGGATAGCTTTAATGCAGAATACGGTATTTTTGTCACGACTAGCTACTATACAGATACGGCTAAAGCAATCGCTACCCAAGGTAATCGGACAGTCACTTTAATTGATGGGCAAGAATTAACTGACTTAGTTGAAAAGTATCAATTGCACATTACTCCCGTTCAGACTTATACACTTGATGATTATTATTTTGAAAAAGATTAATTAAAGGAGCCACCCACAAAATGCAATTCAACCATGATGACGCAATATTCATGCCGCCTGAGGGATTCTTCAATGACATTCTCAAGCAGGTGGACGATTTACAGACACAAGTTGATGAACTAAAGAAGCTATACTACAGCAATTCCAAGAATTCGCGCGATGTATTTTTATATGGGTGTGAACTGGCGGGCAGTCAATACCTTGATTTAGCACATCATGTGGTGCCAAAGATGCAAGAAAATGACCCACTGGTCTTGATTAGAGAACCAGATAATGAATTCGATGACCGGGCAATTAGCGTTCATACTCCAGGTGGGTTGAAGCTAGGCTATTTACCGCGAAATACCAACCTGATCTTGAGTCGCTTGATGGATGAAGGCAACCTGTTGTTTGGCAAGGTGAAGAACTGCCATTGGGACGGCAAGAGCCTGTACTTGGTGGTTAAGGTTTATATGCATGGGTAAGAAAGATAAAAATAAAAGGTTAAAATGAAAAAGAAGTATTTATTATTGGTGTCTGGCTTAGTATCACTTACTTTAGTAACGGGATGTACAAGTTCAAATAAGAGATCTAATGCTGAATCTACTAAGACATCTAAAGTTAAGAAAAGAGCAAAGTATTTAAAGAAAAAGAAAGTTAATAAGAAAAAAGCTAGTAAAAAGAAGCAAGCTACTTTGAAAGAAAAGAAGCAGCCTGTTAAATCAACTCAAACTAATACTCAGCAACAAGATGATTCGCAAAATCAACAACAGGTTCAACAAACTACTCAACAACCACAACAAAAAACGCAAAGCCAAATTAATATGGAACGTGGATATGATCCAAATGGTGCTCCACTTTTACCGGGGCAAGATCATGCGGCAGGTTCTGATGTATACGGAAATCCTGATCCTTGGGTACAAGGTCAAATTAATTGGGCTATAAGAAATGGATATATGAATCCAGATGGTACAGATACGGAAAAAGGAAAACAACTTGAACAGCAATTAGAATCTGATGATTATGATATTGATGATGAAGATTATGAAGGTGATTATTAGAAATGTATTCCTCAATTCTCACAAACTTTCGCTTTACACGCGAGAATTCACGAAAGTTAAATCGGTCGAAAGAGATGCTTTAAAAACGGAAAAAGAATTGACTATTAGTTTTGGTAATTAAAGAAAGAAAAAATCCGCAAGGTACGGCTATTAGAAAAACATATCGATTAGTTTAAAAGGACACAAGTCAGCGCTCTATAGAGAGTTAGAATTGTGTCCTTTTTGTGTAATAAAAATCATTTTAAAATATTATCTTTCAAATATTTTAGATGTTTAACCTTGTTTAAATAATCTTTTTTATTAAGACTAAAATTAACTATACTTGTATAATTTACATAGAAGAACTGTTAAATTGAGTTTTAAAAAGAAAATTACGAGAATAACATGAATCTAATTACTTTAAAGTATTTTATTGAAGTTGCAAAAAACAAAAACTTTACCAAAACAGCTATAGAAAACCATATTTCGCAAACAGCTATTAGTCAACAAATAAAAAAATTAGAGGAAGAGTTAGATACAAAGCTATTTAATAGGTCAAAATTGCCAATTGAATTAACTGCCACAGGAGAAAGAGTATTTAGACGTGCTCAAATCATACTTGATCAGTACGAAATGATGCAAATAGATATACAAGAAATTAAAACTAAAAAGTATATTTTTCGATTAGGTTATTCAAATAGCTTTTTAGTTCCTTTAGAAAAATTTGTAATACCTAGCTTGACGCAAACAGTGGATGATAATTATTTTCTTGAAGAATTTGATGGCGATACAGTGCAAGACTTATTACTTAGAAAAATGATAGATTTTGCATTGTGTTATGAATCTGATATTACTAATAGAAGTGAAATTGGAATGCTCACAGTTAACAAAGGAAATTTAAAATTAGTGTTATCTCGTGAAAATGAGTTTTTTAAGAAGAAAGATTTAGGTATTTTAAGAAATCAGACTTTAATAACTATTAGAAACAATCTTCAATCAAACGCCTTTAATTCTCTTAAACAGCAACTAATCAAAGAAAAAATAGTATTTAAAGATTTTAAGTCCGTAAAGAGCATAGAATCTGCCTTGGTAGAAACGTCAATGAACAAGGGTATTATGGTCGTTCCCGATTTTTTTGAATTGAGAAATAATTTAAATTTAACAACTATAACACTTGATAAAATAGAATTAAGTTATAAGACGTGTTTAGCTTATAGAAAGCATAATAAAAAAGTTCAAGAAATACTGCCATTGTTAAAAGAAAAGCTTATAAGCAAATGCTTATAGTAGATTGCATTTCGATGTTAGACTGATAGTGATTTATCCCGTAGAATTTTAATTAGGAAAGGAAAGCGCTTTAAGAGAGGATAAAAGACTATGGGAAAAAATCTAAAAGCTGGAACTTATTCTGTTAACGCAGCTGGTAGAAATGGTAGTCTACCAATGAAAGTCGAACTATCAACAAAAGAAATAAAAAATATAATTGTTGATACATCTACTGAAACAAGAGGAATTGCAGATTTAGTATTTAAGAAAATTCCAAAAGACATCATCGATTCGCAATCTTTAAATATTGATGCGGTATCAGGTGCAACAATAACTAGTAAAGGAATAGTTGAAGGGGTTAGTCAAGCTATTAAATTAGCTGGTGGAAATCCTGATGACTTTAAGAAAGAAAAAGAAGATATTAATAATAATACTGAGGAAAAGCAATTTGAAACTGATGTAGTAATCATTGGTGCTGGGGGTGCAGGCCTAGCAGCTGCATGTGCTGCCTTGGACAATGGAAAAAGAACTATTATTTTAGAAAAGTATCCACAAGTTGGTGGAAATACAATGCGAACGGGAGGACAAATCAATTCTGCTGATCCTAAATGGCAAAATACTTTTCCAGCATTCAATGGTGAAAGACAAACTTTAGACAAATTATTAAATTTAGAAGAAGACACTATTCCAGATGAATATCAATCAGATTTAAAAGAATTAAAGAAAGAAATTAAATCTTATTTGGCTGACCTAAATAATGGTAAAAACTACTTATTTGATTCGAAATATTTACATAGAATTCAAACTCTATTGGGAGGAACAAGAACAGATTTAAGTGGTCATACAACATATGGAAATTATGATTTAGTCAAATATTTAACAGATAATGCACTAAATACAATCAATTGGTTAAAGTCAAAAGGCGTAGAGTTCGATGAAGAAAATGTTACTGAGCCTGTGGGTGCATTGTGGAGAAGAGCAAGAGAACCTGAAAAGGCTGAGGGCTTTGGATTTATTGAACCGCTTAAAAATTACGTATTAACACATGGTGGTCAAATAATTACAGACACTAGAGCAAAAAAGTTAATTACTAAAAATGGAAAAGTGTGTGGAGTAAAAGCTATTGAAGATGATGGAACAAAAGTAACTGTCAATGCAAAAAGTGTTGTATTAACTACAGGTGGATATAGTGCCAATCTTAAAATGGTTAAAAAATATGACAATTACTGGGGAAATCTTCCAGATAAATTACCAACTACGAATTCACCTGCAGATACTGGTGATGGAATTGAAATGGGTAAAGCAGTGAATGCGGACTTAGTTGACATGCAATTTGCTCAGCTTATGCCAAGTGCTGATCCAGAAACTGGAGATATATTTACTGGAATTGATTGTCCACCTTCAGACTTTGTATTTGTTAATAAACAAGGAAAACGTTTCGTTAATGAATATGCTGCAAGAGATGAGTTATGTAAGGCCTTATTTGATCAAGGTGGAATAATTTATAATATTTCAGATAGTGAAATTGCAAAAACTCGCTTTAATTCTACTGATGAAAAACTTCAACATGATGTTGATACTGGGCATTGTTTTAAAGCAAATACAATTGAAGAATTAGCCGAACAAATAAATTTAGATCCTAAAGTTTTAAAAGATACTATAGATAAATACAATGAAGCAGTTAGAAAAGGGGTAGATGAAGAATTCGGTAAAACGTCATTTAATCATGAAGTAATAAAACCACCATTTTATGCAACTCCAAGAAGTCCTGCAACACACCATACTATGGGTGGTCTAAAGATAGATGTAGATACACACGTAATTAATACTAGTGGGAAAATTATTGATGGACTCTTTGCTGCGGGAGAAGTTGCGGGAGGAATCCATGCAGGTAACCGCTTAGGAGGTAATGCTCTGGCTGATATATTTACATTTGGCCAAGTAGCTGGTAATAATGCAAGTAAAGTAGAATAAGTGAGGTGCCATTATGGAATTTTTAGGTATAATTGGCATCATCCTTGGGATAGTTGTAATTGTTTGGCTATCCTTTAAAGGATTAAAAATGATTGTGGCTGCTCCACTTTCTGCATTAATAATTATCTTATTCAATCAAATGCCAATCTTTAAATATATGATGATTAGTGATAATTCATATATGGCAGGGTTAGCTGGATTCTTAATTAAAAACTTTGGAATATTCTTATTGGGAGCTATTTTAGGACAGTATATGTCTAAAAGTAACGCAGCTTTATCAATTGCCAACTATCTATTAAATAAAATTGGTGTTGATAAACCCTATAGAGTTTTAGTTGCATTGACTTTTGTTGGAGCACTTTTAACGCTAGGTGGAATAAGTATATTTGTTGTATTTTTCACTTTAATACCACTTGCTAAACCAATATTTAAAAAACTCGATGTTAACTGGGAATTAGTATCAATTCCATTGTATTTAGGAGCAGGAACGTTCACAATGTCAATGATTCCTGGAACGCCGTCTGTTCAAAATGCAATCCCTACTAGTGTTTTGCACACAGAATTAACTGCCTCTCCAATTCTAGGGATAATTGGCACTGTAGTAATGCTTACATTTGGACTTTGGTACATGAAATATGAGCTCGATAAAAGTAAAAAGAAGGGTGAGGGATTTTATAGCTATTTAAAAAAAGGTCAAAAGCGTCCTGTTGAAGATAAAGAAATGAATATAGACACTTCTAAACTGCCTTCTTTTTGGTTAAGTATTTTTCCTCTTGTTGTTTTAATTGCGATTATTTTAGTATTTAGTAAAGTCCAAAACATTATTCTCATTGCACTTGCTGCAGCTATTGTTTTATGTGCAATTGTATTTAATAAATATTTACCAGCTCAAACAGGTTTACTAAATGCTGGTGCCACTGGATCAATTGGCTCTTCCTTTGGTGCAGCTAGTGCAGTTGCTTTTGGAACTGTTTTAACCAGTGCGAAGGTATTTGGAGCTGTAAAACAAGCAATTCTTAGTATTCCTGGACCACCACTTGTTAGTTTGGCAATTGCTACTGCAATATTATCTGGAATTATGGCAGCTTCTGGTGCTATAGGTACTGTTACTACACAACTTGCACCTTCATATTTGGCTATGGGAATCCCGGCTTCAGTTATTCACAGAATAACAGTAATTGCTGGTGGTGCTTTAACTGTTGTACCACAATCAGGTGTTGTTATTACATTTAACAATGTTAGTGGATTAAACTTTAAGCATGGTTTTAAGCAAGCATTTATTGTAAGTAACGGTGGATTTATTATTTCGTTAATTGTTTGTGTGATTGTTGCTCAATTATTCTTTGTATAGGAAGAACAGTTCATTAAGAGAATGAAAATTATAGAAAATATTAGTATTTAGGCTAGGTATAAATTGTTACTTACTCTCGTATAAAATAGAATTTGGTAAGCATTGACTAAAGTAATGATCAAGCATTTATAAAATAGAATTAAGAAAGAAACTGAGTTAATTTAATAACTCAGTTTTTTGTTCTTAAAAATTTGCACCCCCTAAGTGCAAAAAACAAATTTAATGTAATCGCTTAATTTAATACTATATAACTGATGAAAGAAATAAATTATTAGGAGGATTTTAAAATGGCTAAAAATATTTTGTTAATTTGTGGATCAGGAGCATCATCAGGCTTTATGGCAGCTAATATGCGTAAAGCAGCTAAAAAAGAAGGATTAGATTATAAAATTCAAGCTAAGAGTGAAGCTGAATTAGGTGATTATGTAGATGGAATAGATGCATTAATGGTTGGACCACACTTGAAAGCAGAACTTGATTCTATTAAAGAACAGGTTCCAGAAGGAGTAAAAGTAATTCTTATGAAGCAAAGCTATTATTCACTTTTAGATGGTGCAGCAGCAATTAAAGACTTAAAAGAAAATATTGAAAATTAATTTATGAAAGTTGTATTGAGTAATGGATAAACTTATAAAATTTCTAAATGAGAAATTTGCGCCTAAGGCTTCAAAAATTAATCAAAATATATGGATTAATGTGTTAAAAGATTCTGTACTTCAAACATTACCATTTATTTTAGTAAGTTCTTTGATTAGCTTAATTTCTCTTTTTGGTAATATCTGGAAATGGTGGCCAGATTTTTCACCAATAAGTACTTTTACATTTGGCTTAATTTCTATTTATATTGCTTTTTTAGTACCATTTAATTTAATGGAGAGAAAGAATTTAAAAAAGCAACGTTTAATATCAGGATTAACATCAATTGCATTATTTTTAATGGCAACACGTCCACAGATTGGTGTTAATTCGCTTGCTAAAATTAATTTTGGCTACTTTGGTGCTGGCGGCATGTTTGTTGCTATGATAGTCGGTATCATTGTTGGCTTAATTATGGAAGCATTTGGTAAGTTTTCATTCTTTAGTGAAGACACTGTAATTCCTGATTTTGTAACTTCATGGTTTGACTCTATGCTTCCAATAGGCATTATAATTTTTCTAGGCTGGATTATTATTGATCTTTGGAACTTTGATCTTTATAACGTTATCGTTAACTTATTTAAACCATTAAGTTCAGCCTTACAAACTTTACCTGGCTTTATTCTTATTATGTTTATCTATTGTTTCTTTTATTCAATGGGTGTTTCAAGCTGGGTATTTACTCCGATTATTACTCCACTACTAATTCAAGCAATAAATGAAAATGCTAAATTAGTGGCAGCAGGTAAAACCCCAACTCAAATTGTAACTTATGAAGCTATTTTTGTTGGTTTCTTATGGTGGGGTGGTGTTGGAAACACAATGCCATTAAATATTTTTATGCTTAGAGCAAAATCTGCTCGATTAAGAGCTTTAGGAAAAGCTTGTTTTGTTCCAGCTTTATTTAATATTAATGAACCTACTGTATTTGGAACGGTTGTTTGGAATCCTTATTTAATGCTACCTATGTGGATTAATGGGATAGTGTTACCGACAATAATGTGGTTGGGTCTTAAATGGGGAATTACTCCTATGCCATCTGCAATAGATCAATTATGGTATATTCCATTTCCTATTGGTAGTTGGCTAGTAAGTCCACATATTGGATCAATTATTCTAGTACTTATAATTTTTGCGGTTTCTGCATTAATTTGGTACCCATTCTTTAAGGTTTACGACAATAGTCTTTATAAAAAACAATTAGAGGATGCAAACAATGAGGATTAAAGATTAAGGAGAGTTAAAAATGTCAGAAGAAGTAGATAGTAAAGATGTTCAAAACACAATGAATATCATTCTGAATGCTGGGGACGCCAGAGTATTTATTGCGAAAGCACTAGATGCGATCGGTAGCTTTGATTATGATAAGGCCAGAGAATTAATGGAAAAAGCTGACAAGAAGTTGGTAGTTGCTCATAGATTGCAAACAGCTAAAATTCAAAAAGAAGCTGAAGGAGAGCATGTACCTTATTCCGTCTTATTTACTCATGCGCAGGATACTTTAATGACAATTAATAGTGAATATAAATTAGTAGATCATATTATTAATGTCTTTGAAAAACGTGATAAAAATCTAGTTAATAAAATAATTGAAACATTAGAGAATCAAGGTAAGTTAGTTAAATAGGAGGATATCATGAGTATCACAATGAAGAAAAATAAGTATCCTTATTTTCCAAGTAACTTTCTTTGGGGTGGTGCACAAGCAGCGAGTCAAGCTGATGGTGCATATCAGGAAGATGGCAAAGGAATGAATTCTTCTGATGTCCAACCATATTTAAAAGGAATTTCTAATGCCGAAATTCAGAGAATTGAAACAGAAGGTATGACAGAAGCCGAAGTAGAAAAGAATAGTAAGGATATTACAGATTATTATCCTAAACGCTATGGTATTGATTTCTATCATACATATAAAGAAGATCTTAAACGTTTGGCGGATGCTGGATTTAAAACATTTAGAACATCTTTAGATTGGTCAAGGATCTTCCCCAATGGGGATGATGAAAAGCCTAATGAAAAAGCATTACAACATTATTCAGAAATGATAGATTACATGCTCAAGTTAGGTATTGAACCAATTATTACGATGAATCACTATGAAACTCCTATAAATATTACTTTGAAATATAAAGGATGGCCAAATAAAGCAGTTATTCCTATGTTTGAAAAATTTGGAAAAACTCTTCTTGATTGGTATGGTGATCGGGTAAAGTACTGGATTGTTGTTAATCAAATTAATATGGTTCAAATAGAACCTTGGCTTTCAGTTGGTGTAGCTTCTGATCAATATGACAATATGAGTGAAGCCCTTTATCAAGCTATGCATAATCAATTTGTAGCGGCTGCAGGTATTCAAAAATATGCCAAATCATTAAATAATCCAGATATTCATATCGGGACAATGGTTGCTGATGGTACAGTTTACCCCGCTTCCAGTAAGCCAGATGATGTTATTTTAGCCATGCGTCAAAATAGAATGCAATATTTTGTAACTGATGTGCAATTCAGAGGCAAATATCCTAAGTTTGCTCTTAATTACTTTAAAGACAATGGGTTGCATATTGATATGACTGATGAAGAGCTTAAGCTTATTGAAGAAAATCCAATGGACTTCTTAGCTATTTCTTACTACTATTCTAAAATGGTTGATTCTACTAAAAATAAAATGCAACCAGCTGACACAACGCCAAATCCAAATCTTAAAGAAAGCGACTGGGGATGGGCTGTGGATCCACAAGGCTTATATAATAGTCTTTCTCAATATTGGGACAGATATCAAAAGCCAATAATTATTGCTGAAAACGGCATTGGTGCTTATGACAAGCTTGAGGAAGATGGAACAGTTCATGATCCGTATCGTGCTGACTATTTACGAGCACATATTGAACAAGTTGGTAGAGCAATTCATGATGGTGCGGATGTGTTAGCATATTGTGCTTGGGGACCGATTGATATTGTTTCTTGTTCATCACAACAAATGTCCAAACGTTATGGATTTATTTATGTGGATAAAGATGATATGGGTAAGGGCTCAGGTAAACGATATTTAAAAGATAGTTATTATTGGTATAAGAATGTAATTTCTTCTAATGGAACAGAAATATAAGTAAGGAAATCAAATGACTAAAAGAGTTAATTTGCTGAAGTTTTTACAACAAAACCCTGGCTGGCACACTTCTAAAGAATTAGCCATCGATGTAGGAGTCTCTGTTAGAACAATAAAGACCTATATTAATCAACTTAGAAAAGATAAAATTAAGATTGAATCTAGTGAAAAGGGCTATAAGATTGTATCTAACAATAATGAGGGAGCATTTTTTTCTGGAAATAATGACTATAGCAATAATATACCAACAACTTCTAAGGAAAGAATTAACTATATCATTAACTATTTAATTAATGAAAAATCAGAAGTAAATATTTATGACTTGGCAAATCAACTTTTTGTTAGTGAATCCCGACTTCTTCAAGATATGCAAAACGTCCAACGTAAAGTTGGACGTTTTGGACTTTCACTTAATAGAAAGGGTGATAATTGGTCCTTAATAGGATCTGAAAGACAAAAAAGAAGTTTACTAAGTTCACTAATATATGCGGAGACTTCTGGAAGTTTTTTAAACCAAAGTGTTATTCAACTTAATTTTAAAAATATTGATGTTGATAAAATTAGAAAAACTACTGTAGATATTTGTAATGAGAATAATGTCTATCTTAATACATTTGATTTAAATAATTTCTTACTTCACCTTGTAATTATTATTGAAAGAGTTCGTCGAGGTAATTTAATAAAGTCAGATCAAATTACTAATGTAAATTTAGGTAATTCAACTATTTGCAAAATAGTAGTAGATATAGAAAAAAGACTTAATCTAGAATTTGAAGATGCTGATACTAATGAACTAATTCTAATATTAGAAACTGCAGTAAATGGGATTGCTGAAGAATCTAGTTTTAGTGAAGAAACGGAGTTATTAGTGAATGACATTATTAATTATGTAAAGAAAATATATGATATAAATTTAAACAATGATTCTTTTAAGGATCGATTTGCTATTCATCTTGATAGATTAATTACACGTTCAAGAGCTAATAGAATTACCCATAATCCAATTGCAGCAGATATTAAAGTTTCCTCTCCGACGATATATGAATGTGCAGTTTTAATCGCCCATAGGATTTCTGAACAAGCTAATGTAAATTTGGAAGATAATGAAATTGCGTATATTGCGCTGCATGTTGGTAATGCTATTGCTGAGCAAATGGAAGAAAATAAGAAAATTTCAGTTGTAATTTTAATGCCACGATATTATGATAATGCAGCAATTATTTCTAATAAATTACAGGAAAAATTTTCAAGCAGTATAAATATAACAAAAATCATTACAGATCCTAGCCAAATTAACACTTTAAAAGATCATATCAATTTGATTGTGGGGATTAATATTAATATTGAAATTCCTAATATAAGCATGGTACATCTATCTCAATTTATGTTATCGGATGATATAAAAAAGATGACAGTAGCGGTCACTGTTAAACAACATCAGATAAAGAAAGAGCAATTTCAAGAAAAACTACTCCAATTTTTTAAGCCCGATAACTTTGCAGTTACTGAAAAAATTGATAATATTGATCAAGCCTTTTCTTTTATCTCAGAAAAATTAGTAAAGGAAGAAATAGTTGATAATGGTTATAAAAACAAGCTTTATCAACGTGAAAATATGTCTTCAACTGCTTTTGGGAGGGTAGCAATTCCCCATTCATTTGAAATGAGTGCTCATCAAAGTAGAGGCTTTATAATTATTAATCCTAAGGGAATTAAGTGGAGCAATAATAAAAAAGTATATTTAGTTATTTGTTTGGCAATTGATCCTAAAAATTCTCAATTGTTTAGGGACGTATTTGATGAATTGTCTGGAATTGTAACAGACGTAAATAATGTTACCAAGTTGATAAGAAGCAGTAATTATCAAGATTTTCTTGTTAAGTTAGTTGATTTGCTTTGAAAAAATAGTAGAAGGAGTAAGAAAATATTATTTTTCTAATTTTAAGTATGTAATCAGATTTATTGAAAAAGTTGGTTTTAAATTTTGATATAATTAGTAAAAATGGGTATGTAGAATCTTTTGAAAAAGAATCAAAAGATTCTATAGTTCAAGAAAGGAAACGTTGTTATATCAAGGCTTGAAGAAATAGAATCTTTTGAAAAGAAATCAAAAGATTCTATAGTTCAAGAAAGGAAACGTTGTTATATCAAGGCTTGAAGAAATAGAATCTTTTGAAAAGAAATCAAAAGATTCTATAGTTCAAGAAAGGAAACGTTGTTATATCAAGGCTTGAAGAAATAGAATCTTTTGAAAAGGAATCAAAAGATTCTATAGTTCAAGAAAGGAAACGTTGTTATATCAAAGTTTGAAGAAATAGAATCTTTTGAAAAAGAATCAAAAGATTCTATAGTTCAAGAAAGGAAACATTGTTATATCAAGGTTTGAAGAAATAGAATCTTTTGAAAAAGGATCAAAAGATTCTATAACTAATACTTAAAAATTATATAAATCTTAATTTATTCAGACTTTGTCTAACTTAGAAAGAAAATAATGAACTATAGAGAAGATCAATATACAGAATACAAAAGAGCTAAAAATAGTGTCCCAGATGATATGTGGCCAACAGTATCCGCTTTTGCTAACACTGATGGTGGACATATTAAACTAGGCTATACAGAAATTAAAATTGATGGAACAGTTAAGTATAAACCTACAGGTGTAAAAGATGCAGAAAAATATAAGAAGAATATTTTGGATATAGCTAATAATAAAAATAAGCTTTCAGCTCCAATTATTGCAGAAGAAAATATTCAGGTGGAAACCGTTGAAGACGTAAAGGTAATGGATATTTATATACATCCTGTGGAATTTAGAGAAAGACCAATATATATTAAAGGTAATCCTAAAAATGTATATATACGTGTGGGAACATCAGATCAGCGTGCAAGCCAAGAAGATATAAAGGCAATATTGCGGAATGCAGATTCAGATGAAAGCAGAGACTTCTTGGACGGATATACTTTAGAAGATTTAAACTTAGTTGATTTACAAAATTATAAAGCTTATTTATCGGAAAGAAAAAATGATCCAAGTATTGTCGATAGAAATAATCAAGACTTTTTACTCGATTATGGATTAATGGGAAAAGATAGAAAGGATGGTAAAGTCAAGCTTTATAAAGGAACCCTTTTATTATTTGGAAAGTTTAACTCTATCAAAGAAGTATACTCTTCATTTATGCTTGACTTAATTATTAAACATACTCCAGCTGACGTTGATTATATTGATAGAGTATTTACGTCTATAGATGTTGATGATCAGCCTCATAATATTTATAGTTTTTTTGTGGCGTGTGATAATAAGTTTAAATCATTGATTCAAAATAAGTTTAAGTTGACAGGAATGATTAGACAAGATAATGGGGAGAAGTTTAGTCGAGCAATTCGTGAAGCATTGGTTAATAGTCTGGTGCATGCTGATTATCGTTCGAAACAATCGGTAGAAATAACTTGGTATGATGATTGTGTAGTTTTTGAAAATCCGGGACAAATTTTAGTATCTAAAAGAGAATATTTTCAACCACATGGTTCAGTACCTAGAAATGAATTAATCTTTCAAACTTTTGTTCAAGCTAAGCTCGGTGAGCACACTGGAAGTGGTGGATATAGAATTTCTGAAACAGCTAAGGATTTAAATTTACGATTACCGGAACTTGAATCAACTCCACAAAAAACTAAACTGCTTTTATGGAAAATTACACCTGAAGATATAATTGAATCTATTCCGAAAGAATGGCAAGAAGTATATAAACTTTTCAATAAAGAAATGGTTCTTACTTTCAAAGATATAAGACCTTTATTTAAAAAAGATTGGAAGGCACATAAAGTATTACAAGCTATGGCGGAAAAGGGGTATATTATAAAGCAAGGCAAAGGGAGAGCTACAAAATACATAATTTCTACTGACTCACCTAAGGCTAAAAGTATAATGAACTTGTTTATACAAGAAATGCAGAAGCAAATACATGGTGAATAAGTTCAGAAGAAACTAGTGATCAGAGTTTTAAGGTAGAACCTTATAGTATGGCAACGTTTATAAAGAAACTATAAAAATAACCTTGCCACAACGTTTTGAAAGCGATATCATATATTTAACAAGTGAATAAAGTGGAATTGTAACAAAGCAAGACTTTGCACAAGAGCCATTTAGTCTAGATGATAGGCTAAGTGGCTCTTTTTTTGGAATTGAGGGGGTTTGTAGTGAAAATAAAGAAGATTCTAAATAACGGAGCCGTTATTACTGAAAACGAAAATAAAGAAGAGATTATTGTTTTAGGAAAAGGGCTAGCTTATGGAAAGAGATCCGGAGATGAGATAGATGCAACTAAGATTTATAAGATTTTCACGCCATTTTCTGGCAAGCAAAAAAAGCTATTAGTTGAAACAATTCACGAAACAGATCCTATTTTCTTTCAAATTTCTCAAAAGATTGTTGATCGATTAAAACATGAAGAAAATATTGATTTAGCCGATAGTGTTTACATTACGTTGACGGATCACTTGGCAACGAGCGTTGAACGAGGAAGAAAAGGATTATTTTTAAGCAATAGATTTTTATGGGAAATAAAAAACTACTATCCTAAGGAATTCTCATACGGGGTATGGGCATTACGATTATTAAAGAATCAATTTGATCTAGATTTTCCTGAAGATGAAGCTGGCTTCATTGCTGTTCATATTATTAGCGGTGAATTAGGAAATGATGTTAGTGACTTTCAAAAATCAGTAGATTTTATTAAGAGTATTACAAAAATAGTTAAATATTACTTCAAGATTAATCTTGATTATCAATCACTTAGTTATAATCGTTTTGCTGTTCACTTGAAGTTTTTCTGGAAGGCAATGATGTATGATCGCTCTTCCAGAGAATTTGGAGATTTAAGTCAAGAAATACTCAAAGTAATAAAGAATAGTGATATTGAATCTTATAAATGTGCCTTAAAGATTAAAGAATACATTGATCAAAAATATAACTATGAACTAAACAATGAAGAAATTATGTATCTAGCGATTCATATCAATAAGATTGTTAATGATAATAGGAGAAGAAAATAATGAAGTACGATTCAATGAATAAACAAATCATTGATGCTGTTGGAGGAGAAGATAATATTCAGTCTGTTGTTCACTGTGCGACAAGACTAAGATTTGTTCTAAAAGATGAAAGTAAAGCAGATGATGCGGCAGCTGCACGAATTCCTGGAGTATTGCAAGTAGTAAAAAAAGCAGGACAATATCAATTAGTTATTGGTAGTACAGTTGAAGATGTTTATAACGATTTAGTTAAGATGATTAACATCGATAATTCAGATTCTGATAATACAACTAAGCAAAAGAAAAACTTATTTGATACTATTATTGGAGCTATTACTGGGTCTATTGCTCCCGCTATTCCATTACTGGCTGGTGCTGGTATGGGAAAAGTTTTGCTTTTGATTTTGACAATTAGCGGTTTGTTGTCAGATAAAAGCCAAACTTATCAAATATTAAATTTAATTTTTGATACCGGCTATTTCTTTATGCCAGCGTTTATTGGATTTTCAGCCGCTAAGGTTTTTAATACTGATCAATATTTAGGTGCTTTTATGGGGTTAGTAACTGAACATCCCATTTGGACAGCAATGGTTGAAGCAAAACATCCAGTTCATTTTTTAGGAATGCCAGTTGAGCTTATTAAGTATTCATCTACTTTAATTACGGCCATCTTATCTGTTTGGATTATGTCTTATATTTATAAGTTCATTAAGAAATGGACACCAAATATGGTTAAGATCTTTATGGTGCCGATGTTAACCATGTTAATTACTGCGCCATTAATCTTCTTAATCATTGGACCGATCTCTAACGTGATTTCTGAAGGTATTGGATTTATATCTATGTGGCTATTCCACAATGCAGGAATTGTTGCTATTCCAATTTTGGCTGCAGCATATCCTTGGTTTGTATCTATTGGGATTCACAAAGCTTTAAGCCCAATTAGTATTCAATTAGTTGCTACACAAGGTTTTGATCCAATTATTCGTGTAGTTGCATTATGTTCAAATATGTCACAAGCAGCTGCTTCACTAGCAGTTGGTTTAAAGAGTAAAAACAAGAAACTAAAGAGTTTAGCACTTTCATCTAGTGCAACTGCATACTTAGGTGGAATTACTGAACCTGCTCTGTTTGGTGTTAATTTACCATTAAAGAAACCTATGTATGGAGCAATGATTGGTGGTGCAATTGCAGGTGTAGTTGCAAGTTTTATGAAAATTAAGGCATTTATTTATGTCACACCTGCCTTTTTAAGTTTGCCAATGTGGGTTTCTAAAACTGAAAATTTTGTTATTCAAGCTATTATCGTAATTATTGTTGCTAGTGTTGCTACATTTATTGCTACATGGATGATTGGTTTTGATGATCCAGTAGATGAAAAACAAGAAAAGAAAGCTCAAAAAGAAAACTTTGATAAATCTCATGAAAAGCATGAATTAAAGAGTCCAGTCAAAGGTAAATTAGAAGTTCTTAGCCAAGTAGATGACGAAACATTTGCAAGTGGAGTAATGGGAAAAGGAATTGCTGTTATTCCTAGTGAAGGTAAAATTTACGCTCCTGATGATGGGGTGGTTACAGCTACTTTTGATACAGGACATGCTATTGGTCTTCATTTAGATAATGATGCAGATGTATTGATTCATATAGGGATTGATACAGTTCAGATGAATGGTGATGGATTTAAACAATTAGTTAAAAAAGGGGATCATGTGAAAGCTGGTCAAGAATTGGTTGATTTTGACATAGATAAGATAAAAAAAGCTGGATATGATCCAACTGTGATTATGATTGTTTTGAATAGTAAGGACTTTTTAGAGGCATTACCTGTTTTAACTGATAAAGGTCAAACTGAAGAAATAACAATTACTGATAATGTGATGATTTTAGCTTAAAGAAAGGCTAATAATGAAGAATTATAAAGTACCAGAAGGATTTTTATGGGGAATAGCTACCTCTGCTAACCAAGTAGAAGGTGCTTGGGATGAAGATGGCAAGGGAATGTCGATTGCTGATTGTGAAAGCTATAATCCTAATTTAAGCAATAAAGACTACAAAGCAGTTAACAAAATGACAACTACTGAAATAAAAGAAGCGATTGCTGATAAATCATCAAAAGCTTGGGGAAAAAGGCATGGAGTAGATTTTTATCATCAATATCCTGAGGATATAAAAAAATTAGCGGCTACGGGAATTAATACTTTTAGAACTTCTATTGCATGGAGTAGAATTTTTCCAAATGGTGATGATATTAAGCCTAATGAAAAGGGCTTAAAGTTTTATCATGACTTATTTTCTGAGTTAAAAAAATATCATATTCAACCAATTGTTACACTTTCTCATTATGAAATGCCGCTGAACTTAGTTTTGCATTATGATGCTTGGTACGATAAAAAAGTCAGAGATTATTTTGTAAAATTTGCTAAAACAGTTATTGATGAGTTTCATGATGATGTTAAATATTGGGTGCCAATTAATGAAATTGATAGCATTATTCGACACCCTTGGTCTTCAGCAGGATTAGTAGAAGATCGTTTTCCTAATAAAAATTTTGAAGAAGTTATTTATCAGGCGATGCATAATCAATTTGTTGCATCTGCTGAAATTACTAAATATATTCATGACAACTACTCTGGTTCTAAAGTAGGCAGTATGATCACGAGTACTATGGTATATCCCTATAATAGTGATCCTAGAAATACCCTTAAAAGTAGACAAGTAATGCGTGATAGCTATAATTTTAGTGATATTCAATTGCGTGGCAAATATCCAAAAAGTTTATTAATTCAAATCAAAGAAAAAGGTTTGCATTTAAAGCAAACTGAGAAAGAATTAGACTTAATTAGAAAAAATACTGCAGATTTTGTGGCATTTTCTTACTATTCATCAGTATGTACCGCATTTGATACTACGGGGCTGAAGGTTACTAAGGCTAATCGAACAGTAGGAGTATTTAATGAACACCTTGAAACTAGTGAGTGGGGATGGCAGATTGATCCTGTAGGATTGAGAGTTACCTTGATAGATTTATATGATAGGTATCAAAAACCACTGTTTATTTTAGAAAATGGACTGGGTGCAAAAGATGAATTAACTAGTGAAGGTAAAGTTCATGATGATTATCGAATTGATTATTTAAAAAAGCATATTAAGCAGTTACTAACTTCGATTCAAAAAGATGGGATTGAGGTAATAGGATATTGTATTTGGGGCACGACGGATATGGTATCTGCTTCCTCTACTCAAATGTCTAAGCGCTATGGCTTGATTTATGTTGATTTAGATGATGAGGGAAATGGTAGCTATAAGCGATATTTGAAAGATTCGTATTATTGGTATCATAAATTATTGTCGTTTGGTGATATTGTTCCTGAAAATATTTTTTAATAAATTATAATTAATATTTATATTTTATTAAATTGTAAAAAATAATTTGTAAATATTAAATTGTAAATTTTAATTTGTAAATGATATAATGATAAAAGAAAAAGGAAGTGCGATAACACTTCCTAGAGCAACCCGTTTTAAGAACGGTGGTAAAGTAACAAGATTGACTAAAGCCTACTCATTAACTTTCCCAAAAGTTATAATAATGAGCGGCTTTTTTGTTTATTTTCGGCTGATGTAGGTTAGCAAAGCCAACACAAACATGCCAAATAGCAGCATTAACGAAATAGCTTCGTAAACTGACAAGGTTGAAACCTTTCCATAGTATTTTAGCCATAGGCCTCACCTCCGGGAGGATAAAAACAACCACTGCTCATAAAACTTGTTGCCCAATAATTATATCGAAAATTTAATTTCTTAGGTAGAAGATTTTTTTAGGAGATGATTTACTTAGGTAAATAAGTTAGGGTGGTTATTTAACGTTTATCTGGCGTATAAAAAATTAGAAAAACTACCCATTTTATTATATGTTCCTATATAATGAAATGGAGAATTTAGCTAATTCTCATTAATTTGTTTTTAATTTTTGGATATATACAGTTTCTTTTAAACATTGTTAAAATAAGATTCCTTATTTGATTAATTTACTGATTAAAACCAGATGATAAAACATCGGTTTTAGAAGTATGTCAAATCAATAAGGAATAGATCAGCGGGTTGGATTTAATCCATGTATTTGGTGTTTTAGAAGTATGTCAAATCAATAAGGTATAGATCTACCAATCTTTGACAAATTCCATTGCGTTAGTTTTAGAAGTATGTCAAATCAATAAGATATAGATCTAGCGTGTGCAGTAGTCATTTTACCGACCCGTTTTAGAAGTATGTCAAATCAATAAGGTATAGATCAAGTCATGGATAAACTTGGCTTTTTCAGACGTTTTAGAAGTATGTCAAATCAGTAATCAACAAAAACTGCCATTCTATAACCATATAATATATATCCTGCTCCTAGCTTCTCCAAAAGCTACCATGAGTAGGATTTTGTTTTATCCTTACTTCATTCATCGAGTTAAAGCCGTTCTATAAAATTAGTTTATCTACTTGTAACTCTAATAAATGCTATAAGCAGATTTTTTATCTTGAAAAAGAAAATATCTCCTGTATTATAGTAGTTAAATTAAATAAAAATTAAAATGAATTGAGTGATATTATGACAAAACTTTCAGGACAAAAAATAGCAGAATATTCTGCTGACTTTAATGCTAATCCTAAAAATCAAGTTGCTTCTCGTGCAGCTAAAAAAGTAGGTTTATTTGATGCTTCTTACAATGATCTCGTTTCTGAACAATTAGGAAACCAAACTTTTTCAGTAGAACTTGATATTGGAGATGTTACTGATCAAAAACGTTCTGGCCGTTGCTGGGAATTTTCTACTTTAAACGTGCTTCGTCATTATTTTGGAAAGAAAAATAAGGTAAAGAACTTCACTTTTTCCCAAGCTTATAACTTCTTTTGGGATAAAATTGAAAGAGCAAATGCTTTTTACGACAGCATGATTCGTTTAGCGGACAAACCAATTGATGATCGCGAAGTTGAAACTTGGTTTAACTTTGCAGGTCAAGATGGTGGATTATGGCAAATGGCTATTAATCTAGTTAAAAAATATGGTGTTGTTCCATCATATGCGATGCCAGAAAATGCAACTTCAAATAATACTAGTGCTCTAATTGATTCCTTAGCGCGTAAAGAAAGAAAAGATGCTATTTTATTACGTAAACTGGCAAGTGAAGGCAAAACCGAAGAAGTTGAGAAGGCTAAAGACCAAGCATTAAAAGAAGTTTATCGTATGGCTGCAGTGGCACTAGGTGAACCACCTAAGAAGTTTGACTTAGAATTTCGTGATGATGATAAAAAGTATCATTTAGAAAAGGACTTAACTCCACAGGCATTTGTTGATAAATATTTTAAAGATTTTAATTTTGATGATTATGTTTGTCTTTCTAACTGTCCTAACCATGAGCTTGATGTCCTGTATCATATGCCACTTTACGATAATGTTGAAGGTGGCGATGAGATTAAGTTTTTGAATGTTTCAATTGATTATTTAAAGCAAGCTGCACTTGCTCAACTTAAATCTGGCGATGCAGTAATTTTTGGTAATGATGTTGCTAAGCAAAGTGAACAAAAGTCAGGTTACCTTGATCCTAACTTGTATCAAGTGGATAGCTTAATGGGAGTAAATACTCAGATGTCTAAGGAAGATCGTTTAGCTACTGGTGAAGGATTTGCGACCCATGATATGACTTTAGTAGGTTGTGATGAAGACAATGGTGAAATTCGTAAGTGGAAAGTGGAAAACTCATGGGGTGACAAAGTTGGAAATAAAGGCTTTTTCACAATGAGTCCACAATGGTTCGACGAATATGTGTATGATGTGGTTGTAAGAAAAGAATTCTTACCAGCAAGCTTAGTGAAATTAGCGCAAGGACCAGCTGTTGATCTTAAACCATGGGATAATATTGGTTAGTAAATTGTTAGTAAGTCGTAAGAGTAATAACTTTTACGGCTTTTATTTTAGAATAAAATTTAACTTGTAAAAAATAAGTGTATATCTTACAATAAGTAAGTAACATTCGTGTTACGGAGGAAAATCTATGGATACTATTCTACAAATTATCGGTGGCGCTATTTTAGTTGGGATGTTTTTTGTAGCTACAAGTAATAAACCAGCCAAGCAAGTTCAACGCATTAATCGTCATCGCTAAAAATTAAGACATATTATTTTCCTTTAAACAAATAAGCTCTTAAAACTAAATTGACAAAAGAATTTTTGATATTAGCACTCAAAATGTCTAGAAGGGAATGTGTTAATTATGAATAGAATTATTTATTCAGGAATTATTTTATTAGCTTCATTTGGAATTTCAATTTGTGATATTGTGCTTGCTTTTAAATCTCATTGGTTGTGGTTAGCAGTAATTGGGATGGTAGCTATAACTTATGGTATTTATAATTGGCACATGGGAATTATCCACAATTATAAAAATAACTAAAGAAAAAGACGCTTTAAGGCGCCTTTTTTCTTATATAATATTGTTAACTTAAACTCAGGGGAAAAAGCATGACATTAATTTATACCAGAAAAGCTAAAGCTGATGATACTAAGAAAATTATGCAAATAATTAACCAAGCTAAAGCTTTTTTAAGAGCTAGTGGCTCAAGTCAATGGCAAGGAACCTATCCTGATGAATCAACTATTGCTAGTGACCTTAAGAAAAATGTTGGGTGGGTATTAGTTGTGGATAAACAAGTCACTGGCTATGCGGCTATTGTAGATGGAATTGAACCAACTTATCAAGAGATTGAAGGTAAGTGGAAAAATGATGTAGATATTTATACTACAATTCACCGGATGGCAATTAGCAGTGAATTTAGAGGAATGCATTTAACTAATTTATTCATGAGTAATATTATTTCCCTAAAATTAGCTGAAGGGATTCATAATTTTAGAATAGATACTTCTCGTAAAAATAAAATTGTGCAACATATTGCAACTAGTCATAATTTTGAAGAGCGCGGAATTATTTACGTTGATGAAGATCCAGAAGATAGAAGTAGACTTGCATACGAACTAAACCTATAAATAAAAAGTTTGGATCTTTGATCCAAACTTTTTTAGTCTTCATCATGATAATATCGATTATATAAAACTAGAGCTGCAACTAATAAAATAATTGCAATGGAAGTCATTAACACTTCGCTAGTATTGTTGTGAACTGTCAAAAGTCCTCGAATCAAAGCAGTAATCCCAAGCTCTAGCAGAAATTCGACGCTTGTATGTCCATGATGTCTTAAAGCAGCAATTACTAAAGCCGTAAATTCAAAAAATAAGAAAAATACAATTATTTCATCTAGTATCTTACTGTTGCTTTTGGCAATTGAAGCAGATAATAATTGCTGAGTAAGTGGAATTAATTCTCTAAATAAAATTAAGATTAAAATAATGCCTAAACAGGCCAAGGTAATAATTAATAAAAATTGTAGTACTTGGGCAAAACGATGAGTTAAGTTCTTGATATTTTTCATAAAATAAAATTCCTTAGTTGATTTTGGTTTATTTCTACCAAATTAAGTATACGATTAATAAAGAAAGTTAAGTAGGCTATTTAAATAAAAAAAGGATAATTAGGAGAAATTAATGCTTAAAAATATCGTTTTTGACTTTGGAAATGTCATCATGAACTGGAATCCAGATCGGTTGCTAGAAAAATATAATTTAACCAGTGATCAACGTGAGCTAATTAAAAGTAAAGTTTTTTCTTCAAAAGAATGGTTGGAAATTGATGCTGGTCTTATTGATGAAGATCAAGCAACTAAAATTTTTATGACAAGGGTTCCTCCTAAATTAAGAACTAAAGTCAAAAATATCATGCAAACTTGGCCAAGCAAGGTTGAATTTTATGAACCAGTTTTTGAGTTTATGAAAGAGCTCAAAAAACGGGGCTATCATTTATATGGATTATCAAATACGGGGATGCGCTTTGCCAACTATGTAAAAAATTCAAAGTGGGATCAAAACTTTGAAGGTTATGTTTTTTCAGCACAAGAAAAGATTATGAAGCCAGATGATCGTATTTATCAGTTATTATTAAACAGATATAATTTGCATCCAAATGAGTGTTTATTTGTTGATGACCGTCAGGAAAATATAGATGCGGCAAAAAGAAATGGAATGAATGGCTTTACATTTGATATTAAAAGATTAACAGAGCTAAACGCCTATATTAAGCAACATTAAAAAATACACCTGAATAGAATCAGATGCATTTTGAAAGGTGAATATTGTGAAATGGAATTGGAATTTAAGTAAAGAGCAAATGCTCTTTATTTTTTTATAAATTTTTCCATATTTTTAACATGGGTTGCGATTATTGCTTTTAATTCATCTTGTGACATATCAAATACGCCCGAATTTGTTAAAAAGAACAGTTCACTAACTAGCAACCAGTTATATCTAATTAAATAATACTTTTGCTCTTTATTTAAATGTGAAAAATCTGGCTGTTCAATGCATGAAATAGCAATTCGATTTAATTGTTTAATGAGTAAATCAGAATAGGCCCAGTTATTAACTAAGTTTTTAGCAATTCCTGGATTTTGATTACTAAAACTTAAGTAGGCTGCATCAAGTTCAGTTAAAGTACGGGGTTTGCTCTTTTTACAAAATCCATCTTTAAATTGCTTAATCTCATGTTCTACAACATCTTGCCATAGTTTTTCCATAGAAGGATAAAATCGATAAAGAGGCTGAGTTGAAAATCCTGAGAATTTTGCTAAATTGCGAGCAGATGGCTCTTGATCGGAATGTAAATTAAAATATCTGATTGCACTAGACAAAATATCGTCTTTAGATAAATTTTTGACCATTTTATACTCCCTAATTAATAATTTTGTACTTACTATTCTTTATAATACAGGGACTAATTAAATAATTCGATAATAAAACATAGAAAATCACACTAAAGTTACAATATTACACCAATATGACAAATATTTAGTTTATTACAGGGATGTAACAAAATTGTGCGTTTTTTTAACTTAAGTACAGGGTGTGTGAAATGGATATGCAATATAAAGCCTGTACTATATATATTGTCAATTAAAGACAAGTAAGTATAAAAATTAAAAGGAGAAATTAAACTTGAAGAATTTTAAATCCATCAATTTTAAGTCTGTCCTAACTAAAAGTATTATGGCAGCAGGTGTCACTATGGCAGGTCTTGTTGCTCTTAACTCAACTAACGCAAATAACAAAGTACAAGCTGCTACTACTGAAAACGATCCACAAGTTGTTACTGTAAACTATGTTCCAAATTACGGAATTGCTGTTTGGAATAAGGCAGATGTTAATACTGCTCAAATTACTGGTCAAAAGTTAAGCCATGCAACTTCATGGAAAGTTATTGATTCAGCTTATGATGCACAAGGTAATAAGTGGTACGACTTAGGTAAAGACCAATGGGTAATGGCTAAGTATGTTCGTGCAGGGTTCCATACTGTTGATCCTAACGTGAGATATGATTACGTTGCTCCAACCACTAGTCAAGCTCCAGTACAAACAACTAGTCAAAACACTCAATCTAACTACCAAGCTAGTGCTTCAAACTACAATGCTAACACTACTTATTCACAACCAACTCAATCTTACTCTTACAGCAATAATGCCGCTTCTTCAAGCTACACTTCAAATGCTACTGGTTCTGAAGCAGCAGCTAAAGCTTGGATTGCAGGTCGTGAATCAGGTGGTTCATACTCAGCAAGAAATGGTCAATACATTGGTAAGTACCAATTATCAGCATCATACCTTGGTGGAGACTACTCAGCAGCAAACCAAGAACGTGTAGCAGATAACTACGTAAAATCACGTTACGGTTCATGGACTGCTGCTCAAAGCTTCTGGCAAGCAAACGGCTGGTACTAATTCTAATTTAGAAATTTAATATACCAAATTATTAAAATTTATTTTTAAAAAATTTGCACTTGAAAGTCCTATAAGGCTATAATTATTAAGCTTTATAGGGCTTTTTTGTATTTAAGTTATAAAGTTGACAGAAACCGCTTTCCTAGATATTATATAGGTAGTGGTACTAACCAGTAGGAAGAAGGGCGAAAAATGGCAGAACCATTATACCGACAAATCATTTGGGATTTAGAAACAAAAATAAAAAATAATATGCAACCTAATGAAAAATTGCCGAGTGAACGCCAATTACTTGAACAGTATCACGTAAGTCGCAATACGATTCGTCTTGCTCTTCGTGATTTGGAAGAACGTGGGATTGTTTATCGTTTGCATGGAAAAGGAACTTTTGTAAGTACAGTCTATCTAGACCAGATAAACTTGGGTAATATGTATTCTTTTACCAATGAGATGAAATTAGCTGGACGCAAACCACAAACACAAAACCGCACATTTGATCTTATTAGTCCAGAAAAATCAGTTGCTGAGCAGCTGGGTCTCAAAGAAGGAGAAAAAACTTACAAGCTAGTTCGACTCAGATTAGCTGATGGCGAGCCGCTTTTGTACAGTGAGACATTTTTACCAGAACGTTTATTTCCGGATTTAACAATGTCAGATTTGAATAATGATACGTTATACGGCGTTTTAAAGAAAAAGTATAACGAAGTCAGCGTAATGGTATTTGAAGATATCCAGGCTGTTAGTTTAAACAAAGAAGAAAGCAAAATATTAGGTGTCGATATTGGAGCACCAGCTTTGATGATTTATCGTCGAGCAATTGATGAGAATAATGTAGCTATGGAATTTACAAGAGCTACTGCTCGTGGAGATAAGTTTATTTACCGGACTCGTCAATATAACAACTTAAGTTAGCTTGAGGAAAGGAATTAAGATGTTTACTAAGACAGATGCAGAATTAGAAAAATTAGGTGCAAAGATTACCACTCGTGAAATTCAACAACAACCAGATTTATGGAAGCAAACTTTAAAAATTTATCAGGATAAAAAGGCTGAAATTGAAAGCTTTTTGAATAAGATTACTGAAAAGTTTGGTAAGGTAAAGGTTATCTTTACTGGTGCTGGCACGAGTGCTTACGTTGGTAATACTGTAATGCCATATTTAAGACAACATGGTGATCGCAGTCGTTTTGACTTTGAAGCAATTGATACCACTAAGATTGTTTCAACGCCAAAAGATTACTTGGAAGAAAATACCCCAACTATCTTAGTTTCATTTGCACGTAGTGGTAATTCTCCTGAGTCAGTTGCTACTGTAGAAGTTGCAAAGCAAATTGTTAAGAATCTTTATCAAATTGCAATTACTTGTGCTCCAGAAGGTCATTTAGCACAAGATTTAAAGGGAGATCCAACTGGTTTAGTACTGTTAATGCCAGAAAAATCTCTTGATCAAGGCTTTGCAATGACTGGATCATTTTCATGTATGACTTTAGCTACTTTATTGGTATTTGATACTGCTTCAGATGCAGATAAGGCAAGTTATATCAATGAAATGGCTAAAATGGGAGAAAGCGTAATTGCTCGGGAAAGCGAAATTCAAAAATTAGTTGATACTGACTTTGACAGAATTACTTATATCGGAAGTGGTTGTCTTGGTGGCTTAGCTGAAGAAGCTAGATTAAAAATTTTGGAATTAACAGCTGGAAAAGTAGCAGCTTTATTTGATACTTCGATGGGATTGAGACATGGTCCTAAGTCGTTTTTAGATAAGAAGACGATTGTTTTTGATTTTGTTTCTAACAACACTTATACCAGAAAATATGATTTGGATATTTTAGATGAGATTAAGGCTGATCAAATTGTTCCTTTAGTAATGGGAGTAGGTCAGCTTAAAAAGGGTCAAGATTTTGATGGGAAATTCTTTGCCTTTGCTGGAAAAGAAGTGCCTGATGCATATTTAGCCTTACCTGATATTATGTTTGGACAAACAATTGCATTGCTTACTTCAATCAAAGTAGGAAATACCCCAGATACTCCATCCCCAACTGGTACTGTTAACCGTGTTGTTAAGGGTGTAACTATTCACAAGTTTGAAAAGTAGAAAGACGAGTAAATTAAATGTCATATTACATTCATGGAGGAAAATTTTTCCTAGAAAATAGAACTGAAATTGGTGGTTATCTTAAGGTTGAAGATAACGGAACTTTTGGTTTTTACTATCCAGAAGATCAAAAGCCGGAAGGTGAAATTAAAGAATACGGTGATAAGTGGATTGCACCGGGATACTTTGATACTCATATTCATGGATCATTAAAAGAAGATGTGATGAAGAGTGACTGGGAGGGAATTAATAAAATTTCTGAAGGTCTACTTAGTGCAGGTGTAACTAGCTGGCTACCAACAACTATTACTGCTAGTGACAAAGAATTAACAGAAACTTGTGAAAAGTTTGCTGCACATAAGGGTGAAGAAACTGGTGCTAAAATTCAAGGTTTGCACTTTGAAGGACCTTTCTTTACTCCAAAGCATGGTGGAGCAGAAAATCCAAAGTACATGACTGATCCATCAATTAAGGAATTACACGAATATGAAGAAGCATCTGATGGCATGTTAGTAAAGATGTCAATGGCACCAGAACGTCCAGGTTCACGTGAATTTGTACGTGAAGCCGTTAAAGAAGGAATTGTAATTTCTCTAGGTCACTCAAATGCTAATTTTGAAGATGCAATTGCTTGTGTTGAAGCAGGTGCATCAATGTTTTGTCACACATACAATGGAATGAATGGACTTTCTCAACACTCGCCTAATATTATTGGGGCTGCTTACTCAGCAAGATTAGTTACTGATGAATTAATTTGTGATGGACACCATGTACAAGAACCAGCAGTGCGTGCTTTAGTTAATGCTAAGGGACCAGAACATATTGCTTTAATTACTGATTGTATGGAAGCAGGAATGATGCCAGATGGCGACTACATGCTCGGTGAATTACCAGTATATGTAAAAGACGGTATGGCACGTTTAAAGGAAACAAATAACCTAGCTGGAAGTATCTTATTATTAAAGGATGCTGTTAAGAATGTAGTTGACTGGAATGTAGCTACACCTGAAGATGCTGTGATGATGGCTTCTTATGTTCCAGCTAATAGTGTAAGAATGACCGATAAATGTGGTGTAATTAAGCCTGATCATGCGGCCGACTTTATTGTTTTGGACCATGATATGAATGTGGAAGAAACATATTTGAATGGTGTATCCCGTTATAAGAAATAAATAATAGCTATTATTATAATAATCTTGAAATAAATGGTACCAACCTATTGACAAAAAGTGGTTGGTACCATATTATTATATATAGATAAGTTAGCGCTTACATGAGAGCTATTTGAAAACGGAGGGAACAGTATGAATATTGTGGGAGCTAGAATTGATGGACGGCTTGTTCATGGTCAAGTAGCTAATCTTTGGACTCCAAAACTTCAAGCGGATCGCATTATTGTTGTTGATGAAGAAGCAGCAAAAAGCGATATTCAAAAAAGTGGGTTAAGAATGGCTACACCTCTTACTACTCGTCTTAGTGTTTTACCAGCAAAGGTTGCAGCCGATCACTTAATTCATGATCGTTATGGTAATCAAAGACTATTTATCGTAGCAAAAAAACCAGTTGAATTTTTAGCATTATTAGACTTAGGCGTGAAGCTTGATACTTTAAATGTTGGTACCATGTCACAAACTGGTACTACTAAATCTATTACTAAGCAGATCAATGTTGAGGAAAAAGACGTTGAAGACTTTAAGAAAATAGCGGATAAGGGTGTGAAAATCACAGCTCAGTTAACTCCAAGCGATGATTCTCATGACTTTATGAAATTAATGAACGAAAAGATTAAATAGGAGGTTTAATTATGGCTTGGTGGCAAATATTACTACTTACCCTCTATGCTGGGTATGAAATTCTTGATGAATTACAAATTTATTCATCGTTGAATACACCAGTTGGAGCTGGCTTAATTGCTGGTTTGATCATGGGTGACTTAAAAACCGGTTTAATTATTGGTGGTGCCATGCAACTTACAGTTTTAGGTGTTGGTACCTTCGGTGGTGCTTCTAAGATTGATGCCACAACTGGTACAGTTTTAGCAACAGCATTTTCTGTAAGTATTAGAGGAATGAGCCCACAAGTAGCTATTTCTTCAATTGCGGTTCCTGTAGCTGCGATCATGGTTCAATTGGACGTTTTGGCAAGATTTGCTAACACTTATTTTGCTCACAGAATTGATCACTTAATTGAAGAAAACAATTATAAGGGAATCGAAAGAAACTTCCTTTATGGTGCGATTCCATGGGCTTTATCTCGTGCAATCCCTGTCTTTATTGCTTTAGCATTTGGACGCGGCTTAGTTCAAACAATTGCTAACTCATTGAACGGAAACTTAAAGTGGTTAGGTACTGGTTTAACAGTAGCTGGTGCTGTCCTTCCTGCAGTTGGTTTTGCTATTTTGCTTCGTTACTTACCAGTTAAGAAGCACATTGCTTACTTAATTATGGGATTCACATTTACTACTTTATTCTCAGTTTTGTTTACAAGCATTCAAACTTTGGGCACTGGCTTAGCAGCTGCAAGCAAAGGATTCACAACTGTCTTCAACGGTTTACCAATGTTAGCTATTGCTTTGCTTGGTTTAGCTTTGGCAATCTTACACTACAAGGGTATTCCATTGAACAAGCCAGCTAAGGCTGCTTCACAAGCAACTGTTGAAAAGACTAGTTCAGATGCAAATGACGAAGGAGAGATCACCGATGATGAACTCTAAACCAACTTATAAATTAACAGATAAAGACTTTAATCAAATTAACAGACGTTCTCTATTCGGTTTCCAACTAGGTTGGAACTATGAAAGAATGCAGAATACTGGGTATTTATTCTTAATCTTGCCACAACTTCGTAAGATTTATGGTGATAATACTCCAGAATTACAAGAAATGATGAAGACGCATGTTCAGTTCTTTAACACTTCTAACTTCTTCAATACCATTATTACCGGTATTGACTTAGCTATTGAAGAAAATGAAGGTGTTGAAGGTAAAGATACTGTTACTGGTTTGAAGGTTGGATTAATGGGACCTTTTGCCGCAATTGGTGACTCAATCTTTGCTGCATTGATTCCAACAATCTTCGGTGCCTTGGCTGCTTCTATGGCTTCTCAAGGAAACCCAGTTGGTGTTATAATTTGGATTATTGCTAACTTAGCAATCTGTGTGTTCCGTTGGAAACAATTACGTTTTGCTTATAAGCAAGGTACTTCATTAGTTACTGATATGAGAGATCGTTTGAATGCTTTAACTGATGCTGCTACAGTACTTGGTGTATTTATGGTTGGTGCTTTAGTAGCTACGATGGTTAACGTTAAGTTTGCTTGGGTACCACAAATCGGTAAAGTTACCATGGACATCCAAAACAACTTAGATATGATCATTCCTAAACTATTGCCTGCTTTGATTGTTGGCTTTGTTTACTGGTTACTTGGAAAGAAGAAGATGACTTCAACTAAGGCTATCTTAATTGTTTTAGTAATCTGTGTAGCTTTAGGTGGTTTGGGAATTTTAGCCAAAGCATAATAAATAAAATTTGTTAAGTGAAAGGATAATTATTATGGCAGAATTAGTGCTAATCAGTCATGGTAAGATGGCTGAAGAAGTTAAAAAAAGTGCAGAATTGATTATGGGTCCTCAAGAACATATTCATGTAGTATGTTTACTTCCAGAAGAAGGACCAGAAGATTTTGAAAAGAAGTTTCAAGCTACCATTAACGGCATTCCTGAAGAAGATTTAACAGTATTTGCTGATTTAATGGGTGGCACACCAGCTAACACAGTTAGTCGCTTGATTATGAGCGGTAACGATAAAATTCATCTTATCGCTGGCATGAACTTAGCAATGGTGATTGAATGGTTAAACAGCCAAATGGTTGGTAATCCTTCAGATTATGTTACTGCAGCTAAGGCTGGTATTGTCGATATCAACCAAATGCTTGCAAGTATGAAAAAGTAAAAATACATTATTTAAATAAAATTTACTGGTTAAAAGCTGGACTCGAAAGAGTTCAGCTTTTTTGTGCGTAACAGATAAATAAAAAAAGTTATTCACATTGTAAGTGAATAACTTAAGATAGCTAATTTAGATAGGCAAAGCCTAGTCAAAGATCAATTGAATAGTTTCAAGAGGTCTTAATTCTTCATTAATTACTGCTATATTGTCTTTGACCTCAAGTTTGACTCGTTCAATTTCAACATTATTTCCATCTTTTCTAATTAAAGTAGCTTCATTAGAAATTAACTTATGACCTAAATGCCATTTGATTTCTTGATAAGGATCTAAGTCAAAATTAGAAATCCAAACTACTTTGCCATCTTCTTGAACATTAAGTTTTACATTACTCATGTCTACATCTAAGTAATCTACTGGGGTAACGTTATCCATGATTTGTTGCACTATTCCTTGTTTATAAGTAGAAAATTCAGCTTCCCATCCATGTTTTGGATCTTGATCAGTAGGCATAATCACAATGTGGTTGTCTACCACAGCCATTACATTGCCGAGTTTTTCGTCTAGGGATGAATATGCCCAAGAATAAGTCTTCACATTACTATCATGATCATAATCAATTTTTAGGTAATTTCCAGTATGTTGGTTCATAGTTACGCGGGGGTTAGTCACACCTTGGACAGTCATGCCATCAGCTTGCTCAAATGACTGGTAACCGGTCTTGCACTTATGCCATTCTGCTTTTTTAATATGAAGTAAATCACCTAAGCCACGATCAAGAATTACTTGTACGCTTTCACCATCTAATAAAACAGTATTATCTTTAATTAAATGTCTAATTTGACTATTGTCAAAGTTTCTCAATAATTGACCAGCAATGGCAATTGTTTGATTTTTAATTTCACTATCATTATTAACTGGCAAAATTGTAGTCGCAAATCCAAAGGATGATAGCAGACTTGCCCAATTCTTTTCGTGAGGAAGCATTTCCTCAGGTCTCTTACCTGCATGGGTGTGAATAGTATAAGCAGAATCTTGATCAACTAAGATCTTAATTCCACGTAAATTATTCATTTTAAGACGATTTTCACTTAGCTTTTCAACAAATGGCTTAATATTAGCAAGCATCTGCTCATAGCCCCAATGAGTATTGATGCCGTTGCCTGCCATATCAAAGATATTAAGCATAATACCTTTGGCACCTAACAGGGCAGTTGTGATAATTTGAAAAGCAATGAAGCGATTAGACTTTACTTGAGGTGTCCACATTGAGTTTTCTAGTTCAGGATAAATTTCTGCGTTGCTGCCAAGGTAGGCACTTGTAATCCGACTAATTTCAGAAAATAGGCGTCCATAAATTAGCGGAGAAGTTTCATTATAAGCAGGTAAGTGGGGACGACCAATTCGTGGATGTCCTTGACCTGCTTGAGAGTCAAATAACTTTGCCCAATCACGTCCTTCAATTGCATGCCAATCAGGAAATGAAGTCATTTGGCCAAGATCAGTTTCTGGACTAATTTTGTGAACAGCTTGTTCAATTAAATGCTCATTTTCGATCATTTCTTGGCGAGCTTGATCTAGGTAAACTTTGCGTTCAGCAGTAGGTTTACCTGGTTTCAGCATGTTTTTGACAAATTCTGCACGCGATTCTGTTTTACCAAGCTTATCTTGATAGATCTTCATATGACGATCGCAAAAACACATTAATTTTAAGGGTGTGTGGTTGTAATGTCTAAAGTCATCTTCCATCCATAAGCGTCGCGGGTGAATGCTAGCATATTGTGCATAGCGGTCGGTGATATATTTTCTCCATTTAGGATCAGCTGGACAGGCCATATCATGAGCTTGATTACCATTAATATCCACGAAAGTATCAAATCCTAGTTCAGGGTTAACACTGTAACCACGATCAGAGTGCATAATTGTGGTCCAAGGGTTAAGGCTTGTAGTAACTCCCATCTCGGTTAATTTTTTTTGCATTGGTTTAATTGTATCTAACCACATTTGAGCTTGAGTAGCCGTTAAGTGACTATGGTTTAATTCTTCACCATTAATAAAAAAGGCTACATCGTCAATTTTTGCTTTTTTAACAAAATCATATAATTTTTGATCTTTTTCTGGTGCATTAGTTCTTGGATCAAATGAATAGCGTAGTGTATAAATGTAAGCCATCGTATTCTCCTTATAATCAATAGCTAATAAATAGCTTCCTATAATAACTTATGCCTTAATTTTATCATTTATAATGAAAGCGGTTAAGTGGTTGGAACCAATTTAAGAAAATGGTAATAAAATAAGCTTCACAAAAATTTTACAAAAGAATGTTAGCGTTTACTTTAAAAGTGGTTGGTACAAGTATATAATATAAATGTGCGGTAAATGAAAAGGAGATACACGATGAGAAAGATTTCACCTGAAGTTGCAAAACATATGGATAATTTATCTAATGAGGCTGGAGTAATCAGCGCATTAGCAATTGACCAAAGAGGATCATTAAAACGAATGTTAGCTGACGCAGCAAATAAGCCTGCTGATGAAACAACAATTGTTGATTTTAAGGAAGCTGTTTCTAGTGAGTTGACTCCATATGCTTCTGCCATTTTGACAGATCCGGAATATGGTCTTCCAGCAACTAAGGTTAGAGATAAGAATTGTGGTTTATTACTATCTTATGAAAAGACTGGTTATGACGCTACTGAGCCAGGTAGAATGTGTGATTTGATTGCCGATCAATCAGCATTAAGAATTAAAAATGATGATGCCGATGCAGTTAAGTTCTTACTTTACTACGATCCAGACGAAAGTGATGAAATTAACGATAAGAAGAAGGCTTTTGTTGAAAGAGTAGGAGCTGAAACTAAAGCGAATGGATTGCCATTTTTCCTTGAATTATTAACTTATGATGGGAAAATTGATGATGCTAAAGGTGAAGAGTACGCAAAGGTAAAGCCTGAAAAAGTCTTCAAAACTATGGAAGAATTTTCTAAGCCTCAATATGATGTAACAGTTCTAAAAGTTGAGATGCCATTTAATATCAAGTTTGTAGAAGGCTATAATGGTGACAATAACGTTGTTTACACACAAGAAGAAGCAAAGAAGTTATTGAAGAAACAATCAGATTTAACTGATTTACCATATATCTTTTTATCTGCTGGTGTAACTTCAGAAGAATTTATTGCAGAAATTAAGATGGCTGAAGAAGCAGGTGCTGACTTTAATGGTGTTCTTTGCGGACGTGCAACTTGGAAGCCAGCAATTAAGCCATTTGCTGCTGAAGGAGAAAAGCAAGGTAGAAATGGCTTTCAACTGAAGGAAAGAAAAATATCGAAAACTTGAATGATGCCCTTAAAGGTGCAAAATCATGGAAAGATAAGTTAGAAGTCGAATAATTTTAACTGAATAAATAATTATTTAAGGTATCTCAATTTATTGGGATGCCTTTTTTCTTTGGGATAAAGTTCGTTATTCAATTTGAATGATTTGTCTCAAAGGTTATTATAAAAGTAAGAATATAATTAAAAAGGGAAGATAATATGAAAAAGAATGTAAGATATACAAGTTGGGTGTTAGCAAGTTTACTTGCTGCAGGTATAGGATTTACGCAAGTTCAACCCGTAAAAGCTGTTGTAAACTATCAAGATGAGTCTAGTTTGGAGAGAGTACAAGATCAAGATAAATATGATGATTTACCATCTGTGATCGATGTTTTACAAGGTGCAAAAAATATTGATGAAAAAGTTAATCGTACGCAAAAAATGATTGATTATTTACAATCAGAAATAGTAGATGAACAAAACTACATAAAAAGTTACCAACAAGAGACAGAAGGGATTAATTCCCAGTTAGATTATTTAAAACAAAATTCTCCTAATCAATACCAAGAACAAGTTACTGCATTAAAGCCATCGCTTGACTTTAATAAGCAAGCGATTAGCAAGCTTAAAGATAGTATAAATAAAGAAAATGGCAAAGTAGCCGAATTTAAAAACGAATTAGTTATTTTAAATAAGGAAAAAGAAAATCAAAATAAAAAGCCAACTTCTGTACCTAGTTCTTCAGACAGTCGGAATCAAAGTAGTCAGCCTTCTTATCAGCAACCTGTTCCTGTAACATCAGAATCTTCTGATTCAAATAAGAAAATTGGTAAAGAAAAAAGTATAAGTGGTATAGTTCACATTAATGTACCTCATGATATGTCAAGCGCAGAGGTAGAATTATTAAACGAAAAAGGTCAACCAACTGGAAAATATATTCCTGTTAATAGCAATTATAAGGTTTTTGCTGAAAAGACAATCAATGGCAAGCTGTATTATAGATTAGGAACTAATAATCAATGGATTCTTGCTACTCAAACTTCTCAAGTAAATCAGAATGAAAAATCAGTTGAAGGCTATATTTATGTTCCGAGTTTAAAAAATAAAAATACTAAAATTGCTCTTTTAGATGGTCAAGGTCATTATACTGGAAAATATATTTCAGCTAATTCTAATTGGAAAGTATTTGCTAAAAAAATAGTTAATGGCAAGCTATATTATCGAATAGGAAATCAAAATCAATGGGTTCCAGCTCAATATTCTTGTCTTACTACAAGAGCTGAAAGAAAACTGTCTGGAGTTGCTCATATTTCGGTAATTAATCATAACCGTAATTGGAAAGTTGCTCTTTTAAATGCTAGTGGAAAAGCTACCGGAAAATATATTTCAACTAATTCTAATTGGAAACCAAAAGGATCTTGGTGGCATTTATATCTATGACGGCATAAGCGGAACATTAAAAGTAGAAGGATTTGTAACAGCGGGAATAGGAACAGGAGCCGAAGAGAGCACTTCTGCTGGAAGCTCAACAGCAATTTTTGCAGGTAACTTAGATATTACTTCGACTGGTGCAGTATCAATTTTTACTAATCAAGATGAAGCAGATGGGGTAATTGCCATTGGGGTAGGAAATTCAGAGAATCCAGCAAGCGCTGCAACAAATATCATCAATATTGATGGTAAACTCCTCATTCAACGTCCTTCAACTAAAAAGACAGATACCAAGTTAATTGTAATGGGTAACAAAAATGGCAATAGTCAATTAGTACTCAATATTAATCAAGGTGCTGTAGTTGACTTACAAGATGCTACTAGTCAAGATAGCGGTGGGCTTATTTCGCTAATTGGAGAAAATAATAGTGGTAAGATAGTTATAGATCAGCCTGCCTATCTTAATATTCAACGTACAGGAACTACTGGTAATCTACTTTATACAGATGCAGAAGCAAACACTGATCTCATCATTAATGGTAATTTGATGTTAGCACAATGGAATGAAAGTAATACAAGTGCAACGCCAACATATGCATGGTCGATTACAAATGCAACTAGTACCGATCCTAATGCTGATAAATTCTCCTCGGCAAATGGTTCAGTAACGTTAGGACCAAATCAAGCAGGAAAGGATTCATTTAAGTTTGAAAATAATTCTATTGTTTCTGGCACACCGGAAAGTGGAGAATATGTAAATTATGAAACTCCATATCTGAACCAGTTTTTGAATAATTTTAATTTTTCTACCCCTCAGCGTTTAACATTTGGTACGCAATTATACGATAACTCTAATGTAATGTTACATCCTGAGTTTGATATTAAAATTGAAAAGAATATCACAATTAATGATGCTCAAAAAGATCAGCCTAAAACTGAAGCTATTAATGGAGAAGCTGGTAGCACACTCAACAGTTTTGATCCTAAAGAAGGAATTAGTTCAATCATTAATCAAAATTATGCCACAAGCACTGATAATTTAAATGATTTAAAGGTAAACTGGTACAATTCTGCTACAGATAAGGAAGAATACCTCAAGCAATTCGGAGCAAATAGCAGTGAACCAACTAATCCAACAGGTGCAATTAATGAAAATACTTCTGCAGTTGCTACAGTAACTTATCCAGATGGGTCGGTAGATTTTGTCGTAATACCATTAAAAGTAAAGGAATATGTTCCAACTGGTGGAAATATCACAGTTGATTTAAATCATGAACTAACAGCTGATGATGCCAAAGATGCGATTACTAATGCAGCCGAATTGCCAGATGGTACAACTTACGCTTGGAAAGAGAAGCCATCTACTACAAATGCAGGTGAAAATAAGACAGGAATTGTAACTGTTTCTTTCCCAGATGGCAGCAGTAAAGATGTTGAGGTTCAAGTAACGGTAAGACCAGGTAGTGTCGATCCAGTTGAGCCAGACAAACCAACTCCACAAGGGACAATTATCTTAAATTACCGTGATGAGAATGGAAATATCATCAATACTGTTACTATTTCAGGAGACCAAGGAACTAGTTTAGATCCATCTGAAACGATTAAGTCTAATATTCCAGAGGGTTACCAACTAAAAGATGGATATGAAGTACCAACCAATGTAGCTGTAGGAACAGAACTTGATATTCAACTTGTAAAAATAGGTGACTCTGCTCCAAGTCAACCAACTCTTCCAGATAATGGGGATGGAGATAGTAACAATAATGAATCTAGTACTAGTCCAGATAACCCAACAAATAGTGAAAAAGTTCCTACCTCTTCTTCTTTAGTTCAAAATAATAATGCGCTAACTACTGTTGCACCAAAGGCAACTACACAAAAGTTAGCTTCTGTTGGTCAAAGTTCAACTAGCAGTAATGATAACAAACAAGCAGCTGAAATTCTTCCACAAACTGGTCGTACCCAAAGCTTAGTTGGTATCATTGGAGCATTAGTAGGCGGACTAGGATTATTATTAGGACTAATTTTAAAGAAAAAGAAAGACTAGATTTACTAATAAATAGAGTCTAATAAGATACAAAAATAGTTCAAAGCTTTATAAACTTTGAACTATTTTTTATGAAAAGATTTAGTCATTGCAATTAATATTTTCCACGAGAAAACCCAGTTCTAACAGAATAAGCATCACAGAAAATTCTCGTCATAATTTGAAGAGGAAGGCGTGATCTTACTTCATAATCAGGAAAATAATTAGTTTGAGATTTATATCCTCTAAAAGTCAAAGTAGAGTAGGGCAGAATTTTACCTTCCGGATTAGTTGTAAAAGTTAAAATTGAAATGTCTCTTTTAGCTAAGTTCTTTGCGGCAGTGACTAATTCTTCAGTATTACCATTTAAGCTAATAAAAATAACTAATGCATCATCTTTAATTCTTTTAGAGGCAGTCTTAATAATATTTGGATCAGAATGAAATTCAACATATTTCCCTGTTAGTTGCAATTTAACCATAATTTCTTGCCCAATTGATTCCGATAGACCACGTGCAAAAATATAAACAACGTTTGCTTGTTTAGTCATTGAAATGCTGTCTTCAATGTTACTGTAGCTAAGATTGTGGAGAGTATTGTTCATTTCAATTTCATTTTTGGTAATCACACTCTTGATCTTGTCATCAGCTTTATTAAGAACATCAAAGTTTGAATTAGATTTGCTTTTTAATTTTAAGCTTTCTCGATAAGAAGTATAGCCGTTATAGCCCATTTTTTGCATTGTTCTAACAATTGTAGCTGTAGATACATTGGCAAACTGACTTAATTTAATAATGGACATCTTAGCTATTTTTTCTGGATTTTGTTGCACAATATTCCAAAGGTGGAGTTCAGCATTACTTAAATCTTTTTTACTCATGTTATTCCTTACTAGATCTTGTAAAAGTTTTACAATTTTTATCAATAAAACGCTTTCATTAAGAAAATCGTTACTTTTTATATCTCTTATAATAATAGTATAGAAAAGATGAAAAGGGGAAAAGTTATGATCTATACAGTAACTTTAAATCCAGCAATTGATTTAGTTATTCTTACAAAGCAATTAAAACCTAATACTGTAAACAGAACTGAAGGTTTTGAATTACAACCTAACGGCAAGGGCGTCAATGTATCTTTTATTTTGAAAAAATTAGGCGTTGAAAATATTGCGACAGGAATTGGAGGAGGATTTACTCTCGATTATGTAGTCGAAGGATTAAAGAAAAAAGATATTCAGACTAATTTTTTGAAAGTAGATCAGCCTACACGGGTGAATGTATTCACGCGTGTTTTAGATGATAATGTCGAATATAAAGAAGTAAATCCTGGTCCTCTAGTGAATAGAGTAGTTCAAGACAATTTTTTAGAATATTTAGCTAAAAATTTAAAAAAAGAAGATACTTTAATAATTTCCGGAAGTTTCTCGAGAGGGATAAAAAGTAATTATTTAGTTGAACTTGCCAAAATAAGCTCAAAGAAAAAAGCTCATTTGGTAATTGATTCAAGTGATCCAGAAGTTCTAAACACTCTGCAGTATAAGCCTTACCTATTAAAGCCTAACGATGCAGAACTGGCTAGTTTTTTTGATATTAAAGAAAAACTAACTGATCAAATGATAATTGACTTAGCAGATAAATTAGTTCAAAAGGGATGTCAAAATGTTTTGGTTTCTTTAGGCGAAAGAGGGGCTGCATTAATTAATAAAGAACATGCTTATTTTGGAAATGCACCTAAGATTAATGTAGTCAATACAGCAGGTGCAGGCGATACAATGCTAGGTACTTATATTGGAGAAAAAGAGCTAGGAAAAAATATCAAGCAAGCATTAAGATTAGCAATTGCTGCAGGAAGTGACACAGCCAGTCGTACAGGGTTAAGCGACTTTGAATTGGATGATTTGTTAAAGCAGATAGAAGTTGAAGAAAGGAAAAAGTAAAATGGCACAATATGATTTAGTGGGGGCTACGGGATGTGCAACAGGCGTTGCTCATACATTTATGGCTCAAGAAGCTTTAGAAAAAGCAGCTAAAAAGTTAGGCTATACGATAAAGATTGAAACCCATGGACAAACTGGTGTCGAACACCAATTAACGCCAGAAGAAATAAAAAATGCTAAAGGTGTAATAGTAGCGTCAGATGTGGATGTAGATAGTGATCGCTTTGCAGGGAAAAGATTAGTAATCGTCCCAGTTGCACAAGGAATTAAAGATCCCGAAAAGTTAATCAAAGAAGCGCTAAATTCAAATACTCCTATTTATAAAGATGGAGAAGAGGCCAAAAAAGTAGGCCCAACATCAAGTAATGAAAAACTTTCTACTAAAATTTACACGTCTTTAATGAATGGTGTTTCCCACATGTTACCTTTTGTTGTAGCAGGTGGTGTGCTAATTGCTGTCTCATTTTTCTGGGGAATTTATTCTGCTGATCCTAAGAGCAGTCAGTATAATCAATTTGCTTATATGTTAAATACAATTGGTAGTACGACGATGGGATTAATGGTCCCAGTTTTAGGGGCTTTTATTGCTGAAGCAATTGCTAAGAGATCGGGGTTAGTAGTCGGATTTGCTGCAGGAATGATTACCTTTAATGGCGGAGGTGGATTCCTAGGTGGAATTATCGCTGGTTATTTAGCTGGATATGTAGTTTTGCTTTTACAAAAAGTATTACAACCATTGCCAGATAAGCAGTTCCGAGGTCTAAAGTCAATTTTCTTATTACCTGTTTTAGGAGTCTTGATTACAGGAACGATTATGTTCTTGCTAAATGGTCCGATCAAAGGAATTAATACAGGACTAATGTCTTGGCTAAAAGGTTTTGAAAACTCAAGTCCAATTTTATTAGGAATTATTATTGGTTGTATGTGTGCGTCTGATTTTGGCGGACCAATCAATAAAGCGGCTTATGTAACAGGTACTGCATTGCTTGCTCAAGGTAACTTTTACTTTATGGCTGGCGTTTCGGCAGCATGTATTGCACCACCGCTTGCTACAGGATTTGCTGTATTGATGAATAAAAAAGCCTACAACAAGAGTGAAAGAACAGCCGGATATGTAAACTTTCTTTTAGGATCAACTCATATTACTGAAGGTGCAATTCCATTTGCTGCTCAACACCCATTGTGGAATATTCCCGCATTTATGGTTGGATCATCAGTAGCAGCAGTTTTAACTTATGTATCAAAAATTCAAGTACCTGCTCCACATGGTGGATTTATAATTTTGCCATTAGTTAATAAACCATTTTTATGGGTATTGTGGATTGTAATTGGAGCCTTGGTTTCTGGAATTTTACTTGCCTTGATCGCTGCGAGATTCCAAAGAAGAGAATTAGCAGGAGAAAGCATAAATGATGCTCAGTTTGCAGGACCAGAAGCTGGAAAGGTTGAGACAGAACCTACTCAAACTACAAGTTATGATCCTAATGAAATTTTAACTACTGATAATATTAAAGTAGATGTTGATGTTGAAAATAAAGATGATGCACTAAAATATTTAGCAAATTTAGCTGTTAAAAATGGCTTAGCTACAGATAGTAAATCTGTATATGAAAAATATTTACTTCGTGAAAAAGAAAATTCAACTGGCATGACTGATGGTTTTGCTATTCCACATGCACAATCGCCTGCAATTAAAGAGAGTGCCATGTTAATTCTGAAATTAAAATATCCAATTGATTGGAATACTTTAGATGGAAAGAAGGTGGATATGATAATTTCATTCTTAATTCCTGAAAATGACAGTAAGGAGCATTTACAATACTTGTCAAATACAGCTAAGTTATTAACACACGCTGATTTTATTCAGAAATTAAAGAATGCAACAACGCCACAACAAATTAAAAATTTATTTATTAGTACAAGTAATATCGATAATTAATTAATTAATAAAACCGCACATCAAAAATCAGGACTAGGTCCTGATTTTTTTATTGACATGGATTCGCTTTCACACATATATTCTTTTTTAATGATTAAATAATTTAAAAGGGAGGAAAGATAGAGAATGACAGCATTCTTAGCTTCTTTTTCTAGTATTGTCGTAATTGTTTTGATGATGGTATTAGGATATGTTTTGCGAATTAAGAATTGGTTTTCAGATTCATTTAGTAAAGATATTGCTAACTTAATTACTAAAATTGCCTTGCCAGCATCAGTTTTTACTAGTGTGTTGAAACATTTAACTCGAAACAAATTATTGAATTTAGGAGTTAACATTGTATTTCCAATTTTAACATTTGCGGTTGGATATTTATTAGCGTATTTAATGGTAAAACTTTTAAAGATTAAGCCAGGTAGACGAGGTGTTTTTGTTAACACAGTAGTTAATGCGAATGCGGTGTTTATTGGTATGCCATTAAATAATGCCTTATTTGGTCCTAAGGCAATGGGATATTATTTGCTATTTTATATTATTAATACGATTTCATTATGGGGAATTGGAGTCTTTGTTATTCAAAAGGATGATCCAACTCAAAGGACCAATAATAATTTTAATTGGAAAAAGTTACTACCAATGCCGTTAGTAGGATTTATAGTAGCAGTAATTTGGTTAATTTTTGAAATTCCACTTCCAAGTTTTGCTAGTCAAACTTTGACATATGTTGGTAATCTAGTTACACCGATGTCATTAATGTATATTGGTATCTCATTAGCAGATAGTGGTTTGAAGAATTTTCATTTTGATCGAGATTTAATTATGTCCTTAATTGGAAAATTTATTATGTTTCCGATTATTATGATTATTTTCTTGATCTTAGGGCAGAATATCTTTAATATGTCAGTTCCGCATTTAATGACCCAAGCATTTATGGTTCAAGCGGTAATGCCATCAGCAGCTGTAATACCTATTTTAGCGAAAGAGTCACATGGCGATGTAGCCTTTGCGACAGATGTAACAGTGCTAGGAACCTTATTATTTATTGTGATTGTACCAATTGTTTTAGCTTTAGTATAAAAATATATAATATAAATAGGACTTTTAGATTACACAAAAACAGATCAAGGATTTCATTTTTGAAAAACTTGATCTATTTTTTTACATAGAAACGGTACTATTTATTGTTATATTTTTTCACATATGTTAATGTATTTGTATCAGATACATTAACAAACTATGGAGAAAATTAAATGAAGGATACAAAATTTTCTGTTGCAATTCATATTTTAGTAATGCTGGCTATGAGTAAAAAAGACCTTAATTCTGATGACTTAGCTAAAAGCGTTGGAACTAATGCAAGCTATATTAGAAAAGTAATGGCCTTACTAAAAGATAAAAAGGTAATTGTTAGTCAAAGAGGAAAATCGGGTATTAAATTATTAGTTGATCCTAAGAAAGTAACTTTATTAGATATATACAGATATGTAGAAAAAGATGATTTAGAGATTATTAAAATACATACTAATTCAAATAAAGAGTGTCCTATTGGACGTAATATTAAACCTGCTGTTTTTCCTTTTTTAGATAAAGCACAACAAGAGTTTGAACAAGCTTTAGCAAATGAAAAATTAATAGATGTAATAGATAGAATCAAGAAATTGGAGAAAAATAATGAAAGCCGCACAATTAACTAAATATGATAAGAAAAATCCAACTATAGAGATTAAAGATATTCCAGAACCGATTATTGATGAAAATGATGTATTAGTAAAAGTGATTTTTGCTGCAGTTAATCCTTTAGATAATTTGATTTCCCATGGAAACTTAAAATTAGTAACTCCATATCATTTACCTCAAACAATGGGAAATGAATTTGTAGGAATTATAGAACAAGTAGGAAGTAAAGTTTCAAAGTTTAAAATTGGGGAACGTATTTATGGACGCAATCCCATTAGTAATATTGGAGCATTTGCTGAAAAACTAAAAATTAATCAAAAATATATCGCCTCAGTTCCAGAATATTTAACAGATCAACAAGCTGCTGCAGTTCCTTTAACAGCTTTGACCACAATTCAAGCTTTAAATTTATTAGAGTCTCACCCAGGAGATACTTTATTTATTTCGGGAGGAACTGGATCTTTTGGTGCAATGGCAATTCCTATTGCAAAATCATATGGTTTAAAAGTTATTACAAGTGGTAACGTGAAAAAAGAAAAAGTAGTTAGAAATTTGGGTGTAGATCAATTTATTGATTATAAAAATGAAGATTATACTAAACTCTTATCTAATGTAGATTTGGTAATTGATACGGTAGGGATGAAAGAGATATTTAATGAAATGTCAATCTTAAAAAATGGAGGTAAAATAGTCTCTTTACGTGCAGTCCCTAATGCTGCATTTGCTAAAAGAATGAAGATGGGAATTTTTAAGCAAATGTTATTTAGAATTGGTGCACATAAAATAAATAAAATATCTAAAAAAAGAAACCAAGTTTATAATTTTGTATTTGTGACTGCAGATGGAAAGCAATTAAAAGAAGTAAATACTATTTTATCCAAGAAAAAAATTATTCCTGAAATTGGAAATATATATTCTCTACAAGAAGTTAATCAAGCTTTAGAAGAAGTAAATAGTGGGAATGGTAAGGGAAAAGTTCTTATCAAAATGTAATTATTATTTAGCTTATTAAAAAGCAAAAAATTAGATTAAGAATTTCATTTTTGGAAAACTGAAGTGCTACATAATTATTAGACATTGATCAAATGATTATGTGGTTTTTTTGTACTAAAAAAAGGAAAATCAATTTGATTTTCCTTAGAATATTCACTAATTAAATTTTAGTACCAGCCATGACGAATCCAGAAGTTCTTGGCATTTACCCATGAACCGTAACGTGATTTAACATAATTATTTGCAACCCGTTCTTGGTTAGCTGCCGAGTAGTCACCGTTAAGGTATGATGCTGATAATTGGTACTTACCAATGTATTGACCGTTAGTAGCACCGTAGTTACCACCAGATTCTTTATTAGCAATCCAGTTCTTTGCTGCAGTTTCAGCACTATTTGCACTTTGGGAAGCAGCTTGTGCTGGAGCGGTAGTACCATTTACAGTATATTTAGCCATGATCCATTGATTCATACCTAAGTCATACCATACATTACCTTGAGCATCTTTGGCGGTTTTGATTACTTTATAACTTGAGCCATGCTTTAAGTATTGACCAGTTACGCTACCATTTTGGAAGTTGTTCCAAACAGCAATTCCGTAGCCTGGTACGTAGTTTACAGTTACTACTTGAGTAGCAGCTTGTACTTGGCTTGATTGGGTTGCATTTACAGTAGCAACACCAGCCATAGCAATTGCAGCACCTGCAGATAATTTAACTAATACGGACTTGAACTTATTCAAAACAAATTCTCCTTTGGTTTTGTAATCATAATTTTTGTTTCTTGTTTATCAACAATATTAATACTACAAGCTAAATATTTCAGATTGATTACAAAACCAAGTCGTAAATATTATAAACAGACAACAATATAATGCGATTTTGTAAAATATAACGGATTTCTGGTAATAGAAAAGTAGCTTTAACCCCATGATTAAGCTACTTGGTGCATTTGTTACAAAATGTAATAATTTTAGTCAAATTTTTCCAAAGCTTGAGCAATGCCGTCATGATCATGATCAGCAGTTACGTTTTTGAATTTGCGTTGTAAATCTTTAGGAGCATTTCCCATTAAGACGGGATGTCCAACAACTTCAAGCATATCTTCATCATTATAATTATCACCAAAAGCCCAGCAATCTGATAAAGCTACATTGAATGCCTTAGCCATAGTAGTCACACCCGCACCTTTTTTGACTCCTTTAATCATAATTTCAAGTAAGTGTGGAGCAGATTTTACAAAAAATAATTCAGTAAACTTCTTTTCTAATTCAGGCTTTAATTGATCCAAGGCATCGGGCTCACCCATTAAAAGCACCTTATGTACGCCTTTTAAGTCAGCAATATGATCAAGAGAAGTACTTAAAGATTGAACATCAACAATATTTTCTTCGCGCTTAATGCGGGCATCTTTGTGTAAAGGTGAAAACCAGTTATAGCCACTATACACATTCCAAGTTATATTTGGATTATCGTCAATAATTTTACAGATTTTTACAGCGATCTCTGATTTCATGAATTGGGAATTCAAGGGACGACCCATTTCATCAAGTACTAATGCACCATTATAAGCAATTAATGGACAGGAATTAGTAATTTGCCCAGCTGCAGTCATAATTGCCTTGGGCATTCTGGCAGATACTGGAACAAATAAATTACCAGCCATGATCTTTTTTCTAATGGCATCTTTGGTTTTAGGAGTGACTTGAAGATTGGAATTGATCAAGGTTCCATCAATATCACTAAATATTATTTTTGGACTCATAAATAAACCTCCATTATTTTACCTAAATTATATCAGTTAAAAATAAGAAGAAAAATATCAAAAAATTATAGATTTTAGTTGACAACTAGGTTGTTTTTCTCTATTATATTTATTGTTGATTAAGTTCAACACGTTGATAACAAGTAAAAATCAACTGGTTTTTGGGTTATAGCCAAGTGGTAAGGCAATGGTTTTTGGTACCATCATGCGCTGGTTCGAATCCAGCTAACCCAATCTTTTAAGCAATTAGCTGTGTGGCTAATTGCTTTTTTTGTTGAAAAGGAGGAAATAAAAATGGAAACAAAAAGAGGGCGTAATTCATTTTTTGATGGAGGATTACTTTCATATCTTGGTTGGCTTATTTTAGGATTTTTAGTAACATTCTTTACTTTGGGAATTTGTTATCCATGGGCTGTTTGTATGATGTATGGTTGGGAGATTAATCATACCGTAATAGATGGTAGACGAATGAAGTTTGATGGTAGTGCATGGGGTCTATTTGGTAATTGGATTAAGTGGTTATTGCTCTGCATTATTACTTTAGGAATTTATTCTTTTTGGGTTCATATTAAGCTACTTGATTGGAAGGCAAAGCATACACACTTTGTAGAGTAGCAGGTAATAAATGTGAAATTTAAACGAGCATTTGTAATTTTAATCGGGATTATTGTTTTAGCAATTATTATTAGTTTAGGTTTCATTTTAAAATCCAGGAAAGACTCAGCGACTATTGCATCAGGTCAATTACGTGAAACAGTATTTTCTTTAGTGTCGTCTGCTGAAAATTCGACCATCGATTATCAAAAAGAATACTCTTATATTGAAGATATTGGAGATGGTAGAGGATATACTGCTGGAGTTATAGGCTTTACATCTGCTAATGGCGACTTATTAAGAGTAGTAAAATACTATGTAAAGCTGGCACCTAAAAATAATGTACTAAAAAAATATATATCTCCATTAACCAAGGTAGAAGGAACGGATTCTCATCAAGGATTAGGAAAATCATTTGTTTTAGCTTGGAAAAAAGCAGCAAAAACAAAAAATATGATTAAGGCACAAAATAACATTATTAATAAAGAATATATGATACCTGCTATTAAATATGCTAAAAAAGATGGTCTGGATCCTCTGGGACAATACATTTATTACGATGCGTTAGTAGTTCATGGTCCCGGTGAAGATAAAGATTCTTTTCAAGGGATGCGTAAGGAAGCTTTAAAAAGAGCAAAATCCCCAGCTTCGGGTGGAAAAAGAACAATCTATCTTGAGAACTTTTTGAAGGTACGTAGGAAAGTAATGCTTAAAGAAGAAGCGCATCAAGATCTTTCACGTGTTAATGTCCAGAAAAAATTTATTCAAGAGAAGAAGTTTTATTTGCAAAGACCACTTAAGTGGAAAATGTATGGAGATAACTTTGAATTAAAATAAAATATATTGTAAAAATCGTTTAATTTCATCCCAATAAATAATAAAATTTAAGTATGAAGTAAAAGTTCATTATCTCAATTGTTTTTGATAAAGAAGGTCAATTATGAGAAAAGTAGCAATTATTGGTTTAGGTCATGTTGGTGCAACAGTTGCATATACCTTGTTTACACATGGAATTGCAGATACATTGCTTTTACTTGATAAAAATCAGGCAAAGGTAGAAGCTGAATATAATGATTTGCGTGATACATTAGCTAGAAACGATTACCATGTAAATGTAATTATGCAAGATTGGAACCAATTAAAAGATTGTGATGTATTGGTGACAGCTTTTGGAGATATTGCGGCTACTGTTAAGACTGGTGATCGGTTTGCGGAATTTGGTATTAATTCAAAAAATGCCAAAGAAGTCGGGAAACAAATAAAAGATGCTGGCTTTAAAGGTGTGTTGCTTAATATTTCAAACCCATGTGACGCTATTTCAACGATCTTGCAAGAAACTACTGGTTTATCTAAAAAACAAGTTTTCGGAACTGGAACTTTCCTAGATACTGCTAGAATGCAAAGAATTGTTGGGGAAGCACTTAATGAAGATCCAAGAAATGTAGCAGGATTTGTTTTAGGTGAACATGGAGCATCCCAATTTACTGCTTGGTCAACTGTCTCAGTTAATGGTAAGTCGGCTAAAGAACTGTTCACAAAAGAACAAGAGGAAAAATTAAGTGCACAACCTAATAAAAATTCGATGAAAGTAGCATTTGGAAAAGGATATACCTCATATGCAATTGCAACTTGTGCTGTTCGCTTAATTCAAGCTGTATTTAGTGATGCCAGATTATTTGCACCAACTTCTGTATATTTAGATGAAGTACAAACATATATTGGATATCCAGCAATTATTGGAAAAGATGGGGTAGAAAAAGTAGTTAAACTTCAATTAACATCCCAAGAAGATGAGAAACTCAATGAATCAGCCGAAATTATCAAAAAACATATTGCACAGTTGAAATAACTGCAAACACAGCTATTTTGGCTGTGTTTTTGTATTAAATTTTAAACAATTGGCCTAAAAGGAACTACAATAGAGGCGAAAAGAAATAGAAGGCTGGCTTAAAGATGTTAAGAAAAATCAGTTATCTGTTTAGTGCAATATTAGCAACTTTGATGTGTATGTTGGTAATTTGTTGTTCGACAAAGGCAGCTTCAACGCCCAACCAAGCCCTACAATCAGAAACTATTCCGGTTAAAAAGACTGATCAAGATGTCTATCAGACTAGAACTGTGACTGAAACCATTAATTTTATTGATGAAAACGGTCAAAAAATTTATCCTTCTAGAGTTTCTACTATTAAATTTCAACGAGTAGATATTACTAATAAGCAGGGTGAAGTAGTTAATCCAGGTGGCGATTGGTCACCTAAGCAGGCTAATTTTGCCACAGTAGAGGTTCCTAATATTTCTGGTTATCAGACTAATAAAAAAATTGTTGCGAGTCATAATGTAAATCCAGATGATCCCAATATTGAAATTAATATTAGTTATCAACCAATTGCAAATCATTATCCGGCTGCATATAAGCTAGGAAATAATGAAAGAAAAAAGCCATTAAATCAAACTTCTTACATAGAACCTAAGAAAAATGTTGCTACAATCAAACCGCAAGCTACCCTGCCGGTAACTCACAAACAAACTATGCTTCCTGAAACTGGGTTGAAAGCTACTAATTCGTTAGTAAATATAATGGGAATAATGTTGATCTTAATAGGGTTTACAGCAATTAAAAAAATAAAATTTGAAAAAATTTGAATTTTTACTTGCAATTTAGGTTACTTTTATTTATTATAATTAAGTAACGTTTCGGAGGCCTAGCGAAGTGGCTAAACGCGGCGGTCTGTAAAACCGCTCTCTCTGAGTTCGGTGGTTCGAATCCACTGGCCTCCATTGCTGAATTTTATTCAGCTGGTTGCATTGAACAACAAGTAAAAGTTCAATCAAATGGGTTATAGCCAAGTGGTAAGGC
>JAAGKN010000497.1_pt1 | contig 64349 bp, 82 predicted proteins | sample 6206371 | NCBI WGS metagenome assembly JAAGKN01 (sample SAMN11533720, study PRJNA540317) | gut metagenome | isolation source: fecal pellets from male and female animal of same cohort | host: Peromyscus leucopus | place: USA:CA | collected 2017
AAAAAAAAAACGGATCAGAAAGTGATCCGTTTTTTTAACCTATTAACCAATTTTTATTTATGAACAATTCTATCAAGAATCTCCGCCTTCTTACCGAACGCTTGCTTATCGTAAGTGCTTGATAAATAACCAGTTACACGATCAAGCGTACTCCATTCGCCACCACAATGTGGGCAAACTGAACCGAAACGATGGAGGTTTGGATCATTTGATTCGAAATTGCAGTCCTTACAACGGCCCTGTGTATGGTTGATTGAGGAGTAACCAACATTATTGTCCCATGCGAGTCTGTTGATATGGTCAACGTACTCCGGATTTTTTGTCAGGTCGGCATCGGCCTCCACATAAAATATATGTCCGGCGGATTCGTACTGGTGATATGGGCCTTCGATCTCGGCCTTGTGCTGGGGTGAGCAGTGGTACCAAACCGGAACATGTGATGAATTTGTATAGTAATCCTTATCAGTTACGTGCTCAATGATACCATATTCCTTGCGGTCAACCACAGTGAATCGACCCGATAGGCCTTCAGCCGGGGTGGCAAAGCAGGAATAGTTATGGTTGTATTCATCGGAGTACATTTTGCAGAGCTTGTCAAGTGTTTCAACAATCTCAAGCCCCAATGACTGCGAATATGCATCCTCACCATGATGTTTGCCGGTCAGCATGATCAGGGCCTCGGCCAGTCCAATGAATGATATTCCAAGAGTTCCGTGCTTAATGACATCCTCAACAGTCTGGCCACGTTTCAGGTTCTCCGAATCCTTCCAAATACCCGACATAAGCAACGGGAACTGTTCCTTGAGCGCGGTGGCCTGAAATTTATAGCGGTCATCGAGCTGCTTTGCAACAAGGTCGGCATACTTCTTGAGTTTCTTTCGGAAGACATGGATGCGATCGGATACCTGAGAGGGGGCATGTTCATTGATGATATAGCCATCCTCGGTTTTAATATAGAATCCGGTCTCAATTGCCGCCTCAATCGCAAGTTTTGGAAGGTTGATTGATGTGAATGAAAGGTTACCGCGACCTACTGAGGTGGATTCACCGAAACGATCGGCCCATATACGGGTGCGACATCCCATTGTGGCAACCTCATGCATATAGCGCTTGGGGTCATTGGCATCCCATTCGGGTGACTGATTGAATGTTGCATCGAGGTTCAGGTAGTTCGGGAAGAATCTGCGGGCGGTTACCGGCCACGACATCTTATAAAGGTCATAGTTGGGGTCTCCGGGATTCTTATTAACACCGGCCTTGCACTTGAATACATGGATTGGGAAGATTGCAGTTGCTCCATTACCCACACCCTGCATTGTGCACGTCAGGAGTTCCTTAATAACGAGACGGCCTTCCGCCGATGTATCGGTTCCATAGTTGATTGATGAGAATACAACCTGATTACCACCGCGTGAATGAATATTGTTACAGTTATGGATAAATGATTCCATTGACTGGTGAACGCGGTTGATGGTACGCTTCATCACAATTTTAAGGTACTGGTTGTCAACGGCATCCTCGGTGTATTCCGTTACCGGATAATCCTTGTGCTCAACGATCTTCGCCTCGTTCCAGCCAAGCACCTCGGCCAGCTTCTCGATTTCCTCATCATAAGTCTTGCGGACGTACGGGGCCATATAAAAATCGAATGCCGGAATGGCCTGACCACCGTGCTGCTCATTCTGTGTAGTCTCCATAGAGATTGCGGCAACAATAACGGCGGTTTCGATACGTTTGGCCGGGCGGATCTCACCATGTCCTGCAAAAAGCCCATTCTGAAGCATCTTATCCAGCGGAGTCTGAACACAGGTCAGGGATTTTGTTGGATAGTAATCGAGGTCATGAACATATATATAGTTCCTGTTGATGGCATCAAGCACATCCGAGGCAAGGAAGAATTGTTTGGAGAATGGCTTTGTGAGCTCACCGGCAAACTTCATCATCATACCAGCGGGGGACTGGGCCGACATGTTTGCATTGTCCGTGGTAATATCGTTGATTTCAACGTTCACAATTGACATGAGGTCGGCATTCTTCATCTTCTCGCGCTGTTCCGCACGCATTGCCCGATAGTTGCTGAAATGCTTATAAATGTCAATATGGCCGCAGGATAGAAGGAGATCCTCGATAACATCCTGAATGCGCTCCACGGTGGCGGCTGTCTTGAACTTATTTGTATTTTGGCTGAGAATGGATTTGAAGGTGGCCGGACACTTCTTGTTACATGATTCAAAGGCCGCATCAACAGCCTTGAAGATCTTTTCAATATCGAATGGAACCTGATGTCCCGAACGCTTACGGATTTTTGAACTCATATATTGGATTTGCTATTTATATATTAATATCATAATCATCGGTCCAATGTTTATCAATAACAAAAGCGACCCGGGTAATTTCCCGTAATCGCTTGATTATGAAACAGAAAGAAAAATATTGATTCTTAAAACCGCAGATTTTTAGCAAATGCTATGTGGATCATGAGGGCATCATATGTCTTGCGCGGGCCGAACGCATAGAAGTAGTCAAGTACCCACAGGTGCCTATCGGGTTTCTCGTTTGGATCGGCGTTCCGACCTTCGAGGTATTCCTTGAGTTGCATGCGCATTGAATCCGGGAACGGATAGGCATAGTCGTCTATATATTTAATAAGGTTCCTGCGCATTGTTTCGATCGTTTCTGGATCGAAATGTGTACTGAATTTTTCCATTTTTATTTGAATGTTTTGTCGAGGTCAGGGCAAATTGTAAGGGCGAGTTTCCATCCCATTATAAGGTTCGGGAATGTTTCACCTTCATTAATCTCGCCAAGACGCTCAAATTCTTTAAGGACAATTCCTTCAAAATCATTCGGGCCTACGGTCAATTCAAGCCCGTTTTCAATATACTGCAGATTCTTCCGGGCGATATCCGCATGAATGGTGAAGAGCATATTAGATATTTTAAGCTCGGCAGCCTCACTACGCTGACCCATGATACGGGGACGTCCAAATTCCCGCTTGAGGGAAAGTATATATCCGGAGATCAATTCAGTGCGGTTCGGCTTCTTAGAAAGTGCCACAATCAGGTTATAAAATTTATTAGCTGTAGGAAGTGAAGTTTTCATAATGTTCTTTATTTTTAGAGGTTAATGTTTCTGTACATATATAACAAAAGCCCATCAAAAATTTAGTTCTGATGGGCTTGTTTTTATAAAAATTTATTCTTCCTCATCCTTCTTTTTCTTTTTACGTTTCTTTTTCTGGAGTATTTTTTTAACCTGCTCCTTTTGATCCTCCGTTAAGTTTGGGATCAAATCAATCAACGCTTCTGACTTATTGGAATCGTCATAACCATTATCAGAGTCACCGGCAAGGTTGAGTTCCTCAATTTCCTCCTTTTTGAGCTTATCATTAAGACTAATATCCTGTGGGCTAAATTTAAGGAATTTCTGAACAAGGAATTTCGAGCTAAAGAATTTTATCTCATTGCCCTCAGTGTCCATGTCGATAAGTGATTCTTTCATGGTTTGAATGTTTTCAATCCGCTTCGCATAAAGCTCAAGTTCCATCATCTCCTCAAACAAATTGTACGACTTATACTGAAGTGAAATGGCCTCAAGAATCTGTTTGTTTTCGAGAAGCTCCGGATGATTTGCAGCCAGCTGCAACTGCAAAGGCTTAATCATAATCTGCCCAAATATATTGCGGAGGCGTGTTACAAATCGGCTAAAATCAATCTCGGTACGTGCAACGGAGGTTGGATCGGTTCCAAACCACGTCTCCCCGGACTCCTGATCAAAACGATTCATAGGGATTTTGGAAATCTTATATAGCTGGTTCTTAAAGAACTTGAGCTGGTCATTATCGGAAAGTTCCGGTCCCTCACCACCAAGTGTTTCAATCTGTGGCGAACCTGAATCGGACTCTGGAAGCCAATATTCCTTATTAAATGGTAAGTTGGATTGGCCGTTTATGGAAAGCTCGCCGGTATCCGCCTGAAACTTAATATCCTCGCGGTACTTGTTCATCGCCATATTCAGGGTCTGTGTACCATTCACCTTATTCATACCTTTGACCGGGATGGTAAAACGCATTTTGAATGATGCATTGGTGATGGTCCAAATCAACTGGGCCTGCTCAATAATTCTATATATATTGAATGGACGGATGAGTCGTTCCAAATACGACTGGCGACCTATGGACTGTGTCTCCTGATATGAGATATAAATGACCTGAGAATCAAGCAGTGTACGTTCCTTTCCATTCATACCCTTGAACTGGATCCAGTACCATTTATTATTATCAAATTTTTTGGTCAGGGTAGCCGGATCAATTGGAACCAAACCAATAATCTTCTTGGGCTTTTCCAGTGAATCCCACACAATTTCCCATGCAAGGTTACCCTCAATCAACCAACGTTTGAAGTCATCCCAACCACGGTACTTCCAATTCAACATCTTATAAAATGTGCGGAAGTACTCCGACATCTCATCCTGAATCTCCTTACGAATCTTGGGCTTTAGATCCTTCAATTCCTGTGGTTCAATAAATGGTTCACAAAAGTATGTCAGATCTGAATCATATACAATGGCCTCGTTTGTCATTACATCGAGTATATCCTCCAATTCCGGTTGACATGCCAATTTGCGGAGTGCATCACGTTTCTGTGGAAGGTCTTTTTCAAAGATATTTTTGTCGGCATTGGACTTGACCTTCCAGTTGGCCGCAGCCATTGTGAAGAGATCTTGATTGATTAGCTGTGTCTCCTTTGGAAGTAGGTTTTTGTCAGCTGGAATCGCGCGCATGTTGGATATTACCTGATCCTCGTATGTCATTCCAAACCGCGCCATTTCCGAGAAGAATTTGGCAATTGTTCGTTTGGCCTTGTCCCGCTTTGGATTATTGGAATATCGGGGTTTCCATCCGGTTCCGGCAGTTTCCCTTAGGCCGGGGATGGATGCAGCCGAAGCCTCCATCATAGCCCCGGTATGGTCATAATCAATTGTATTTTGTTGATAAGTCTCAGTCACCATGAATTTATCCAATTCTCATTATTAATATAATAGAATAGAATATACATCATGGGACTATTTTCGAATGGATTTGAAAAGATCCTTACACATATAGTGGAAATATACGGTGCCAAATTCAACTGCTCCAAAACAGAAGGATCATTCTTCCGACAGAATATAACTTTTTATGACGTTCAGTTGGTCCATATGGGCCAGTCCATAGTCATTCCAAAGATATCTATATATAAGGAGAAGGATGTGGTTGTTTTGGACTTGGAGTCGCATGCTGGAACCTGCCAGTTTCGAATCGCCGAATATGATGTTACCGCTACCGGAATCACCATCGATATTATCAATGAAATCTGTCCTAATGATTACGACCTCGATAACATAGTGTTTTCATATGATTATTTGCGCTCTAAGCTCAGTTCACGCCCTTGTATGTATATTTCATTGCTTGAGGAAAAAGAGTGCGTTAAATCGCTTCTAAATAAATTTATGCCTTTACTGATGGAGGCTGAGGATCCGTGGTTCTTTGAGCACCACGGAGTCAGTCCAATTGCACTCAATCTTGCATCGCTAACCAACCTCCATACCAAACGATCCACCCGAGGCGGTTCCAGTCTTACAATGCAATTAATGAAAAATGCATTCACAAGTCCAATTAAATCCTTACAACGCAAGCTAATAGACATCATGTTGGCCCTGAAATTCGAGGAGACCTGTTCCAAAGTCCAACTGCTTGAACTATATATAAACTATATTGAGCTGGCTCCAAACGTCTATGGATTGGAGGCAGGTGCACAACACTACTTCAATAAGCATATATGGGATCTGACCGGAGTGGAGGCGTCCTGCATTATATACTTTATTCCTCGCGCTAAATATGTTCCAGAGGCACTATTAATGAAATCCGACCGCATTTGTGAAAATATGAAGCTAATGATCCGGAGAGAAAAAAATGCACACAACGATCTTTATAGATTTCCGTTGCGTGCATTGTATATAGATTTTGCTGAGCCTTATGGCCGGATATTCATTTAAGATTTTGAATATTTAAGACCAAGTATATCGAATATCATTTCAGCAATATTGTCGGGAACGATCCAAACTGTGCGTTTACCACCTGTGCCATAATTTCCCGGTGCGGTCAAGCCTGAATTGAGCATGAGGTACGAGTCATATACCTGCATTATATTTGCATAATTGGACTGTGTCATGGGTTTTCCGTCCGGCCACACAACCTGATAATCTCCAAATTGTATAAAGAGCTGACGGCAACTGCCATTATCAAACCACATTATACGCATCTGCTCATGATATGATTTTGAATCGGCGGCCGACCGCTTTTTGCATCCAAACTTTTTGAGAAGTTTTGGATCACATGCGGCCCAGAGACGATCGAATGCGTCCTTTGGAAAATCTGCCTTGCTGCTGTGCCACTTACCCACAGCGCTAAAGGGTGCAACAAGTGGGTTAACATTGGCATCAGTTACGTCAAGATTTGCATCCACAACAGACTCCAAGCGCCATATGCTTTGAGTACTTGCCGGTCTGAAGGTGCTTACGCCATTCAACAGTCCATGGACTGTTGCAGGGTGCCAAATAATTCTTCTACGGTCATAATCAATATTCTATATTTCCACCCTCAGCATGGGCAAATGTATTACCTTCCTCGTCTGTAAGGTATTTTTCAAAATCTTTTTGATTTTCCTTATCAACAAGAATAGTAACAGTGTACGGCATATCCTGATCATCTTTCGTGCCTAAGAATGCAACCTGATACTTGATTTGCTTTGCCTCGGTTATTAATGATTCGGTTAATGATTTCATATTTATTACATTAGTTTGTCCCCAAGATTCGCACGAACCTTATCAAAGAATCCTGCCGGGAATCTGTATTGTTTAACGATTATGTTACGATAACCCTTTATCCATTTTGTCAGGTCTGCATCGCTATGGATATAGTCACTCTGTGACATTAGATTGGCTGTGCCGTATCCCTCAACCGGATCGGATTTTCCGGGACGCGTAACGGCAACATCGAGAACAAAATTTTGTTGTTTTTTCGACAATAGAACCGTCATCATAGGTTCGGTGGAGGCTTTTTGGGGTTTAGTAGACTCAATTTTTACCAAATCGTAATCATTGATCATTTGCATGATCATATCATACCATTTTCCACCATACGGGCCAACCCTATATAATTTTTTGAAGTCCTTAAAAAATGTTTTAGAGTCACCGGCCTCCATTACAAGGTCGTCCTCAAGGGCTTCATATATTGCTGTTTGAAGATCTTTCATGAGTATGTTGCTATGATTGCTTTCGCTTCCTCGAACCACTCCTGAGGTGTGAGTGCATCAAATGAGCGGACGAATATTCGGTTATTGTTATCCTTGCGGAGCAGTGCTTGCCACTTCTTGTCGTCGGAGTCAAGTACAAAATAACGGGGGAACTGGCGGAAATAAAGCTCACCAATACCTTCATTATCAAGAAGTTTACGGAGCTCCTCGTTGTCGACCTTTACACCTTTATCATATGAAAGCTCGAGGATAATGTTCTTATCACCCTTGTTCCCTACAATTGTACCTTCGGATACGTGCCATCCTTCACCGGATACCTTATTGGAATGATTCATTTTCCATGCCATTTCCGAAAGCGAACGACAATCGAGACATTCTGTAAGATCACCGATTTGTGATACCGGCTGAGGAATCTTGGATTCGTGGGTGGTGTATGCCTTACATGTAAGGTCACCAATACATGCCTCCTCCGGACATGGAACCAGCTCAATAGCAGCCTGACCGTTAAGTGTGGTTACCTGTGGGCACAATTTGGCTCTATAAAGAAAATCCGAGAGCGAATTATAGCCGGTTGTCTTGAATACATAGCCCCCGATTGACGGATTATACATCAACTGGGTCCATTTATTTGGGTCTCCCACAAGTGTACCCGTAATGAATGTTCGGCCATCCACGCAGGCACAGTGGGTATCGGTAGCTATACCCCAGATATTATTGTATGTTCTGCAGACCGGGCATTGTTCCGGAACCCGATTCGCAATAGGATCGGGTTTGAACCATTGCCCGCGCATTAGTTCTGTAAATTTATTGCGCATTTTTGATGTATTTAATTATAGCAGATAGCTGGGCACCCTGTATGGATATTCAGAGACATTAACAATCTTACCATGTGGATAATTATCTACAACGAGTTGAACTGGTATACCCTCCCATGTCTTGATAAATTCATCCCAACTAAAATCTTTTGGGAAATCTTTTTCAAATCTACGAAGAGTTGATACACCCCCATCATACGAACCGGCCCCGGTATTAAAGGCATGCTTTGTCCTATCATAGATACCGTAATCGTGCCGATCCGAGTATCGATCGATGTATTTTATTTGGAATACATTTGGGCGAAGCCTCCTAACCATAAGTATCCAACGAGCTTTATTGGTAAGCGCCTCATTTATGTAGTTACAAAGAGATTTCATAATTATTATTTGCCTTCTGGCGCGAATGATTTATTGAGCATGCCGATCAACTTACCCCATTCACCCTTCTCAACAAGTTCCTTATTGTCATCGAGAAGACCATCTATGGTCTTTTTCATTTCGCCCTCATCAAGATCGTCTCCAAAGACTTCTTCAAATTTTGCCTTTGCGGCAGCACGGAAATCCTTTTCTGACTTGATGGTTTCTTCAGCCTCATTGAGCTGTTCGTTGATAAAATCGCGAAGATCTTTCATTTATTCTGATTTTTGATTAATGCTTTGTTGGTTTGACGGGCGTGTTCGAGTGAGGCATTAACAGACCCATTCAACTCCCTGAGAGCCCGGATCTCAGTATGTAATATTTTAATGGAATCCTCAAGCTTCACATTTTGGGCCTGAAGATTCCTATTAATTGAATCTATTGAATCGAGGTTTGCAACATATTCCATCTGGTTCCAATCAATCTGTCGCTGACGGGAACATGACTGGCAGGACTTACATGTATACAAAAAAGCCAGTACAACAAGCGCTGATATAAGATATTTTGTCTTCATGATGGAATAAAATATCAGATTTAGAATCGAATATTATGTTGGTGTGCGTATTCCGATAAGTTGGTCATTGCCGTAATGATGTCACCATCCGTACGATATGTGGATGTTGGCTCCATATGACGGAGGAATTGGATCATTGTTCCACGATCCTTACGAATGGCCTTATCAATCGCATCAAAACCATTCTCCATCATACCTGATATGAGCTTCTGCTCATAGTCATTAAGGGATCCAAGCGCCTTATTGTAGGCCGCTGTGAACTGATGACCATTGTTCCATTTAGTGATGTCCTCAAGTAACATATATATATCATCCTCAATCAGACTCTCAATAATTTTGTTTTTGTCCTGCCCAAGATTATTTAGGAGCAGTGACTCCGTGTACATATCAAGTATATCTTGGAGAATGTCGCGGACGGATACGTCTGTTTTAAGGAATTTGAGAATTTTATTAATAACGGAGTTACGAATATTACCTTCGGACATACCGTATGATTTTGCAATATCCTTAGACTTTTCCTTTTGATAACCATTAAGGCCAAAGAATCGATAAAAAATATCGAGGTCACGGGTTGAGAATTTTTGTGCGAGTTTTTTATAGGCCTTTTCGAATCCCGGGCGGGCATCAATTGTTTTGGCATCACCGGAGATCGCCGCGATCTTATCAAGATCCATTGCATCGAGGCTCAGGGCATCAAGTTCATGCATTCGGTTTTCCTCACGGGCCTTTTTGGTGGCATACCAGTTTGTACCTGATAGTGAGTGGCCATTTGCATCAACCTCGTTTCGCATGGCCTGCTGAATGCGGTACCCGGCGTATGTGCGGAATGAAACAATCTTTTGTTTTTTGCCATCCTCATCCTCGACTTCCATACCATCCTTTCCCTTCCAATCATTCAGGGCATTGGCCAGTCCAAGATTGCCGGCGGATATAAGATCCTGTTTGGTAAGCATTCCATTGGCTCCGGTCTCCATGAATTGTTTAGCAATAGTAAGAATGGTTGGAACCATAAGGGTTGCGGCTGCATTACGGCCCGATGCGCTTGTAAGGTCAATTGTTACATCATCGAGCGCAAGTTTTCCCTTCTCGAGCATTTCACGCTCATGTTTTGAAAGGAACTGAGGCATGACCTTATAATTCTTTTTCATTGACTTGAGCAATGACCACAGATCCTCCAGTTCGGACAACGGTATATTTAAGGCATCAACCATATCCTTGAGTTTGGATTTATTAGCCGAGCGAATATTTTCTATATCCTGTGCGGATGTGATGTTATATTTTTGTGTAAGGTAAATGGCCTTCTGTACATCAACAGGAAGCGATTTTTTCAATTTATTTATGTATCTGGTAATTTCCTCGCGCATGATTGTTTCGGCATCACGATCCTTACCTGCCTCCATTATAACTTGCTTAAAGCTCTTCATTGAACCTATGATATTTTTCGCATCAATTTAATACTATAATATAAGTTTCTGGCGATGATATCAATAGAAAAACAACAAACAATATGTTTGGGATCTGTAAATTCATTTCAAATCTAAATAAGAACATCAAATATCAACGGATTCTGAATCAGGCTTATGAACAGGACCAGATAATTGCAAAATTATCAACCATGATAGGCGCCCAATTCTACAAGGATTGGATTGGACGTCTGTATGCAGTGGTTAATCCTGCAATTAAGGATGGTAAGTTTGATCAGAGCCAAATCTTTGAATATACTGAGCAAGGCTATGATACAACCGAGCATATGCAGCAGTGGATTGTTGAGCGCCTGACCATGATGGAAGGATTTATACAGACCAACAATCTTTTTGATGTTCTTTCATATAAATTGGAAAAATTGGATGATAACGGGAACTACCTGTTTATAATTTTCCCGGTCACCTTACCCCCGGTACTCAAATATGCAAAATGGTCTTTTTTTGAGTTGCTCGGTATAGGTACTGTGGCTCTTGGATATGTTATACTATGAAATTAAAATTACACATTTTCGAAAATGGCAGATAATAAATTGACCCGTGAGGTTCTGAAGAAAGAAAATTTTGACGAAATCCAGAATGCACTTGCCGCTGACGCAACCCTCTTCGCCGAGGAGGTAGCTAACAAATCTGTTGAGGAACTCAAAGAGATGGAGGCTGCACTGATGGAGGAATTTAAGGAGAATGATGAACACCTCTCAAAGGTAACATATTCTCTCGCGGACAAGGTTGAATATGATGGTCATACCTTTAAGCGCTCCGAAATTATCAACGCGATCATCGGCTTCATCAATAAGATGGAGGTTCAGTTCCAGGCTTCACTTGGTATTTACCAGGGCATCCGTTACTGGAAGACTAAGGGCGCAGACCCCGTTCCTTATGCAATCTTCGATAACACAATCCGCCTACTTGGTACACTCAAGTTCAAGGGTGAGAAGGAATGTCTTGACATCCTTGTTATCAATAACTGGTTTGCAACCGCCCATGAGGCATACAAGCGCGATAATATCTGGACCAACTATCTCGCAGCTAAGCACGAATCAATTCTTCAGGCTTATAAGAAGTATGAGGAAGGTGAGGCTGAGGCTACCGCGGATGCGCAGGTCTAATCATCGATAATTTGCTGAACACCGGAAGGGGTCAATTAATTGGCCCCTTCTTTCTTTTTATATAGTGCCTTATTATATATGTAAATTGATATCAAAAAAAAAATACGTATTAATATGGCACTGCCTCACATTCAAAATTCGGTAGCTGGACGTAACAAATTCGATGTAGTCCACCAGAATATTTTTGAGGTTCGTTTTACCGTTCCGGAAGCAATTCGCGCGCAGTATGGTAAGGACGAAGTCCTCCTAACAGAACATGTATTAAAAATCGGAGGTATAGGTGATGCCCTCCATAAGCACCCTGCTGTTTCTCAACAGAAGTTTATGGGTACTGACCGTTCATATATTCAGTCAAAGCTGGACAGCACCCATGCTGAGCTCACAATGGATTTCACCCTCAACCTTCGTGATGACGTTGACAACTACATTTACAAAATTTTCCGTGCATGGGCCGCTCTCGGTTATGACATTAACACTGGTGCACGCTCTCTGAAGCGCGAATATTGTGCCGACTGGCTCAATGTGGCCATCGCAAACCGCCGTGGTGACATCTTCCATGAAATCATCTTTAAGGATGTTATGATGAATGGTAATATGTCCGGGTATGGTGATCTCGACTATGAGACTGGTGAAGCTGCGCAATTTTCCGTGGCGTTTGTTAGTGACTGGTGGCAAGAGACAATTGCATAAGTACATAACTTTATTAAAACAACAAGAGGAACCCGAAAGGATTCCTCTTTTTTTGCTCCCTAAATGAATGGTTCGGCTTGATCGCAGTCGCATGCGTTGGAGCATTGCCGAACTACATTTATATAATAGGGTGTTGAATGTTTAGATTCTACCCTTACCAAAATCCTCCGATTTAAGGCGAACACACTTGGTATGTGCATCCTTGTATTTAAGATCAAATCCGAGATTATCAACCACAACCCAACAAAGATTCTTCATGGTCTTAGGATTACGCTTGTACTGGTCCAAATAACCATCGGTAAAGATCATTACAAGTTCGGCAGGTCTTCGGGCATACTTCTTATCCTTAATAAGCATATCGAAGCAGGGCTTTACCTCAGTTCCACCACCACCCTTGATCTGATATGAATGCATCGATCGCTTGAGATCTGCAAGGCTTGTGAACTCCTGAATGTCGGCAATGCGGGTATCGAACTGGACAATGACGAGTTTAATGGGTTTCTTGGCAAGCGCGACTTGGTAGATCTCATTGAGGCACTGATTCAGGTACTCCTGAGACATTGAGCCGGATGTATCGATCCATGCCATCATATAATCGAGATTATCGTACTTGTCCTTGTCTGTGCGGGCGATTCGATCCTGCGATATAAGTATGTTTTTATTCGCGTAGGCTGAGCGTTTGTCGTCAGGTGATATAGAATGACCCACGATCTTTTTAAGCTCTTTTTTCCAGTCCTTTGTGGCTCTGTACATACCATCGAACTTAGCCTTGAGCCGGTCATATCCTTCACCTTTACCGACCATCTGGGAAGCTGCCTGACGGGCACGCTCCTGCCATTCCTTGGCAACGGCTTCCTCGTTACCACCTTCCTTGTCGAAACCTTCCTCGGCGGCAAGTTTGTCACCCTGCTCCTTTGAGATCATACCACCGGCAGTTCCGGGAGTGCTACCGAGATCGGATATACTGGATTGACAGTCCTCCGGGCGAACAACACCCTGACCGGCCTGCTTACCGTTGCGTGATGTTCCGGCTCCACCACCGGAGCCCCCACCCGACTTTTGTGAACCTTGTGAACCGGCCGATCCTGAATTGCCATTACCATCGGCACCATCCTGACCCCCACCATTGTTGCCTTTGGAATTTTGCTGATTCTGTTTAATATCCTCGGGTTTAAGAGGCACGGGTGCAAGGCCGGACTCCGCACCTTGTGAACCGGACTGATCCTGATTATTAAGGTCAACCTCACCATTACGGATCTTTTTGATCTGGCCAATAAAGTCCTTGTAGCCTTGGTCATAGTCCTTAGATTTTTTGGCCGATTTTGCGCCGGGAGCTGTCTTGGGCGCGGTCTTTGGAGCCCCCGTATTTTGATTCCACGAACCATCAGGGGTCCATGTACCATTCTCAATTGCGGCAACCTCCGCATCAATTGCTGAGGTATCCTGCCCGGTTGCAACATACCTCTTACGGCGATTCAGGATTGCTGTGCGGCGTTTCTTGGCCTCAGGTGAAAGGTTGAGGCGTGCGGCCTCGTCTATGATGTCTGTAAAATTTCTCATACGTGCTTCAAATTTTTAATTTACCTGCTGCATAATCGGCTGCCGCCTGAGCCCAACCAGCCTTATAATCATCAGAATGTTCCTGTGGCTGACCCTGTCCGGAGCCTTGACCTTGCTGGCTACCACCTGAATTATTACCGTTTTGTGAGCCCTGACCTTCTCCTTCCTCGCGTTGATCGGAGTTCTGATCCGCCTGCCCAGCCTGACCATTATTACCCATGTCATCCTTTGCTGAATCTTTAATTGCCTTATATATAGATTCAAATGACATGTTCTTGTATTTGGAATCGACATAGGCACCAAGTGCCTTCATTGTGGCCTCCTTGAACAAGCCGATATCCGCGAGCGTAATATTGACCTCATAGTCGGCGGCAATATTTGCCCGTTCGTGGTTCATATTCTCGGTCTTCTCACGGCGCATATGGTTGAGCAAGCAATGCATTACCTCGTGCGCCATTACAAAGCACTTGCCGGTGAAGTCAAGTTCCGCTGTGAACTGGGGATTCACAAAAACATTATAACCATCGGTGGCCTGAGTCTTGACCTTGAATGTATATATAAAACGCAGCTTTCCGAGGAAGCCTCCGAGCATCGGGGCAAGGTGCACAAGGGATGCAACGGCACGGGCCTGGTCATCGAGCAGCGCAATCATATCGATTACTTGCCCATTCGGACATACGATGGTCTCATAGTCCTCCCATTTTTTGCCGTTCCGATCCTCGTCCCAACCGGCCTCGAGAACCTGACGTGTTGTTATTTTCTGTTCTGCCATATAGTATAGTTTTTCCATAGATATATACCAAAAACTGGTGGAAAATTTAATCAAGTTTAGTGAAATATTTTAACGTATTTGGGTTTTAGATCAGCCACCGAGTAAACGACACCCATATTCTCCCGGACATCAGTATCCTGCACAAATGAGGCTTTAGAAAAGGCCTTTGCCAATCGTTCCGCGGCATCCTTATCTTTAGTGTTGAATGTAAAATATACCATACAACGTCCATTTCCGGTCAGGAATGAAAGACACATTTTTGGGTCGGTTGATGTGGCGATTTCCTTAGACATTTTGTTCATGATGTCATCAAGTTCCTCAAACATACGCTTGGCTTCCCGGATACGTTTAAGATTCTTTTCATCGGGGAAGGAATAATATGATTTAATTTCCTTGTCAATGCAATTTATTAGCACCTCCGACATATCTTTGATTGATGGGTGTTTCGTTGACCTGATTGTACCCTCGAATTGCGCGCGCACTTTGGTCACATACTCCACAAACTCCTGCATTTGTGGGGAATAATTAAATTCCTTCATAAGGGCCTCCTGCAGGATTTTATTGGTGATTTCCGGATACTCAATTCCAAGATCCTCCGCATCAAATGATGAGTCTAACAGACTTTCTTTAAGTGATTTCATAATATATAGTACTATATATAAAAAATAAGAGGAGACCTTACGATCTCCTCTATAATTTTGTGTGGTTGTGTTTGGTTTATCCAAGACCCTCGGCTCCGTCAACGATTGCCTTTGCGAATGATTCGCCGAAGTGCTTGCAGAGGCGGAGGTGACCCTGGCGCCAGTTAGGCATGGTTGCAAGGGTGAAACCGTACTTGTCAGTGAACGGCTTGAATGCTGCCTCATACATTGCAGCCTTGGTGGGATCCTTTGCAAGAACCTTCATCTTCTCGGCCATCATAAAGATACCGCAGCGCTGCTTAGGATCAGGGAGCATACCTGCATATACATTCATCAGGATGTCGAGGACATATGATGCGAGCTGGTCGGAGTTCTGGGTGATCAACCATGTGCAGAGGTTATCGAACTCATCCTCGGTCGGGAACTGCTTAGCGTGCGAGGTAACAATCAGCTGCGAAATGGGAAGCGATACGAGGTGAAGATCCTTGCGCGAAAGCTTAAAGTTCTTACCACCATTCTTCCATACATCGCGAACGCATGCATCGAAGTCACCTACCTTTGAAATCACATCGAGGAATGAGATAAAGCCATCAACCGCCTCGGCAGGAACGTACTGGTTAAGTGTACGACCGAGGATTCGGCGGGGAATGTCAAAGATTGTGAATCCCTCGAGCGATCCGGTCTCGGCATAAACGGCAAGCTGGCGCATTGCATTGGTCCATGAACGAGGTGTACACATGATCTTTGTAACACCGGCATCCTCCATTGTTTCGTTGGGGTCCATATAGAAGTAACGGCCACCGGACATGTTCTCCGACTCGGGCATTGAAAGCCACTGAATAAGAAGAGGTGACATATAGTTCTGTGACTTAGCCCACTGAGACCACGATTTTGCGGTGGGCTCATAGTAGAGCTGACGGAAGCGGTTACCAAGTGCATTACCGATCTCAGCCTGACCGGACATTTCGTCTTCGGCACGGTTTGATGCAACGATGATTACCCAGCCTGAACCGAGTTTGTATCCGTTAAATATACCCTCATTTACGAGTGGAAGGATAACGTTGAGCACCTGAGGGGTGGCACGTGAAAGCTCATCGATGAAGAGAAGGCCCTTACCACAGTTGTCATCGAGCATCTGGTCCTTATCGCGGTCGCCGGTGGGCTTATAAACCGGGAGCCATGTTTTAGGCACGTCAGTTGCCTTCTCCTGACCATCGATTTCAACATACTTCGGAAGGGTGAAGTTGTCAGGGGTCTCGTTTGAAAGTGTCTTCACAACGAGGTTGTATTCATTGCCATTAGGAAGTTCATTAAGAACGGACATCAGGATGGCGGTCTTACCGATACCGGGGGCACCCCAGATCATCAGGCGGGCCAGTGACTTGTTCTTAAAGCACAGTGCAATTTCCTCTTTCAGTTCGTCCGTGTCAACAATGTTGTACTTTGCCGCCGGATCCTCAGTATGCATTTTCACTTCGTTAATAGGTATTTGGGACTTGATCTCCTCACACTCGTTAATAGCCTTCTCCCAATATTTGATTGAGTTGCCTGAACCGTAAAGTTTCTTGGCATCAATCGGTTTGGTTGAGCAACCCGTCAGCTTGCGACCTTTGCGACCCATGGCCACGAGTGTCGATGCCTTATTGATTGCACCATCCTTATAAGCCTGACCTGCTGTCAGAGGTGAGATACAGTTGTAAACATTACCATTATCATCAACCGGGCACCAGTACGAACCGGTAAGTTTTGCAACGAGACCGAAAAGGTAATCGGCCACCTGCTTGAATTTCTTTTTAAGGCTGTTGATGATGTCTTTGAGGCCTTCATCAATCTGCTCCTCCTGCTGTTCGGCAAGGAAATCACAGATACCCTGGATCTCCATTAGGGATTCCTTAATGTCTTTCATTGAATTAAAATTACATGTAATTTGATTCAATAATCGCCCACTAAGGTTAGGCTACTAACAAAATGTCAAAGTTCTCCGTCCGAGTTAAACATTCGGTTTATTTGGAAGATATTATTCTTCGAGAATATATACCAAGATCCAATCAAAAATTTAGTGCGGACATGGAAAAAAATCAGAAAAAAATCATAATTGGAATAGACCCTTCCATGCGCTCAACCGGGGTCTGTGTATGGACTGGTTCCAAACACATGTACTATCTAATATCGTCTGGTGCGACCAAGAAGTTACAAGCATTCAAACATCCTGATTTCAAACTACTTACATACAATCCAATGCCAGTTAAGGGGCGCACTTCCATAGGGAAGGAGCATTCCATAACATATAATATAAAATGTATATTGGACTGGACTGGTTCCATATTAGATATATATAAGCCCGATATGGTGGTTATAGAAGCGTGTGCCTTTGCCGCATCTGGACGCGTGGCGGACTTGTCCGGGCTCAACCACTGCATCCGTCAACTGTGTCTTCAGCGCGACATTCCGGTTTATTGTGTGCCCCCAACAACCAATAAACTTGCATTCACGGGCAATGGTCAGGCCACCAAGGAGATGATGATAGAATCGTGGAAAGCCTGTGATCCGATCTCCCGTGAATTTGATGATATTATTAAATCAGATGATATTGCTGATGCATTTTCGTTGGCACATTTCCCAAAAGAAAAACTTATATTCGATGAAGACACTGAATAAGATACTCGAGGGTATCATGGATATCGATGATACCGAGGCAACTGTTGATAAATATATGGATATCGGGTGGATCGAATCCACTTTTGCAAAATTTATTAATAATGGTATTAGCATTGACCAACTATGGGAGACTATGTCAATGCATTATACCACATATACCGGCACTAAAAAGTTCCCTGCCATTAAAAACGAATCATTGAAAGTTGCACTGAATGATGGTGCGGATATATGGATATGGGAATTGGCATCAACCGGGCGTGGAAAATGTAATGTTATTCGTTTTAATGGGCACGCAACCTCCACAATGAAAGTATATAAATGGGGTGGTATGTATGATTACGGTGATAACAATATGGCTTATTTCCGGAAATTACTAAAGAGTCCCAAATGTGAAATTCTACTATTGCCACAAGGCCATGCAAGGGAGATGTGGCATGTCCTATCCCGATTAAATAAGCACTAAAAATTCGTTAATCAGTTTGGCCTTAAATATTATTCTATATTTAACAAATGGCTTATATTAAATGACTGATGTACTTATCGAGACTATTGCGCAATGGGGTACTGCCGGGATATTTGTGATCGCCGGAGGATTTCTGTTGTGGGATAGTTGGAAAAAGAATAAAAAATTCGAGCAGTTCTTCATGGACAAGGTGTCTGCTCAGGCGTCCCGCGAGAAGGTGGGAATTGACTTGTCAAGCATTAATACTAAACTTGATACATTGCAGGAAGATCAGCGCGTCTTTCGCGAGGATATAAGAAACAGGATCGCATCAGTCGAGGCAAAAATCGATAAGTACCACCCGGATCATCACCACATGGAGGCAGCACGCATGGAAGCCGTGTCCAAGATTGCCCCTTCCATACATACACTTATTAACGAGGGGCTCAATTCATGTAATTGCGACCATATAGCCGTGGCACTTCTACATAATGGTCAGGTTGCCCTGTCCGGTGTACCATATATTAAATTTGGTGTCATAGCGGAAAAATATAAGCCAATCCATTATCCAAACGATATTGACCTTGTCATCAAGTACAAGGAGGAGGACATCGTTTCCCACAACCGCCTACCATCATGCATGCTCCACAATAGGTCAATACGATTTGACATCTCACCAGATTCGCCACTGGTTGATATAGACCCAATAGTTTATAACAGATGTCAGGGTCTTGGAATCAGGCAAATAGCATTTGAAATGATCCGGGATGCACACAATCTTGCGACCGGCTTTGTTATGATCTATTCATTCCGTGATGAACAGATGGACATGAACTCATTACATTCGACAACCGATACAATTGAAGATCTTTACCGCGAAATGTTGGCAGGATTTAACTCATAGGATGAACGTGTATTTTATTATATGTAAAAAGAACAAGATATGAATACTAAATCCGCCATACAGCTTGTTACCGAGGTTGCCATTGCCAAATGCGCATTCTTTGAGCACCTCGCGGAACTTTCCGAAAAATATAACATTAAGAACAATGTATTTGCCTGCACCGCGCAGGGCCTTGCCGAGGAATTGAAGGAGGGCTACTACGGTGAGGTGGCCACCTATGATACAATCGATGAGGCCGCAAAGAACATAAATATCCTACTTCAGGGTGTCCGTGTCCATGATGGTAAGTTCTCCATTGGTAATCTCTATCGCACACTTTCAGCAGTTCAGGAGGAATACAAAATTGACCTTTCAAATTCACAGGTAGTCTAATGGCCGCAAAGAACGCCGCAGCCGGCGCCATTAAGGCTCCACAAATGGGTGCCGGTCTTAATTCGTCCAAATCACAACTCAAGGATGCACTTGAGAAAATACTCTATGCTGCTTACTATAATGCGGAGATGGAGACGCTTGGATCTGCCGGTGAGGAGCCTACGATTTTTGCGATGGTCCAAAAGACACTTGAGAATGCCGTGGAAAAGAAGGCCAAGAAGTTTTCATCGGATGCTGCCGGCCCATTGGCCGATACCATATGCAATTTCGTACTGTCCGCAAACTTTATGATCAACGCAATTATTCCAACGCATGGTGCAGTGAGCAGCCCTGTTGGACCATGTGCCGGTACAATTGCCGGTGATGTCAATTCAGCCATTATTAAAATCCTATAAGGGTATTTACAATAAGCGATATGCAAAAACAACTTCTTTCAGAGGTTGTTTTTTTTTTGATGATTTTAGTAAAATCAATCTATAAATTAATTTATGAAGGTTTTAGGAGAAGTTGGTTTCGACCAGACCGTGACCGAAATTAAGAAATTGCGTTCTAAAGTTTCTGAATTGCAACAGATTATCGATAATTCCGAGATAGGAATGGGATATATTGACTGCACTTATGCGGAGGCCCTGGAACTCGCAAATAATGCACAATTGAATGCCGGATATCGCTACCGCATCAATGACTATGAGCCTTGTGTTCGTGAGTCAAAGCTATATAAATATATGCCGTCAGATAATGTTAAGAAAATCTATATTTTCCTGACGGCCTTGTCCGATTCAGAATTTGATATTAATTGCACAATTCAACTCGAAACCAAGAATCAGGGTATCGTTGAGGTAAACGGACAATATTGTTTTGATAATTATATCTCAGCTGCTGCAATCGATGCGCTTGAAATGACATGGGTTGACCGTAAAAACCACAAAGGGTGTATTCGTCAAATTACCACGCCAATGGGTGTTCTCCCATTTGATTTTTACCAAATTGGTATACGTCAACCAAAAACCCCAATTATAGTGAATGAAGATCATTCATGGGCAATACCCGTCGGTATCTGGTCACCCGTTGGATATATTGTTGAGAAGGATAATAAACGATACTTAATTGGTCTTCAATCAGCAAATAATAATGAATTATTTCGCAATGCACAGCCCGGTGGGTACATTAGCCAATTTGATTTGGGTAAAATAAAGACACACGACTATTTTTACTATGATTGTGATGGATGCGCGGCTGTTCCGAAAGATAATCCATTTAACCCAAATATCCCAACAAATGTTAATGTGGGGGATAATATTGCCGATTGGTTTGTGGGCAATCATATAGGTTATGCACGAAGTAAAAATGGTAGTAAAACCATATACCTCGAACAAGGAATGTACCAAAAAATTGGCGAATCTGTTTGCTATCTTGGGGACTGGAAGACATGGAACAATGGTGATGAGATTACTGATTTACCCACAATAGGGGATTTTTATATTAAACCATCAGAGCCAAACTGCTTACGACAATTGGGTGCTGAAAATGAATCTTTTATTAAATTTAACAAGGACGTAACTTATGAGGATCCATTTTCTATCCTAAATATTACAAAATTGACATATAAAAGCGCACGCTATTTATATATTGGGGCACATGGTCAAACCTTTGTTAAGGTAAAAAAAGACTCCAAAGATAATGTAATAGATTGGGTGGGTCTTTGGACGACTCATGAACCAAGTGTTAATTTTGCCTGTTATGATGGCGTTTGGTATGCCGTTAATACAACGATTAAAGAAGTGTCGCCCGACTTTGATAATATCTTAAGTTATATTAATGACGCTACTGTTAGTCACGTTATTACAGATGCTTCCGAAATTGATAATTATTATTGGTATTTGAACGGATCATTATTAAAGATGAATTCAAAACAACAAACAACAATTTCAGAACTGAACACGATTGTTACAAGTGTAACACCGAGCACAAAGACACCGAATCCAATAAAATACGATACAAAAGTTGACTTTGTTAAGTTGATGGAGCTTGTTCCATACGGTTCCGAGGTTCCTTATGCTGACGCCCTTGCAACCGTTAAATACCCAACCTCACGAATAAATCGTGCCCATCTCGATCTGTACCTTCCAACATGTATTAAGGATATGACGGGATATTGGCCACATTGTGAGCAATACGTTCGCGATTATGTGGGCTTGGATATTCAGACCAATGAATTTTACAACCCTGAATCAGGTTCATGTGAGATCCGCATAAATGATAATATAATGAATGTTCATGGTATTGACTTTGCGCAGAAAATTCAGGAGTGGGTTGGTCAGGAGAATATCAATACTCTTAATATCAATGCATTCAGGATATATCAAAATCTGATTGTACATGACATCGAGACAGCAATCCCATTCCATGCCAACCTTCCACGAAATACAAAATGGGATATTGAGATATATATTCCGTTTACGGGCAAACGTTTCAGTGATACTATGAATCGTGATAACCCAGATAATGGTAAAATGATGACGGGTTATAGTGCTTTGAAACCGGAGTTTGGTAAATTGATGAACACATTTGATGGGGAGTCACTCCCAGATTTGTACAATTTTGATGGTCAAGCTATGTCCACAGCCGGTGAAATGTTCCAAGGAATCCAACACTCCATGTACGCGAAATTCCCATTGACCATTACCTGCTATGATGTGGAGCACCGCGATGACAAGGATTATCGACCAAAGGTATTTTCAACTGAGGTAATTTTCCAAATCACCCATCCAAAGTGGTATTAATCCCCCTTATATACAACACAAACGATCCGAGTTTCGGATCGTTTTTTTTTTTGATTTTTATATCAAAAGGAATATTTATATGAGAGTTCTTGCCGAAGAAGGTACCAATCAGATGATTAAGGAGATAAAGAAGCTTAAAGATACAACACAAAATACAACAGCAAATCTATCATTATATCATCGCGAATATGAATTTTGGCATAATATTTACGATAAAGTTGGTGAAATGATGTTCGGTGATCGCAAACCACAAGATTCTTATTACATCAATATAGAAAGCTCACGTGCGGACGTCATACATGAGAATAATTCGCAGGCGGATTTGGACGCCTGTACAGCAATTGTGAATATGGGTATTTATTTAGGATTATACACACAGAATGATTTTTATAATATTTCCGATGATGGATTTGGTGCCAGTGTTCCAACACTTTGGCAAACCTTTCAAATTTCAGAAAAGATATTAGACATCTTGAATAGTGTTATGACAAGCACTAAAGAAACTGTTGTACCCATGGGTTTCAAATCAAACGCATCGCGTGTATCGGATTTACCCTGGTTAATTAATTTTATCCAATCGATCCAACCTCAACAGTAATCCCTTCACATTCTTTCTTTATGGATTTGATATTTTCAGGGTCGTCCTCATAAAGGATGACCTTTTTTATATCAAGTATCTTACAAAGGCATCTTGTTACGTATCCTTTCCACTCGGGTACATTGAGTTTGGATGAGCGATCATAACAGAATATATGATCTATTGGAAAGTCAATCCCATTTGCCACAAGCCATGCATGAAGCATCACCCACTTTTGACGGGCGGTCAGGATGATAACAAATTCGTCATCCTGAACAGCCCTGCAAAGTGCCTCAAATGCCGGGAGTTTGGGTTCCGACATGATTTGTTCCAGTGACTCAAACTCGGTGAAGTCCCAAGTCAGGCCCGGCTGAAGCAGGCGTTCAGTGCTGTCTGGTGCATTAAAGACCTTAGTACCGGCGCGGAACACAGTATTACCATCTTTATCAATGGCCCGGATACATGCCTTGGTATCGATCAGGGTATCGTCAACGTCAAAAATGTATAGGGTCTTCATATATTAATAGATTTTAACGCCGGAGATTTTCTTATAGATGAATTTGAAGTCCGGGTTGAGACCGAATGATTTGAGGTTGACATCCACGGGCACCCAGTGACCCATTGACATTTTACCTTCGAATAAGGCATATTCTTTCTTATGCACCTGACCTTCAAGCTGTGCAAATGCAACACCGGAGCGTCTTGCAATGACCACGACCCGGTTCCATCCGGGATGTCCACCGAAGTTGGTAATCCATGAAGGATACTGCGGATTCTCCCATACAAGATATGTGCAGCCAACCTTGGCATGGACACGATCCTGAAACATGCCTTCCTTGTTCATAAGGTTATTCAAGTTGGGCTCCTGCCAATTTGTTCCGAAGAATTTTTTTGCTTCCTTGATTGTCATATTTGATGTCCTTTTTTATTGTTATAGTGGCCCGGGTGGGACTCAAACCCACGACCGTGAGATTAGAAGGCTCATGCTCTATTCATCTGAGCTACCGGGTCTATTTATTAGAAGGTCTTAGGCCGAACCGAGATCTGTAGGACTACCTCACCATCATGATTTTTGAAATAATAGGTATCGAATTTGTGACCATCATAAACAATGTCCTGAAACATGCCGTTAAATAGCTCATACATGCGATCTAACGCGCTCAAAGGTTCACATGATAGATTTGCATGCACCACACATTCAACCTGCGTTAATTCTGCGGAAAATGGCTTGAACCTACCTCCGTTGCGGTGCGCAGAATCCTGCAGCCGCCAGTTCCATTGACCGGGGATCAGGTATCGCGCGATAGTCGGGTACGCCAGTACATCGACAAGACATGCATCCTTTATCATCGGATCGGCGTCTATTGTGTCAGTCAGTATACTTGCCATTGTGTTTAGGTCTTCGTTGATATGCTTTTTTATTTTTAGGTTCCCGGGTGATCATTCGCCGGCGAATGAGCTGGGAGAGCTCGCGCTCACCCCAGGTCATACCGTCAATTTTGATCATCGCTCGAGAAGACTTGCGAGACTTTCGCATAAGATAGGAGTTTTCTTGATATAATCGGTTACTTTCTTGATTCTCTGGGAGATACGGCCGGGAGTTACCGAAAATTCCTCGGCAAGCTCCATTACCTGCCTCTCCTCGTAGCCACAGACACCGAAGTAGCTGTAGAAGCAGTATGCATCGGTCTTGTTGCAGTTATCATCAACCATAACCTTCAGAAGCATCATCGGGTCACCATCACCGAATTTTGCGGACTCATAGACACCATATCGCATTTCGCGGTTCATGTTGTCATTATCCGAGTTCGGAAGAACCGAGTTGATGCTTACTGAGGTGAATGTGGTTGCCCCGACACCCACAAATTCGGCATCCGAGCCGTCCTCGGCGGCCTGTGCATTCTTCTTGATCTGATCCTGAGTATAGGAGGTCAACTTGACCGTGTGAAGTTCGATGCACGAACTGTTGCGGATATTGTTGAGGATGGCGAATCCTGCGAACTGGGTGAACGACATGCCGGAACGTTCCGGATCATAGGTATTCATGGCGATCACGAGCCCCTCATAGGCCATTGACTTGAGGGTGTTCCAGGGTGCCTTCAGTATCAGCTGCTGCTGCTTAGTGATGCGGTTGACAAGTGGCTCGAACTGCTTAGCAAGGGCCTGACGGGTTGCTGCATCGGCATTAGCGAATGACTGATAGAGATTGGTGATTTTAGCTGTTTCCTTCATATTGTTCTTTCTGTTTTTAGTGTTCTTGTGAATAGATATAACAAAACCTCATCAAAAATTTAGTGCCGACCTGGATTTTTTTGAAGGTTTTTAGCACCTTTATTTTTGATGAGGTAAAATTACGAAGAAATCTTCAGACCGCCAAATTATTTGGCAATTATTTTGGGTGGGTTCGCATATTTTTCAAATGCTCCGTTGAGGGGCTCCGTCCATTCCTGCTCATTAAACTGGTCCATGATCAGGCCGCATATATGCTTCATGTCCGGATGGGGTGTGCCGGTGCATCCATAATAGCGCATACCAAAGTACCGCTCCCATTGAGGTTCATAGGCCGAGATACATAGTTCCGTCTCAGTATCGAGGGGAAGTACACGGCGTGCCTGCTGAGGCTTCCAACCTAATTTAATCAGGCGGAGGTAGGCCCACTCGGAAGCAAGGTTCGCGAACAACCATGTATCGATAATACCGAACATGTCCTCGTCACCTCGTCCGATCGCCGTGCACATGTTTTGGAGTGCAAGGTGGGAATCACCCCATTCACCCATACATACAGCCACGTCCTGATCTGTAAATTCCTCGGAGACCAGTACACGTGTGGCATTCTCTTTACCGTAATTGACATATCGGGTTGAGCGCTCGGAAGGTGACTGGACGCGATGACGATTTGACTCAGCGCTGACACCACGGTCTGTGAAGATCCGGACAGTCCTGCGTTTTATATGGTGTTCGGTTGGCTCAAGCCAGTATTTGAGGTCGGCCTCCCAACCATTCTCCACAATCACACGATAGTTGGTTGAGATATAGAAGTGTTCATGGGTATCACTCTCAATGCGCGTAACAAATGAGTACGGGTTGTGCGCATACCTACCGACTATCCAGTCGCCACATGGGCGCGTATGTTTTTCGGTGCGAACATAAAGATAGACTGCCCCGTGCTCACCGACCGATGTATGCTTCTGGACACGCATGAGTTTCTCAACCATTGCGCGTGCGGTTAGCGAGTTGCCGTCCTCGTCATATTCAATATTCTTTTCAGATTTGTAGCAGGTTCGGGCTGCAAGCTCGATCTGTTCAAACATTCCTTGAATGCCCGGTTTCTGGGACATTGCTATTGCTTTTGCTCTTGAAAAAAGTGGCATATTACTTTATAAGTTTATTAACCCATTTGGGTAACATGAATTCAACTTCGCGAAGAACCTTGATTTGGTCCTTGACCTCATTGTTACGCACAACTGACATTAGGTAGTAGTCGAGGCGCATCCAACATAGGACGAGACATATGAGTCTGGACCTCCGTCCAAGTTCCTTTAATTCATATATAAGGGGATCTGTTGGAAGGGGCATGCGAATCTTGGACATGTCCATTGGATCGTACCCCGGATATTCATATAACTTATCCGGTGGGCTTGGATGGATGGTAATTCTCATTGGACTGAATCGGGTGTTAGGGTAAATATTTGTGGGGAGTATGTGTATTCGTAGTTCTCGTCCTTGATTGATACATTTGCGTACATCGTACCATCGATTTCGAGTCTGCTATGGCGACCTGAGTGGACATGGCCAAAGATTGAGAGTCGCGGTTTCTTTGCATAAGTTGCCGCGCGGAGTTCGTCACAACCATAGTCCATCAGGTAATTGAACCCGGACTGCTGAACCATTCCAAACGTCTCAACCTGCGGAGGACAATGTGTCAGGAGGACATCAGTATTATCCGGGATCTTATCAAATTCCTTTTGGAGGCTGGCGCCATCCTTATAAAATGCCCATCTGGTCAGATCCGGACACCAAGGCGATCCATAAAATCGATAACCTTTGTACATGTACTCAGAGTTCTCAAGATAAATGAGTTTCTCCGGCATTTTGAGCTTCTTACAGACGCGGTTGGCCTTACGGTGCTGACCATTTCGATCGGTCATCAGGGTCTCGAACAGGAAATCGTGATTTCCGGCGATAAATATGACTTTCTCATAGGGTAATGAGTTGACCCAATTATAGAAGGACGAGCAGAGCCATGCGATTGACTCAACTGTATCGGACTGGACATCAAGTGGCATAATGTCTCCGGTGATGCATAGCACATCCCCAGGTGGCATATCGTCCAGTCTGGGTAGCAGTCCATGAATATCTGACATGGCCACCACTTTCAGAGGTTCTTTCTTCATAGATTAATACAATATTTATATATGAATATATAAAATATCTGAAGCCATTTTATAGAATGGATTTATACAAAAAAGGATCTCCTGATTAGAACTCCTTGAATGAACTTTTCAACTTTGTACCCTCAGGATTTGCGAGTAACATTTTCTTATGCTCCTCACCACCTATGATCCTCCAGTAATGGTATCCGTCCGGATCAATTTTGGTGAACTTTTTATCTTTCATGATCATTTGTGCCACATCGGCGGGGATTGGAACGCACCCCGTATGTTTATTCATAAGGTATTCCATTTGGTCATCGACCTCGACCCAGCCGTCATGTCGGTACATGTCATCTGCAAGGATCTTATATAGCCACTTTTTGCATTCCTCATCGGCCTTACCTGTGTTTGGATCAAGTTCCGCACCACATGCGGTCAATTTCCTACCACCACGCTTGAATGTATAGCAGCAAACTGCCATGAGCTTATTGCCACGATGAAATATCTTCCACATATCGGAATCGGCAACAAGTGCATCCGCATCAGGTACTCCAAGTAGGCCACCTTTTTTCTTATAACATCTATTATTAAGCATGTCATAGACCTGATCCTTCCATTTGGAGAAGTCATCACCACGGAAGAGGTTAGTATAGTGCTCATTTACAATTGATTCCGAGAGTATTCCAAATCGCTCGAACCATCCAAAGCCCTGTTCCAAGACCTTATATAATGATCCTTGTCCAAGTCGGTGCTCGCCGGGTACAACAGTCATATTACGCGCGTCATAGAGTCTCTTGTAATGGGCCTGATAGTTAAACAATTCGTCATTATCACCAAAACCCGCAAACGTACTCGCGCGCATTTCCGCGTCAATATTGGATTCGGTCTGTTTACGAAGTTTCCTGAATGCCTCGATTGTCTTGTCATCAATTTGCTCAAGCTTTGGAATCTCCACATCCGGCATCATGCATGGATTAATAAGGATCTTTCCAACGGAGTCCTGAATGGACATTGCATAGAATCCACCCAGGGAACTACCAATAACAAATTGAATACCCTTTTTGGTACAGTAGTTGCTTATAGCTTTGTATGTATTTTCAACATCAAGCAAATCCCATGTTTCTGCATAGACATTGCAATTTTTGAGGTATTCCTTGATGGACCGGGCTGTCCGGGAGTTCTTATTTGACCCCAGACCGTGTATATAAAGCACACGCTTCTTATTTAGGTATTGCGCAAGGTGTTCCATAGATCTAAGTATATTAAAATAATATCCGGATTTTATCTCAGATACAGACTTTTAACATGCCATAGATTATCATTTCCCAGTTCAAATGTCATACCGACATCAGAGTCCTGTATATTGATTTTTTTGAGTCCCTTGAAATTTATTAGGCCGAGGAGTGCTGGAAAGATACTATCGCGATGCGCAAGCCATTCATCGGGATTCTCCGGCATTTGATGGCGATATCGTTTCGGGTTGTTGACAAGTGCACGGAGCTTCTTCCACGTATTGTATTTGCGCCCCTCTATTATATGTTCCTTGATGAGCTCATTTGATAATGGGTGGCACGAATCGGATTCTGTTGCGGACAATTTTTCAAATATATCCATATCATTGATTGTGACCTCGCGACAACTAATATCGCACATGAAAAATTTTGGAACATCGTCCCTGATATAAAGAAGGTCACAATCAAATTTACAGTTGCGCACTGCGCAATACTCATCATTAAAGCGAATCCACGTGGTACCAAGGGTAATTTTGGATGCCTTAGCCCGGAGACCTTCGATCATTCCAATATGCCCGGTGATTTTAACATAATTTGTGGCCTCAAGCCTCCGCATATCGGTAAAATTGCCACGAATGTTCTGGAAGACAATTGATCTGCCCGTGAATCCGGTCACCCCCCATTTTGGATCGATTCCATTACATCCCGAGACACATATGTCCCCGTCCAAAACCTGGATCGTTCCATCATTATATATAACATTATCTGGAAGTGGATGGACCGATCGGTGCCGGTCCATGACACCGACTGTGGTGGTTGTGATGGAATGGGTCTTGAATGGTGCATGGGCAGCAATAAAGCCACCCAGTGCCATTCGGTCAGTTCGATCAATTATATTTGAGTCAAGTAGGCTCATATTCTTTTAAGTTCTGTGTAGTATGCGTCAGATGTATTCTCATATTGCTCAAATTCCCACCTTTCACGATATTCGAGCCATTCTTTTGTGATTCGGCCCCCGGTCTTTTCAAAGTACCATGCAGCCTTTTCGCGATCGATTCGTTCATTCTGGGCATCGACAAATTTGCCGTGTGCCTCCATGTCTGTTACCTGCCCGGTAGGAATTTTTGAGTAATCCAGCGATGGATCCTTTTCATCGAGGATCTTTTCCTCAATTTCGTACCATTCATCATAGAGTTCCTCGTATAGGTCAAGCAATTTTTCATCGATATGCCGGGGAATACCTGCATTGATCCGGGCACAGGCTTCCTTGGCCTCCTCCTCGGTCAGGGCGAAGCCGTGCTCATGTTCGTACGATTCATATTGTTGGCCCGATATGGTCTTGATAATATATATCTTAGTAACCTCCATTTTCAAGTTCCTTTAATATTTTGTTCATCATTTTTGCAACATCAGCCTCGATACCTTCGAGGTATGCATCAGCAAGAAGCCGCTTAATGCACATTCCGGCGATCTTAGCGGTGACCTGCATATTCATACGGCCATCATCGATCGATCCACAATCGAGGCATTTTTCAACGAACTTATCAAGATTTGACTTGGCAGTCCAGCCGGAACCTGAGAGGGTGCAGGTTGCAACAGTCTCGACAATTTCACGTTCCGACAATTCAGCCACAATGTGATCCTCAACCACCTCATTGCAAGTTGCGATAGCCTCCTTAACGGCCTCATCGTCAACGTTTATACCTTTGAGAGAGCGGATATTTTCAATCTTATAAAATTTTTCCTTTGCCATTGTTCTTTCCGTTTATTGTTCATCTATAGATAACAAAAGCCCACTAAAAATTTAGTGGGCTAATGTATTTTTTGAAGATTTTTAGAGGCAAAGTTCCTTCCATTCAGCCATTGTGAATGTGGGTTTGAAGACCGAATTGGGAATACCCTTTGTTCTGGACGCGATTGCATCATGTGCGTGGAGCGATTCGCGATGAACACAAATGACCTTGTAGTCAGTGATTGGGAGCTTATCGAGTTCCGTTGAGAACCTGCGGATGGCATCCTCAACAAAGACCGTACCCTTGTCCGCGCATAGTTCGGCAAATCCCTGCTCGTCCTCGCGTTTGACGAAGACCTGCACCTCGGATGCAACGCCGGTCACCATCGCATCAATGACATCCTCGATCCATACCATTTCGTTGAATCGAACGGAAGCCTTTGCAAATGAACGCTGTGCATGAGGTGAACCAACAACACCACGGGTCAGGGCAGCATGTTGTGAAAGTTCGGTGGAGCATGGGCAATGACTTGAGTAACAATAAGTTACATCCATTACAGTCGTGCAGGTGCCGAGTTTGTCAATGTCAACATCGAATGATACCGGGTAGTACTGCCAACCACCATTCTTATTCCCATTGTCATCGACTGATCGAAGCGACTCCTTCCACAAGCGATATTCGAAGGACATTGTAATGTGTGCGGCAAGCGAACCGAGGGTCTTACGGTAGTCATTAACGACCTGGACGAGGTCATCGATTGACATTGTTTTGATGTTATCGTGTTCGATGGCCCATGTGCGAAGTATGCGGCTCATATTAATCCCGCGCGAATTGGAATCGAGGTCAACCGAACCCATGACAGTCGCCATAACCTCCTGAGAACCACCATCTTTCTGTGGAATAATGAGCGGGAATCTCATACCGGCGATACCTACATAGTCAATAGGAATGCCGGCAAAATCACCGTTCTGAAGGTCGGGCATTGAGTCGAGGTATTCCTTGTCAGGCACAAAGTTCCTATCGTATTCGCGAACAAGACTCGTTACCTTAATATCTGCATGTTTGAAAGGTGTATTCATATAATTTCGTCAGTTATTTGTTTTCTTTTGTTACGGTTTAATATAGTTGTTTTTGGACGGTAATATATAGTGTCTGTTGGGTTTTCAATTTCGTTAAACTCGCCGGTCATATCCAGTACCTTGACCTTGATTGTTCGGGTTACATTCGGGAAGGCCGATCCGTCCAATTTGGTTGTGGAGCCGGGTACGCAAAGTGATACAATTGTTCCAGGTTTGGCGCCGGATGCACGGACATGGAAGTACAGACGCGGAAAAAGTCGATAGAAGTTTCGCCATACCTTATCCGGGCGTTTGATGGATGGCCACCGGACCACGTTGCCACTGGGACACCCCTTCATATTCTTACCCCAACGCGAATTGTCCTTATTAGCCCGGCCTGCAGGGCATTCAATATATCGCAATTTATAGTTCAGGTCACGATAATAACTCAACCCCACTGAATCCGTGGTGGTTTTGGGTCGTATACCTTTATTTGTGCGTCTTTTTCCCGTTTGCATAATTTTTTATTTTCGCGTCTTATAAATTCTTTAATATGTCGCGCTATCCGGATTGCGGATTTTTGACAATTCACCATATGATCCTGATATATAAGTGCATTATTGAGCGCAATTGCATATCTGAATCTTTGATAAGGCCCCCAATCACACCGGGTTCTATCCGCAAGATAATCGGCCCATTTACCTATCTCGTACCCGACCTCATTATAGAACTCAGGCAATTCATATTCAGTGGTTTGTTGTAGGATCGACATATTCCTTATGTATTCCGTGTCTTAAATAAAACCTTTTTGCCTGATCATTCCAACCGATTGATACCCAATGTCGTTCCTTTTCACAGACTGTGGCCATTGCAGCAATAGCATTCTCAATAACATTATCCTCATCAAAGGTTGTCCAGAATGTGGGTGTGCCATAGATCCTTTCGGAATTAATGGTTATCTTCATCTCATTGGCATGTCCCGGTCTATATCCCACAATTGGAATCACCATCGGAAGTTCCTTGTACTCATGCGTTGATAGAAACCTTCGAACAAATGCTTTAAGGAGTTCAATCTCGCGAGGATTTGTCCACCGGAGGAGCATATCCTCCGGAGTTAAATCAAGATTTTCATTTAGAAGTGACATTTCGTTTGAGGATTTCAGCAATGATTGGAAGGTTCATTAGCACCTGATCGTGAATATCTATTTTGACACCAACATCACGAGGAGGCCAATGACCGAGGACAATTTCATATTCACACCGGGCCCAGAACATATATCGGCTTTTGTCCTTAACGAATTTTTGCCATTCTGCATCGGTCTCGGGCATTCCGTAGATACCCTGCAGGCGCTTTGACTTTTTCAGGGTCTCATACTCGCGCATAAAATATGGCATAACGTCATATGAATCGAACTCCTTTGTATTGAAGTTGGATATGATAACATAGAACGGCTCGTGGTCAAAGGGTCGTTCCGATAATACTAATTTACTCATCTTTCCAAAGATTTAATTGTTTAAGAACTGATTTAAGTTGCTCCTGAATCACAGTCGGGAACTCGGGGTGCTTACGCATATAGTATTCGTATGCGGTCTCGGGTGAGGATTCCTTTGTGAAGCGCGAACATTCCCAGTCAATGATTGTTTCGATTGGGCTGATATGTCGACCATCGTGGTTCATTGTTGCCGGGCGATAGTACTGCACATGATGCCGGCGATGTGTTCTGTGCCATTCACGCACCCATTTGTACGGCTCCTTCTTGCGGAGGATGTATTTGGCAATCAACATCATCCAGGGCTTCTCCCAGTCATGGAATATATATTTAGGCTTCCAACAACCAAGGCTCAGTGCTGTGGCATTATAAGCCAGCGCATGCGCGATAGTATAACTGAACCCTGCTTTTTGATCTGCTGTAAACATATGATTGTTAATTAGTTATAAAATTCATCTCCAAGGAAGGTTTCATCATCCTCCGGGATACTGGTTGACCATGCCCGTCCACATTCCTTATATAGGATTGGATCAATGATTACAAAGGACATGTGCTTCCGACCATAATTGTCATTCTTCGGTGTGCCCATTGCGCGATATAGGAAGCATCGCTCATCCTTATATCCATTGTCCGAGCAGAACATCCAGTGCCAATCATCCCCGGTATATCGTTTTATGAGATCCTCCATGAATTCCTTTGTCAGATCCTCAATATGTTTATCCCGGAGTTCCTCGGCCATCGAATGGATCAATGAAACATTATATATTGGATATGAACTGGAACCATTCCAGAGGTCATCAACGGTCTCCTTGAATCTCCAATGCAAGTATCCAAGTTTTGGAATCCGCTGCAGATCCTCGTTTGATTTAGATAAGATGCTCATGTCCTAATATAGACTAAAAAAGAGCGCAATTTAGCGCTCTTTTTGCTTAGTTTTTACATTCCTTAATAATGTTATTGAGTGCCCGGATATAGTCCTCATCGGTCAATTTATCCGAGTAGTACCATACTTTCAGGCGTTCAAGATTTTTTATAATGTATTCACATGTTTCGATGATCGGGGTTTTGACCAAATTGAGATTTTCGCGATACTTGTACCACCATAATTCCCTAAGCCATTGTTCGTAGAAGAAGTCAAAGGCAAGGTATCGGTGAACAATATAATGTATCATCAATTCGGTCGCCTCCGGATTATGAAGTGGTGGTTCCATTGGTTGGTGTAAATGTTATATAAGGGGTTCCAATCAGCGTTATCGGACGGCCGTACGAATCAATTGGATGTCCGACCTGCAACATATAGCATATGCCGGTGTTGAGAGAACGTTGTGGACATTTAATAAGGTTAACAAATGGTGTTCTGAATTTGACGCAGGCATCTGTCTGCAGCATCTCCTCAATAACATCATCATCGGTATCCGCGGACATAGACATGATGGTTGATAATTCCTCATCATGGTCCTCCACGGCCAATTTGATATCGGATATTATCTTAAGATTTGTATGAGGGGGACCAGATTGGTGTAATTGGACCAGGTCACAAGGTAACATTACCGGACGCTCCTGCTCTGCTGCATCGATCCGGGCAAGCTGCCAAAAGAGGGTGACTTTGTAGTAGTCACCCAATTTGACATTTGGATCTATGTTTTTGTCAAGTATACTCATCGTTTTCTTTCATCACCCCAGATTCGAATATGGAGTCGATCACAGAATTTCCAGCCATTCCGGATACATGCCTCAACGGCCTCCTGAGAAGATTTTGAGATTTGTTCGTTAGTTGTACCCTCCGGCATCAACATAATATTGTCGAAAACGAGGTCATGAACGTCCATTCGGTTCGTATCGACCCAGTGGTTCATAATATATTCCTCGATCTGCATGCAGAGATCCACAATCTCTTTCTCACAGTCGGGGCCGGACCAAACATATTTAAGCTGGAAATTTTCGGTGCGGACGATGCGGGCAAGTGCCTCGATATTGATTCGTTTTTCGCGATGTGCCTTCTGGAGTGCCTCCGGAACATTAGTTCCTTCAAAACAGCAGGATGTTGAAAGCTTCGGGCTGACCGACCAGAAAATTCGGTCACATTCACGAAGATCGGATGGAGGAACGATTGAACCATTTGTCTCGATGGTAATATCATTCCAGCAATCAATTTTTTCGAGTTCCTTAGTCAGTTCGAGGATCTGATCCTGCTGCAAGAGGGGCTCACCTCCGGTAATGACAATATGTGAGTTCTCACCGGACGCACCACCGATCTTGTCGAGTTCATCCGATATGTGCTTTGCGAGCCACGGAATTTCCCATTCCTCGGATTTTTCGGGATTGTGTGAGGTATATGGTGTGTCGCACATAGAACTACATGGGCCTCCTGCAACCTTCCCAAAGCAGCATCGCAAATTACAAGAATTTAATCTAACAAATATCGAGGGGACACCAGTAAATCTGCCCTCCCCTTGAACTGTTGGACCGAATATCTCATTGATTTTCATTGTTTTATCCATTTCTGTTTAAGTATTTATCATTTGATATAATATAATTGAATGGTGGGTTTTGTTTAAGGTGCACTTTTGATTATTATAAGAGGGCTTGGTATCTCGTTATTGGGTAGATTTTACAATTTGTCCTTTGAATCGAGTTTGATTTGCTGTTTGATTTTGGGGTTGGCCACCGTATCCTTCTGTCCGGTCTCCTTACCAAAAAACATATTTTTCAAGTCCTTTGACCAGTCCCTGAGAACGCCGTCAGAGAAACAAATCTGCATCATCCACAGATCCGACCAGATCGAACGGACATCCTCCTCGTCACACTTGGCGCGCCCTGTTGCAGTCTCCCACACAGTTACGTTCTTGACTTTCAGGGACTTATCCTCACCATTGTTGGTGATGGTGTGGTCCATGATGAACTGAACGAATCGCATGATGAAGATTGAAAGCATCTCGGCGGACGGATTGAACGGCACCATGATCCACCGGGCATTGTGACGCTGAATGAACTTGATGTACTCCTCGTCATCGGCCGAACACAGGATATGGCAATGATCCATTGAGTCAATGAACTGCTTGATTGTACCCTTCATAAGGCCGAAGTCATATGCCATCTGGGCATTATCGAGGTGTTTGGACTCGAAGGTCACCTCCGCCTTGTACGAATGTCCGTGTATGGAATGCGAACAACGTTCCGAGGTACAATTTCGTACCACGTGGGAACCTTCAAATGTGAATATTTTTGTTATCTCCATATATAAAAATTATTTATGTTAGAATATATCAGGCCGGCTCTGGAACTTTAATAGTTCGGATGTCATATTAATGCCGCGCCATCCTTTGGGTGGATCGTTTTCCGGAAAAAAGAAGTACTCCTCGGGTACACGATGGCCACTGTAATTTGTTTTTGGAAGGTTGATCCAGTCACGTGCCTTTGGATAGGGCAGGCCCGGTGCGCCGTCATAATGTTTATAGTACAATTCGGAATGGTGTCCAATGTGAAAACATACCTCCGGATACCGTTCCCTCCACCCCTTTTCAATTGATGGGTCAAAACCGAAGTACTTGGTATCGAGCCGAACTTCAATGTCCGGGCAGAATATTCCATCACCTCCTGATACATTGGATCCAATCCGGATGGACATATAAGGATACTCAGGAAATATTGACCGGGCAAGCGATGCCAATTTAAGTACGGTTATATTTATTTGTTTAATGTGTTTTTTCCTGACGCCGTCCCATGGTCGGGTTGCGGCCACGGCAAAGCATAGCTCATTCTGCCACATATCACTATCCTGTGCCAGTCGGTCAAGTATGAGTTGAGCAGAACTTTCGGACCATGCTTTACCTTGATCGCCCCACGACTGTGGCCACACATGCCACAATTTGTCAAAGAAAAAATCAGTTTTCTCGGATATATCAAATATCGACATCGTTATTTGGAATAAATGGTCGGCAGCGAAGGCCGAACGGTGGTGTATATGGTGTAAATTTTCTCGAAAGTTCGTAATAGGTATATGGCCCATGCTTACCTGCGGCCTCCTTTGTATAGAAGGTGAATCTATCGCGATCAATACGCCTTATGTATTTCCGAAGTAGCTTTTCAATATTTTGGGGCGTGATATCGGATATACGCATTGATTCAAATTCGGCCTGCATCTGCTCAATGACCTTCTTATAGCCCAGACATGGGAGGTGACCCCTTCGGGTACGCTTTATTGTATTTGTCGGGTCTGTGAGCCATTCCTGTGGATCCATCCCGAAATGCCTGACCAACCATGTTGTATGGGTATGGTCAAGATCATCCATATCCGAGCTTAATATACCCATTTTTCAATAAATTCTAAGAGTGCTTTCTGAATGTTCTCACTGAGTTCCGACCAAAACATGGCGGGTGCACCGACATATCCGGCAGATTCAACACAATTTACCCACTTCTGGGTGAGGTGATCCTCGATATCCTCAAATCCCATCTTAGAGCAGAATCGGCTGATTTGAATATGATCCCAACGATTCCACATAAACATGAGGTACTGATTGATTGCTGATATTTTATCGGTTGTTGTCATTTGGTCATTATATTTTTAGATGTTGTGAATAGATATACCAAACCTCAATCAAAAATTTAGTCAAAATCTTATGAAAAAGTTTATAATGGGCCTTGTTTTTTTGGCGGCATTACTTGTTCCCGCATGCATTACCGATGAGCCCGATTCACCCACGGAAGTCATCCGAATTGAAAATACAACCATATCATATTTTAATGAGCAGGGTGACCACTGGATCTGCAAGGAGGCACTTATTTACGTTGACCATAAGCCTCGTGATGTCCGGTTCCCAAAAGTTTATGAGGGTGAAATTCAAAGTGGTACCAAGATTGATTGGCATTGTTGGGACGTTAAAGCCTATTATAAGTCCGGAAAGCGAATCCCAATTGATTGGGAAGGTACTAAGGAATAATATAAACAATATAAATGAAAACATTAGGAACATCTGATGAGGATATCATGTATCGTTTAGGTATATATAGCCTCAACACGCAGGCACCTGAACCAAAACGCAATGCCAAGAAACGTTATGACCTGCCAAGATCCGGGCGTGCCGGTGTACTTAAATTTGCACATGATAAACTTGTGCCACTTATTAATGAATCGGAGGAATTAATTCCACGATCCGATTGGAAGTTGGATGAGTTGTTCGGTGAGACTGAGCTTCAATTGCTTCATCCGGATTATTACAAGGCAACCAACCTCGTATTCGGTGATATGAAGCGGAAGCATGATATACTTTGTGTATTCCAATGCTCGGCCAAAAAACCATACTCATCCAATCAATTTATCCGAATGAATTTTTATAATCCGTACAAGGATCGTGCGGACTTTGCGTGCATATCCAACCCTGGCATTGTTCCATTCGAGTATTCCGCACATTATCCTTTTAGGTATGATGAATGGTCCATTCCAAACGAAAAACGATTAAAGGAAATCCTTAATATGACACATAAGTATCGTATTGTGAACCTTTGTCGATTCCTTCGGTATGTGTGCGAAATGGGTTATAAGCGCGTCATTGTGACCATTCCAAACAAAATGAAGGATTGGATCTTCCAAACTGCAATCAGTAATAATGTCGAGGGTGCCGCTGACTGGTGTAGGCTTGTTTTGACAGACAAATGGCGTCAGGATGTTGCCGAGGAATATGGTCCAAGATTCAAACAACCCGGAATGATTGAGACCAGAAGCTATGCAATTCGCGCGACACGTGACCAATTCGTCAGGTACCTCCAATGGGCCGAGGGTGGTCCAAGTCCAGCCGATTCCAATCAGGTCAATACGTCCTTCCAAAGTCCAGGGTATAGGGTTTTGGACGAGGTGACCTATTCCGATGTTATTAAACACTTTAGCGAGCATATATCGGGCTTTGGATCCGAGTCCAATCCAAAAGAACCCTTATATAGGAAATATTATTGGACGGCCTTGGATCTGGTACTACTTGGACTGGACGGAAATCTAACAAAGGATATTGATAAGGATTACCATAAAATCAAATATGATTTAGACCGGACACCCGCGTTTGAGAAGATTGGTGAATTTATTTATGTATATAAGTCCTTATGTGAACGTGATGGCGTTTCGATTGATGATTGCCGGAAAGAAGCACTAAGCCTTAAAATATATAAAGAGGAATCGGGTATTCGATTGCGATTAGGAAACCCCATAGATGCGCAATAAACGAATAAAAAAGGTGAGGACGATTAAGTCTTCACCTTTGTTGTTATCGGCCGTTAAATCGCAAATAAACGCGCAAATTTACGACTTTAGGAAGGTCTGTAAAGTCTTTGAAACAATCTTACCGTTCGCGGTAGGATACTTTTCCTGAACCAGGGTCAAAATTGGCTTCATGTCGCGCATTGAGACCGGCCCGTGGGTATTGGTATAGGCCGTAATGACTCCGAGGGTATAGTTGGCAATATCCTCGTCAGTAGCCTGTTCAGGAAGGAACCGCTCAATGATTCCAAGCTCCACCTTTTCGGCCTCGGCAAGGTCAGGTCGGTCACCATCGAGGAACTGTCCAATTGCATCCTTGCGTTGTGATGCCATTTTGAGAAGGATTCGCGCCTCGGCAAGGTCATCAAGAACCGTACCATCCTTCTGGGCCTTAACAAATTCGCACTTGATTAGCTTGAGGGTCTCGAGTTCCGGCTTGCGACCGGCCTTCATTGCATCGGCTATTAAGCCGTCCAGTTGTGTATGTAACATATTTATATAAGTTTGAATCGGTTAATATTTGATTCGATGAGTATTTGCTGTTTACGTGTCAGGGGAACGGTCATAAAGTCATCGATGATAATGTCGGGCTTCTTGGGTTCATCCCCCATGTTATAACCGGCTATACCGCATTTGACCGGATAGCCGGTGTCCATTGTTTTTATGAGCTTTTGATTGTAGTACCTCTTCTCAAAGGGACAGTGTGATCCGAGGAGGTGGACATGTTTGAATCGGGATAGGAGGAGTTCAGCCTTATTGATGAAGTTGATACGGCCCAGCGCATATCGATGATCCGGTGTAATCTGACCCATTTCCAGACGCCACTGATTTGCCGTATGGTCATCCACATAGTCCTGGAAGAACGAGTTATGGAATGGAATGGCGATGTTATCGATACAAAGGTCACGATAATGGAGCGCAAGGTCAAACAGTTCATAGGGTGAATTGCCTTGTACCACTGCCATCGGTTGTGATTTTACCTTACAATCGAGGCATAGGTATTTGCCGTACCTGCCGAGAAACTCGTCAACAAGGTCATTGGTTTTGTCTGCATCCATCAGGACATCGGGAAGTATATACAGATCGGGTTGCAGATCGCGGATGACCTCAACAAATTCGTCAAGATTGAGCGATTCGCCTTTCACGAAGAACTCGTATGCGGAGTTGTCCAGAATCATCAGGCGATCCGGGTGCGATTTACGAAGCCCCTTGTAGTATTCGCGATACTCAGGATATGCCTTATAAAGATGGAACAGGACGAAATCATATTCGTTAAGTTGGACATTCTGGTCCAACATGGTCATTGGAAGTTCGGAGTTTATTTTAATCATGTTGTGGTGGTGTTTCGTATTCTATGATTATGAATTTGGATTCAAGAACCTTACCGTGGTATATGAGCTCAAGATGGTACATTGCATCAGTACCATGGGAATATACATAAGACTTCATGTCCTTATAGACGAGGAACGGTTCATTTGGCTCAATTCCATTTATTGCACAGTACTCATTGCGTGCGGCAAGAACTCCTCCAACAACCTCGGCGATAAGGTCAAATACCCTGGAAATATCAATATCGGGGATTTCAAGATTTTCGAATCTTTGTATTAGGGCGGCATTCGTTCCACGATCATTCGGACCAAATGTGCCACCATTATCCTCCTTAACCCGGAATGTGAACTTATCCAGAAACGGAATGGTTGGAATATCAAGATCTTCTCGCAAAACTGACATGGTCGCGTGGTGTTAAGGTGATATATACCGACTGTGAGGAGCTGAAGTGGCGTTGACCATACTCCTTGGTGCGATAGTCGTGCTTTTCCTCGGTTGTTTCGATGAATGAAAAGTCACCATATTCCTCAAATAAGGCATTCAAGCCAATATCATCGAGGATGGCATTGGGTGCCTCCACAAGCCTATTGAATAACATAGATGATAGGGTATCAGTTATGTCATTCCGTTTGGTCAGACCCCCAACATCGCGAAGGTAATCAACGAGTTCCTTTTTGAACCCATTGAGTCCATGTTGGCGCTCCACCCGGACTATAACCAAATAGGTTTCACCGACTATTGCGCTATAATCTATATTTTCCGACAGTATGCTCATGATATATGGTTCATTAAATCTATGTTAAAATATGTATAACCGTTGCCTTTGTTATCCGATCTAAGGAATTTATCGTAGTCATAGGGAGTCACTTTTTCCATCAGATGCCCCCAAATATTGTCGCGAAGGGCAAGCTGGATGCTACCGTATGTGATATGGATGATCCGGTCCGGCATTTCAGGCACACCCCATGATACTGAATGTGAAAACATTTGGTGTCCTTCACTAATACAAAATATTGTCTTAATAAGGCGGTCATGGGCCTTAATTTTATCGGGATTGAGTATCATGTCCATGATAATTTCAAACGGAACCCTGTTCACGTTGGCCTCCATATACCGCATGTCGCGTACGCTGAGCTCACAGTTCAGCCGATATGGGCTGAGCAAGTGTGAGTTGCTCAATCTGGTATCAAGATTTTTATCTAAGATCATATACAGCTCCTTTGAGGTTTATAAAATTGATTGGGTTTTCGCGGCGATTATTTCGGGTGACCCGGACGCTGCACCACTTGTCATCATCGACATACACGGATATACAAATTTCATTTTCATATCCATTATAGAATACCTTGAATTTAACATCATATGTGGGCCTATGCCATAAGCCACCATAGTACCGGATTTCGTCAAGCAGGACTTCCTTGACAAGGTGAGCAATATGGTTCGGGTCAATGTCGAGCCCCGGAATCATCAGTTTACCGATCTTTTCAGTTGTGGTTGTATTGCACCATCCTCCGGCACCTTTGACACGGATATATGTAACATGGCGCAATGGGTGTCCAGCTTCAATATTTTCGGATAGAATGCCCATAAGATCAAAGATTTATATGGAGGAACTCACCCTCCTCGCATTCAACATCGCGCCCACTACGAACATAAATTCTATCCGCTTTGTACATATCGGGGGTCGAAACAAATTCATCGAATCTACAGTCGGTGAGGTCGGTTGTAACGATTGTAAGGTCACCATATACCTCCATCTTTTTCTGGAGCAATTTTATATATTCCGATAATTTCATTTTAGATGGTGGAATCATTAGAGTTTCCGAGGATATATACCAAGAGCCACCCAAAAATTTAGGTGGCCCATTGGATTTTTAACACATATGGAAAAGAAAATTTAGAATCGTTGCTTGTCCCCCTGGAACTGGCCGTCATAGAGGTTCTTAACGGGATTTGAGGTATGCACAATTGCCTGTGCGATGCGTGCACCCTTCTCAATTATGATGGGCCAACGGACATCGAGATAGCATCCAGCCTGATCGGTTGTGAACCCTGCATCGAACTGACCTGAATGGACGATTGCACCGGAACGGACGAGTGATGAACGGGTCTTAAAGTATAGTGCGGTCACCGGGGTCATGTGGATACCTTCCATGAGGTCAATTTCATAGTATCCGGCCGGAAGCGCATAGCATTCGCGTCCATCGATAATTTTTGTATTGATCTCCGCAGTTCGGGGGATTTCCGACTTTTCCTTGAAGATTTTACCGGACGGAACCTGACCGACTATTGTGGGGGGTGCCAGGGCCTTGACCTTATCGATGCGGACATCGACACCCTGCTGCTGAATTGCCTTCTTTTCATCGTAGTTGGTAATTATACCGCGCTCGATGATTTCATAACCAGTTAATTGCATATATTGTATTCTTTATAAAATTTTTCATCATGTACCCAAGCACCCTTGATATAATTGTAGCGCTTGATTGGTGCATTAATATATTTGAAATATGTGTGGGGTATAGCTATGCAGCGATTTGTCCAAAGGATGCGATTTGGACCACCATAAGTTGGCATCGCGATCATAACAGTCGGTTCACCCATGAATTTGACCTTGACCCATCTTTTATCACTCATTTGGCTCATAAAATAATTAAATTGTTCTGAAGCCATCCGGGCGAGTTTTTTAACAGCCCATTTAGGAACAATTATGACATATGGGTCAAATTCATTTTTCGGGTGTTTATGGAACATATAGTATTCATGCGCAATACAATTCAGGGCCCAACCGGTCTTCTGATTCTCATAGTCCTCATAAAGCTCGATCATTTCATCGTAATAAAGTTGTGACCGGAACTTTTCAGAGATCATATGCTCGTGCGGCCATCCATCCGGAAGGGTTCCACGGAGCACCACGTCCACATCATTCTTCTGCAAGTCCTGCTCATAGCCTTTTTTGTGATAGTCCGGACGGAATATGGTACGTTCAGGATACAATTGTTGGTACAATTGGTCCGCAAGAGCCTGACCATCCTTTTCAATTCCAAGGCACGCCGAGAAGGTTGCAGGAGTTTTTTCCTCGGAAGTCGACATTGTGTTTGGTATGTTGCTGGTGTCCATTAGAACAATTCTCCAAATAGGTTAATATTTATAGATCCATTGGAATGGAGTTCGGGCATTCCAATTGCATGCATGATTCGGTTAAATGGGTCAAGTACACACTTCTGGAACAGGGCCTCCTTATCGATTGGTGCATATTCCTCGGCCCAATCCGGCAATGCGGACGGTTGGAAGGTAAATATGATGTCCTTGTCAGCTTTTTTACGTGGTGTTTTTGACTTGACAATATAATATTTCATTTTACCACCGTACAAGGGGTCACCGGGAAGACCTTTGGTCTGTCGCAACCAGTTATAGTATGCGAGGCCACGAACGGCGAATGGACAAGCCTTGGCCTCCTGAACGCCATAAACCGGGTCGTTATCGGAGATGATGTATTTGGTATAACCATTAACTGAGATAGCCGGTGCAATCTGCTCGACCTCTGCAGCCATCCATTGCTGCTTACCTTCCTGCATTTGTTGGTTAAGGATATGTGTAAGGTTCTTATCCTCAGTAAGGAGCAACGTTTTAACGATTCTTGTAAGGATATTGCGGGCAAGTGCGGGGTATGAGGCTTTGATCATCTCTAATCCCTTCGTCTTTGGCTTTAATGCATCCTCATCAAAGTATTTGCCATCCTTCCAGATCAGCATTTGGGAGTACCTCTTTTTGACATCGAGACGGATTTCTGAATATGCGATGGTCTCAAGCTCAAATTCATGGACCATATCAGTCTCTGGATTACGGATATTTCGGGTCTTGTAATATTCCGTCATAATTTCCTTATTGTGCTGATTAAGGAACTCTGAATTTATGCGCTCGATGATCTTTGCTCGTTCGGCAATTGACATATTTTCGATACCCTCAATGGTGTCAAGTAGGCCTTCGTAGCAGAAATAAACGCTATTATGAACTAATATATCATTTGCGAAGAATGTATGCGACATGTCGGATACTTCCAAATCATATACGTACTCATCCTCAAAACGTCCGATGCATTTACAATAGTCTATGTCATCGTAGGTTGTTTCGCCGGGGGCATATTGCACCATTGCACAATCATAATATGTGTCAACATCCACGGGTTTTACCTCGCGAAGGTTAGTGCACTTATATGCGGTCATTAATGAGTGATCACAGGTGACTATAACATTTCTCATAAATGTTTTCAGCTCCCATTTTTCTTTGGACACTTTGTGTCTTGCAATGATATTTACATCTGCAAGGTATAATCCTTTATCTTTGGTCCAATTTAATACCTTAAATGGGCATCTATAAAGTTCGGCTCCATGTGACGACAAACCGATAAAATTTTCGGCGGTCTGACATAATGCGAACAATTGTTCAAATGTCATTCGTCCGGTGTTAGTTTCAACGATCATATCACCCGCGACCGAATCAGTATCGCCGGCTACGGGCTGAACGAGTATATTTGTGTCCTTTGTAAATATTTTATCTAATTCTTGTTCCATGTCCTAATATATGCTTATGCTGGGTAGTGTTTACGTAGGATATTTTTAATAAACTCCTGAATATTACACCCCTCATTGTAATCCAATTCCCACAATTCATATAATACTATTTGGTGGTCGTGGTAGATTGATTCTTTTCGGATTCTATCATGCTCACGAATTTCACTTGCAGTCAAATGGGGGCGTAGAGGATCACAGTGTTCGTCATTGTGATATAATCTTGGATCTGCGCGGAAGCAACTACCATTATATTCGATACCAACTTTTAGTTCCGGTATATAAAAATCTAATAAATACCCCCCAGTTCGTGTCACCAATGAATATTCACCACCATGGGTTTGATACTTGCATGTGTAACCAAATGACTCAACAATGGGTCGCATTTCATTAAAAATTTTTTGTGAAGTTTTTGACCATCTTTGTGGTTCACGTTTGGCAAATTGACTTAACCATTTGTGATATTTTTTCGGCCCTTCGATTTCACCGTGTACCCGGATCATATTCTCTAAGGTGATTGCCTTTGACCTATTAATTTCCCTGGCTTTATCCTCACCATATTGTTTTACAAGATAATCCCATGATTTAGTTTCCATTTGTCGTTGACAGTATTGTGCCCACCGTTTTTGACCTTCCTGCTCGCCGTATCGGGAAATTAGATTTTTAAGAGTAACTGCCCGGGATTGGTTATACTCATCAAACTGTTCGCGAGTCCACCCATATGTTTTTTGCTTGTATTCAAACGTGTTAGTTTCGGCTTGTCGTTGACAGTATTGTGCCCACCGTTTTTGACCTTCCTGTTCACCGTATTTGGCAATCATTGCTTCTTTGGTCATTGCATACCTCAATCGCGCAAACATGTAATCCTCATCGCTAATGTCATATGCCCATTTGGTCGATTCACACATTGTTCCAAAACAAGGTGTGCGATGAAATTTTTGTTCAAAGCACCGCTGACAACATTGGAGGTGATATGTGTGGCCATTAACAACCTTGGTGGAATTGTGCGTTCGACCTGAAAATTTAATATCACCATTGCGCCCAACATACACCCTGGAATTATCCCAACAAATGGGGTTTCCGCAGACCTTACATGTGCCCCCGGAAACCCCGTACATTTTTAATTGATCTTGATATGTCATATTTGTGTATCTCTATATAAATAATATATGGTGACACACAAATAATTTAACCTTGCATGAACTCTTTTTTGAGAGATATTCCAATTTTTGCATGCAAATCAGTCATATTTCTCCAGTTATCCTGAAAATATTGCGGAATATGATGTTCCATAATGTGGATAAGATTGCGCCCCTCACCAGTGATGTCATTTGCAAGATCAATATTGAACCATTCAAATGCAACGTGCGAGGATCCACCATACATTGAGTTCATAATGTGCTTGATGGCCTGCTCCTTGCATGTCATGAAGGTGATTTCATCGCCGATCTTGCGGTATAGCTCGGCCATATCATATTTTGGAAGATCGGCTGACGATACACATGCGTATCCAAGCTCCTTTAATGCCTCCTGCACATCCTCTGGATAAGGTGTGGTGGACGGCTGACGATTCTTGAACATGTGGTCAAGATCGGACATTACTGTTGCATCGAGCTTCTTTGATAGATACTTAGTCTGTCCGCGAAGTTTCTTCAGGCCCCACTGAATATTCTTAAACGAATAGTCATTATCGTTTTTATAGACACACCCATTGACCGATACAAAGTACTGGGGGTCGGATTTGAACCTCTCCAGCTCATACTCATTGAATGTTCCATCCCTGAGAGAACCTATATAATTCTCGATAGAGAGATTGCATGTAATAATTACGGATGGATACAGTGAGGCGAAGTCATTGCAACATGAGAATAGGTGCTTACCGGGGGTCGGTTGACGCACATACGCCCCAAGTAGATCCGGACGCTCACCGTGGAACCCTTCGGACGGAACAACTTTAATATTGTTCTCAAAGAAGTAATTGAAGAACATGGACTCGGTAATCGCAATCTTCGAAAATGCTGTTGCAATCTGATTGCGGCAGATAAGTGACTGGGTATAAAGGATATCCAGTGTCTTAAATCTCTTATCAATCAGCTGCACAAGCACCGAGTCAATGAGGTTATAGAAGACGTATGTGGCATAATCAGTATTATAAAGATGCTGCAGGTCTCCGTTATACTTAATCTTACCCGTACCTATGGACTCGGTTGCGATATAGTCCAGGGCCAACGATTCCTTAATGGGCATTACGGCCATATCATATGTACCGATAATATCCATCATGTCAAGCACCAGTGTATGGTTGGGAACGGATAAACGAACCTTATTGCCTTTGAAGTCCTGAATGTTCTTGAACTTCATTGTCCAGTCAATTGAACACTGATTGAAGCTGATATTGGGATAGAAGAACTTAATGCGATTCATTATATAGTGCCAGTCGAATCCCAGTGAGTTCCAGCCGGCTATTACCGGGGCCTTTGCAACAATCTGCCTAAGGAAATATTCAAGCATATCATGCTCCGATTCGAAGTAAATATACTTAGCAACTGGCTTGCGAAGACCCAGTTTCTTATAGAAATCAACCGAATCCAGCCATTCTTCATAGCGCTGCTGCAATCTTCCTGGGTCATCGAGCTTTTTTGTGCCGAGGACAACCGCATCAAGATTGTCATTCACAAGTGAAATGGTCAGGATTGGGAATTTAGCCTCGGATGGCTCAGGAAACTCCATTGGATCCACCTCGACCTCAATATCGAATGCATAAAGCCGTGGATTGCACTTACCGAACAGTTTGAGCTTATCACCTTGTGGGAGTTCCTCAATAAATGTCTTGAACTCCGTCCAGCCCGGTTTGTCAACCATTCGGATATCGCATGGCTTTCCATTCCAGTTCGTATATTTGCCGGATGGTGTCTCAATGAAGGACTTAAACCGGCTTACATTATACCGTAACAATTCCTTCGCCCCATTTTCATTAATGTAGCTGAATGTGAGTTGTTTCTTGTTTTTGTTATAGTTATAGTCTAATATCATATCAAAGGATATTTCGTCATATAAATATATTAACGGGGCACCCTTGGTTTAATCCAGCGGTCTATTATATATTCAAATAGACTTTTATAACAATGAAATCGCTTTTCGACTATATACTCGAGGCTCGTGAAACAGTTGGCTCATTACCATTTACACGTGAACAATTCCAGGAATTTACCATCGCAGTTGATGACTATGATGATGAGTCGGATATCTGGAAATTTATGGAGGAAACCATTACAAAGGCGTATGGTGCCAAAGTATGGGATACATTTAAGGGTTGGGTTGAAGGTAATATGCGTGGCAAGGATGCCGATGTCCTCTACGATATCCTTATGAACCTTCCAAAGGAACGACTCGGCCGTGTTCTTGGTGCCGGATCGTTTGGATCGGCGATTGACGCCGGTGACAAGGTTATTAAGGTGTTCCACGGTGATACTCCAATGGAACAGAAGGATCGTGAGTTCTATACATATTGTCTGCGACACAAGTCCAAGGTCTTCCCCGTTGTTTATAAGGTTGGAAGTAAGGTCGTTGTGCTTGAGAAGCTCAAGATGAATACACCAAAGTGCAAACTTTATGATAAGTGGTTGGGTTTCAACGCATTTCAACATAAAACCAAAGATTTTGATTGCACTATTGAGGGTCTTGCATTGAATATCTTTAAGGGTCGTAAGGATAAAAAGCTCAACGCGCTCGAATCAAAGGTTCCAGCTGAGGCCAAGGAATGTCTGGATTGGGCCGTTCAGGCGCTTATTGAACTTGAAAAGGCTACTGGGTTCAATAACGGTTTCTCCGATCTTCGTTTAGCCAACCTCGGTGAGCGTAAGGATGGATCAATTATATGGTTTGATATTTAATGGCACATCAGGGCACATATACCGTACTGCCAATATCGGACGGACAACGCAAGTTTCCATTCCTTTATGACGGCACATACCTGTATGTGCCTGATTATAATCCGGAAGCCTATGGACAAAGGTGTGGATATCGCCTGAATATTTCAACATGGATCACCCGAGGCTATAAATCTGAACAAAGGATTATCAAAACACTGGATTTTGATGCCAGGGATTTTGAGGCAATTCCACTATTCCGCTATAACGGCCATACATATCGGCAGGCCGTGCAAATAAGGATTCAGGAAACTAATGACAAAAGCCATTATGTTGAGCTCCTGCCCCTCATATACGGTACGGATGAAATCAATGCAAATTTTGATGGCGCCCAGGGCATTGAGCTCGGTGAGCTTTCGGATCTGGACATCAATATTGCACACCGGGCCGATAATGGGTCGTTCCAAATGAGGGTCATTCCAAACCAAAACAACCTTATACAATATATTAAACAATGTTATGGTGGAATGATTGAGCCGGAGGTCCGGGTATCCTGTGAAATGGCCCTTGTAAACGAGAGCGATATGTACTGGGTCCAAAAGGATCGACCCTATTCCAAAGTAACCGGATCGTTTACATTTGAACTGAACAAATCAACCGATTGGTTCTTCAATTGGCAGCATCAGTACATAAAGGACTTGGAATTCGTGGCCATTATGCATATTGTGGTAACGGCCGATGAACATGAAATGCATGTTGATATCAGATCCAATCCTTATCCACTAACTGAGCAGGTTTATGCGGAGATCCTTAAACAAAATGAAAATACAATTGACATATCCGAGATGGTAGTTCAAAAACCACGCATAATAAACAAGACCGTACAAAAGACGGTCATAATGAACTCACAGACCGATTCCAAATCCAATATCATTCAGCCGGTATTCTTCCGTTCGCGCGATCTTGCCCAGATCATTGTGCACCCCGAGGTAACTGAAAATATCTGTATTAATCTTGATGCATACAAGTCTCAGGTTGAGCGGTTCTATATAAAAATCGAGGGTATTGCATTTGAGGAAATTGGACGTGTTGAGTCAGGTATAATCTTTAAGGTCAAAGGCAACCTCCTCCCGGGGGAACGTGGTGTGGGAACATACTATATTCTAAATGAAAATGCAGACCTTGTAACAACTGGCAAATATATCTATGACCGATGATCGATTTTAACCTCAACGAAGGTGATGCCGTTATAAATGATGACATTGCATATATAATTCAGCAGATAGATATTCTGTTTGATTCCAACCAGGGTGACCTGATTGGTGACCTGGATTATGGAACGGACTATGAGTACTATCTATATGAACTCAAAATGTCCCCCCGGATGTTGAAGGAGCAAATGGAAACTGATTTGGCCGGGCTGGATTTGTGTGGATTTACCCCCGATGTTAAGGTCTATCTTATGCAGGGGACGGAGCGCGATATTGCCGTTATTGAGGTTGACCTTTACAGACGATCTGAAAGTTATTCAAAAATATATAAGATACAATGAGACTATTTGATCTTAAAAGCGTACAATTCACACAGATACTCGAGGACATTCAACGTTATTTGGCCCAGTCCATGGGATCTGTTAAATATATAAATAAAAACACGGTCTTTGGACAGTTGATGACGGTTGTGGCCGGTGTTGCCCATAACATCTTCCTATATATAGAGGATTCGCTTGTGGAGCAGAATAAATATACCGCCCAACGCAAAAAGTCAATTGTTGGTCTGGCCGCGCAGTCCGGATATCAGCCGTCCTATGGCAAATCCTCCGGTGTCTGGGTGCGTATTGCCCACAAGCCAAATAATCGCATGCCACTTGATGTGGTTATTCCAAATCATCAGCGAATCCTTTGCTCTCAAAACGGTTTATACTATAACCTGATTCTTCAGCGTTCCGCTCAGGTGATCAAATGCGATGTAAACCTCGCAAATGACTATTTCTATGCGGTTCAGGGTCAATTTGAAACACAGAGATTCACGGTTTCGGGTGGCCCATTATATGCACAGAACTTTAAGTTTGCCGGGTTCCTTGATGTGGATTACCTGACTGTTAAGGTCAATGGTCGCGAATGGACCAAACGTGATTCCTTATATGATATGGCGGCAAATGAGCCATCCTATACGGTTCGCTATAATCCGGTATCTGGTTGTGATATATTATTTGGAAACGGCGTTCAGGGCAAACAAATTCAGGATGGTGATACAATTGAGATTCAATATCTGCTCCATGATGGCGAATCAGGCAATATCAATACAAAGGAATCTGTTTATTTCCTTTTTGCAAATTCCATAAATGACATTGCGGGTGATGAAGTGGATGGAAATGGTTGTTTTGATATACGTTTGGCCACCACAGATGCAGTTGCCGCCGGTTCCAATTCGGAACATATTAATCAGATCCGCGAAATGATTGGGTTTAATTCCAGATCCCTTGTGCTCGCCGATGTAAATGCATATAAGGCTTTCCTGAATCGTTATTCATTTGTTGGTTATAACCGCACATGGTCTGAGCCCGGTTCGCTTATAGTTAACTCATTGATTATGAGGAACTATCAAATGGATATGCAGAGCGGTAATGATTATTTTAAGCTCACCGAGGACAAATTTAAGCTCCCGGATATTCAAAAAGCATCCATTAAGAACGCAATAATTGCCTCGGGTATGCAGCTTGCCGGCGCCCAATTCAATATTGTGGACATTGAGCTTGCCAAATATGCCTTATATGTATATGTCAAATTGAAGGACTCATCTGAGGATCGCGAACTGGTTGCCACAAAGATCCGTAAGAATATAGGTGAGTTCTTTGGAAATATCCAGTCCGACTCGTATGTGCCAAAATCGGATATCATCAATGTTATTAAGGCGAATGTACCCGAGGTAGATGGTGTAACCTGCTATTTCCTGTCCGAGCGCAATGAAACAGCCCTTCAGGAACGCCAATATCAGGATAAACAATACCTATATGATCCAATCACCGGATCATTTCGAACAAAGGAAATAACCGTCAAGCTTAATCCGGGTGAAAATCCAATGCTTGGTCTTGATGCGCATGGTAATATTCTAATCAATAAGGATCATGAGTTCCCCGTACTGATGGGAGGTTGGGATTTCCTTAACTCGGCAAATCAGGAGGTGGATGTTGTTGACCCATTAACCATAGTCTTTGAATCATGATAACATTTTATAGAATAGAAGGACAGCAGGCCATCCCCTATAATGGTGATGCACCTTTCGTGAATTGGATAGGCCGGTTCTCAACCGGCCTGATCCGTTATGGGCGATTAATATTTGAGCTTGGTGACTATGAAAAGGAATTACTTGAGGTCAAATTACCAAACCAATTGACCACGGATCCGGATATGCCGGGATGTCTGATTGAGGATTGGACATTTGGTATATATGATTATCAGCCCATAATGTCGCCAATGGAACCGGATCCAAACGATCATGACTTTGGAGATGGATTCAGCCACTGGGATAATCTGTTGGATCAGGTTCATGCGATTAAATATATTCAATCACAGGAGGTCAATGGACACAAATTGTATAGTGTTATCATTGTATGCCGCTCCAATGTCGAAGGTGAATTTATTGATGACCTGATCATTAATGGGCAGGTATATAAAATTGGATGTGAGTTCTGGGGTGAGAATGAATCGCTTAAAATTGAACTTGGTAATAAGGGTATTGAATTTACTGACCTGATCCGCAAGGCTATATACTCAAACGATATTCACGAGGACAACCCGGACTGGATACTCCTAAATCGCAAATATCGTGAGCTCGCCATGAACTTTTTGGACATCTATGGCAACAAAGGCTCATATAAATCCCTATTAAATTCATTAAAATGGTTTGAATATTTGGATCTGGCCGAATTGAGGGAGGTATGGAAGTATGAGACGCCCGCGGGAACAAAATATTTTGATCAGCCGGTTCAACAACTCCTTTCAAAGGAATGTGAGCGCCAGATGTTCAATTCGGCGAAGACAACATACTTTGCACTTCGTTCGTTGAAAAATCAGGTGAGTGGTTCAGACTTTGTAGTTGTACCACTTCCACCATCCAAACCAACACCAATTATACCTGAACCGGAACCACCAGTGCCACCGGAAATCGATCAAGATACTGAGGTGTTACCTATTGAGCGGAAGTTACAAATTTACTGGTGGCCAACAAAGAGATTTGCGGGCAAGGCCAGCTGGGAAAAGAATTCCAATATTGAGAATTACGATCTATATGAGAGCACCATGTATGCTGATGAACTTGGTGATGGTGAAACTGTACTGGGGTATCGTATGTATATTGCTTCATCCGATGAGCAGTTCCGACAAAAAATTTTAGCGGCTATGGAAAGTGGTCGCTTGGAGTGGCATTGTGACCAACCCGGTTCAGATTGGACCATAACAACAAATGATCATATGGATTGTGATCCAAGTCTTCCATATAACACACGGATTGATGTTGTTGGGAAGTTTCCAACCAAATATGGTTTTTGGGGTAAAAAGACCAATAGAACATATACTGTGTGGTGTGCATTTGATGGAGTTGAGTCTAATAAAATTATTATGCATTATTTGCCCACATCGATGGACCCATCAAGACCGAAACGTACATCAATGAGGGCAAAAACGGTATCTAAACCTTCTATTATAGGTACGCCTATACACATTCCAACGTTTCAGGAAACTCAATATAATGTTGATCCGGATGAGATCCAACCCTCAGGGCTTGCCTGTATGTGGTCAGAGGAGGAAATGAGATTGAAGATGGCATTGCTTGGTGCTTTCTATGAGCATTACTTTATGCCAATCCACCTTAATCTTATCCGTTCAGGCATTGAGGAATACTCGGCACATCTTATTCATATGCTCCACTCATCCGAGGATGCATGGATTGATGAGTGTACCTCTGAAGGTCAAAACAATTTTGAGCTTGATTGGGATTCCGATCAAAAGGACGAGGAAGACCCGGATGATCCCGGAACCGGAGGCAGCAAGTCCAGATTGAATCTTCATTTGGACGAGGTGCATGTTGTATCCGGTGCATCAATGGGCCAGCCCTATGATGATATATTCCAAAACAAGGTCATTGTCCGTTCCAACGAGCCGTATATTCCAATAGTTGCATGTTATATAAATGATCCCGATTCAAAGGCAGCCGATAAAGAGCCGATCACTGGTCCGGACGATCTATTAAAACGTGTATCAATGCAGCACTATAATGGAATTGGGGCCACCGCCACGGGTCATTTTGAATTTGATGAGGGGATTATTGGAGGTACCTGTGAAACTAATGCACATGGTGACACAATTAGAACCAGTTTCAATGCGGATGGATCACAGTCCAAATTTGATGTTACCTTCCTATTTCCAAGACCCGGTGACTTTATGATGGCTCTGAAATTCTATGGCAAATCCGGCCGAACCTATACAAAACGTGTGGATGTCCATGTTGAGGACAATATATCGGTTGATATAAACATCAGAAAGCTTGTGGCTGCATATAAATATGGTGATGAATTGCCCGATCCATTCACAACAATCGCAGCGGTTGCTATGGATAATGAGGTTCCAGTAGACCGTAACCCAAGGCTTTGGTTTGCCCGTACACGTGAGCAACACACCATTCCAACCTCAGGCGATATGTGGTATGATCTTGCCTCCGGTTTTGATCATGTCCAATACATTCCACTCCAGCGCCAAATTAGTTCGTCCAATGCACCTTATAAGACAGATGTATATACAATTATTTGGAGGGGTTCCATGACCGATATTAAAACAATGATGGATGAGTTTCTTAATACATCCGGAATTACGAATAATACGTGGTATCGTTGTGGTGCCGGGCCAGACGAGGACAATCCATCTTATGCATGGGTTCAGTATATTTCCCGCCGCCGTGAGAATGTTGTAAACGTTAAAACTGATATTGATTGTGATTTGAACGCATATAAGGCGGAGGAGTTCAAACGTCAGGTATTCTTCCCGGAGTTCCATAAGCTTGAAGATCCCGGAATCAATGATGTTCCGAACACATATCCAATAGTCTGTCAGCCGGTGATCAATATAAATCTTGGAAATGGTGAGGTCAGGACGGTTCCATATTCAATGCATATTGATTCAGCCGAATCCGCATGGGAGTTCTTTAGTTGGCAAAACTATCAGAATATAGCGGATATACCAACCTCAACATGTGATCCATTTATTGGATGGAATACGGCTAAACCAATTCCGACCGGATACTATACCATCAATTTCAAATATCGTTTCGGTGATGAGACCAAAACAGTTTCACGGGCAACACCATTCAAGATTGTGAAGGCTTAAATAAAGCGATTCTAACGCGCTTATACAACAAAGGTGAAGACTTTATCGGTCTTCACCTTTTCCTTTGTTAAATCGCTTCTAAAAGCGCGATATGCGCGCTTTACCGGATCTTATCCTGAATGCTATTGGTTCACCACAGATTGGGCAGAAATCAATATAGCCCCCATCAGTTAAACGCTGTGCACGTAGCGGTAAATGGTGGACATTGAACAGTCGACATCTCAGGAATAGAAAATCCCGGATCACATGATGCGTGAGCGACCTGAAAGTCTGCACTAAGTTTTGTAAGATCATAATAGAATACTGTATACGAGCGGAACTCGGTTATGGACAGAATCTGATACATTGGATGTTTATTGATCCAGTCACATACCTGTTGGGCCGATACAAAATTTCGAAATTCAAGTTTCATACTACATCCATATCCAGTGAATTAAATACATTATGAATATTAATGCAAGGATTCCACCGATTCTATTTCGGCAGGCACGGAACTGGACGGCACGGGATTCTTTCTCGGATTCCATATATACCTTTGTGAACGGGGCCTTAAATACACCGATTATTACATATACGGCCATCCACTGCCACAAGGGGATCTCGGGAAGTACCCGACCGGCCTGTTCCATCCAGGGCCGGACAAATAGGCCATATGCCGTATCAAAGCCCCATGCATAGAATAAGGCAATCAAGGCAAGGAATGGAACGGATAGCAGGCCACCTACAACTGTTGCAAAGGGTGTTGCAACAATCTCAGCCGTACTGATTTCGTCTTTCTGCTTCATAAAATTTATAATCCAAAATATTGTTTAGCTAATTTGTTAAATACTTCATGTTCACCGTAATAGACGGAATATCCACATCCCACGCGGCGATCGGGATAAATGATTTCGAAGTGGACGTGCTCGAATGATTCAATTCTTCCATCCTCCGATATGACCTGACCCTCACCGAGACAATCACACACAAGGTGTACCGGGATTTGTTCAGGTGGTTGCTCGTAGCGCTGACCATTGATTATCATTACCTGAGCCTGACCAACCTGAGCCAGTACATGGTGCTCAAATTTATCGCCGGATCTCTCAAAGCCAACCCTACACAGTATAGATTGGATGTGGTCGATGAGGGATTCCCTGCTCCTTATAAGTTCTTTCGATGTGCTCATTAATTTCGTTGTATTGTTCCGTAGTAATATACTCCTGATTGTGGAGATGTTTAATAACACCCGACCAGTCAACACAGGTGGTTGGACCAATTGCATCTGCAATAATCTGCATAGGACAACCCAGTGCCGAATCGTCTATATATAGGTTGGCGTGTTGCTTTGGTGAGGTTGTTGTGAAGCCACCGGGTGATCGATTGATTCCGTCCAAAGGACAATCATGTTCTTCAAGCCACATAACAGCATCATCGAGGCAGTGTTTATACTTTGAATGGTAACCTCGCATGGTCCATAGAAAGACCCTATGACCATTTTCACGCAAGGTCTGTATTGTTTTGATGGCTCCGGGAATCTCCATCCCAATGTTTGGGAAACGGTGAGTTACGATAGTTCCATCGAAGTCGCAGGCGCAAATCATCGGCATCTTATATGAAATATATTTGGTTTATCAATATATGCATATCTTACAATATCTTTAGCCGGAAATAACTGATTGAATCTTGGATCGTGTTGTCTTGCCCAGCAATCAAGTATATAGTCGTATGGTGTTCCAGTTTTATGCACGGTAATTTCAAACGAGGCAAAAAAAAGCCATTGTCTGTCGATTCAACTTTCGCGACCAAAGACTGAATCTATAATTGCGGGCAACTGGACCCATTCCTTCAACTCTCAGGCCAATTGCATCTATATCAAAATACTTTCGGAGTTCTTCAAGCAACATCGAAGGCTCGAGCAACAATTCAACATTTAGGCCTTGAATGATATTGGTTATGATTTCCCTGGAACGGTCGCGGTTATACTCCGCAACAATTTTGGCATGACCATCTTTGAACCGAGCCTTAATGAATTGTGTATTGCGTTGAGTATCTACCCATGTATATATTGTCGCACACGTATCCCCACTGTACCAAGTATTGCTATGTCATCGGAAAATATCATAATTGTATCATTGTATTCTTTATTGCACTGGAATATTCCTCAATGAGGTGATGGTATTCGTTTTTGAACCACACCTTTACATTAACGGTCTCTATTAATTGACCATGCTGTGATGTCCGGATTACTTTTACATCGAGGTATTGCTCAGCGTTCTTCCTTGATTCCCATGCAAAACCATGCCAACTCATAATCTTAAACCGGATTTGAAAACCCGGGTGACCCTTTGTATACCTGAGCTTTATAATTTTCTTGAAGATTTGTGTCCACGCAATTGGCATGAACATACACACAGGTAAAAGCTCATCAAGTTCGGCACTGATGGCATCCTCCATACCATCAGGATTACCCGGATCTAAATGATCGTTCAACCGAAGTTTATGCCGGAATTTGTCATCAACAAGCGTCCATCGTATACAGCGTATAAGTGATGCGCATGTCAGGATATCTGTATTTTCATCTATTGATAGTATGCTCATATGTTGATATATTGATAGTCGTTTTCAAAAATTGGACCCCAGTACCAGCATACCTGCCTACAATGATTGATCATGAGTTCAACCTTCTCCTGAAATCGGAGCATGTGGTTGTGGTATGCTATGCTATGATGGCTAAATTGTCTTTCCCGGCGGACTGCATAGAACAAATCAATCAGGCGATTCGCGATCATTTGTTCACATCTATTATGCTCCACCTTTCCGTCATACAATGAGCTGAACTGAGGTTCCCATTCGAGGAAGGCAAGTGCATACGCAATATTGCGATCCATATTACCTTGCTCAATCTTCCATACAAGCCCTGTGCGACCGATGCGAAGAAAATATCTCCGGAGGCCGAGCTTATGCTTCGATGTGAATGTATTTTTGGGAAACATTCGATGTTTCATTTTAGATGGTGGAATCATTAGAGCTTCCGTACATATATAACAAAAGCCCACTAAAAATTTAGTGGGCCTGATTAAAAATGTTTAATAAATTAATTACTTTTTCTTACCCTTCTTGGGTGCCGGAGCAGCTTCCTCATTTACCACCTCTGCAGCAGGCTCGGGAACGGTTGCCTCAATGGGTGCTACAGCCTCAGGAACCTCAACAGTGTCGGCCTGGGGGGCGATTACCTCTTCGATGGATGTTTCAGGAAGTTCGGGTACCTCATTAACCGGGCCGAGTACAACCGGCTCAGTTGGGGTTTCCTCAACGATTACATCGTCATCCGAACGCATCTCCTGAAGACCGTTTTGGCCTACATAGTTATCGAAAAAGGCCTGCTCGTCCATTGCCTCGATCTTCTTTGAATCCTGAAGACCACATGCGGTAACGGCACCTTTATTGATGAGGGCCTGAATTTGTTTCTTGTTCATTGTATATATAATGTTATTTTATGTAACTCATTGATTAGTACTTGGAACCACCACGCAACGATTGCAGGCGCATGTTCTCGCGGATACGGCGCTGAATTGCCTTCTCTGGAGCATCCGACATATACATCTGTGCACAAAGTGTAAATGAACGGATTGAAAGATTGACCGGGGCCTTCTTGTCGGCAAGCTCCTGCAGATATTCAAGTGCCTTTTCCTTGGCGGCATCCGAAAGAACACCGGGCATAATCTTGGGAGCAAGACCACTAATAAGGTCAAGTACTTCCTGCACTGTGAAATCGAGGTCACAGATAAGTGCGCGGTTACGGATTGCGGTGTCGATCTGGCCGGCTGAGAAATTCGTAATTAGAATACCACTACCCTCATATAGGAACTGTTTAGGATACATCCATTTACCCTTTATAGAGTCAAAGTCAAGACCCTCAACACCTGCTGCGGCCTCCTGATCGGGATAGGGGATTGCCTGAGCGGTACCCCAAGAAACATAACGTTCGTCATCCGAGTCGTATGCGGCTTTGAGAAGGTTGATTGCGTCCGGATCCTTGAATACGGAGTCGCAGTCATCAAATACCACGATCTGGCCGGCGGCCTTGAAGTTGAATAGTGATTTATAGAGATTGGTTGCGGTACATTTACCCTTCAAAAGGAGCCAATCTCCGGTCAATGCATCCTGCGACATATCCAAACCTGACTGTTTGATTGTCTGCTTAACACGGAAGGTCTTACCAACACCGGGGGCACCACAAAGGAGTGCGAATGGGCGGATACCTGCTATGATCTGATGGATATACGATACCATGTCCTCGAAGCGCTCCTCAGGAGTTGCACGTTCCTCCTCCTCAAAGAAGGACTGAATTGCCTCGATATCCTGATCCGGGGTAACGGTAATAGGCGCATTACCCTTTACGGATAGACGGGCGTTCTGGAGCTGCTTAGAGATCTCATCGAATTGTGCCTGAAGATCGTCCACATTCTGGCCCTTCTTCTTGGCATTGTGCATCTTGTGGTAGATTTGGTTTTTCTTCTTGCGGAGGTCGTCAACAATATCCTCATTTACACCGTCCTCAATGATTTCATAGGCAGATTCAAAGATCTGTGCATCGCGGATAGTATCATTGATTTTTGAAACGGACATTGGGCATTTGCCGGTTAGGACAAGCTCAACAAGCTTACACATCTGGAGTGTATTGGCTCCCTTGGCCTCAACATAAACGTCCCATGTTGTGGTGGCCTTCTCACCTGAATGGAATGAGCTGAATGCTTTGTCGAAGTCCTTTGTGAACGCAACGGCCTCGATCTGTGCGGATGCACCAAGATCCCAAATGAAGGCTCCACCCTCATTATTATCGGTCCAAACCATAACAGTAAGTTTGCGTTTAGACTCAACTGTACACTGGTGGATGACTGGAACGGTATAAATCTTTCGTTTCTTCAGGTAGCTTGAGATAAGCTGAATTGCCTTCTCAATATCGCGTGAGCGCACGGCTTCATATATGTGTGTGCCAACGGATTCTTTAATGAACGTACTTAGGTCCATGAATATAATTTAGCTAAATTTCATTTATTTTTTTGCCATAAATTGCTATTTGGACCTGTTCCGGCCCATCGTTAAATATATCTATCATGGTCATGGCGGCACGTTTCAGCAGTTTATAACCTTCCTCAGTGCCATTGAATTTATATTCAATTGAATGTTCCTTCACGTGCCCGTTTGTAACCTCGTCAATATGGCATTGCTCCAATCCAAGCTCCTCAAAGAAACGCTCCGCACGATTTACAAGATCATACGATATTCCATCACGTTCCGTCCATGAAATGATAATTTTATAATAAGAATTTTTTGGCTGGTTCTGCTTTGGACCTGGTTCCAAAGGTACCGTTACATTATATATAGGTATTTTCTTGGACTGGGGGGGTGTTTTGGAGGTGCCTGTTTTGATGACCGGATCAGTTGTTGGAGCGGGTATGATTTTGGACTTGACTGTTGGATGAGTTGCAGTCCTTGGCTTTTGACAAACGGTTCTTTCAGTTCTGACCGCCAAATAATCCTTCACCCCAATGATGGGTTTTCTGTTCTTGTGCTGCATGTTCCTTGATGTCTCTTTCTCCCAATAATCAGGATCAAAACACTCCCCAACAGATGTCAGTGATGGATTATTATATTTTGTTTTGAGCAGATTTTCCAGTTCCAGATACGGCCCAATTATAGGTCTACCATCATAATGCTTTCTGTGATAGACCATTAATTGGGTTTTAAGGAGTTTGCGTCTATGTTTTAATTCTTTCTCGTCCAGCATATTGTATAAACTTAGATATAAATATATATTATTAATATGAACTATTTAGAATGATATGGGGTATACAATATATAAACACACAAGTCCATCTGGAAAGGTTTATATTGGACAAACAAAACAACCAGTCTTAAAGAGATGGGCAAATGGGCATGGTTATAAATTAAATCAACCATTTTCAAATGCAATTAAAAAATATGGTTGGGATAATATTGCGCATGAGATTCTTTATGAGGAGTTGACAAAAGAGGAGGCAAATGATATTGAAGTTTCGTTAATAGCATATTATCGGAGTATTGAACCGGGGTGTTACAATATAACGAATGGTGGTGATGGGTGGTCCGGTTGTAAAATGTCGGAAGCACAAAAGCTCCATTTGTCAGAGCTTGCCAAAGGTAGGCAAAGTTATTGGAAGGGTAAAACATTACCATCAGATGTTAAGAAAAAAATATCCATAACTCTTAAATCATTATATGAATGTGGAGTTATTCCCAAAACATTTTTAGGTCGAAAACATACCGAGGAAACTCGGCGAAAAATGTCGGAAGCACATGCTGATGTATCTGGCGCCAATAATCCAATGTTTGGACAAACCCATACCGAGGAAACTCGGCGAAAAATATCAAAATCAAAAAAGGGACAAACCCATACCGAGGAAACTCGGCGAAAAATGTCGGAAGCACACAAGGGGCAAATTGCTTGGAACAAAGGTAAAAAACACTCTTTAGATGCCCGTAAAAAAATGTCAAGAATTAGAACTCAAGGCATTAAAATAACAAAAAATGGTATAAATAAACTTTCATTACCCGAGGATTTGCAAAAATATTTGGATGGTGGATGGATACAAATTAATATATAATAATTATGAGCACACTTTCATGCAGTCCAAGGTATGACCAGTTCCGGCTTGCATTTGATAAGACTTTCCTGCCACCTGAGGTCAACGAAAAGTGGCAAAAGTTCTTCGCAAAGGAACCCGGAGTCATCAAAACCCCAATTGATTATCTCAACGAGTCTATTAAGGGAATCACCTTCCCTGGCATCTCCGATATAAATATTCAGCAGGCCCAGCATTCGTCCAATCCAATTGTCCGCCGGAATGGACGGGACGGAAATCTTGGACGGATCAATGTGGATCCAAAGCAGGACAATACATATGTTGGATCCAATAACCCTTTGGACCGGATAGATAGGACATTTAAGGTCACTTTCCGCATGAATCAGGGTCTTTATAACTATTGGATGCTCTATGAAACGATCTTCTATCGCATTTGTAAGCATGAGCTTTATGAGGATGGTGAGGATTTATTCATTGATATCCTGAATGAGGATGGGCTTGGAGTGACCCGTGTGCACCTTTTTCAATGCCATATAGATGGAATTGATGGGCTTGACTTTTCATATGATAAGGTTGAGCGCCAATCGGACACATTTGATGTGAATTTCAAATTCAACAATTTGGATATGGACTTCCTCGAAATTGAAGAGGTGCCCTAAAAGTAACATTATATAATTAAATTTACGTAAATATAAAATAATGAGCGCTAATTTAGATAAGGCTCCTTTTGTTAAGGGTGAAGCCTTACAGAAGCTAATTGAAATTATAGCCGGTGTTAAGAAGGGCTCGGATCTTCGTGATGATGAGATCATTAAGCTTTTTGAGACCGATGAGTTTACATTGGTAACATATACTGAGCTCAAATCACTTATTGCAGATTCTAAGCTTGAACCCGGCCACAAATATGCCATCACAGATTATGCCGGTGGCCAGATCGCAGTGCAGGCCGTTTCAAATTCAAAAATCTCTGAATCCGCACTTTATGGCGATTTTGCTATCTGCTCTGTTGCCCTGAATGACGAGCCGTCTATTATATACTTCGCCGATGTCAAAGGTAACAAATTCAACTTTGACCCTTTTGTTGAGATCCCTGCATATTCAACCACAACCTTTGTGGATAATGAAATCATATGGCCGTATAGGGCGGGCGTTCCCACCAAGCCCGAAGGATGGTCAATCAACGTTACATCAGGCGCCAAGAACAACAAAATCTATGGTAAGGTAAATATTGATTGTGCCGTTCTTGCATGGAACAATATTGAAAATCAGGCCACTGCAACTCTTAAGGGTGCAACTATTTCAAACAACACCATTAAGGCAGGTGCAACTGTGAATCTTCAGGGCACAGGCGACATTCAAAATAATGATTTTGGAGCCAATTGCTCCGTTGTGGGTACAAGCCTTCAGATGTGCGATACTAATAAGATTGCCGATGGCTGTCAGGATATTAAATTTGAGACTGCTGTTGCAGGAACCATCATGGATGCCAACTGCCAAAACATCAAGCTCAAAATGGCAATGCGCAATAAATTCGGCATGCAATGTGCCAATATTGCCCTTAACGGAACAAATCAAATATCAGGTAATGTATTCGGAATGTGTGTGGGTCTCAATGACGGTGCACAGACTACTGGAACCTATACAGTGACCCTTGCGGATATGGCTTGCCAAAATATTATTGGTGATTACTGCTATGATACCACGATTGATGCCTATACAATCGGATGTATTCTTGATGGATACAACCGCGTTCGTATCTCCGGTGGATCGGCCCAGAAGTATATGCAGGGCTATCATGTGAAGGCTATGGTGGGCTATGCTCCTCAATTGAGCCGTCCAACAGTTTCACCTTATAAAGGATATATTGAGCAGGGCTTCCGTGTCAATGTTGGTGTTGATACAAATGGACAGCTCATCTATTGGACTGATGATGAGTCCAATGTTGACCTCTCTAACTACGCGACCAAGACTTATGTAACCGAGGAGATCGCAAAGATCGAAATTCCTGATGCTCCCACCGACACATTCACCGGCTCAAATAAGGTTACAACAGTTGTTGATGTACCCGTAACAAAATCAACCGTGCTTGCGGAGATTTCAGCATCGGAAACGGTTTCATTCACATCAGGTCTTCCAGAAGGTAAGGAAGTCTATATGATTGTTAAGAATACCGGATCTGAGGCAATCACCCTCACTCTTCCAGCCGGTGCAAATGTTGAGTCGCTCAGCATTGATGCATCAAAGACCGCCGAGGTATCCGTCATCAATATCGCCGGCGAATACTTCGTTCGCGCGGCTCAAGATGTTGTATTGTCGGGTGGAACATGTAACTGTCCGGAAATTGCCGAGATTACAGCCGCGGATGTTGAGGCCGCATTCAACGCATAAGAATTAAATAACCATATAAGAGAAAACGGATCACTTTCTGATCCGTT